>WNGR01009021.1_pt1 | contig 15229 bp, 13 predicted proteins | sample 5407581 | NCBI WGS metagenome assembly WNGR01 (sample SAMN13153383, study PRJNA577476) | soil metagenome | isolation source: 80 cm soil or saprolite under Garry oak tree replicate 2 | place: USA:California | collected 2016-06-15
CTCCAGAAACGATGCTAGCCTTGCGCAGTTCACCGATGGTACTCACCACCCATTGCTGCCAGTCTAGCGTCTCTTCATCAATCCCGTCCTCTGCTGCTGAGTCTGGTGATATTCCGAGCCAGGTCATGCACTGGGTACAGCACCCTGGTTGTATTCTGGCGGGAATGACAGATTGTTTTCGCTGGCAGTGAGGACATCGCCCTTCCAGTTGTCTCCTGTGCCGTAAACAGACTGTAACGATCTGAAGCATCCACAGCAATGGTTGATAGGTGGGGAGTCCTTCCCTCAGCCACTCGTGGTAACAGACTGGACACCATGCGGGGGTTGCCCGCATGAGCCCTCGGAATGGCATATTCCCTGCCCAGGAACTCAGGGTCAAATCCCGCAGGTTCTCCCTCATCGTCAACCGTGTGAGCGTGCTCGACCAATCAAGGGCAGTCTCTCCGGTACCATTGATGCTCATAGCTTCTGATCGACAGTAGGCCCCTAACAAGCTGAGGGAAGACTGGAAATGATAGATCCTGCCGAGATGTGGCATGATCTCCTGGGCTACCAGGATGCGTGGTTCAACTCGGTATGTCCATGCTAATCGATTGATGTAGCCTGTCAGGCTCTCGATCGAGAGCGTTTCTATAGCTGCTGGGGGGAGACTATAGAGTCGGCTGCGCACAAGCGTTTCAAGTGTTGCATCCTTTCTAGAACGAGCCCAGTCATCGTCGTTTCTACCTTTCATAGTTGTTGTTCTAAGCGAGACCTCCTTCCCCCAAAAACGTTCCTAGCTTTCGGTTCATGTGTGAACCAACTGATGTACTCAAAGAATCGTTTCGGAATCTTCGGGTTATCACAAACAATCCTCCTCCCAGTTGGTGTGTATTCTCTAAACTCTATCCCGCCAAATTATTAATCACCCCCACTTCTCCGCCCAACGCGATCTCACCCTTGACGACAAAGCCGAGGATGAGCCCTGTCATCACCAGCTGCGCCAGAGCATCTATAATCTTTGGATCAGGCGGCGCACGCAATGTGAAGGCCATGCGCTTTTCGTAGTGCGTGGCGCCAAACGGAACAGCGCTTTCGAGGGAAACACGCTCCTCTTGGTGAGTAATCAGACGATAAGTGATTCCAGCCGTGGTCAGCATCTCATCGATGTGGTAGAGTGCGCCTGCGTCACGCTCAGGAAGCAAGTAGAGGATGAGGAGGGTAGGTGGATGATCACTCATTGGTTGCTTCCTCCCGCAAGGTATCGAGCTGGACTTCAAGCTCATCCTTGATGTGATACCTGTCGAAGAGCTTTCCCACATGTTCATCGAGCCAAGTGGCTTGTTCTCGTGTGAGCGGGCGTGACAACTCGAATACCAGGTGACGCTCTCTCCTCTTCACCTGAGGGGCAATACCCATCTGCGCTACCTCAAAAGCGGCTTGACGCTCCAGATCAGTTAGCGGACGTTCTTGCTGATCGAATCTCCGACCGTCGCTGTCGGCGTAGTGATCAGCGAACACCAGAATGAGGGAGCGGTTCGTAAGATGCTTGATGATATCGTGTAAGGTGATGGTGAGTGCGCTATCGAGCGTTGGAGCCGCCTTCGTGGTACCAATTTCTGGGACGGTCACTTCGTACCGGTAGGTACTAGTCTGCCGAATGTTCAGGGTATAAGTTTTCTCTTCCATTGTTTGCTCCTCTCAACGATACGATTTGAGCCGACCCTTCATAGCGGCTGGTATCACCATATCCTGATAACATCTCCCTGCTCACGTTCATGCATGGTCCTGCTCCAGTTCATCGGAGAAGGCACCCATTGTGTGTGGTTCGCCCTCGCTCTCCTCTTCTCCGTCCTCGAGCACATATCCCTGAGGTAGCTCTCTGCTAGACGAAAAAGGCTCTGGCTTTTCGTGTGCTCTTTGCCTCTTCGGCACACGGGCCATGATGTCCCTCAGGCGTTCAAAATGTGGTGCAGTTTGTTTCGGTGTGAAGGATGGTTGCTGAGATACTGGTGGTTGCGAGAGGGTCTGTAAATCAGAGAAGCGCGTTGAGAGTGGTTCAAAACAGATATCGAGATCGGCCCGCGCGCCGTGCCGATTTTTGGCAATACTGATGGTTGCTAAATGGCGGGTGGTGGCACCCGTTGGATTTGCCTCGGCAACAGAGAGGAAGAGGACCAGGTCGGCATCGTTTTCTAGTGACCCGTCCCGCAGGTCGGAGAGCTGGAGTTTCTTCGTGGGACGGCTCTCAAAGGCACGTGACACCTGGGCGAGAGCGAGCACGGGAATATCAAGATCGCGGGCGAGGACCTTCAGAGTGCGACTGATCTCACCGATCTCCTGAACGCGATTCTCGTGCCGCTTCTCATGAACGTCAGAGAGCATCAGGTGAACGTAATCCACGATGAGGAGTTCGGCGCCATAGTGGCTAACGAGGAGATATGCTTTATCACGCAGTTGTACAGCGGAGAGGTTGGCGCTGTCATCGATCCACAGTTTGGCTCCGCTCAAGTTCGCCCTCGCCCTCCCAAGCTGCTCCCACTCATCGTCTTCTATCTCGAGCGAGCGCAGGAGCCGCTGATCGAGGTGCGCTTCCATCGAGAGCATGCGCTCGATCACCTGCCTTTTGGATCCCTCTAAGCTGAAGAGGCCAATGGACCGGCGCTCCTTGAGGAGCACATGTAGGGCAATGCTCAGGGCGAAACTGGTTTTGCCGACCGAGGGAGGACCTGCGATAACAACCAGGTCTGATCGCTGCAAGCCGCCGGTAATCGTATCCAGGTCCGCAAAGCCCGTTGGAAGTCCGCTGAGAATCATGTGCTGCCTTTGCCGGACGTCGAGATCGCTTAAGTAGTCATCCAGAGCTGTATGCAAGAGGGATGTAGGCGGTAGTAGCTTGTTCTTTGCCGAAAACAACTGCTGTGTGATGGCAGCGGCTCGTTCAAGGTCGGCAATGGCATGCTTGAGATCGTCGCCCTGATCTTGCCTTGTGCGAGAGCGGAGGACCTCCTCAACTCGGCTAAGCAAGCGGTGGAGTCGTGCCTGCTTCAGGAGGTGCGTTTGATCCTCCATAAGAACAGCTAAGTCTTTGGCCTGCTGCTTGAGGGTTGAGAGGTAGGAGAGACCACCCACACGTTCAAGCTCGTCCCGACTGAGAAGCAAGCCAAGAGCATCCATGAGACCAAGTTCGGATGTGTCAGGCACAATCAAGAGTGCCTCGTAGATCAGACGATGGCGATCCTCAGAGAAGTCTTCTGGCTGCAACGATGTTCGAACAGCAGCCATTCTTTCCGGGTGAAGGAGGATGGTTCCCAGAAGGAGAGCTTCTGCTCGCTCGATGTCTTCCGGAGTAGTTGGGTTATTTGGCACCATACTCAGGTTCTCCGCTTCGCATCAAGGACGACTTTCTGTGGACGGTAATCTGTGGCATGCTTTAAAGGGACGGTGTTCACAAGTTGAGTATCCGTTAAACGCGACCGCAATCGTTCATCCAGCCCTGGAAGGTCTTTAGGTATGGCAGTAATGACCGTTTGTAGTGCACCGTTGGCACGATGATTGAGAATTTGCAGAAGCTTTTCGGTAGACCAAGCAGAAGGCTGCTGCGTTCCAAGATCATCGAGGACTAACAGTTCGACCTCGCGAACACGAGTAAAGATCTGCGCGTACCTTTCAGGTGTGGTGAAAGCAGCACGCAAGGCGTCAAGGAGATCGGGGACGGTTGTGAAGAAAACCTGTGCTCCCCCCTCTAGACGCTGATTTGCAATAGCCGCGGCCAGGTGTGTTTTCCCACAACCACAGGGACCAACGAGCAAGAGCCATCCCTGGGGATTAGCTGCGAACTCCGTGCTCACGTGAAAGGCTTCCTGTACTCCAGAAACACGTGCATTAAACGATTTGAAGGTGCTTTGGCGGAAGGCTTCCATATTCGCTGCTTGCCGCTGCTGTTGGAGCCGTAAAGATGTTTGTCGCTCGGCAACGCAGGAGCATGGAACGCTTTTGCCAAAGGATGGGTTTCCATAAGGAACATCAACCCGCAATCGTTCTGCGCCTCCGCAGAGCGAACAGATACGATTAGCTATTTGCACGTTCCGGCGGCTCTCATCTGCTTCAATGTCCATTTCCAATGGAACCTGTTCCTTTCCGTCTCTTGTCCTCGCTTTCTGAAGAGTTAGCTTGAATCGTTGTGATGACGAAAATGCTCGAGATCTTTATTGGAAACAATATCCGGCACTTCTTCGATGAGTTCCCCTGGTGAAACCCCTAAAGCCTTTGCCAGCTTTCCAAGTGTCTCCGTGGTGGTAACGTAGAATGGGTCTTTGAAGATCCGCTTAACCGTGTTATATGCCACGTCCGCATCTCTCTGCAGTTTTCCCATACTGATGCCTTTCTCTCTGGCAACATCTTTGACGCGTAAACGTACTACCATAAGCCGCTGTCCCCGACTGTACTCGATCGACAGAATTGTAGCAGTTTTTGCCGCTCGACAACACTAGCCAGTTAGTGTCTCACATCTGTGTGGGGCCACATATGTCAATCAGGAGCAATAGCATGGTGATAGGCTGCACATTAGTGGCGCAAAAGACAGGCATTCCCAGTAATTTTCACCTTCTTCAAAAGGGGTATGATTTTCTTTAGACAAAAGATCGTTGCCTAGTATCGAAGTGGGCCTGCAAGTTGTCTCTTACTCTTCTGAGAAACAGTGCGAGTCATTCGGCTAAATCTTCCCGAGAGCTAAACTGAGAAGCCAGAGCTTTGTCTCCTCGAAAAAAGAGAAGTGTGTCACGCTGAGTGAGTCTTGTTGCGCTTATGCAAGTTTTTCTCCTCTTCAAAACTCTTGTTTTCGGCATAAATGTCTACTCTTATAGGTATGACTCCTATTATAGCACCCCTATGCGGGGAGTTCTCTGAAGGAGAGTCCTTTGCTACAAGAGGTAGCTAAAGAGAAGGGCATCAGCATGGGAAAACTCCACAGACAGGCTGATGTATCGTACAAAACGATTAAACGTATTTATTCCGACCCTCTTTACGCCACGACTACAGTCACCCTTGGCAAGCTCGCTAAGGTGCTTGGCGTTCCACCAGGAGACCTGATCGAAGAAGTACCAGATGACGTCGGAGGGGACGATAACAGAAAGATCTGATAATCTGAAGCTCGGGAGGTTGCTTGCTGATAAGTTGTAGGCTGGTCGGGGAAAAAAGTCCTCTCTAGATTAGTACCGCTATCACGGTAGGTCTAGCAAAATTTTCCTGGTGATGCTTACCAGAATTATGTATGTTTCCCCTCTCTAGCGATGCAGACGAGGATGTAATAAAGCTCTCATCACTTCTGGTATGCCGCATTCTGAGGGAAGCTGAGGCAAAAGAGCAAAGGCGCATTCTCAAAGAGTATTCAATATCGAATCCTCACTGCTCAGCAAGTTCCTCATGTCTGTTTTCTCATCCCTGTTTAACGACTAGGAGTCTATCTAATAGTGTTGCTCTTTGGACATTCGCTCGAACCTAACTGAAAGCGATGGACCTCATCTGCAATGAGATGATGAAGCTAAACAGAGAAACACACGGGCCGGGAGTGCCTCAGAACCTGTTGCTTGCTGCACTTATTCCAATGCACGTTTGCTGCATTGCATTGACGTGACGCGAGAAAATCGATGGACTGAGTAATTGTGAGGAGATTGAGGAACTACTCGGGACAATTGCAGTCATTGACCGAACTCCTTGGCCTTTAGCTACCTTCTGAACGCAAAGGCTAGCAAAACCGTGACACACAGTTTCATGTTTCATCTGATCACCTTCTCTTGGTTGATGAGGAACCTTCCTGAAGGCATGAAAGAATGCCGTCATAGCGCTAGAGGTGGCACCTGGCCAGATGAAGTAACCTCCTACTCGCACAGCACACACATCCTACTATCTTAAGAAGTCGCTCATCTCCTATGAACATATGGATCAGTTGATGATTTAAGATGAGGCATCGCTGATTTCTTTTAATAGAGGAACAAGTGTATCAGATCATAAATTGCTTCAGTGAGTAAAAGCTGGGATTCAAATCTTTCTCCAAATGTTCCTCCATTCAGTTTCACAGTAAACTGGCTCTTTATCTAAGCCTTCATTTCTTGTAAGACAGCTCGAGACAGACAGATGTTTATAGATGTGAGCATCTGCAAGTAAGTTAGGCGTTCAAGAGTTAACATCTGTACACACAGTTCATTACATATGTAAATTTCATCTGATAATTGTTGTCAGCATCAATATTTACTTGACAATGGCACAGAAATATGTATAATTACCTTTCACTGGTAGGAATTCATTAGTTGCGTACAGCGGGAGGACCTTATCGCCTTAGAAGTACGGTTGTTTGCCTCTGCATTTATATTGTGGAGGTTTGTTGAAAGAAATTCTTGGTTCTGAATAGAACCGATAGCAAAAGGAGGAGAATTAAATGCTTAGACCCCTGGATGGGAACGCTCTTGAAACCTACTGTCGTCGTTTAGGCCTCAAGGAAGAGACTTTGCGGTTGATGGAGTATATTCGGTCTTCTCCACCCAGCCGCAATCCACGTGGAAGTAAAGGGAACGTATGCGTATGGTACCCAAGTCTAAAGATGGGTTGCATTATCAAGGCTGAGAGCCATACGGTTGAATTTCCACGTGTCCTGGTGCATGAGTATAGCAAAAATGTGCTCGAATATTATGATCAGCCCCCCCCAATTCGGCTTGAATATCTGGATAAACATGATCATAAACAAACTCCTTGGCACACACCCGATTTTTTCGTCATTCGCTACAACTCGGCCGGGTGGGAGGAGTGTAAACCGACTCAGGAGCTAATCCGCCAGTCGCAAGAGCGGCCGAACCGGTACCGGATCGATGAAAATGGTAAATGGCGCTGCCCTCCTGGAGAAGAGGTCGCCAAACGATTGGGGCTTACCTACCGCGTGCGCCCCTCTGACGAGATCAACTGGACCGCACATGATAACTGGCTATACCTTGAAGAGTATTATCAAGACCTGGAAAAATTGACCATTTCTGATGATGCCTTGCAGAAACTCCGCCGCATTGTGGACGAAACGCCTGGTATCTCTCTTGCCGACCTGGCTCTCGCTGCGGAAGGAGTGAGCATCGATGAGATAAACATGGCTATAGCGAAGCACGATCTGTATGTCGATCTGCTTACGCATCGTTTGAGCGACCGTAACAGAAGGACTATTCCTGTCTATCCGGATAAAAAGACTGCTTATGACCATACTTACAAAAATAAGGACCCCTCTGAGAGGGGAAATGATCATTCGATCGATATCAAGACAGGAAGCACTGTATCGTGGGACGGTAAAGAATGGCAGATAGCCAATGTCGGCGAGACTGAGATTACCCTGGTAGATCACGAGAAGAATCCGTTCCCTCTAGTCTGGACGGCATTTGAAGCACTGGCAAAGAAGGGGAAAATTATCGGGGTGCATACCGAGCCCTCCCCCTCCTTTCTAACCGATGCAGGGAAGGAAAAACTTGCACGCGCACGCGAGTGTGATATTCAGGCAGCAGTGTATAGAAATCGCGTCATCCACCCTGAAGATTACGATGACGATGAACAGAAAGAACTGGCAGATAAAATTGCTAAGGTACATCCGCGCACAAAACGCTATTGGTGCAAGTTATACCGGGATGGAGAGGTGAAATACGGCAGTGGCGTTATCGGTCTGATACCTGACCACGTGAATTGTGGGGGGGTAAAACTGCCACTCGCCGTGAGGAATCTCATCGAAGATGTGCTCAACGAGTACTATGATACGACTACACGCAAGCACAAACGTGGTGCGTATGGAGAGTACATCTTGCGGTCAAAAAAAAAAAATCTCCCAACAGTGAGCCAAACGACGTTCTACGCCTGGGTCAAACGCCATAGAAAAGTCTACGAGCAGATCTACCTGCGGGAAGGAGCTCGAGCGGCCTATCCCTACAAGGACTACTTTCGATCGAGTCAAAGGATGATAAACCGGCACGGTAATCACGCGTGGGCGGGGGCTCACATCGATCATATGCTCGTCGATCTGGAACTTTTCGATTCAGAAACAGGCAAGAACCTGGGAAAGTGCTGGCTCACGTTGATGCTCCTTTCCAATCCGCGTCGGATTGCAGCCGTCTATCTCTCCTATGATCCGCCGAGCTATCGTTCATGCCTCGCCGTCATCCGGCTGTGCGTTAAGCGCTTTAATCGCCTACCGCAGTCAATCACTGTTGATGGTGGACCCGAGTTCCGCAGCTCCTACTTTGAGAAACTGCTGGCGGAGTTCAGGGTGAGAAAACAGCAGCGGCCTGCCTCAGAACCTCGTTATGGTGCACCTTTAGAAAAGCTTTATGATACGGCTGACACGGATTTTATCCATCAGTTGCTCGGCAATACCCAAGCCTCTAAAAATCCGCGCACAAATACGAAGGCTACGGACCCAAAGCGGTTAGGCGTGTGGACTCTTGCAGCACTGGCAGAACAGGTGAACCAATGGGCGTTCGAGGAATACGACAAGCGAATCCACACTACTCTCAAACAAAGTCCACGGGAAGCGTACAAGCGCAGCATGGAGCAGCACGGGAGGCGCGAGCATAAATTCATCCCATATGACGATGACTTTATAATAGAGACCTTCCCGCGGACGCAGACTGGTAAGGCTGTAATGCATGAAGGAGAGGGGGTGCGCATCAAGTACCTTGACTACTGGTGCGAAGAAATGGGTGACGTAAAAGAGGGGACGAAGCTGAAGGTTCGTTACGACCCCTTCGATATCAGCATTGGGTATGCGTATATAGACAAGCAATGGAGGGTTTGCCATGCGACTTGCGAGGAACTGGTAGGCTGCTCTGAGCGTGAACGACAAATTCTTACTGAGGAAATCCGTAAAATGAACCGAAATTTGCACGGGAGAGAGCATATTGAGATCACCCAGGCGAGTTTGGCAGAGTTCCGGCGTGAAAACGCCGCCAAAGAGAAGATCTTGCGTCAGCAGCGAAATGAACGGGAGACAGAGGCAGCATTGGCCGTGCTCGAAGGGGAGGAACCCACTCGCCAGCCCACACCAGCTTCCTCTACTCATAAGACAAGCACGACAGCTTTTAGGGAAAATACGGGACCAAAGAGTTCTTTACAAAACTTTACGGACCCTGATGAGGACAAGTTGATTATCTTTAAGAGGCATTGATGATGGAACACAATGAAAAACAGCAGCCGGAATCAGGACAACCGGAATTAGAGCAGCACCACCCAGAAGCGTCTGAGCCAGAACTGCCCGAAGCATTCCCGGCAGAATTACTGCAACAACCCAAGGAGGCGAGAATCCATTATTTTGAGATAGAGTGCTTAATCGAGCATGCGGCACTACAAGAGGCCTGTAATGCTGTACTTCGCACGGTATGTATCCCGAAAGATGATTTAAAATCTCGAGGTCAAGGTACCATAGTGTTAGTGATCGGGCCACCTCGAGTTGGTAAGACCACCCTCATTCATTTTCTTGAGGAGGAGTTAAACCGCTGCTCGGAGGGACTAATGCAGCGACATCCGGGCTACATCCCATTTGTCAGCGTGACTACGGATGTCGATGTTGAAAGAAAGGCGAGTTTCGACTGGATGGACTTTTATCCAGCAGTACTCAGAGAATTGAAAGACCCTTTCCTGCAAGTGAATAAAAGGTATGCGATACGAGCGCGAGATGTCAAAGAAGCGATGGTGGAGGGGTTAATACAGAGAAATACGGGTGTGGTGATCGTTGACGAGGCGCATCATCTTGCGAAAGCGAGGATGGGGGGCCGACTCCTGGGTAACCTGTATCATCTCAAATACATTGAGAACAGAACGGGCGTCAGTCACGTACTGGTAGGCACCTACGCGATGCGTCCATTTCGCAAGGTGAACGCGCAACTGGCTCTCCGTAGCGTTGATGTGCATTTTCGTCGCTATGATGCTACAAAAAATGAAGAACGTATCGCCTTTAAAAGTGCTCTATGGGCGTTGCAGCGGCAACTTCCTCTGGAAGAGGAGCCGCAGCTCGGGCAGCACTGGGAGTTTTTGTATGCACGCAGCCTTGGCTGTATAGGCCTGCTCAAGCAGCATCTCAATCTCGCCCTGAAATGGGCCCTTGATGACAAGGATGTGAAAACGATAACGATAGACCTCCTGCAAAAGACAGCACCGCATAAAGATAAGGTAAAGATGGCTCTAGAAGATATAAGAAAAGGGGAAAAAGATCTTGCCGAGCCGGTGGGGGCAGACGACGAACTTCTAAAAGAGCTCAACATGATAGTCCCCAAAGCACCTGAAAAGAAAAAGGGTAAAGAGGAGAAAAAAGATGGTGAAGAAAAAAAAGACGACTCTTCAAGTGAAGGACAAGAGCAGGAACCGTCTAGCGTCCGTAGTAGGCAAAAGTTGCGGCCTTTTGAGCGTAGACAGGGCCGTGATCCTATTGGTCCTAGGAATGAAGACCGAGAGGAAGAATACGAGAACGATGAAGATCTTACCGAAACTGAAGATGAATGGGAAGAGCAAGAGGATGAAGATGACGAATCTGATCTGGAGAATGAGTAATCCTCCGACGGTTGTGAACAGCTCATCGGTACAACAAGGAGAAGCTCAAAAGTTGCAGCGTATTCCCAAGTAAAGTTGAGGTAATCAAGAATGGAAACCTTGGACCGTCTCTTTCTTCCACCACGTAGTCGTTTGTATCCTTTTGAACCGATCAGGATAGGCACACCGTATGTAGAAAGTCTAACAAGCTATGTAGTTCGGCTAGCTCACGCTTATCGAATGCCGTCTCAGACGTTAGTGCTACAAGAAATACTGCCGCTTTTGAAGATTTCAGATGAGTTAAAGCCAGAGAATCGCCTTCCGTGGCTAAGAGGTTCTACGACTATCAATGGAATGACACCGCTAGTAAGTGATTGGGTTCAGGCTGTAGAGCAATTAACGCAACAACACAATCTGAGGTTTCTGACGATGATCACTTGGTCACAGGTCGTCGATTACCATGGTTTGGTACGCAGTACCCGAGCTTGGTGTCCTGCTTGTTATCACGAGTGGTTAGTAGCAGGAAAGATTATCTATGATCCTCTCATCTGGAATATACGAGTAATTGCAGAATGCCCCTGGCATCATCAGAAATTGCATACCGAGTGTCCTTGTTGCCATAAGACTCTGCCGTTGCTTATTGGCTGGACTAAACCTGGACATTGCCCAAATTGCGAAAGCTGGCTTGGTTCTCTAGACCAAATGGAGACCGTTCAGGCAGTCGTTAATGAAGACGAGCGAAAATGGAACCAATGGATCGCTAATGCGGTTGGTGCGTTACTTACTGCGGCTCCTCATCTATCTGCCCCACCTGGACGGGAAAAAATTAAATCGGGAATAACAGCGTTTATAGAACAATCATTGAATGGGAAAACTGCATCTTTAGCCCGTCTTTTAGGAGTGAGTGGAACCAAACTCATGAGTTGGCAAAGGGGACTACATCTACCTGGTTTTGAAAACTTCCTAAGGTTGTGTAAGCAGATGGATGTACCACCCCTGCAATTCCTGACTAAAGATGCTGATATTCTGCTTTTTGATAGCCGCCAAAGCAGCCTTACTCATCTTCTCAAGGAAAGGAGCAAATTGAGTATTGAAGAAGTACAGCAAAGGCTGGAAGGCGTACTGAAGAGCAAAGCACATCCTTTTCTCTCTTTAAAAGAAGTTGCCTGGCAACTTAATTATCCTGTGCCAGTTCTCCAGCATTTATTCCCTGAACTGTGCGATGCCATTTCACAGCGATATCAGCAACAACTGGATCCTGATAGTCAGCGAAAGTCATTGGATGCCCTGTTAGTAGATCCTGAAATACCCTTTCCATCTTTAAGTGAGGTTGCTCGGCGTCTTGGATGTCCTGTTACTCTTCTTAAGTACCGGTTCCCCGATCAGTGTCGCGAGATCGCGAAGAGATCTGGGAAAACTCTGGATCTGACCAATATACAATTAGCCTTGGATGCTATACTGTCGAATAGCGATGAGCCCCCTCCGAGCATAAGAGAGGTACTGTCGCGTCTTGGGTGCTCTCGCTCTACTCTATACCTCCGTTTTCTAGAGGCGTGTCACGCAATTACAAAAAGACATCAAGGGTGGCTACGTTCTCAATGTGTAAAGAAAGAAGCAGCCGTGAAGGAGAGACTCACACCGGAAGAGACAGAGGGTTTCTCAAAGGCTTTAGACACTGGTCCAATTGATTTCGCTACATCCAGGCCAGATGTAAAACCATCAAGCGCATTACCTGGTCGAAAGCTAGTTGACATAGATCAGTTGAAGCTAGACCTGGAAATGGTATTAGTAACTGACGACGAACCGCCGCCGACCTTGACAGAAGTTGCTAAACGACTGGGGTATTCCTGCTCTACGCTTTACCGTTATTTTCCAGAATTGTGCCGTGCCATTGCGAAACGACACAAGGGTATTTCGGACATCGATGAACTGAGGAGAGAATTAGAGGTAGTTTTAGCGAACGAGGAAGAGCCCTATCCAAGTTTGCAAAAGGTTATTGAACGCCTTCGTTGTCCCGGTACGACTCTTCGCCGTTATTTCCCTGCGCATTGTAGAGCGATAATACAGCGCCATCGGAATGGATTAGACAAGAACAGCAATCCAGGGATGTTTCCGACTATCAAGGATGTTGATGAAAAGAACAGGCTAAAAAATGCGAAGGATACTACCGTTCAACAACAGCAGAGGGTAGTGGATATTGACGGCCTGCGGAGTGCACTGGAAGTAGTACTAAAGGGCGAGGAAAGCCCACCTCCAACTATGGTAGAAGTTGCTAGACGACTAGGTATTTCCAGTACTGCTCTTTACCATTATTTTCCACAACAGTGCCGCGCAATCGCAGAACAGCATAAGAGAGGGACAAGAAAAATTATTGATGACCTGGGACAGGCGTTAGAGAAGGTACTGATGAGTGATAAAGCTCCGTTTCCCACTGTACAGGAAGTAGCCAAAAACCTTGGATGCCCCGATTCGACTCTTTACCGTTGCTTTCCAGACCTTTGCCATGCCATCGCGAAACGGCATCAACTTGATCGCGATCATATGAGACAATTACTCCAAAGCATCCTCGCAGGCAGTGATTGCCCACCATCGGTCAGTGAGACCGCTCGCCGACTTCGGTGTTCGGCCTCGACCCTCACAGAGTATTTTCCTGAAGAATGCGAAGAGATAAAAGAGCGTCACTGGAAGATAGCAGATGCTAGCAGGCAGAGGCAGGCGCTTGAGGCGGTGTTAGCAGATGGTGAACAGATACCTTGTTCCATTAATGAAATCGCGAGGCAACTGGGATGTTCGAGCTCGACCCTGTACAACCGCTTCCCTGAACTTTGCCAAGAGATTACAAAACGGCGTTGGCGTATGTCCGACACAGATCACTTACGTCGAGCATTAGAAGCAGCGCTGGTAGAAAATCCACCTCCATCATTAGAGAACGTTGCTAAACGTTTAGGATGTTCTTCAAAGAACATCCAGTATTATTTCCCTGATCTAGCCAGGGCCATCACTCGGCGACGAAGAGATGTGCCTGATAGAGGCAGTCAGCAGAAAGAGCTGGAAGGGATCTTGGCAAGTAATGAGCATCCCCTATCGCTAGAGGAGGTTGCAAGACGCCTCGGTACCTCGAGTGGTTCTCTGCGGAAGCGCTTTCCTGAGGTATGTGCCACAATCTCAGCAAGATACATGGCGTTTCGGAAAAGCAAACACGAGGAGCGAATCAAAAGGATTTGCGACGAAGTTCGGCGTGCAACCCTGTCGATTCACTCCCGAGGTGATTATCCCTCTAAGACACTCGTAGGAGCTCTTCTACGCTACCCCGCTTGTTTTAAAATGCCAGAGGTGCGTGACGCTTGGCGTGCAACCATGCAAGAATTGGGGTACAAGCTTTAGAGAAGAAAGCCTTTGGTTGGTCGAAGTGTAAGGATGCTAGCTGTTTAGGACCAATTGAAGTGCTCATGCCCTTAGCAGTTGCTAAAATTACGAAATAGCAACGAAAGATTTGCCGCGCTACAAACTCAAGCAAGTTTGGCCGCATCGGCCAAACTTTCCTTCCATTTGCAGCAAGCAAAGAACGGAAAAAAAGAGACCGGTCGCTGTCCTGGGGGAAACACGACCGGTGTACCCAGATTAGGGGTGTGTGGGGGAAGTCCTGGGTGCCAGAATACCTCCGGTCATGAGCAACCTGGCTGGCTCAATGGAACTGGATAGTTTAATCTCCGTAAAACACTGAGTCAGCCAGCCTCTTCACGACTTCTTGTACACTCTCTGTAAGAGTAAACGTGACATCCACTGTTTTTTGGGCTAGTTTGCCGCCTATTTAATAGCTGTGCGTGAGAATCTCTGGTATGATATGATGGAGTACACAGCTAAGCAAAGAATGGTATTAATGCTTCTGCGGAAAGGAGCCTGGTATATGGGATTCCATGCACTCGATTGGGTTATTATTCTTGTTGTCGCCCTGGCAATTTTTGGTCCCAGGGCTCTACAATCTGTGGCGCGCAATGCGGGTAAAACTATGGGCCAGGCAAAGACGGTGAAAGAAAAAGTGATATCTGAACTGCCCATAGAAGAGCTTTCCGAAATGTCACGTGAGATCCCCCGTATTCCAATGAATCCACATCAGGCTATAGAGATGCTCATGACTCCAGAACCAGGAAGAGAGCCAGTCAAGAGGGTACAGGAGCCAAAGCAGGAGTAAATATATAGCCTTTACCTCTTGTTTGAAAGGCAGGTCAAAAATATATGGATCAATTGACACAATTGAAGTGTACCGCGTGCCGCGGCGGGGAACCGACGGTCACCGATGCTGAGATTGCGGAGTTTAAGCCGCAGGTGCCTGAATGGAAGATTATAGAGGTTGATGGCATCAAACGTTTAGAGCGCGTTTTTAAGTTCAAGGATTTTGTGAGTGCGCTCGCTTTTACTAATAAAGTGGGTGAGCTGGCAGAGTCGGAAGGACACCATCCTGCGCTCTTGACTGAGTGGGGCAGGGTAACCGTTACGTGGTGGACGCACAAGATTCGGGGGCTTCATCGCAACGATTTTATTATGGCGGCAAAGACGGATGAGTTGTATCATTCGTTTATTGCGCGTGCTGTTTCGTCCAGCTAATCAATGCAAGGAGTAAAGCCTTTATCTGTTCGCGGGTTTTTTCATCGGTCAGATTGCCGTCGCTATCGAATTTCTCCCAGGCATTGAAAACGTGCACATCTGG
>WNGR01004399.1_pt1 | contig 15224 bp, 11 predicted proteins | sample 5407581 | NCBI WGS metagenome assembly WNGR01 (sample SAMN13153383, study PRJNA577476) | soil metagenome | isolation source: 80 cm soil or saprolite under Garry oak tree replicate 2 | place: USA:California | collected 2016-06-15
TCGCCGGATCCGGCGCGGGGAGAGCCGGGTCCTGGGAGAGCGAGCCGCTCGCGGTCAGCACGTTGTAGGGCAGCACGCTCCCGCCCGCGGCCTGGTTGACCTGCGCGATCGCGAACCGCGGAACGTTGTCGCTGCTGGAGCCTGCGAGCCGCACCGTCGACGGCGTGTTGAGGGAGTACTTGCCGTTGAGGAGGTCGACCGGGAAACCCTGGTCGTCCTTCGCCGTGAAGCGGATCGTGACGCTCTGGTCCGCATTGATGGTGGGGGCGCCCGTCAGCGCGAGCACGAGGCCGGTGGTCTGGCCGCCGTTGACGCCGCTGGTGCCATTGGTGCCGTTGGATCCGCTGCCACCATCGGTGCCGTTCGTGCCGCTCGCGCCGCTCGCGCCATTCGCGCCGGCTGCGCCGCTGGCGCCATCGATTCCCTTGGCTCCCTGACAGGCGGTCGCCGCGAGGGCAGTCGCAGCGAGCAGTGTCAGGGCTCTGCTCTTGAGCAAATTCATGTTTGTTTGGTCTCCCGCGTGTGTGCGGATGGACGACGACGTTCAGGACGGGTGTCCCAGCCGGGTGGGTCTCTGCCAAAGACGCGCCACTCGTGTGCTCGTTCGCCAAGCTCGCTCGGCTGTTCACCGGGCGGCTAGCAGTCCGCCCGCTTCCTGACACACACACGGGCGGTCACATCCGGGACGGGTCGAATTTCCTTCCCGACTTCGGATGGATGCGACGATCAGGAGCGGACGTGAGCCCGGATACTACAAAGGCGACGGGGACTTCGGTCGGCTGGTTCTCCACGGGTGCGGCCCTCGTCCGTCACCTTCCCGAGGCAGGGTCCTCGTTCACCCTGGGTTGGCGACAATGGGCGCTTACACCCAAGGGGACTGGGTAAAGAAAAAGCCCACCGGCGTCCCGGCGGGCCTCTCCTCCCCCTCCCCCTCTGTCAGCGCTCGTGCCGGAAGGCCGGCCGTCTAGGATTCCACCCCCCTCAGAGCGGAGCCCGCAGCGACAACCACCGGACGAGCGTGTGGTTCATCTGCGACCGTCGCGCCAACGCGGGGCTGACTCGAAACTGCGGCGCGCCGCCACAGGTCCAGCTGCGCGTTTGCGCCACACTCATCCGTAACCCCGCGTAGGCTCGACCGGAAGCCGTGCGCGCTGTTCACGAGTCGTGGATCTGTCGCGAGCGTGGCGGGCTCAGGCGGGGCGCGCACCTTGGGGCATTTCACGCCACGCGCGCGTTTTCACGCAACCGTGATGCGGGCGGGTGGCGCCTCGTGGAAGCGCCGGCCATCGCGCGCGTGCTCGACGAGCAGCGGCGCCGGCTCGAAGCGATCGCCGAGCTTGTCGTGCCACCGCTCCAGCCGCTCCAGGAGCGACCGGGCGCCGATCGCATCGGCATACCGGAAAGGTCCACCCAGGAAGGGGGGGAAGCCGAGCCCGAAGATGGCGCCGATGTCGCCATCGCGCGCGTTGCGCAGGATGCCCTCGCCCAGGCAGCGGATGGCCTCGTTCACCATCTGCAAGACCACCCGCTCCTGGAGCTCGTCGCGGGACACCTTCTTCCGTGCCCGCCCGCCGGGGAGGAGGTCGTAGACCGTCGCGTCGACGACCTTCTTCTTGTCCTCCCCGTACGTGTAAAAGCCCTTCTTCGACTTTCGCCCCAGGCGCCCGTCGGCGATGAGCTTCTCGAGCGCCGCCGGCGGCGTCATGCGGTCGCCGAAGGCGCCGTGGAGGATCTTCGCCACCTTCGCTCCCACGTCGATCCCGACCTCGTCGAGGAGCGTGATGGGGCCGACCGGCATGCCGAAGGAGGTGAGCGCGAGGTCGATCTCCTCCACCGACGCGCCCTCGACCAGGATCTCGGCCGCCTCGTTCATGTACGGGGTGAGGATGCGGCTCGTGTAGAAGCCCGGGCCGTCGTTCACCACGATGACGGTCTTGCCCTGCTTCTTGCCGATGGCGACCGCGGTGGCGATGACGTCGGGCGCCGTCATCGGCGTCACGATCACCTCGCAGAGCGGCATCTTCTGCACCGGCGAGAAGTAGTGCATCCCGAGCACCGCCTGCGGCCGGGTCGACGCCTCGGCGATCTTGGTGATGGGGATCGAGGACGTGTTGGAGGCGAAGATGCCCCTCGGGTTCACCTTCTCGAAGGCGCGCACCATCTCCTGCTTGAGCCCGAGGTCCTCGAAGACCGCCTCGATGACGAGGTCCAGGTGCTCGAAGCCGGACCAGTCGGTGGTGGCGGTGAGGAGGCGCATGGTCGCGGTGCGCTCGAGCGGCGTGAGCGAGCGCCGCTTCACCTTCTCGTCGAGGTGCCCGCGCACCGCGGCCAGCGCGCGCGCCGCGGCCGCGTCGTCCTTCTCGCGCACGCGCACCGGCAGGCCGGCGCCGACCGTGACGAAGGCGATCCCGGAGCCCATGAGACCGCCACCCAGCACGCCCACCCGCTCCACCGGTCGCGCCTTCACCGAAGGGTCGTCGACGCCGCTGTCCTTCTTGAGCGCGGTGGTGGCGAAGAAGATGTCGATGAGTCGCTTCGAGACGTCCGAGACGGCCAGCTCGCCGAAGAGCCGCGCCTCGCGCTCGAGCCCCTTCTCCATGCCCTTCTCGTAGCCGTACTTCACGGCCTCGAGGGCGCGCTCCGGCGCCGGGTAGCGGCCGGCCGTCTTCGCGAGGAGCTTCTTCTTCGCCTCTCGGAACAGGACCTCGCGCCCGAGGGGGTTCTCTTCCAGCACCAGCTTCTGCAGCCCCCCGAGCCCTCCCTTCGTGAGTCGCTGCACGCCGGCGGCGCGCTCGGGGCGGTGGAGCTTGCCGGCGGCGAGCTCGCGCGCGCGGCGCTTCGCCACCTCGAGGAGGAGCGGCGCGGGCACGACCTCGTCGACGAGGCCCAGCTTCTGCGCCTTCTTCGCCTGGACGCTCTTGCCGGCCAGGATGAGATCGAGCGCGGCGGCGATCCCGATGAGCCGCGGCAGCCGCTGCGTGCCGCCCGCGCCCGGGATCAGGCCGAGCTGCACCTCGGGCAGGCCGAGCTGGGTCTTCCGGTCCTCGGTGGCGACGCGCCAGTGGCAGGCGAGCGCGAGCTCGAGCCCACCGCCCAGACAGGCGCCGTGGATGGCGGCAACCACCGGCTTCGCCGAGCGCTCGAGCAGGTCGAAGCCGCCTTGCGCATCGCGCGAGAGCGCCTCGGCCTCGGCGGCGCTCTTCAGCCCCTGGATCATGTCGATCTTGGCGCCGGCGACGAAGCCGTCCTTCTTGCCGCTGGCGATGACGATCGCCTTCACGGCAGCGTCCCGGCCGAGCGCCTGGAGCAGCTCCCCGAGCTCCGCCCCGATCTGGCGCGAGAGCGTATTGACCGGCTCGCCGGGGACGTCGAAGAGGCAGAGCGCGACGCCCTCCTCCACCTCGACGCGGAAGCTCCGTACGATCTGCTGGGCGGGCATCATGTCGTTTCTCCCTGGGAGGTCGGCTAGGCGGCGGCGTCGGGGCCGTCGAGGACGAGCGCGGCGCCGATGCCGCCGGCGGCGCAGACGGTGAGGAGGGCATGGGCGCCCTTGCGGCGATCGAGCTCCCGCAGGGTCTGCAGGATCATGCGGGCGCCGGTGGCGGCGAACGGGTGGCCGAGCGCGATGGACCCGCCGTTCACGTTGAGCTTCTGGGGGTCGATCTCGCCGAGCGGCGCGCTCCTCCCGAGCTTCTCCTCCGCGAACTTCTTCGAGGCGAACGCCTGCAGGTTCGAGAGCACCTGGGCCGCGAACGCCTCGTGCATGTCGACGAGGTCCATCTCCGCGAGGCCGAGGCCGGCCCGATCGAGCGCCTTCGGCGCGGCGTAGGCCGGGCCTTGCAGGAGCTGATCGCCGGGGTCGAGGGCGGCGTAGGCGTACGAGCGGACGTAGCCGAGCGGCGTGAGGCCGAGCGCCTTCGCCTTCTCCTCGGAGACGATCACGACCGCGGCCGCGCCGTCGGTGAGGGGCGAGGAATTGCCGGCGGTGATGGTGCCGTACTTCCGGTCGAAGACGGGCTTGAGCTGGGCGAGCGCCGCGAGGGTGGTGTCCTCGCGGACGATGTTGTCCTTGCCGGCCACCCGGTCGTAGCGAGGCGGCACCGGCACGTGCATCACCTCGGCGGCAAACTTCCCGCTCTTCCAGGCGTCGGCGGCGCGGCGGTGGCTCTGGTAGGCGAGCTCGTCCTGCTGCTCGCGGCCGATGCCGTTCACCTGCGCCATCTTCTCGGCGCTCTCTCCCATGGTGAGGCCGGTGGTGGGCTCCTTGAGCGCCGGCGGCACGGGGGTGAGGTCCTTCGCCGAGAGCGCGCCGAACGCCTTCATCTTGTCGACCACGTTCTTCGCCCGCGAGGCGTTCACGATGGCGCGCGCGAGCGGCCCGGACGCGAAGATGGGCGCGTCGGAGAGCAGCTCGGCGCCGCCCGCCAGCACCACGTCGGCGTGGCCGAGCTGGATCTGGTCGGCGGCGTCGGTGGCGGCCTGGATGGAGGTGGCGCACGCCCGCGAGACGGTGTGCGCCTCGACGCTCTTGGGCAGCTGCGTCCGCAGGACGATCTCGCGCGCGATGAGCGAGACGAGCGGCGAGGGGATGACTTGCCCGAAGACGACCGCGTCGTACTCCTTCGGGTCGAGGCCGGTGCGCGCCACGAGCTCGTTCACGAGCGCGGCGCCCAGCTCGACCGCCGAGAGGTCGCGGAAGTCACCGCCTGATTTCACGAAGGGTGTACGAAGGCCGGCCACGATGGCCGCGCGGCGGCCGGGCCGGGAGTTTCCGTTGCTGGGCATGAGCGCTCCGGTTGATTCGAGAATCAGGACGCGGGTCATGGGTGATGTAGGGGGCGCAACGCACAGCGTCAACCCTCAGCCGTGCGCGCTTGCGCCGCGCCACCTTTTTGGAGGAGCATGAACCTGATGGCCATCAAGCGCAGCCTGGAGCTGAAGCCCCTCTCGAGCGAGCACCATCAGGCTCTCCTCATCTCCTTCCAGCTCAAGAACGGCCTGGCTGGACACGGGGATAGCGCGGGCGCTCCCAAGGACATGCCAGGGCTGCTCGGCCTCGCACGCAAGTTCGAGGAGACCGTCTTCCGGCCGCACGCCCGCGCGGAGGAAGAGCTCCTCGGCCGGCACCTCTCTCCGGCGGACATGAAGCGCCTCGCGGGTGAGCACGCCGAGCTGACGCGCCTGCTGGAAGCGGCTCGCCAGGCGCGGGCGGCGGAGGCCCGCCAGGCGCTCGCCGCGTTCGCGGGGCTGCTCGAGCGTCACGTGCGCTGGGAAGAGCGCGAGCTCTTCGGCGCCTGCGAGAAGGCGATGGCGGCGGAGGACCTCGCGGTGGTGGGGACGGAGCTCGAGAAGCGGCTCGTCCTGCAGCGGGCGGAGGGGAAGCTGGCGCGGAGGGCCTGACTTTCGGCGGGGGATGAACCCCCGCCCTACACACCAACAGCGTAGGGCGGGGGCTTGTCCCCCGCCGCCTTCAATCCGCCTCGGGCGCGCCTCCCGACCGCGCCACGTCCTCGCCCTTCACCTTCGACGCGTCCAGGCCCTGGGCGCGCTTCGTCATCTGCGCGAACAGCTCGTCGAAGGGCGGAGCGGCGCCCTTCATGAAGCGGAGCGGGTTCACGCGGGCCACCACGAACGCCTTGAGATAGGGCGAGTCGAAGCCGCGCTCCTTCAGCTTCGCGACCGCCGCCGAGACCGCGTCGTCGAACGCGAGCACGACCCCGGCGCGGCGCTGCCGCTCCTCGAGCGCCTCGCGGAGCGGCGCGTCGAGGAAGGCGTCCACCTTCTTCAAGATGGGCTGGTAGGCACCCCCGGAGAGCCGGCCGCGCTGCTCGTACGCGAAGCCGAGCGTCGCGAGCGCCGGCTCCTCCAGCTCGAGCGCGTAGTCCGTCTCCTTCGGCCCCCCGTCGAGCCGCGCCAGGTCGCGGTACATGCGCACCACCTCGATCGCCTTCTCCCGCAGGTTGTGGGCCTTCTCGATGTTGAGGGCGAGGATCTGGTAGGCGACCCGCTTCTCCGGGACGACGAGCGCGAGCACCGCCTTCGCGCCGAGCTCCCGCAACGCCGTCAGCCGGTGCCCGCCGTTGGGCGAGAGGTACTTCCCGTCCTCGCGCACGGCGATGATGGGGTCGAGGTAGCGCCGCGTCTTGTCCATGGCGACGGTGAGCTTGCGCACGTGCGCGTCGGAGACGTCGCGCTGGAAGCTCGTGCGCTCGACCTTGTCGATGGGCAGGGCCGCGAAGAGGACCGCGTGGCCGCCGAGCGGTTCCCGGTAGGCAGCCAGCACCGCCCCGCCGTCCTCCTCGATGTGCCGGACGAGCTCGGCCAGCTCCGGCGGCGGCTCGGCGAGGGCGAGCTCACGCGGCCCGAGCTCGGTCGGCTCGATCATCACCCCCTTGCGCTTGCGGGGGCGTCCACTCTTCGTCACGGGTCTCTTCTTCGGAGGCATGCACCATGTGTAACCGAGCGCTAAGGGTCAGCCATGGCGAAGCCGCGCCCCTGGACCGTGCTCCCCCACGAGCCCCTCGAGAAGCTGGAGGACAACCTCTGGACGGTCGCGGGCCGGCTCCCGCACGGGGGCATGAACCGGCGCATGTCGGTCGTGCGGCTCGCCGGCGGCCGGCTCGTCCTCCACAACGCGGTGCCCCTCGCGGAGCCGGCCATGCGCGAGCTGGAGGCGTTCGGGGCGCCGACGGTGCTGGTGGTGCCGAATGGCTTCCACCGGCTGGACGTGCACGCCTGGAAGGAGCGTTACCCGCGCCTGTGCGTCGTCTGCCCGCCCGAGTCGCGGCTGCGGGTGTCCAAGGTGGTCGCGGTCGATGGCGGGTGGGAGCTCCTGCCCCGCGACCCCGCGCTGGAGGCCATCCCCATCAGGGCGGTGCGCTCGGGCGAGGCGGCGCTGGTGGTGCGGAGCTCGGGTGGCACGCGCGCCAGCCTGCTCTTCGGCGACACGTTCATGAACATCCCCCACCGGCGCGGGCTGAGCGGCCTCGTGCTGCGCGCGTTCGGCTCGTCGGGAGGGCCGAAGGTGACCGGCATGGCGCAGTTCTTCACCATTCGTGATCAGGGCGCCACCGCGGGCGCGCTCCTCGAGCTGGCGCTGACGCCCGGGTTGGTGCGTCTGGTGCCGAGCCATGGAGACATCGTCGATCGGGACCCAAAGGATGTGCTGGACGCGGTGGCGCACAGGTTGGCGGGGCTGTGAGGGGCCCCTCCCCCGTCCGGGGCCCGACGAGTGCCGGTGAACTCTGGGTCCGTACCCGCCTCGCGCGAATGTGCGACGTCGACGGCGACGCGGTCTCGCGATATCGCGACGTTGCCGTCCTCGGCTGGGCGGGCATCCGGCGTGCATCTTCGAGCGACCGAATGAGTTCCCGCCTGAAGGCATCCAGCTTCGCGGACGCGGCTCCGCCTGTGCTCCACCCCGTGAAGCCACGGGCGGTGGCGAGCGCTTCGGCGCTCCCCGCCGGCGAGCGCGGTGCGGGCGCACCCGCCCCTCCCAGCTTCTCCGGGACGCTGAGCGCCTTCGCGGTGCCGGACCTGCTCGAGTTCCTGCGCGGCGGCCGGCGCTCCGGAGTGTTCGTCTGCGAGTCACCCGCCGGGCGCGCAGTGCTCCGCTTCCGCAACGGCTTCATCGTCTCGGCGGCGTGCCCCGGAGCCCCGCGCCTGGGCCAGATCCTCGCGCAGACGCGGAATCTGTCGCCGCACGACGTGGAGCAGCTCGCGGGACGCCAGGCGGCCGAGCCCGGGCGCCCTCCGCTCGGCGAGCTGCTCGTGCGGACGGGCATGGTCGATGCGCCGGCGGTGCAGGACGCGGTGACGCGCCAGATCGAGCACGCCATCCGCAAGCTGGTGGAGTGGGAGGACGGCGGGTTCTCGTTCAGCCGCGACGACGCCGAGGCGCCCCCGAGCCTCATCTCGGTCTCAGTCAATCCGCAGGCCTCGCTGCTGGAGGTGTTCCGCCAGCTCGACGAGGAGTCTCGCGACGCCGCCGGGCCGACGCCGCGAGCCCCGTGAATCGGAGCTGGCCAGCCGCACCAGCGCTGCCCTCGCGCGGCCCGGGTGATAAGGTTCAGTCGCGTGATCGACGTCCGCGGCCTCTCCAAGCACTACCGCGTGCACCAGCGCCCGCCCGGCCTCGGGGCCGCCCTGCGCTCGCTCGTTCACCGCTCCTATCGAACCGTGAAGGCGGTGGACGGTATCGACTTCCAGGTGGCGCCGGGCGAGCGGGTCGGCTTCCTCGGACCCAACGGCGCCGGGAAGACCACCACCCTGAAGATGCTCTCCGGCTTGCTCCACCCCACCGCAGGCGAGGTGCGGGTGGCAGGGCACGTCCCGCGGCGCCGCCGGGTGGAGTTCCTCAAGTCGATCACGCTCGTCATGGGGCAGAAGCAGCAGCTCCTGTGGGACCTGCCGCCGGCCGAGACGTTCGCCCTCAACCGCGCCATCTACGACGTCCCGGCGGCCCAGTTCGAGGAGACCTTGTCCGAGCTGACGCGCCTGCTCGAGCTGGAGGACCTCGTCGGCAAGCCCACCCGCCAGCTCTCGCTCGGCGAGCGCATGAAGTGCGAGCTCGCCGCGGCGCTCCTCCACCGGCCGCGGGTGCTCTTCCTCGACGAGCCGACCATCGGGCTCGACGTGTCGATGCAGGCGACGGTGCGCGCCTTCATCAAGGCGTACAACGAGCGCTTCGACGCCACGGTGCTCCTCACCAGCCACGACATGGACGACGTCTCGGCGCTGTGTCCGCGCGTCATCGTCATCGACCGCGGCCGTATCATCCACGACGGCGATCTGCGAGCGCTCTCGCGCGCGGTGCGGCCGGACAAGCGCATCGTGCTGCGCCTGGAGCGGCCGGTCTCGGAGACCGAGCTGTCACGCTTCGGCACGGTCGTCTCCGCGGGCGCGGCGCAGGCGGTCGTGCAGGTGGCGGCGATCGAGGTGTCAGGCGCCGTGGGGCGCATGCTGGCGGCGCTTCCCGTGAGCGACCTGACGGTGGAGGATCCACCGCTGGAGGAGGTCATGAGCGAGCTGTTCCGGAGCGCCAAGCGCCCGGCGAGCGGGGCCGCGCAGTGATCGGAGAGACAGCGCCGCGCCGCCCGGGGACGGCGCTGTTCTGGGCAGGGCTCTTCGCCTTCGTCATGGTCGACGCGGCGCTCCTCGGCGGCCTCTCGCAGGGGACGTCCGCCAAGGTCCTCTCCTACGCGCTCCTCGCCGCCTTCGCGCTGGCGCTCGCCTACGCCGCCGCCATCGCCTCGCTCGCCTTCCGCCACCGGCGAGCGCCGCCGTTCGCCGATGCGCTGCGAGCGGCGTTGCTGGTGGTGCTCACGGTGGGGCACCTCGTCCTCATCGTGCGCGCGGCGCGCAGGTAGCGGCGGCGGGGGACAAGCCCCCGCCCTACGGACCTGGGGTAGGGCGGGGGTTCATCCCCCGCCGCCTGGCAGCGGCTCCCCGGCTCGCGCCACGACCCGCACCTCCGACTCCGGACCGAGGCGCAGCCCGTCCCCGCGCGGCTCGACCTCCGAGAGCTGCACCACGTCTCCGCGCAGGAGCCGCTCGAACCGGCGGTTCCGGTCGGTGACGTGCTTCTCCTGCAGCGCCAGGCCGAGCCGCCCCTCCGGGCCGCAGGCCATGTAACGCAGCCGGCCTTTGCCCGGCAGCGGCTCGGACACGATGCGGAAGACGCGCCCCGGCGGCGGCGGCGCCCAGCCCTCGCCCCGCGGCGCGAGGACGAGGTAGCTCATCTTGACGGCCTCGCGGCGCAACCCCGCCGCCTTCGCGATCTCCTCCACCATCGGGGGCGGCGCGATCGGTCGCTCGGCGTGGCACCAGTCGCTCTCGCGGTGGCGGGCCGGGCACGGCCCCCGGAACAGGCACGGCGCGCGCACCGCGAAGCCGTCCGCCACGAGCAGATCGCGGACCTCGAGCAGCTGGCGCGAGGTCTCGCGCAGCGCCGGCTCCAGCACGACCAGCGATCCGCCTGGCCGCAGGAGCCCCGCCGCCTCGGTGAGGAGCGCGGCCCGCCGCACCGCCGCGCCCTCGCCGGCGAAGAGCTCGTTCACCACGTGACCAAACGTGATCGTGTCGAAGGTGCCGCCGCCCGCGACCTGGGCGAGCGCTCCCGGACGCGTGGGGTCCCAGGGCCGGGTGGCGAGTGGCTCCGACAGCTCGGCCGCGAGCGCCCGCGCCGCCGAGAGGGCGCGCGTGGAGCGGTCGGCCGCCACCACCTCGCTCGCCCCCGCGTGCAGGGCCGCCAGCGCCACCGGCCCCGGACCGCTGCCGAGGTCGAGCACCGCGCCGGGCCGGCGCGGCAGCTCGCTCAGGATCCCGCGCGCCTGGAGGTACGACGTCGGCCAGTAGAAGAGCAGGTACGCGCCGAGGAGCCGCGGGTCGTCCATGTAGCGCCCGCCGGCCAGGGCGCGTTCACGGGTGAGGCCGGTCGAGAGACGCTCGACGCCGCGCGCGACCGCGGAGAGCTCGTCGGGGGCGAGGCGCTCCGGCGGCGGCCGGGGACCGCGGCGCGGCGGGCCGGCGCTGAGCTTCCGCCACACCGAGAGCAGGCGAGGGACGAGGCGGGCGAGGTCGGCGGTGGCCTTCTCCACCCGGCCGTTCTAGCGCATCGGGCGGGAGAGCGCCGCGCGCGGCGCGTCGAGCGTCTGCCGCACCACGCGCGCCAGCTCCTCCCCGGTGAAGGGCTTCTGCAGGAAAGCTTGCCCCGGCGGCAGCTCGCCGGTGCGCAGCGCGGCGTCCTCGTTGTAGCCCGACACGAAGACCACGCGCAGCGCGGGCGCCTCGGCGAGGAGCGCCGCCGCCAGCTCCGGTCCGCCCAGCCCCGGCATGATCACGTCGGTGAGCAGGAGATCGGGAAGGCTGAGCCGCGCCACCCGCAGCGCCTCGGCGCCGTGGCCGGCCTCCACCACCCGGTACCCGGCGCCCTCCAGCCCGCGGCGCATGAGCGCGCGCACGGAGGGGTCGTCCTCCACCAGGAGCACCGCCTCGTGGCCGGTCGCCGCCCGCTCCCCGCCGACCCCCGGGTCCGGCTGCGCTTCCTCGATCGCCAGGCGCGGCAGGAAGACGCGAAACGTGGTCCCGGCCCCGGGCCGGCTCTCCACGGCGACCGTGCCTCCGCTCTGTTGCACGACCCCGTAGACGGTGGCGAGGCCGAGCCCGGTCCCCTTGCCCGGCTCCTTGGTCGTGAAGAACGGCTCGAAGACGTGCTCGAGCGTCGCGGCGTCGATGCCGATCCCGGTGTCGCGCACGGCGACGACGGCGTGGGGCCCGGCGACCGGCGCCTGCTTCGGGCCGCCGGGGGCACCCTCCACCCGCGCGGTCTCGATGGTGATCCGGCCGCCGCGGGGCATGGCGTCGCGCGCGTTCACGACGAGGTTCACGATCACCTGCTCGAGCTGGCTGGGATCGGCGAGCACCGGCAGCGGGTCCGGCGTGAGCGCGGTCGAGACGACGATGTCCTCGCCGATGAGCCGGCGCAGCATCTTGACGAGGCCCTGCACCACCTCGTTCAGGTCGAGCTCCCGCGGGCGGAGCGCCTGCTGGCGGCTGAAGGCGAGCAGCTGGCGGGTGAGGGCGGCTGCCCGCTCGCCGGCCTCGAGCACCTCCTGCACCAGCTCGCGCTCCTCGCCATCTCCCTTGCCGCGCCGCCCCAGGTCGCGCGCCGAGCTGAGGATGACGGTGAGGATGTTGTTGAAGTCGTGGGCGATGCCTCCGGCGAGCCTCCCCACCGCCTCCAGCTTCTGGGCCTGCCGCACCTGTTCCTCGAGCCGGGTGCGCGCGGTCACGTCCGTCGCGACGAGCATCGCGCCGCGCAGCACGCCGTCGCCGCGCCGGAACGGGGCCGCCCGCAGCGAGAGGACGCGGCCAGCCATCTCGGCCTCCTCCTCCACCGACTCGCCCAGCACCGCGCGCGCCAGCACCTTCGCCAGCGGACCGCCCACGCGCTCCGGGTGGCCGGTGACGCGCCGGCCGACGAGCCCGTCCGGCGCGCGACCCAGCTGCTCGAGGAGGGTCCCCTCGGCGAGCGTGCAGCGCAGGTCGCGATCGACGAGGAAGACGGCCGAGTTGGGCGTCCCGCGCACCAGCAAGCGATAGCGCTCCTCGCTCTCCCGCAGCGCCGCGGTGCGCTCGCGCACCATCGATTCCAGATCTTCGCGCGCGCGCTCGCGCAGCCGCTCCAGCTCCTTGCGAGCGGTCTGGTCGCGCGCGATGCCCGCCGTGCCCACCACCCGCCCGCCCTCGTCGCGCAGCGGCGACTTGACCGTCTCCATCCAGGTGGTGCGGCCCCGCGCGTCGGTGAAGGGCTCCTCCAGCCGGAGCGGCCTCCCCTCCGCCATCACCAGCTCGTCATCGGCGCGGGAGCGCCTGGCCAGCTCGCGCGGGAAGTGGTCCTCGTCGCGCGTGCCGACCATCGCCTCCGGCGTCGTGCCGGCCGCCTCGGCGAAGGGGCGGTTCACGGCGACGTAGCGGCAGGCGGGGTCCTTCAGCCAGGCGTGGTCGGTCATGCTGTCGAGCAGCGCCCGCACCTGCGCCTCGCCCCGGCGGGCCCGCTCGAGGAGCAGCTGGTTCTCGCGCGCGACGTGCGCCTCGCGCGACAGCTCGCGCCCGAGGACGAAGACGGTCACCGCGCCCGCTCCGCCTGCCTCCTCGGCGGGGGCGGCGCTCAGGAGCACCGGCACGCTCCCGAAGGCCGCCGCCAGGGAGCGCACCTGCTCCGCGGCCGGCCCGCTCGACGATGGGACCGCCACGAGCGCCAGGGCGGGATCCGAGACGCGGCCGCACAGGACCGCCTCGCGGATCGCCTGGGCGCCGGGGGCCGTGGCGAGGCCGACGTCGAGCGTGGTGTCCACGATGGCGAGCGCGACGCCGCCCGGCAGGGCGCGCCCCCCGACCAGCACCTGCCCGGGCACGCCGCCGCTCACCCCTACCCCTACCCCTACCCCTACCCCGCCTGCCACGGCGGCGAAGACGGGCAGCCGCCCGCCCGCGCGCCGCGACAGCTCGGCGGTGACGATCCGCGCGGCCTCGGCGCTCCCCGCGAAGACGAGGGCGAAGACGCTCCGGCCGTCGCGCGTCGCCGCCAGCCACGGCGCGGGCCCGGCGAGGTACGGCGGGTCGCCCGCCTCCGAGAGCGCCGCCTCCAGGGAACCCTGCACGCCGCAAGAGCCGCTCCCGCCGCCCACCCGCGCGCGGAGCTCGGGCGAGCCGAGCGCCACCACCAGCACCGCGGTCGCGCCGGGCGGCGCGGTGGCGAGGTCCGGCGCGTCGACGGCGGCCCCGAGGAGCGGCGCGCTCCCGACCACCTCGCGCACCCCGTCGAGCGCCTGCGCGGCGCCCGGCCCGGATGGGAAGACGAGCACGAGCGAAGGGGTGTGGCTCGAGAGCGCGCCCATGGCGCGCCGCGCGGCATCGCGCCCCACCACACGAGCGTCAGCGCCGAGCGCGTGCCCGTGCCCCACCTCGATCGTGGATGGCGTCTGCATGGAGCGACCGTGGAACGTCACGGATCGCAACGGCGGTGCCACGAGCGAGCGTCTCTTTCCGCGGGCCTGCGTCCCTGCGCGGCCCCGATCCCGGACCCACGGGTCCGGGCGGCCCCTGTGGGACACCTCAGTCGGGGAGCGGGATCTCCAGGGAAAGCCCGTCGTACGCGACATCGGTCGCCGCCCACTCCTCCCGCGCCTGATTCACCAGGGGTGATGGATCGTGGTCGTAGCGGGTGGAGAGGTGGGTGAGGACGAGCCGGGCCACCGCCGCCTCGCGTGCGATCCGCCCGGCCTCCCGGGCGGTGGAGTGGAACGTCTCCTCGGCGCGCTCCTGCTCGCCGTCGCCGAAGGTGGCCTCGTGCACGAGCACGTCGGCCCCGCGGGCGGCGGCGGAGGTGGCGGCCACCGGGCGCGTGTCGCCCGTCACGACCACCGTGCGCCCCCGCCGCGTCGCCTCCAGCACCTCGTCCGGCCGGACGGTGCGCCCGCCCACCTCGACCGACTTCCCCCGCTGCAGCTCGCCGAAGAGCGGGCCCTCGGGGACGCCCAGCGCCACGGCGAGCTCCGGGTGGAAGCGGCCCGGCCGCGCGTCCTCGACGAGGGCGTAGCCGAGCGAGGGCGTGCGATGGGCGGTCTGGAAGGCGCGGACGTCGGCGCCGGGGCGGCGCACCACCGCGCCGGCCTCGAGCTCGTGGATCTCGATGGGGAAGTGGAGCGCGTCGGTGCCGGCGAACAGCATGACCTCGAGCAGCCGCTTCGCCGGCCGCGGGCCGTACAGGTAGAGCGGCGCGGTGCGCCCGAGCATGGAGAGCGTGCGCAGGAAGCCGATGGCGCCGAGGTAGTGATCGGCGTGGAAGTGGCTGAAGAAGATGGCCGCCACGTCGAAGCCGCTGCCGTAGCGGATCATCTGGCGCTGGGTGCCCTCGCCGCAGTCGAAGAGGATGAGCTCCCCGGCGCGGCGCAGCGCGAGCGCGGTGAGCCCGCGCGAGGCGGTGGGCTGGGCGGCCGAGGTGCCGAGGAAGGTCAGGCGCAGCATCGGTCAGCTCGAGGCCGAGGTGTAGTGGCCGATGGAGCGCGTCCAGACCGCCCGCGCGAAGACGCCGAAGGCTGCCGCGCCGAGGAAGGCGGCCACCGCCGTGCGGAGGTCGAGCCGGCCGAGCAGCGCCAAGGCCGGGTAAGTGGTCATGAGCGCGAGCGGCACGACGAAGGTGAAGAAGACGCGCCAGGCGCCGCGGAAGACGCTGATGGGCCAGCGGCCGGCGTCGAAGATGGACGAGAAGAGGAAGGACAGGTTGTCCACCTTCACCACGAAGAAGGCGGCCGAGACGACCAGGATCCAGATCGAGTACAGCGTGAAGGCCGAGCAGAGGAGGAGCGCCGCGGCCGCGAGGAGGTGGCTCGGCGCAGGCACGCGGCCCATGCGGTGGAAGGCGACCCCGAACAGGGCGAGCCCGGCCAGCACGTCCACCATCCGCCACGGCTCGAACTTCGCGGTCGAGACGAGGAACTGGGCGTCGGCGGGCTTGAGGAGGATGAAGTCGAGGGTGCCCTTGCGGATGTGCTCGACGACGCTCGCGAGGGACGGGTTCACCGCGCCTTCCAGGATGCCCTTCATGAGCGTGAACCAGCCCATGACCACCAGCGCCTCGTCGAAGCTCCAGCCGGCCACGTCCGCGCGGTGCCCGAAGACGACCAGGAGCGGGACGAGCGACCAGAAGGCCCAGAAGAGCG
>WNGR01004400.1_pt1 | contig 15223 bp, 18 predicted proteins | sample 5407581 | NCBI WGS metagenome assembly WNGR01 (sample SAMN13153383, study PRJNA577476) | soil metagenome | isolation source: 80 cm soil or saprolite under Garry oak tree replicate 2 | place: USA:California | collected 2016-06-15
CCCGCATCCTGGTCAACTGCGCGGGCATCGGCAACGCCGCGCGGACCGCGGGCAAGGACGGCCCGTTCCCGCTGGACGCCTTCACCCGGGTCATCCAGGTCAACCTCATCGGGACGTTCAACGCGATCCGGCTGACCGCGTTCCGGATGAGCCAGGCGGCCGAGGAAGACGGCGAGCGGGGGGTGATCGTGAACACCGCGTCGGTGGCGGCGTTCGACGGCCAGATCGGGCAGGCTGCCTACTCCGCGTCCAAGGGCGGCATCGTCGGCATGACCCTGCCGATCGCGCGTGACCTGGCCCGGCTGAAGATCCGGGTGATGACGATCGCGCCGGGCCTGTTCCAGACGCCGCTGCTCGGCGGGCTGTCCGAGGAGCAGATCGCGTCGATCGGCGCCCAGGTGCCGCACCCGGCGCGGCTGGGCCAGCCCGCCGAGTACGCCGCGCTGGCCGCGCACATCGTGGAGAACCCGATGCTCAACGGGGAGACGATCCGGCTGGACGGCGCGATCAGGATGGCCCCGCGCTAGTCGCTCTCCGGGAAGATGGCGATCGACGCGGTGAAGGTGTGCAGGAAGTTCTGCCCGCCCACCGGCCCGAGCTCCCCGTCGCAGAAGAACCCCGCCACCGGGATCTGGCCCAGCGCCTGCGCCAGGAGCCCGGTGTCGTGGTCGGGTTCGGCGAACATGTGCGTGCCGCGGCCGGTGCAGGTGAACAGCAGCGCCCCGGCCGCCGGCCGGCCGCCCAGGGCGGCGGCCTCCCGTTCCAGGGTGCGCCTCAGGTCCTCGTCGGCCGACCGGGCGTCCCTGACGTGGAACTGCACGGTCTGCCCCACCTCGAGCTCGCCGCCCACCGCGATGGCCCCCGACTCGGGATCGGCGCCCGCGATGCCGCGGACTAGGAAGTCACCCTGGCCGGGTTCGGTCCGGTACTCGTCGATGACGATGCCCAGGTGCACGCCCCGGGCGAGCAGTTCTTGCTCCTGGACCGGCAGCGCCGTGGCCAGGTCCTGCAGCCGCGCCAGCGGCGGGCGTCCGCCCAGCTCGATGATCAGGTTCCCGTCGGCCTCGGTGACGGTGTACGGGTCCCCGACCGGGCGGCATCCCTGCGCGACCAGCGGGTGGATCCCGGCGCCCGGCAGGTGGGCACCGACGGCGCCGCTGGTGATCACCTGATCGTCCAGGAACAGCAGGCTCTGCCCGGATCGCAGTCCGCCGCTCGCCATCCCGCCCATCACCACGGCCCCTGGCACGTGCTGGTTCAGGTGGGCTAGCAGGTCACCGGCCGGGAACGTGAACGGATCGCACACCATCAGGTGAACCCCGGCGCCATCCGGCGTGAACCGGTAGCCGCCGAACGCGCCGCCGCTCGCGGTCCGGACGAACTCCATGGCGAACGTCTCGACCGGACCGAGGTCCGCGGCGAGCCAGAGGGAAACCGCGGGCCCGGACTCGACCTCGCGCGGGCCGCCCGCCACCGCCTGCGCCACGCACCCGATCAGCGGCACCCCGCCGGTCTCCCCCGCCACCGCCGCCACCAGGGCGGCAGCCGAGCCGGCGAAATGCGCCGAGGCGAACAGCACGGCGAACGAGGGCGGCTGCGCCCCGAGCGACGCCCGGGCCTCGGCCACGGCCTGGCGCGCCGCCGCACCGGCGTCCGAGGTCAGGACGAGCGATCCTGCCGCCTTCATATGGCCAGGCTACCTAGGCCCGGGCCGACGCGGGAGCGGGAACGCCGCCCGTTCGGCCTATCAGCCCTGGACGATCGATGTGCCCTGCACCTTGATGCTGACCGCGGGCAGCGGGGACGGGGCCGGGCCGTTGACGACCGCGCCGGTGGTGATGTTGAACTTGCTGCCGTGGCACGGGCAGTTGATCGTGCCACCCGAGACGCTGCCGACGGTGCACCCCGTGTGGGTGCATACCGCGCTGAACCCGTGGAACTCGCCGGACTTCGGCTGGGTGATCACGATCTTCTGGGTGGCCAGGATCTTGCCGCCGCCGACCGGGATGTCGGACGTGCTGGCCAGCGCGGCGGGCGCGGCCGCCGCGCCGGAACCTGAGCCGGCCGGCACGGCCGGTGATGTGGCCGGCGCCGCCGGCTGGCTGCCCGCTATCCCGCCGTTGTTCGAGTTGTACTTGCTGCATCCGGCCAGCACGGCGGCGCACGCGGCGCCGGCGCAGGCCAGCGCGGTACGCCGACTGGACACCGCGACGCCGGACTCGCTGGGCTCGGCCATGGTCGGGACTCCTCAGCGCTTGATGCCGAATGTGGAAAAGAACCAGTAGGCGGACGTGAGCCAGATGGCCACCAGCAGCGCGAACACCACGGCGCCCACGACCGGCAGGAGCCACCCGGGCAGGTCACGCTTGGGCAGGATCAGCATCTTAACCGTGAACGCGCCGAAGAACAGGCAGCCGAACACCGAGTGCAGCAGCACCCGGGTGCTGTACTGCTGGAAGCCCAGCGCGTACAGGCAGTGGATCGCGACCGGCACGGCCAGCAGGAACGCGATCCGGCCCGACCAGCGGTGCAGGGTGCCGATCCAGTCGGGCGCGGTGACCCGCGGAATCTTCCCGTACATGACCAGGGCCGAAACCACCTGGACGATCGCGAACACCGTCGCGCCGGTGGCGAGCCACGACTTCACCGTGCCCGGGCTGGAGAAGCCCGCGATGTTGATGGCGACGCCGGTCGGGCTGTGCACCCGCCCGTAGATGCCCAGGGCCAGCGCGACCAGCGCGCCGATCAGGCTGGGCACGACCAGCATGGACGTCGTCGAGACGGCCGGCTTGGCGGGTTTGCGCGGCAACGGAATGGGCTGGGTTGGTGGTGCGGTCATGATCGTCTCCGTTGGTGCCGAACGTATGGGCTGGTCAGAATCCGCTGCCGGTGACGCCGTCGACCGGGACAGCGTGCAGCACGAGGTCGCCGAGTCGCGCGGTCATCGTAGCCAGGTCGAGCTTGGGTGCCGGCACCGCGGACGGCGCGTCCGAGTCGGCGTCGGTCTCCAGGGAGCCGATCTGCGTGCCGTCGTTCAGCACGATCCAGCCGGCCTTGATCGTCTTACCCTGCACGCTCACGGTGGCCTCGTACAGGCCCGATGACTTGGTCGCGGTGGGCGCCGAGAAGCTGAAGTCGGTGCCGTGAGCCTTGACGTCCCCGGTCACCTTGCCGGCGTGGTAGGACGCGGTGAGGTGGGCGTTGTTCTTGCCGGTCAGGACCAGCTTTGTGCCCTTCACCGTGCCCCGCATCCAGCCCTCGACGGTCGAGCCGTTGCAGACGTACGCGATCGCCTTGCTGCCGTGGACCGCCACGGCGACCGACCCGCCACCGCCGCCGACCCGGGCCGTATAGGTAGCCCTGGTCGGCGTCGTCCTCGTGGGCGCGGGCGAGGGCGCGGATGCGGGCTCGGAGACCGCCGGCGAGGATTGCGCCTGCGATTGCCCGGGAGCCTCGGACGATTCGGCTGGGGCCGCGGACGATTCCGCCGGGGAGGCCGACGATGGGGCCGAGGCTGGTGACGACTCGGTGGCAGCCGGGGCCGGCGACGAGGGGGCGGCGGCTGCCGTGGCCGGCACTGACGCCGCCGAAGCCGCCGCGGCCGAGTAGCTCACCGGCGCGCCGGACGGGGTCGCCAGCATGTTCGAGACCAGCAGGACGACGCCAAGCGCTGCGCCGACCAGCAGCGTGATGAGCGGGGTATTACGTTTCATGTGAGGTCCTACGCACCTAGAGGCCCGGCGGGTTCAGATATTGCGCGGAAGTATCTCAGGTTTCTCTGACGCCGGCGTCGTATGGCGCGCGGCGCCAGGACGGCGATTTCCCGGCCAGGCCGACGGGGGCCATTTTGAGCATCGTGGCTCATGGCTCCCCCTGCCGGGTGTTGCGGCGTCCTGATCTACAGAGGAAGGATCCCGGCTCCAGATACATCGGGTACAGCACAAGAGTGCAACAAATGATGGGCTGGCCAGAGCGTAGTCAGCGGCGCGCGGCAGGGGCAGATGTCCCGTGGTCAGCCGCGCGCACCCGCACCTGCAGGATCTGGTTAGGCGACGCGCTCGATGATGGTGGCGTTGGCCATGCCGCCGCCCTCGCACATGGTCTGCAGGCCGTACTGAATATCGTGGGCCGCCATGTGGTGGACGAGCGCGGTCATCAGCCGGGCACCAGAGGCGCCGAGCGGGTGGCCGATGGCGATCGCGCCGCCGCCCGGGTTGAGCCGGGCCGGGTCGGCGCCGGTCTCGGCCAGCCAGGCCAGCGGCACCGGGGCGAACGCCTCGTTGACCTCGAACGCGCCGATGTCGCCGATGGACAGGCCGGACTTCTTCAGCGCCTTGAGGGTGGCCGGGATGGGCGCGGTCAGCATGATCACCGGGTCGTCCCCGGCCAGCACCGCGGTGCGCACCCGGGCCAGCGGGGTCAGGCCGAGCTCGCTGGCCTTGTCCGAGGTCATCATCAGCACGGCCGCGGCCCCGTCGCTGATCTGCGAGGAGTTGCCCGCGTGGATGACGCCGCCCTCTTTGAAGGCCGGCTTGAGCCCGGCCAGCTTCTCCGGGCTGGTCCCCCGGCGCAGGCCCTCGTCGGCGGAGAGCACCTGGCCGTCCGGCAGCTCGACCGGGGCGATCTGGCCGGCCAGCCGGCCCTCGTCGGTCGCGGCGGCCAGCTTGGCGTGCGAGGCGCTGGAGAACTCGTCGAGCTGGCCGCGGGACAGGCCCCACTTCTCGGCCATCATCTCGGCGCCGATGCCCTGGTTGAAGGTGACGCCGTAGCGCTCGCGGACCTTCTGGCCGCCCGGACGGCCCAGGTCCTTGAACATGGCCATCGCCCCGAGGGGCACGGCGCTCATCATCTCGACGCCGCCCGCGATGGCCACGTCGTACTGGCCCGAGACCAGCCCGGCCGCGGCGAAGTGGATGGTCTGCTGGGACGAGCCGCACTGACGGTCCACGGTGGTGCCAGGCACCGACTCCGGCCAGCCGGCGGCCAGCACGGCCATCCGGCCCACATTGCCCGCCTGCTGGCCGACCTGCTGGACGCAGCCCCAGATCACGTCGTCGACCACGGCGGGGTCGAAGCCGTTCCGGGCCACCAGCGCATTCAGCACGTGGGCCGAGAGGTCCACGGCGTGGAACTTGGCGAGTGAGCCGTTCCGCTTGCCGACCGGCGTCCGTACCGCGTCGACGATAACGGCGTCACGTGCAGACATGCAGACCTCCTAGCATAAACAGTTTACTGATTCAGGCTAACAACCGGCCGGGCGGGCCGCCACCCCCGGCCGTTCGGCTGATGGCTCAGGCGGAGAAGGCGTTGACCCGCTCCGGTATGACCCGGACGATCACGCGGGCGAGCTCGTCGGGTTCGGGCGGCGGGTCCTCGCCCAGGTACTTCTGCGACAACGCCCTGGGAAGCGACTTGCCGGGGTCTCCGGTCAGCTCGGCGGTGCCGCGGAGCTCCACCGACCGGTACGGGTTCGCGATGTCGAACACGGTCAGGCTGACGCGCGGGTCCCTGGTCAGGTTCAGCACCTTGCGCCGGGACGCGACGGCCGAGAACAGCACCGTGTCGCCGTCGCGCAAGATCCACACCACCGAGGCCTGCGGGCCGCCGTCGGGATTGACCGTGGCCACGGTCGCGAAGTTCTTGCCGTCCAGGAGCTCGCGCGTCGTCTCGTCCAGCACCACTGCCACCGAACCGGTTCCTCTCTGTCTGCCTGGCCCTCGCTGCCCAGAACAGGGCGCGGCGCCACGATCTTCCCGGCACGTACCTGACACGGCCGTCCGGGATTCAGGGTTGCGGTGGCCCTTCGTGTGGCACACTGCGACGATGCGTAGTGTGCACGGGCCGGTGCCGCGCCAGGCATGGGCCGCGCTGGCGGCGACGGGATGCCTGATCCTGGCCGCCTGCGGGGGCAGCAGTCCCGCCGCGAAGCCGACCAGCTCAAAGCCTGCCGTGAGTGCTACCGCGGCGGCCGAACCAGTCAGCGGCCCGGCGGCCGTGGCCGCGATCACCGCCAACTGGAAGACGGTCTTCAACGGCAAGGCACCGATCCCGCGCCGGCTCGCCCTGGTGCAGAACGGGTCGCAGGTGGCCGCGTTCGTCGAGGCCCAGGCCAAGACCTCGTTCGGGCAGGCCGCGACCGGGTCGACCGCGACGGTCTCCGCGGTGACGATCACGTCACCGTCGCAGGCCACGGTGCACTACCAGGTCCTGCTGCTCGGCACGCCGTTGCTGAAGAACCAGGTGGGGACCTCGGTATACCTGAACGGCATCTGGAAGGTAGCCATCGCCAGCTTCTGCGGGCTGACCTACCTGGAGTACCCCAAGGGGAGCGCCAAGCTGCCCGCTGTCTGCCGGAGCTAGCGATGGCCGATACGCTTGCGCACGCCAGGCTGGGCATGCTCACCCCGCGGCGCCGCCCCCTGGCCCTCGCCTGCCTGTGCACGGTGCTGTTCCTGACCTTCCTGGACAACACGGTCGTCAGCGTGGCGCTGGCCAGCATCCAGTCGGACCTGCACGGCGGGGTCTCCGCGCTGCAGTGGGTGGTCGGGGCGTATGCCCTGACGTTCGCCAGCTTGATGCTGGCCTGCGGGATGCTGGGCGATAAGTTCGGCCGGAAGAAGATCATGCTGATCGGCGCGGGCGTCTACTGCGCCGGCGCCGCGCTGGCCGCGGTAGCGCCCAGCATCGGGATACTGATCGCGGCCCGGGCGGTCATGGGGCTGGGCGCCGCGGCGAGCGAACCCGGCACCTTGTCGATGATCCGGCATCTGTATCCCGACGAACGCAGCCGCAACCGCGCGCTCGGGGTCTGGGCCGCGGTATCCGGGTTCTCGCTCGCGCTCGGCCCGGTCCTGGGCGGGGCCCTGGTCGGGGTGTGGAGCTGGCGGGGGATTTTCTGGTTCGACGTGACCTTCGGCCTGGCCGCGCTGGTCGTGGCGGCCATGGTCCTGCCGGAGAGCGCCGACCCGGGGGCGGGCCGGGTCGACGTGCCCGGCACCGTGCTGGGCGCCGGCGCGCTCGCCGCCCTGATCTTCGGCGTCATCACCGGCGAGAGCGCCGGCTACGCCGCGCCCGTCGTGCTGGCGCTATTCGCCGTGTCCCTGGTCGCCGCGGTCGCGTTCGTGTTGTGGGAGCGCCGCGCCCCTTTCCCGCTGCTCGACCTCGGCTACCTGCGGGTTCCCCGGTTCACGACCCCGAACGTGGTCGCGTACTGCACGTACTTCTCGACGTTCGCGATCTTCTTCTTCACCGCGCTCTACCTGGGCGTGATCGCCGGCTTCTCCGCCTACCGCATCGCGGGCCTGTTCCTGCCGATGACCGCGATGATGATCATCGCGTCGCTGCTGGCAGGCCGGTGGACCACCGCGGCCAGCACCCGCTGGCTGCTGGTCGCCGGCTGCCTGCTGTTCGCCGCCGGCTTGCTGCTGACCAACCTGGCCATCAGCCCGAACCCCGCCTACCTGCCGCTGGCCACCGCGCTGGGCGTGGCCGGCGCCGGCATCGGCACCTGCGTCGTGCCGGTCACCTCGTCCGTGCTCGGGGCGGTACCGGCCGAGCGGTCGGGTATGGCCGCGTCGGCCACGAACACCAGCCGGGAGTTCGGCGCGGTCACCGGCATCGCCATCCTGGGCGCGGTGGTCGATGCCGAGCTCCGGTCCGGGCTGGTCAGCCGCATGACGCACCTGGGTGCCTCGACCGCGCTTCAGCAGTACGTGCTCAATGTGATCGAGACCGGCTCGGTATCCCTGCCCCATGGCGGCTCGAGCGGCGGAAGCAGCCCGCTCGACCAGATCATCCAGGCGGGGTTCGCGGCCTTCACCGGCGCGCTGCACGCCGCGCTGTATCTGTCGGCCGCGCTGCTCGCAGCCGCCGCGCTGCTGTCCGCTGTCACGTTGCGGCCGCGCCGCCACGCGGGCTGAGACCTGACGGGCCGTCAGAGGTCGAGGCGGTCGTTTCCGGCGCGCATGCCGGCCAGCAGCCGCTCGACGCCTTCGCGGGACAGCGAGCGCTGCCATTCGCTGATCATGCCCCCCATGACGAAGCCGCCCGCCACGGGTCGCACCGAGGTGAGCATGGCCCCGCCGGGCAGCTCGGGCACTGGCACGCTGAAGGTCGGCGACCACAGGGACAGGCGCAGGTCGCCCAGGTGCAGGGCGCGCGGGCGGACGTGCACGGAGCGCCCCTCCGCGCCCGTCTCCACCTCGAGCCGCGCCCACGGCGCGCCGATCACGCCGACATACGGGACGCCGTCGCGGAGCACCAGCTCGAGCAGGGGCGACACGGTGGCCAGCCAGCGGGACGCCGCCTCGGCCGGCATGAATCCCTCGCAGAGCACCGGCGCGGCCATCAGCACCGGCCGGGTGCCCGGCCGCAGGTGCACGTTCTTGACCTGTATCTCCATCTGCTCGAACTGGTAGCCGCCCCATTCGACGGCCCGGGCCTGGATGCGGGCCTGGCCGTACTGGCCGATGAACCGGGCGACGTCGGACCCCTGCACCGAGATGTCGGTCAGGACCATGGTCAGGTCACCCTCGGGGAACCGGAAGGTGCGCTTCTTGCCGATCAACCAGGTCCTGGCCGTGTCCACCAGGAGGCCGAACGGGTCGCCGGGCAGCGTTCCCGGCTGCCGCATGCCCAGCGAGGCGGCCGCGGCGGAGGAGGCGGAGAGCATTCCGGCGATGCTCCGCCGCCACTCGTCGGCCCAGGATCGGTCGAACGGCCACCAGTCAGCCATAACCCCATGCTGGCACAGTGCTGGCGCTTTATCCCGGCTCGCGTTCGTGGCCGGCCTGGATGTGCAGGCCGCGGTAGGCCTCGGAGGCGGGGATCTCGCCGTTCAGGACCCGGTAGACCTCCTGGCACACGGGCATTTGGATGTTGTGACGCGCGGCCAGCTCGTGCACCGTGAAGGCGGTGCCGACGCCCTCGGCCACGGTCCGGGTCGCGCCGAGGATCTCGTCCAGCGTCTTGCCCGCGCCGAGCTGCTCGCCGAGGGTCCGATTGCGGCTCAGCGGGCTCATGCAGGTGGCGATCAGGTCGCCCATGCCGGCCAGGCCGGCGAAGGTGACCGCCTCGCCGCCCATGGCCACGCCCAGCCGGGTGACCTCGGCCAGGCCGCGGCAGAGCACCGCCGCCCGGGTATTGTCGCCCACGCCGAGGCCCTGGGCGATACCGGTGGCGATCGCCACCACGTTCTTCAGTGCCCCGCCGAGCTCGCAGCCGATCACGTCGTGGTTGACGTAGATCCGGAACAGGCCGCGCTGCATGACCGCCTGCAGCGCGCGCGCTACCGCGAGGTCCTCGGTCGCGATGACGCTGGCCGCGGCCTGCCCGGACATGATCTCCTTGGCCAGGTTCGGCCCGGTCAGCGCGGCGGCCGGGTGGCCGGGCAGCTCTTCGGAGATCAGCTGGGTCATCCGCAGCAGCGAGCCGCGCTCGAACCCCTTGGCCAGGCTGACCACCGGGATCCACGGCCGCAGGTACGGCCGGACGTCGGTCAGGATGGCCCGGAACCCGTGGGTGGGCACGCCGACCACGAGCAGGTCGGCGTCGTGCGCGGCCTTCTCCAGGTCCGCCGTGGCTTTCAGGCCGGACGGGAGCGCGAACCCGGGCAGGTAGCGCGAGTTGGCGTCCCGCTCGTAGATCTCCCGGGCCAGCTCGGGGTCGCGGGCCCAGACCGTGCAGTCGTTGTGGCCGGCCAGCAGGGACGCCACCGTCGTCCCCCACGACCCGGCGCCAAGTACCGCGATGCGCATGCCCGACCACCGTTCAGTAGATCACGTGCGGTTAGCTCTCCATGATCGGACCAGAAGCACCCCGGTGGCCAGTGCCGGGACCGGGCATCGGGCACAATGAACCCTCAGTGAGGGGCTAGCGGAGGAGGGGCGGATGACGGGACAGGCACTGGCCGGCCGCGGGATCGTCGTGCTGGGCGGGACGGGGGGCCTCGGCCACGAGGTCACCGCGCGGTTCCGGGATGACGGCGCGTCGGTCGTGGTCGCCGACGCGCGGCCGCCACGCGAGGATCGCCGGCACGACGGCGTGGAGTACGTCACGGTGGACGTGCTCGACGAGGCCAGCGTGGCGGCGGCGTTCGCCACGTCCCCGCCGCCGCAGGCCATCGTCAACCTGATCGGCGGGTACACCCCGCCGCAGCCGCTGTCCGGACTCGACGTCTCGGTGCTGCGGCAGCAGCTTGAGCTCAACCTGGTGACCGCGGCGATCGTCACCAAGCACGCCATGCCGGTGCTGGCCGCGCAGGACGGCGGGGCGATCGTGCACGTGTCCAGCCGGGTGGCGGCGGAAAAGGGCGAGAACGGGTTCGCCTACAGCGTGAGCAAGCTCGGGGTGGTCCGGCTGGTCGAGGCGGCGGCCGCGGAGGGCCGCGAGCAGGGGGTGCGGGTCAACTGCATCATGCCGAGCATCATCGACACCCCGGCCAACCGGGCGGCGATGCCGGACGCCAGGCACCACCGCTGGCCCAAGCCGTCTCAGCTGGCCGCCGTGCTCGCCTTCCTGGTCTCGGACGAGGCCATCCTCATCTCCGGGGCAGCCATCCCCGTCTACGGCCGGGCCTAGGCCGATGACCGCCTCGAAGTAGCCTTCGTTCCCGCCGCGGCCGGCGGCTGGACAGACGATCGTGGCCAGTCCGGGACGAACTGGCCACGATCGTGACGGTCGAGCGCGGACCGGGCCGGGCGCGAGGCTCGGCCCGGGCCCGGCTCAGTAGCCGGCGGTTTCCAGGGTGCTGCGGAGCTCCGCGGTCCGGCGCCATGCGGCGACCATCCGGCGCTCGGCCCGCTGCTCGAGCCTGCGGGCCCGGCGCAGCGCCCGCAGCCTGCGTGCATATCGCAGTTGCTCGGCTTCTTGCAGTCGGCTGCGCGTGCGCTCTCGCACAACCATTTCGGTACTCATGTCTGACCACTCCGTTGTGTGCATTGTGTGCGGTACGCGGTCGCGCGGCTCATGTTCGCCGCGCGACCGTCTCTGGCTGCGTGACCCCGTTCTACGCGGCCACTTCGGTCTTGCGAGGACGCCCGCGTGGGCGCTTGCGCGGCATGATCGCGCCGCGCATCAGCAGCTCGCCACCCCAGACACCCCAGGGCTCCCTGCGCTCGAGCGCACCGGTCAGGCAGGCCAGCCTGGCCTCACAGCCCCGGCACATCGCCTTGGCGGTCTCCACGTCCTCGGGAGACTCGGCGAAGAACAGCTCCGGGTCCTCCGTGCACGGAAGATCCAGGCCCACCGGGAGCGCGGCGGCCGAACTAGCCACCGACATGATGCTGACCTGATCGAATACCTGCCTGACGTCTGGCTCCTGCCGTGCCGCCACTGAACCGGGCGCCTCGAACCCCGTCGCGCCCGTCTCGCTGACGGTGGCATCGCGCCATTGCATCGGTGCCATCCCCTCTCGCTATGCCGGTCCTGTTGTCGTCAAGCGATTGCTCGCCCGTCTTGGGACCTAGGCCTTGAATCACTAAGGCCGCGGACCCTGTGTTCGGATCCGCGGCCTCGAGAGGAGCTCTTGGCCGGTCTGGCTCTTTAGACCGGCCCTCTATCTCGAGGTGGACCCGATGCGCCCTCACCAACGGTGAAGATGCTGGTCATGTAGTTGTGGATATTCGTCTGGCCGCCGAGCGCCGTAACGGCGACATTCTGCGCCTGCGGGACCATGACCGCGGCCTTGCCCCGAACGCGCGGAAGCGCCGGAGCGCCGACGGCGGCGAGCAGGGCGGTGGACGGCCCGGCAGCGGGCACACTCGTCCCCGGGAAGCTGACCGACGGCGGGCTGGAAGCACCCAGGCGCGAAGCCCAGATCGGCTCAGACTGAGTGGCTGAGTAGAAGTTCGTCACGTCGGGCACCTCCCTCCGGAGTGATCGGCATCTAGCCCACGGACATGTGGAAAAGCCTAAGTGTTGCCCCCTATAGGGGGCAACACTTTTTTGACCTGCGATTTTAGCGATCTTGAGCCGACTCGGCTGACCTGGGGCGCGACCGGATCAGCCCTTCCTGCATAACCGAGACGACCAGTTCGCCGCCGGCCGTGAACACCTGGCCGCGGGCCAGGCCCCGGGCGCCGGAGGCCACCGGCGACTCCTGCGCGTACAGCAGCCACCGGTCGGCCCGGAACGGCCGGTGGAACCGCACCCGCTCCTCCGGGCTGCGGCCGCGGAAGATGTTCACCTCGATCTGCTCGAGGTCGAGCAGATCGATGAGCCGGTCGAGCGCCTTACCCATGACGCCTCAACTTCCCAGGCGCACGCCGTCGAGGAAACGCGACCGCTGCCGCCCGCCGCGCCCGCCGGGCGCGCGGGCCGACGACCAGGACAGGCACAGGTGCTCGCGCGCCCTCGTCACCGCCACATACAGTAGCCGCCTCTCCTCCTCGAGCGCTTCGGCCGTCCGGGCGTACACGATCGGCATGAGCCCCTCGACCAGCCCGGGCAGCAGCACCGCGTCCCACTCGAGCCCCTTGGCCGCGTGCATGGACGCGAGCGTGACGCCGTCGACGGCGGGCGCGTGGCCGAGGTCGGCCCGCATGGTCAGCTCGGCCGAGAAGTCGGCCAGCGTCGCCTCCGGCCGGGCGGCGTGCATGTCGTCGGCGAGCTGGGCGATCGCGGCCAGCGACTCCCAGTTCTCCCGGGATGAGGCGGCGCCGCGCGGGCCCGACGGCGGCCGCCGGGACGAAGGGTTCAGGCCGATCCCGGTCAGCACGTGCCGGACCGAGTCGGGCAGCGAGTCACCGGAATCGGCCGACTCGCCCCGGGCGGCCCCGCGCAGCAGCACCAGCGCCTGGCGGACCACGGGCCGGTCGTAGAAGCGCTCGGCGCCGCGGATCACGTAGGGCAGGCCGGCTTCGGCCAGCGCCAGCTCGAACCGCTCGGTGTCCGCGTTGACCCGGACCAGGATGGCGATCTCCCGGGCGGGCACCCCGGCCTTCATGAGCGTCCGGACCCGATGGGCCAGCCCGGCTGCCTCCGCGGGGTCGTCGGGATACTCGATGAACACCGGCCGGGGGCCGGGCGGGCGCTGTGCGGCCAGCGGCGAGGCCGACCTGACCAGCTGGTTGGCCACCGCGACCACCTGCGGCGTGGACCGGTAGTCGCGGACCAGCCGGACCACGGTCGCGGCCGGGAACTCCGCGGTGAACCCGGTCAGGTAGGCCGAGGTGGCGCCGGTGAAGGAGTAGATCACCTGGTTCGGGTCGCCGACCACGCACAGGTCGTCGCGGTCGCCGAGCCACGCCTCGAGCAGCAGCTTCTGCAGCGGGTTCACGTCCTGGTACTCGTCCACGACGAAGTGCCGGAAGATGTCGTGTACCTGGCCGGCCGCTGCCCGGCTGTCGATCAGGATGGCGGCGGTCAGCTCGAGCACGGACTCGAAGTCGATCAGGTGCCGTTCCCGCCGCAGCTCCTCGTAGGCGGCGTAGACGGCAGCGAGGTTGTCCGCCCCGGCCACGGCCGAACGTCCCGCAACGGCCGCGGCGGCCGGGTACCCGTCCGGGCGGACCTGGATGACCTTGGCCCACTCGATCTCGGCGGCGGTGTCGGCGAGCGCCCCCGGGGTGCCGTCGAGCCGGACCAGGGCCCGCTTGGCCGCCTCCCGGACCAGGCCGGCCTTGGAGTCGATCAGCTGCGGCGGCCGCCCGCCGACCACCCGCGGCCAGAAGTAGTTGAGCTGGCGCAGCGCGGCCGCATGGAACGTGGACGCGCGGACCTGGCCGACGCCCAGCTGGCGAAGCCGGCCGCGCAGCTCGCCCGCCGCCCGCACGGTGAAGGTGAGCGCCAGCACGTGCGCCGGGTCCACCGTGCCGGACAGGGCCGCGTAGGCGATCCGGTAGGTGATGGCGCGGGTCTTGCCGGTGCCCGCGCCCGCCAGCACGCAGACCGGCCCGCGGGCGGCCAGGGCCACCTGGCGCTGCTCCGGGTCGAGCTCGGCCAGCAGCGCTTCGGATGTGCCGGGCATCACATCTGTCACCCCCCCTTCGTACCGCATCCGGGAACGCAACCGGCCCCGCCGGTGTTACAAAACCTGGGCTTTGCTGAAGCGAACTCGAGGAGGCAGTGGGTGTCCGGCCAGCTGACGATGTACACCACCCAGTGGTGCGGCTACTGCCGCAACCTGAAGAGGCAGCTGGCCCGGGACGGGATCGAGATGGCCGAGGTCGACATCGAGCGCGACGAGGCCGCGGCCGAGTTCGTGATGTCGGTGAACGGCGGCAACCAGACCGTGCCCACGGTACTGTTCCCCGACGGCACCGCGCTGACCAATCCGTCGGCGGCGCAGGTCAAGGCGCAGCTCGCCGCCATCTGCTGAAGAGCCTTCGAGCGGGCCGAGAGGTCTCGCGCGGGCAGCGATGTTGACCGAAGCTCGGCGGCTAGCCCGTGCTGTGCTGGGCGTCCCAGATGATAGCCCGGATCATCTCGGCGGCATCCAGTAGCGCGTCCGGGGTGCCGACGGACATTGTCCGGGCCGGGGTCGCGGCGGGCTCGCGCTCGAACCGGCTGCAGTCGATGGTGTGCTCGGTGCGGTGCGGCGGGCCGGTATGCAGCACCTCCAGTTCGGCCCGGCCGTCGTCGTAGGTGATCACCGAGACGGTCAGTTCCGGATCGGCGGCGAACTGGACGGCCAGCTCGCGCAGCTGGGCCGGTGCTAGGCCTTCGGTCTGCTCCCGGATGTGTCCGGGATCTGCGCCGCTGAGGATGGTCTTGCAGATCTTGATCACGTCCTGGTTTCCCTCCCTGGCCCGGGTGCACGCTGGCGTGTGAAGCGCCGGATCACCACGGCGACGGCTCGTCACGGATACCGCACAACCGTTCCCTCCTGGTGACCGGCGCCAAACCCGACGCTAGGCCGGATCACCCGGCCCCCCGCAATAGGGAGAACTCCCTATAGGCGATCCCAAACGGGCTGGCTTCCCGCGCTGGGTGTCGACTCCACGTAGTTATCCACATACTGTGGATAACTACGGGATAACGAGTGAGCCGCGGTGGATATACCCGTCGCGACGAGGACGGTAGTCACCGCACGGCGTGCCTGTTCTTAGCCTTGTTAACCTCCAGGTCGGCGTTCGGCTACCGAAGTGCCGCAGACGCTGCGATAATGCCTGGATGACAGGGCTGAGCCTTGCCCTGGCCAATCTGAAGCCGGGGACGGGCAAGACCACATCAGCGGTCTGGCTGGCACACGTTTTCGCACAGGCCGGGAACAGCGTGCTGCTGG
>WNGR01023512.1_pt1 | contig 15223 bp, 14 predicted proteins | sample 5407581 | NCBI WGS metagenome assembly WNGR01 (sample SAMN13153383, study PRJNA577476) | soil metagenome | isolation source: 80 cm soil or saprolite under Garry oak tree replicate 2 | place: USA:California | collected 2016-06-15
AGAAAGAGTCTGCGCGCCACGGCATCGAACAGCTTCTCCAATCCGCTGCGAACGATTGGAACGTCCACCTGGTTGCCGGACTGACGCTACGCATCGACGGCCTCTACGAGGAGGCGCTGGATCAGTTCAACACGTCCCTGCGGCTCAACCCGGCCAACGCCGCCATCATCTACAACCATCGTGCGCGTGTGTATCAGTATCAGAACCAGCTCGAGCTTGCGGGTGACGAAATCGAAAAAGGACTGACGCTGGAGCCGCGCCAACCGCTGCTGCGAATATCGCTGGGCTATCAGCAAATGCGTCTTGGCGACCTGGGCCGCGCAGTTGAGACGCTGGAGAGCGTCGTCTCGGATGAGGCGTCCTTGCGCATCGTCTTCCCGACGATCGCGCTGTGCTACGTCCAGCTAGGAGATCGCGCCAAGGCCGCGAGCTTCATTCTGGAAGAGACGCTTGCGGCCGCCGAGGCGGACGGCGAGATGGCCTACCGGCTTGCGACTTACTTCGCGGTGGACGGTGATGAGTCCGAGGCGCTGCACTGGCTGCGTCGTGCGATTTATCTGGGCAACGAGAACTATCCATGGTTTTCGAAAAATCCAGCCTGGCGCAATCTGAGCGGCCATAGCGACTTCGAGCGCATCCTCGAGGACCTCAAAAAAAGCTACAGGCGCAACCAGAAGAACTGGAAGCGCCTGCTCGCACAAGTCCGCGACTAGATTCGTTCGATTATTCGCCGCCGGGTGCGGTCACCTTTACCGGTGCGGCCGCCGCACTCATCGGCGTAGTGCTCATCGGTTCGGTCAGGCTGAAGACGATGCCGAGGTCCTTCGGCAGTTCGGCCTGGCGATCCTGCTTCAGCCACACCACTGTGCTGACGCCTGCGCCGACGCCGGCTCCGATGAGTGCGCCGGGAACTCCGCCCATCATCGCACCCGCGGCCATGCCTCCGCCGGTCGTAAGCGACATCACGCCAACGTTGCGCTTGGTGTTCTCGCTCCGCATGATCGTGCCTTCGCTGTCGACCTTGGTGTTCTCCCAGCTATTCGTGTCGATGACCTGCGCCCGCAGCATATAGATTGCGCCGTCCGGGAGCGTGATGGAGCGAGGCTCAAGATGAATCGCCGCCGGTCCGCCGATCCTCTTGCCTCCGCGCACCCAGGTGACGCGGCCTTCGAGCAGCGAGCCTACGGGCACGATGACCTTGCCTTCGCGCATCACCGGCTCCGTCACCTCGGCGGTGAACTTCGTGCCAGGCGTAGTCGTCATGGTGGAGAGCATCTCGTGCAGCTTGACCTTCACCAGCGTGCCGTCGGGGATCTCGCCCGGGCGAAGCGGGACATGGGTCACGATGCCCGCGTCAGGGTTGGACTTTGACGCTGCATCTGCAGTGAGCAGACGCCGGTCCGCTCTGCCTGCGGTGGTTTCGGTCACGATGTTCGCATCCGGATCGAACGGTGTGGAGTCCGTGGAGGGCGTTGCGGCAGCGCTTTGGCCCGGGCCGCGATAGGGCACGTAGGGGCCGTACACCGTCTCTGAGGAGGTCTTCGGCATGGGAATGGCAGCGGATGGCTTCGCCGGCGGAGTCGCCTGGTCAACGGGATCCGCGTTGATGACCTCGGGTGGACGCGAGACGCCCGTGCGCTGATCTTGCGCGAATCCTGGCGTCGCGGCAAGCAGGCACGCGGCGGTCATGAAGACGATTCCTGCGGCCGCCGCGTTCGGGACGTTCGTGACCGGTTTGACTCTCTCGAATCGATTCGCAATTCTCATGGCGTTTCCCCTTCATTCGAACGGCTTGGAGAACCCTGGTGCTCGCACGGCAATGGCAGTGCATCTAACCCGGGCTTCTCAACCTTCAGGGTAGAAGCGAGGGTGGCAGCCGTGCGCGAAAATCGCAGGCAGGGAATCGAGACAGCTAACAAGAGTGGCTGGGGGCGGCGACACTCGCCCTGTCAGCAGCATAAGGCAAGGGCAGCCCCGTTGTGGGCTGCCCTTTGACCTTCCCGGAGTACACATCTGAAAACCAGTGCGCAGTATCCCAACCTGAAATGCGGCGCATTGCTTTGGAGTTGCACTTACCTGTTTAGCAATCGAATAATGGGATCGGCACCCCCCGTATAGGAAAACATTTGCCCATATTTGAGGAAAGAGTTTTCAGTGTCCATGGTCACGGCCTTGCCCGTAGCTCTTTGCTAGAATTCGAATGGTGAAAGAATCTGCCGTAGAACTCATCACAACCATCCATACCGCCGGCGGACCGGGAATTCCCGTAGACCGCCGCGCCAAACTCAACGACCGCCTGCAGCACCGCGTCGTAGCTCACAAAAACGGCGTCCAGCCTGCACTCGACAGCGCGCTTTTCGATAGGAGTAACATGACCGAGATTGTCTCCATTTCCGCCCGCGAAATCCTCGATTCCCGCGGAAACCCCACTGTCGAAGCCGACGTAACCCTCTCCGGCGGAGCCATGGGCCGCGCCGCGGTTCCCTCCGGCGCCTCCACCGGCGAGCACGAAGCCGTTGAACTGCGCGATGGCGATAAGGAGCATTACCTCGGCAAAGGCGTCCTGAATGCCGTCGAGAACGTCGAATCCATCCTGGCACCCGAGTTGACGGGCATGGACGCCTCCAACCAGCGGCTGATCGACGCGACTATGATCGCCATCGACGGCACCGAGAACAAGTCCAAGCTGGGCGCGAACGCCATCCTCGCAGTCTCCATGGCCTGTGCCCGCGCCTCGGCGACAGCGCTTAAGCTGCCGCTCTACCGGTACCTCGGCGGCGTGAACGCCTGCGTCCTGCCCACCCCGATGATGAACATCCTCAACGGCGGCAGCCACGCCGACTCGAACGTCGACTTCCAGGAGTTCATGGTCATGCCAGTGGGTGCGGAGAGCTTCTCCGACGCGCTGCGATGGGGCGTCGAGGTCTTCCACACTCTCAAAGGCGTGCTCAAGAAGAAGGGCTACAACACCGCGGTAGGAGACGAGGGAGGCTTCGCGCCAAGCTTGAAGTCTAACGCCGAAGCTGTTGAATTGATTTTGGATGCGATCGAGAAGGCGGGCTACACGCCGGGCGAACAGATCGCCATTGCCCTCGATCCTGCCTCCAGCGAGTTCTACGACAAAGAGAAGAAGAAGTACATCTTCAAGAAGTCCGACAAGTCCGAAAAAACCTCGGAAGAGATGGTCGCCTTTTACGAGTCGTGGACCACGCAGTACCCGATCGTTTCGATCGAAGACGGCCTGGCCGAAGACGACTGGGACGGCTGGAAGCTCCTCACCGGGCAGCTCGGGCACATCCAGCTCGTCGGCGACGACCTCTTCGTCACCAATACGGAGCGTCTGCAGCAGGGCATCGAACAGAAATGCGCCAACTCCATTCTGATCAAGGTCAACCAGATCGGCACCGTCTCGGAGACACTCGAGGCCATCGAACTTGGCCGCCGCTACGGCTACACCAGCGTCATCAGTCACCGTTCCGGCGAGACGGAAGACACATTCATCGCCGATCTCGCGGTAGCCACCGGCGCCGGTCAGATCAAGACCGGCTCGGCCAGCCGCACCGACCGAATCGCCAAGTACAACCAGCTTCTGCGCATCGAAGAAGAGCTCGGCCAGTCCGCCGAATTCCTCGGCGTAGAGTCGCTGAACTTCGGCGGCTAAGGAGGCGACGGAAAAGCGCGTCGTCATTCTGAGGCGTAAGACGCGCCGTCATTCTGAGCGGCCTTTGGCTCAGAATCTCCGTAGTTGTCTTGCTTGAAAAGCCGGGTGGCCCATCCTTTCATAACTTCATTGTGAAAGGGTGGGTTGCCTTTTTCGTTCCCGGAGAGCCACTATGCCCCAGATCGCTTTCTCCGACCTCTCGCTCCACTACGAGGAATCGGGCTTAGGCGTGCCCGTCATTCTCATCCATGGTCATCCGTTCGACTGCACCATGTGGGCACCGCAGCTCCAGGCAAGCTTCCCCGGCTATCGGCTCCTCGCCCCTGACCTGCGCAACTTCGGCCGCACCGTGTCGCCCAATCCCCCGGCCAACTTCGCCGCCTACGCCGCCGACCTGATCGCGTTCGCGGACACATTGGGCATCGACAAGTTCGTCGTCGCCGGCCTTTCGATGGGTGGCCAGATCGCTCTCGAGGTCGCAACGGCAACGCCGGAGCGCCTGCTTGGCCTCGCCCTCTGCGACACGTTCGCGCAGCTCGATACGCCGGAGAAGAAGGCAGGCCGCTACGCGCTTGCAGACCGAATCGACGCCGAGGGTCTCGCCGAATACGCCGTGGAAGTCCTGCCGAAGATGATCTGCGCGAAGACGATCGCGGAGCAGCCGGAGGTTGCGTCGGAGTTGGTGAAGATGATGCAGCGCTGTCCCGCGGCCGGAGCGTCTGCTGCGCTGCGGATGCGGGCAGAGCGGCGGGATTACCTGCCGCTGCTTCCGGCGCTGACGATGCCCGCGCTGATCGTTGTGGGCAGGCACGATCAGTTCACGCCTGTTGCCGACGCGGAGCTGATGCATCACAACCTTCCCCATTCAACCCTCGTGGTCATTGAGGACGCCGGGCATGTCACCAACCTCGAACAGCCGGGGGCCTTCAATCGCGCGCTCGCCGGCTTCCTTCACCCCATCGCTTGACGCGTCGCCGGATTAGCACTGGCTGCATCGCTTGGCCCATACTTCTGCGAGTTCTTCTTCCAGCCGGCTCCTCTGCTCCCGGATCGCGAGCAACGCCAGTTCGATCTCCGGACTCGCCGCCTGGGACGGAGTCGGATCGAGGCCGGTCAGGAGGAACTCCTCGCTGTCGAGTTCGGCAATCAGCCGGGCGACCCGATCGAGGTCGCTCTCTTCCGGATTTAGTTTGCCAGCCATCCGCTACTCCTGCGCCGGCGCCTTGCTCTGCGGGCGCAGAAGCGGGAAGAGGATGACGTCGCGGATGGACTTTGCTCCGGTGAGAATCATCGTCAGGCGGTCGATGCCGATGCCTTCGCCGGCCGTTGGCGGCAGCCCATACCCCAGCGCGCGCACGTAGTCCTCGTCGACCTCGGCCATGGCTTCGTCATCGCCGCGCTTGCGGTCTTCGAGCTGCGCCTCAAACCGCGCCCGCTGGTCGTCGGGATCGTTCAACTCGGAGAAGGCGTTGCCGACCTCAAACCCGCCAATGTAGAACTCAAACCGCTCCACCCAATCCGGCTCGTCTGGCTTGACCTTCGACAGTGGAGAAACAGCGAGAGGGAAGTCATAAATAATCGTCGGCTGCTGCAGATGAGGTTCAGCGAGGGATTCGAAAAGCTCAGCGATCGCCTTGCCAAGCGGCAGCTTCTGCCACTTGAAACCGTGCTCCAAGCGCCCAATTGTCTGACTGAGATCGTCGGCGGGACGGAAAGACTCATACCCCGGGTCGTTCAGGTCATACGACTTCTGACCCGCCAGCGAAGCATTGAGCTCGGCCTGTTCCAAGTAAGTGTCACAGTGATTTTGAGCGGATTCCAGATGTGCTCGGAATGACTGTTCACTAAGGAATGTGTCGTTATCTGGTTTGGAACCTGCGTTTTCTGGCCAAAACTTCATGATCGCCTCGCGCATGCTTAGCTTCGTCCACCATCGCAACGTACTTGACGAGCTCTTCTGTCAGGTCCATCAGGTCGTGGTAGTTGCTGTACGCCTGATAGAACTCGAGCATGGTGAACTCGGGATTGTGTTGCGTCGAGATGCCTTCGTTGCGGAAGTTACGGTTGATCTCATACACGCGGTCGAACCCGCCGACGACGAGCCGCTTCAAATACAGTTCCGGCGCAATGCGCAGCTTCAGATCCAGATCGAGCGCGTTGTGATGTGTCGTAAATGGCTTGGCTGCAGCACCGCCAGCGATCGTATGCATCATCGGCGTCTCAACTTCGAGGTATCCGCGCGAGTCGAAGAACCGCCGCATCGCCCGCAGGATAGCGGCTCGTTTGACAAAAACTTCGCGGACATTGCCGGGGCCTTCGTCTGTGCCGCTGGCTAGCATTGTTGGCGCTTCGGACGAACTACGGAGATTCTGAGCTTCGCTCAGAATGACGGCTGCATTGGGAATGGCCGCGGTGGGTGGGGCGACAGCCTTCTCCTGGGTAGATTTTGCGGAGTGGCCGGTGTTCATGAACAGGTCGACGTAGCGCCGCCGGTAGCGCAGCTCGGTGTCTTCGAGGCCGTGATACTTGTCGGGCAGCGCGAGCATCGCCTTCGCGAGAAACGTCAGCGCCGTCACGTGCACAGTCAGCTCGCCGGTGCGCGTGCGGAACAGAAAGCCGCGCACGCCAATGTGGTCGCCCAAGTCGAGCAGCTTGTACAGCGCAAATGCGTCCTCGCCGACATCGTCTTTGCGGACGTAGATCTGCATCCGCTGTCCGCCCTGCTGCAACTGCGCGAACCCGGCCTTGCCCTGAACGCGGATGGCCATAATGCGTCCGGCGATCGAGACTTCGATCTTCTTTCCGGTTGCCAGATCGGCCTCAAACTGCTCGGCGGTCATGGGATCGTACCCCGCGCGCAGGTCGGGGATGATGTGGGTTGCATCGTAGTGATTCGGGTAGCTGGCCTCGGCAAAGCTCAGCCCGGCCTTCTGGCCAAGCTCGGCGATCTGCCGCAGCTTCTCCCGGCGCAGATTGTAAAGGTCTTCCTCAAATTGCGATTCGTACACGTTTACTCCGGATTATCGAGGGGCACGGCTTTCGCCATGACCAGACATTTGAAATGGCGAGGCTTTCGCCGCACCTGGGGGCCTTACGGTGTTCGGAAGGGTACGGCTTTAGCCGTGCCGAATCGGTGCCAACAGAAAAGGGGCTGTAGCCCCGGAGTTAGAGCCTGACAACCCAGTATATCGACGTGGTGCACAACGCGTGGTGTAATGGTCGAGCGATGGCGGACGATCCACAGAAGAAGAGCGGTGGCCTGCACGAGCTCGTCAAGGCCGAGTCGATGATCCAGCTCGCCCTCGCGATTCCCGCCGGATGCCTGATCGGATGGGTGTTCGGCACGTGGCTCGACCATCATTTTCACCAGGAATGGATCGCGATTGCCGGGATTGTGCTGGGCGCCGTGGCTGGATTCATACAGATTTACAGGACGGCTGCGCGCTTCCTCAAAGACGACCGATGAAGAGTTTTGACACTTATACGGACGAGGATTCCAAGCAGACCATCCTGAACGCGCTGCGCTGGGTGGCTGTCGCGGTCGTGCTGGGGGTGCCGATTCTGTGGTGGAAGCTGGGCTGGGAGAGCGCGGCGCTGTTCGCGGCGGGAGCGCTCATCTCCGGGACGGGCCTGTTCGAGTGGCTGCGCCTGATGGTCGCCCTGATGGCCCGGATGGACTCGGCCGAGGGCAAATCCGTCACGGTACGGCCGTTAGCCCCGGTCCTGATCGGGTTCTTCCTGCGATTAGGGCTCGCCGTAGTGGTGCTTTATGTTAGCCTTAAGTTTCTGCACGGATCGGTTTTTGCACTGGTTGCCGGCCTTGCGCTTGGAGTGGCTGCGCTTTCCGTTGAAGGTCTGCGGCTCATCAAGAGCTGGACCGTCTAGCTGCTCCGCGACATACGAGATTTATGCCGACACAACTGCTCTTCACGAAATTCCTGAATGCCCATTTCGCCGCGCCGGTCAATTCCTTGCTGGCCGCTTTTCATGTCCATCCCACGTACCCGGACGCTCCGATCACGAATGCGTTTTCGATGGAGTTGCTGGTCTTCTCCGTACTGCTTGTTTATTTCATCGCAGTCCGGATCTCGCTCAACGTGGAACGGCCAAGTCCCGTGCAGCACCTCGCCGAAGCGATCAACGGATTTGTCGCAGACCAGGGCGAATCGATCATCGGGCACGGCTACGAGAAGTTTCTCAGTTTCGTCACCGCGCTGGGCATGTTCATTCTTCTGAGCAATCTGATCGGCCTCGTCCCTGGGCTCGAGTCGCCGACCGCCAACGTGGTTGTGCCGCTGGGCTGCGCGATCCTTACGTTCGTCTATTACCACTACCACGGCCTTCGCGCCAATGGCTTCAGCTACATCAAGCAGTTCCTCGGGCCGGTGTGGTGGCTTTATCCGCTGATGTTGCCGATCGAGATCATCTCGCATTGCGCGCGCGTGCTTTCGCTCACCGTCCGTCTTTACGCCAACATGTTCGCCGGCGATCTGGTTACGCTGGCATTCTTCTCACTGGTTCCGGTTGGCATTCCGCTGATCTTTCTCGGGCTGCACCTCGGGGTCGCGATCGTTCAGGCGTACGTGTTCATGCTGCTCTCGATGATCTATCTATCGCTCGCAGTGTCGCACGACCATTAGTGCTTCGCACTACTCCGGGCTAAAGCCCGGAGTTACCACTTTGATTTCTCCGCGAAGATTCTCTCCCTCTTCGCGGTGCGCTCCAACGCCGTTCAGCGTGAGGGTGCCAGCACGGTGAGCATCAACCACCCACTGGCGGCGTACTTTGGGAGAACGGAGTAACAAAAATGCGTAAATTGCAATATCTCTTCATGACACTTTCCGCGATGCTGCTGGCAACGCCGGCTTTCGGGCAGGCAACGGCATACAGCCCCGCAAGCCAATGGGTTCCAATTGCCGCAGGCCTGGGCATGGCGCTCGCAGCCGGTCTTTGCGGTCTGGGCCAGGGCAGAGCAACCGCTTCCGCCACTGAGGCCCTCGCGCGCAACCCCGGCGCTCGTCCCGGAATCTTCGTCTTCCTGATTCTCGGCCTGGCCTTCATCGAGTCGCTCGCACTCTTCACGTTCGTCATCATCTTCCTCAAGGTGAAAGCGTAAGGAATTCGCAGGTATGTGAATCACGAAAGAGCCTCCATCGCGGAGGCTCTTTCACTTCCTTTGGACACCTGCTGGGGAACGGAGAAGAAGGCCTGAAGCATTCCGGGATCAAGACGATCGGCAGTCGCGAAGTCTACCGCAACAAGTGGACGCGCGTTCGCGAGGACGTGATCGAGCGCGCAAATGGCGAGCGAGGCATTTACGGCGTCGTCGACAAGGATCCTGCGTGCATCGTCATTCCGTTGGAGTCGACGCCAGCGGGCGAATTTCTGTATCTGGTCGAGCAGTTCCGCTACACCATTGGGAAGCGCTGCATGGAGCTTCCGCAAGGAGGCTGGGAGATTGCGGACGCCGATCCGGAATCCATGGCGCGCGGCGAACTGCGCGAGGAGACTGGTCTGAGCGCGGAGCGAATGACGCTGCTTGCGACACTGCAGATCGGCTATGGCGTGATGAACCAGAAGCACCACGTGTTTCTCGCAGAAGGACTATCGCAGGGCGATCACGAGCGCGACGCGGAAGAGAGCGACCTCGAAGTGCATCGAGTGAGCGTCGTGAATTTCGAGGCGATGATTCTCGACGGCACCATCGTCGACAACTGTTCGGTGTCGGCGTGGGGCGTATACCGGCTCTGGCGTCGATCGCGCTAGCTGACCAGATGCCCCATTTTTTCCTGCTTGGTCTTGAGGTACTTCTCGAAGGTCGGCTCTGAGGAGACTTCGGCGGAGATGCGCTCGGCGACGGTGATGCCGACGGCTTCGAGTGCTTCGACCTTTTCGGGATTATTGGTGATGAGGCGCACCGCTGTGAGGCCGAGCATTTTCAGGATCGCAGCCGGAAGTTCGTACTCGCGGCAGTCGGCGCGGTAGCCCAGCTCAAGATTGGCTTCGATGGTATCGAGGCCTTGATCCTGCAATTCGTAGGCCTGAAGTTTGGCCATGAGGCCGATGCCGCGCCCTTCCTGGTTCTCGTAGAGGAGGATGCCTGCGCCTGCGTCGGCGATGGTGGCGAGGGCGAGTTCGAGCTGCTGGCGGCAGTCGCAGCGCAGGGAGTGGAAGACGTCGCCCGTAAGGCACTGCGAGTGGATGCGGACGATCGGCGGTTCCGCTCCGGGCTTGGGAGGAACGATGTCGCCCATAACGAGAGCGACTGCGGACTCAACGCGGCGAACCGGCGCGGGAATCGCCTCGTCGCAGGGTTCGGGTTGGGCCACGATGCCTTCGAAGCCAAGAATGCGGAATTGTCCCCAACGAGTGGGAAAGTCGGCATCGGCGAGCTTGCGTACGGATTCGAACGGCATAGTTTGATTATACGGATCGACCACTTAACCTTTGATGTCGTACGTCACAGTTCGATGCGTGCCGCGCGATATATTTCGGAGTTAGAGTAAGAATATGGCGCACGGAACACACGTTGTTGTGGCGCAGGTGTCGGACAGCCTGATCCTGATTACGCTGCTGGTGGAGCTGGGCGTTGCGGCAGCTTACGCGGCGGCGCTGGCACGGGCATCGCGATTCAAGAATCTGCTGCTGAATCCGCATCGAAGCTGGCAGCAGACGCTGCGTCTGATGGCCTGGATATGCGTGCCGCTGACGCTGGGTGTGTGGATACGCGTGCGGGTGCCGAATTTCTATGCGGCGGATCTCTCCTTTGAGACGACGGTTTTGCTGGGACTCCTGTTCGGGCCGGCCGCGGCGATGCTTGGCGGAGCGGCGCTGTCGATTCCGGCAATGTGGCACGGCGAATACTGGACGTTGCCGGTGAACCTGGCGGTGGCGGCGATTGCCAGCGCGTGTGGCCGCTTCGTGGACCGCGAGGATGTCTGGTCGTTCTCGCCCATGATCGACCTGAGTTTGTACCGTTGGGTGACTCGCAATCTGCATAAGCCGCAGTTGGACCGGCAGATTCTGCTGCTGGTCCTGATTGCGGTGATGCAGTTCGGGACGAGCATGCTGTCGCGCGCGTATCCCAGCCGATTCTTCGAGCTGCACTCGCCGCACTGGATGGTGGAGCTGGCCATCTGCGCGTGTGCGCCCGTGGTGGTGGGAATCCCGCTGAAGATATGGAATGCGATCCACATTGAACGCAAGCTGGAGGAGCAGAGCCGCCTGCTGATGGAGGCTCGGCTGGATGCGTTGCAGCGGCAGATCAATCCGCATTTCCTGTTCAACACGCTGAACTCGATTGCATCGCTGGTGCGGTCGAAGCCCGAGCTGGCGCGCGAGATGATCGTGAAGCTGGGGAACATCCTGCGCGTATTGCTGAAGCATCGTGAGGCGTTTGTGCCGTTCTCGGAAGAGCTTGCATTCACCGATGACTACCTGGACATCGAGGTGGTGCGGTTCGGTGAAAAGCTTCAGGTGGTGAAGGAGATCGCGGACGAGACGCTGTCGGTCGTGGTGCCGAGCATGCTGCTGCAGCCGCTGATCGAGAACTCGATCAAGCATGGGCTCGAACCGCGTATCGGCGGCGGAACGGTGACGCTGCGCAGCCGGATTCTGCCCGACGGGCGGTTGATGCTGGAGATCGAGGACGACGGCATCGGCATGGATTCGGAGCCGGCGGACGAGCTCTGGTTGAGCGACGCGGCGCGAGTGGGAGCCGGCGACGGGACGGGAATCGGAATGCGCAACGTGCGCGAGCGCATGGAAGTGCTGTACGGGAGCCAGGCCGATGTGGAGATCGTCAGTCGGCCAGGGCGGGGAACCAAAGTGCGGCTTGTGATGCCTGTCCTGGAGGCCGGCGCAGCGCCGTGGGCGCAGTTCGGGGAGGCTCTGCAGGCGACCTGGGCGAAGGCGATTACACGAAGCTGAAAATATATTTTTCGAGATGGTCAGGCGCAATTCTCCAAATGCCTTTGGCGGTCGCTAAGACATGAACCCTGAATCTCCCCTCCCCCTGTACTTAAGTACTAAAGTACATCTTCTAAAAGGCTTAAGTACAAGCAGGTACACCCTTTGGTCTATACCGAGTCCTGCCTGAGAACCCTCTCCGGCACGACACTGGAACTATTTTCCGCTGACTTTATTATATCGCGCGTGTCAAGCAAAATTTGGAAATACGAGATGTGTCGTTGACATACGATGTTTGTCGTACTAGAGTACGACAGCATGAAGCGACAAGAGAAAGCGAATGACGCGGTGCAGCTCCCGACGGAGGCTGAGTTGGAGATTCTGAATGTGCTGTGGGCGATGGGCCCGAGTACGGTTCGCGATGTCCATACCTTGAACGGCAAGCAGACCGGATATACGACCGTGCTGAAGCAGATGCAGGTGATGGTGGAGAAGGGGCTGCTGGAGCGGAGCGAGCGGTTTCGCTCGCACGTTTACGCGCCGCGAGTGGCGAAGGCGCAGACGCAGCAGCGCCTGACTCGCAACCTGGTGCAGCGGGCGTTCGACGGCTCGGCGAAGAACCTGGTGCTGGGGGCGCTGTCGTCGCAGAAGGTGTCGGCGGCGGAGTTGGCGGAGATTCGCACGATGCTGGACGAGTTTGAGAAGAGGTCCCTATGACAACACTGGGCTTGATTCCGGCGGAGGCACATCCGTTGCTGCATGGCTTGATTCATGCGCTGGGCTGGACGCTGCTTCATTTCTGCTGGCAGGGTGCGATCGTTGCAGGCGTGTTGTGGTGCGTGTTGGCGCTGCTGGGCGGGCGATCGTCACAGGCGCGGTATGGGGCAGCATGCTGGGCGCTGGTGTTGATCGTTGTCGCGCCGCTGATGACGTTTGCCAGGCTCGCGACTGCCGAGTACAAGTTGGCCCAAGCCAACACCGGTGCGGGTAACGTGATCGATCCGGGCATTGTCTTGTGGGTAGGTGCGGGCGAACCGGCAGCGTCGTGGCCGATGCGGATGATGATGGCAATGGATCATTGGGTGCCATGGATCCTGATGCTGTGGCTCGCAGGCGTGGTGATGTATGGAGTGCGCCTGAATGCCGGGCTGCTGGTTGCACATGCGATGAAGTCGAGGGACACGCATGCGGTCGCGGATGAGTTGCAGCGGATCTTCGATGTGCTGCGGCGACGGCTTGGGATTGCGCGCGCGGTGAGATTGATGCATTCAGCGCGAGTGGAGGTGCCGACGGTGATTGGGTGGCTGCGTCCGGTCGTGCTGATTCCCGCAAGTTGCCTGACAGGGCTGACGGCCGAGCAGATCGAGGCGATCTTCTGCCATGAGCTGGCGCATGTGCGGCGGCACGACTACCTGGTGAGCGTGTTCCAGTCGGTGGTGGAGGCTCTGTTGTTCTATCACCCTGCCGTGTGGTGGGTGTCGAAACAGGTGCGGCGCGAGCGCGAGTGCTGCTGCGACGAGATGGCGGTGGGTGCGGGCGGCGACGTGCTGGCATACGCGCGGGCGTTGTCGTACCTGGAAGAACGGCGGGCGTATGTGCCGGAGTTTGTGCTGGGTGCGAATGGAGGAGTGCTGAAGATGCGGATCAAACGGTTGCTGGGAACAAGGGAAGACGTGGCGGGATCGCCTATTGCGGCGATGGTGCTGCTTGGCGTGGTGGTAGCGTTGGCGGGATCGTATTTTGTTTCGGTAGCGCGGGCGCAGTCGAAGGCGGCACAGGCTGCTCAGGTGGCTGTAGTCGCCAGCGTGGTTCCGGCACAGGCGGAAGAGGCTGACCCGGCGCAGAAACAGATGCCGTCGGTATACAGGGCTTGGCTGGAGCAGGATGTGCGCTGGATCATCTCCGACGCTGAAGCCCAGGCATTCAAGCGCCTGACGAATGATGAGGAGCGCGACAAATTTATTGAGCAGTTCTGGGAGCGGCGGAATTCGACTCAGGGATCGGCGGGGAACAGCTTCAAGGATGAGTATTACGCGCGGATCGCATATGCGAACCAGCACTTCGCATCCGGCATACCTGGTTGGAAAACGGATCGTGGGCGCTTCTATATCGTGAATGGCAAGCCCAAGTCGATAGATGCTCACCCAAGTGGCGACCCAAGCACATTGCCATTCGAAGTTTGGCATTACCGTGCGGTCGATGGAATCGGTCATGACCTGGACGTGAAGTTCGTCGATAGCGGTCAGAACGGAAACTACCGGCTGGTGTCTGAGGGGCCGCAAGGGAGGGCAGATACGCCCGCTTTCAATCGGCCGGTCTTGGTTCCCGTTCGATACTCTCCTGCTCAGACGGATTCGCCGAGCACTGCTCCAGTTGGGCCGCTTGGGCCGATCCGGGTTTCCAGTGGGGTAATAGCAAAGAATGTGGAGTCTCAGGTCAATCCCGTCTATCCTCCCGAGGCGAAGGCGAAGCGGGTGCAGGGCGTTGTGATCATGCATGCGATTATTTCGAAGACAGGGGACATTGAGAATCTGGAGGTCATCAGCGGGCCGGAATTGCTGCGCCAGAGCGCGATGGACGCTGTGGGACAGTGGAAGTACAAGCCGTATCTTCTGAATGGCCAGCCGACCGAGGTAGAGACGACGATCAACGTCAATTACACGTTTGGCGGAGATGGGCCGCAGCCTGCAGGGGCGGGTTCAGCGCCGCCAGAGGGGACGCCTCCTCCGGTCGGCGCCTCCGCTGGGAACGTGGCCAGGCCAGTGCGGGTTTCCCCGGGTGTCGCTGCCGGGATGGCGATCTCGCAACCGCCGCCGGTGTATCCCGCCGATGCCAAGGCTGCGCGGGTGCAGGGAGTGGTGGTGCTGCACGCCATCATCTCGAAAGAGGGAACTATTGAGGACGTCAATGTGATTAGCGGACCGCCGACGCTGGTCATGAGCGCGGTCGATGCGGTGAGGCAGTGGAAGTACAAGCCGTATCTGCTGAATGGCGAGCCGACCGAAGTGGAGACGACGATCAATGTCAACTACACGCTGGCTGACGCGCCTGACTCAAAGGATCAGGGGCCCGCGGCCGATGCGGGTATGGCGCCGAGGAAGATTGGCGGCGGTGTCTCGGCGCCAACGGTGATCTACCAGGCTACGCCGGTGTATTCCGAGCAGGCCAGGCAGGCGAAGTTCAGCGGTGTGGTTCTGGTGAACCTGGTGGTCGATCAGCAAGGTCTGCCGCAGAATGTGCATGTGCTGCGAGGTGTGGGGATGGGACTGGATGAGTCGGCCGTAGCCGCGGTGAGGCAGTACAGGTTCAGTCCGGCGATGGAGGGCGGCAAGCCCGTGCCGGTGATGTTGAACATTGAGGTTGATTCGCAAGGATCGAATCGGGCTGCGGCCAACATGTCGAGCGTGAGGATGCTTCCGGACGGTGCGACGGCGCCGGTGATCATTCATCAGGTTAATCCTGAGTACACGGAAGAGGCCCGGAAGGCTAAGGCTGGCGGCGTTGTGCTGGTCAACCTCGTCGTCGATAAGCAGGGGATACCGCAGCACGTGCACGTGGTGCGCAGCGTTGGGCATGGTCTGGATGAGAAGGCCGTCGACGCGGTGAGGGAATACCGGTTCAAGCCGGCGATGAAGGATGACCAGCCGGTGGAAG
>WNGR01005108.1_pt1 | contig 15219 bp, 12 predicted proteins | sample 5407581 | NCBI WGS metagenome assembly WNGR01 (sample SAMN13153383, study PRJNA577476) | soil metagenome | isolation source: 80 cm soil or saprolite under Garry oak tree replicate 2 | place: USA:California | collected 2016-06-15
TGACCAGTGCGCATATACATACGACACAATTGACGCCCTTCGCTACCCATACATGGCCACCACCACCTCCCCTCCGTCTATTGCCTCTGCTAGGATCCGTTAAAGAATTTCCGATCTTTCTGATCTCTTTCGTAGTCTTCCATCCCGTTGGGACGAGTAGACAAACTAATCCCGTAAGCATAGTAACGAAAACCCGTTGGGACAGGGCCGGCGGCAGACATGGTAGCATACAGTAAGACCAAAATAGTTGGGACGGTTAAAATCGTACTCTCACGAGACTGCTTGTCTCCGGGGGAGAGGCGCCGTACTCCTATCCCGGTTCCACAGGGCCTTCTCGGTTTGACGCAGACTCTGGTCTCTATATACTCGAGCAGGCAGAGGGCCAGCCTCAGGCTAGAGTTCGGGGTCGAAGATTTCCGAGGTGGGAAGGTGCCGAAGTGTTTGGGGCGGGGCGCGGTACGACATAGATGGGGCAGTGGAGCAACGCGTGCTCCACTGTCTCTGGGGAGTTTGCAGGTGCGCCTCTGGTGCTTTCACACCGGACTTTGAAATGGGGGACTTGGCTTTCAGCGCTTCACTTTGGCCGCAACCCCGAAAGCAAAGAGCCGCTTGCCAGAAATACCAGGCCAATCGCATACTGTACCTACCTTTTACCTCGGACAGGCTGCTCGGGTCACAAACCGAATCTGGGTCCCTCTCCTCATCGTCCCATTTTTGCTTCTTGGCTTCTATTTGTGCGTTTTTTTTTTAATACATTATATTCCGGTGGCAAAAACAAAACCGGTCGGCCATAAGCTAAGCGCGTGCTCCTGGATGGAGTGCGAGTTAGAGATGCCGCTAATCGTGGATTGAGAACGTGATAGGATACAGAGTAAGGTGCGAAAAGCACCCGCTCAAGCTCAAGACCCACCTCGGGTAAGAGCGTTCCTTGCCCGGGCCGTTAAAAAGCAAAAGTACCGAAGGGCAAGATTTTGCCCCACCACGACAACGCGAACAGGCCCTGGGGCCTAAGGTCGAAGATTTCAAGTTATTGTCCGCGGGGGAAAACTGTGACCATGACTACGACATATACTGTAGTCTTGTCTTTCGATGGCTACGCAAGCGGCTTACATCCTAGCGGGTTTACTAGTAGTGGCGATCATGAGGCGCATGAGCATTTGGAAGAAGCTTCTGGTTAGAAGGCTTCCGAAACTCCATGTTGCATCGCACTTGAGCGGACTTCAACTCCATGTTGCATCGCACTTGAGCGGACTTCACCCTCGCTCAACTACGTCTCAGTCCACTGACTCCACTTGTGGTTTTGGTCGAGAGCCGCAGATCGCGTTCTGATGACCCGGGTATCATAGAGGGACCCGTGATCCTGCTCCTATCTCCATTCTGACACTGAGATGCACAATAAATGCTCTGCTTTCCATCCCGGCTCTCAGCTCTCCAGTGCTCAGTGTCCTCTAGACCTCTAGCCTTCTTCACTGCCCTTGATCTCCAGTGATTATGCGCTACCACCGGCACTTTATGCTCTCCTTCCTAGCCGCCGCTCCCCTCACCGACCTCGCGGTGCCCCTCCAACCACGTTGGAAGGACCTCCGTGTAAAGCACATGTGGAATGCCGTTCCGGCCAACTGGGAGAGTCTGGGCTACCCGGCCGCCGGCACCACGATCGACCTCTACATTGCACTCAAGTCCCACCGCGAGGACGCCTTGATTGATGCATTATACGAGGTCAGCAATCCAGAGGGTCCAAAGTACGTCCCCTCCAACACCCCTCCGCGCACGCATATACTCACGTGTGCCGCTGCTCATTTGCAGATATGGCGCGCACCTTTCTAAGGAGCAAGTCGCTGAGATCGTCGCACCGCACCCAGACACGCTCGAGCTTGTCAATTCGTGGCTTGAGTACAACGGCGTGCCGCCCTCCTCCATCTCAATGACACACGGTGGCAGCTGGCTGACGCTCGCTGGCGTGCCCGTGTCCCAAGCCAACGAACTCCTCGGTGCGTCATATGAGCTCCACCGGCACGCCAGGACAAAAGAAACCATTATCCGCACGGTAAGCTATGCACTCCCCGTGGTGCTGCACCAACACGTGCAAACCGTCGTGCCTACAACATTTTTCGCCTCCTTGCACACGCTGCAGCAGACACCACGCAGGCGCCCCGTCAGAGCAGCAGCAGCTCAGGCGAAGGTGGCGTCGGGAAAGCTCGTGAAGGCGCTGTCGAGCCGCGAGGAGCATGTTGAGGTCAAGCCGTCGGACCTGCGCTGGCTGTACAAGACGTTCGCATATGAGCCCACCGCGACGGACCGGAACAAGCTCGGGATTGCGGGCTACTTGAATGAGTACCCGAGCCCGACGGATCTGACGACGTTCATGACCGAATTTCGCGGGGACGCAGTAGACGCGACATACACCGTCGAGGAGGTCAACAACGGCAAGTATGACCCGAGTCACCCAGGCTTTGAGGCGAACCTCAATGTCCAGTACGCCTCGGCCATGGCGTACCCGACGCCGCACATCTATTACAGTAACGGTGGCGAGACGGTAGTATATTCCGATGGCGAGCCAGCCCCGGGCGACGTGTTCCTTGAGTGGTTCAAGCACGTGCTCGCCCAGCCGAAGATCCCACAGACGATCACTACGTCGTACGGTACGGACGAGAAAGATTGCCCGCTGGAATATGCGAAGGCCTTGTGCAGACTGTTCGCAGTGCTCGGCGTACGTGGCGCCAGCGTCCTCTTCGGGAGCGGTGACGACGGCGTCGGCAATGGAGATTGTAAGGATAAAGATGGAAAAGTCAAGTTCAACCCCTTGTTCCCTGCAACCTGTACGCATGGTTTTTTGTCTATCCTTGCAAGCAGTACACAAGCGCAGGTACAAGTCGCTCACCAGACCGCCATGGCCTTTCAGGTCCCTATGTCACCAGTGTCGGCGGCACGACGGATCAACTCCCCGAAATCGCGGCGAACCTCTCCGGGGGAGGCTTCTCGAACATTTTTCCGCGCCCAAAATACCAGAGGAAAGTTGTGCCCGCCTTCCTCCGGAACCTCGGCCGCAAGTATGCGGGCTTCTACAAGTGCGTTTCCTTCTGTGATCTGACTTGAACTATTCCTACTTTGTGATTTGTGGAATTTTGTGCAGCCCTGCTGGCCGCGGCATCCCCGACATCTCCGCCCAGGCGCTCTACTTTGTGATCGTTGTCAACAACACTTTCGGTCTCACGGAAGGCACGAGCTGCTCGACACCGGTGCGTCTTTCCTTCCTCCCCCCTCCGCTCTGCGTCATCCATCCTCGAATACTCAGCTGACCGCCTATGTACAGACCGTGGCGGGCGTAATCTCTCTGCTTAATGACTTCCGGATTTCAAATGGAAAGCGCCCACTCGGCTTCCTCAACCCATGGCTGTACGGAAACGGCCGCGACGGCCTCAACGATATCGTATCTGGCTATAACCCGGGCTGCAATACCGATGGATTCACCGCCATCGTTGGATGGGATCCCGTTCGTCCCGCGAGACTTGTGTCTCTTTATTTTCGAAGTTGACTGACTTTGGGCTTCCTAGGTCACTGGTCTCGGGACGCCGGATTTTTTTGAACTGCAGCACATACTTGAGTTTCAAGTGCAGTAGTAGGCAGCGCATAACAATGTGATGTCGCCCACCTCTGTGTGACGAAAGGTAACGGGGAAATAAAGTAGCGGCAACTTCGATGCAGTCGAACAACGGGAGCACCACCGCGTTTCCCACACCGAAGAACAGTGCAACTCAGGAGTCCGCGGGAGCTGTAAAAGGGACTTTTGGAGAGCACGTAAAGGAGATTGTGGAGAAGAAGATACCGTCTGTATTCCGCAATAAACCCCGTCAAGATGTTTGGGTGTCCGCTTACCTTGCTGGAGCACGAAGCGATCGAACACTTCGTCGATGAGGTCTTGGAAGAAGGGGTAATCGGGCCTTCAGACTCGCCCTGGTCGTTGCTGCTACATCAGCAAAATGGACCTGACCTGTTGTTACTAGGGGCAACTAGCGCCCACTAAAATTGAGAGCTGCCAGTGCTGCCAGTCTCGGCTAGTGCTCTCTAGTAACATTCCATTTTCCTGATGTATTGCCGGTCCCAAAGAAAGATGACGAATGCTACCAGAAATTGGCCGGCGCAGTTTTTCACTTCAAGTTGACTTGACCTGCGCAGCGGATACTGGCAGGTCACCGCAGGTGCGCCTGACCGAAGAGGCGAAGGAGAAAACGGCGTTCACCTGCAGCACATTGAGAACGTACTCGCGAAGGATGTCATTCATCATCCGACAAGTGAAAGCGGTCTTCTCCTTCGCCTCTTCGGTCAGGCGCACCTGCCAATATCCTCTGCACAGGTCAAAGTGTGATGTCGCCTACTTCTGTGTGACGAAAAGTAACGGGGTAATAAAGTAACGGCAAAAGTGGACGAGCCTGAGAGCCTGAAAATCATGTACTGTTCTGTACCTGTACCATACGAGACCGTGAACTAAATACATTTTTCGAGGCTCTTGGCACTGACGCGTAATATCTCAGACATGATCGATGCGTGATCTGCGGATACGCCTATCTAATACTACAGTAATCGAGGCCCTTCGAATCCCAGCAAGTCACGCTGACAAGTGTTGCTTACGACAACAATGGAATAACACGGCTGTAAGTGTAGCCGATCACCTGATTCTGCTTTGTCAGCTGGAGCCTTGGTCCTAATCCTTCGTAGCACAACGCTGGGTAAAAACAGGCAGATTTCCAACAAAAAAAAAAAGAGCAATTGCTGCGGTACTAACAGTTAGTGATACCCTCAAACCTTAGCTAAGAGGCATACTTTACGGCTCGTGCAGTGCAGTTCAGGTACGGTATTCGGTAACTGCCGCGTCGAAGGGCGCCCATGACCTTATTTGTTGGACAGCGTTGATGTGGCTCAGGAACCTACTGACTTGTACTCAAGACTTTCGGCTTTGACCTTGTGAATGCCCATTACTGTCGCCACCGAGGGCTCTGAATCTGTTGCAGCAGAATATGTCTTGGATCACCCTCATGCAGACATTATTCTTCGCTCCTGCGACTCCCGTGAATTTAGGGTGCCAAGGATTTATATCATTGATAGCTCCCCTGTCCTTGCCGCGCTAATACAAGCTCCGGGTCCCGACATCTCCAATCCTTCCGGGTCCAGTGCCGCCATTCGTACTGACGCTCCAAAAGCATCGCTCCCAGTATACCATCTCCCAGAACGTGGTGACGTCCTTTCGAGCCTCCTCAGTTATGTTATCATTTCCATGACCCCCAGTCTTCCACCAACGATCGAAAACATCATTGAGCTTTTATCGGTGGCTCAAAAGTATGAAATGGCCCTGGTGTTGGCCCACATCCGAGACCATATTTCCCGACAGAACCCACCACTCATCCGAAAATCGACCGCTTTTCATACCTATTCTCTTGCCCAGAAGTACGGCCTTCGTCAAGAAGCGCTTCTAGCAGCGCAACTTACGCTAAACTTCCCACTGACTATCGAGGGTTTGGAGGGCACTGCAAAGTTGGACATCATGCCCAGCCCGTTCCTCTATGAACTTTGGCGCTATCACGCGAGAGTACAACAGTTCCTGGAAGACGACCTTGCGGCGTTTATAACGTCTGGAACGGCGGCGCGTATAAATGTTCGGTGTAAGGAGCTTGACAATTGCGACGTCCCGGTCTGGCTCGGTGATTACGTCGACTCCATAGCAAGATCTCCGGCTCTCTTCGACCTCTCCGAATTCCACATGACCTTGACGCGCCACATCATGCCTACAGACCACCGATCATCCGATCATTGCCAATCTTGCGCGTCCATGGAAAGCAAAACAATAGACGCCTTTTGGACGGCCTTGAAAGGTGTCGTCCAGAGTAGTATGGAGGACGTGAGCGTCGCCGTCCCAAGCATGCTGCATTACAGATTTTAATCCTTTTACAGGCCGAGGCAAATTTCGTGTTGGGGGGAGAAAGACAGAAACGAGGTTCTGCCAAGTCGAAAATTCTGCCTCCCGAATGCTTGCACACAAGCGGTGCGGATATCATACTTAGGTCGTCCGACCTTGTCGACTTCCGCGTTCACAAATCAACACTATCCATTTCTTCGCCGTTCTTCAGCGACATGTTCTCCCTTCCTCAGCCACCACTAGGGCACGACGAGATAGTTGATAACCTTCCCGTGGTCCAGTTATCCGAATGTGCGGAAGTTCTACTCGGCCTCATCACCATGCTCTACCCGATTCCTACTGCGATACCTGACTCGTATGACAATGCCTTGGCTCTCCTCGCGGCTTCTCAGAAATATGACATGCCAACCGTCCAATCGACCATCCGTTCCCAGATGAAGAGCAGAAACGTCACTACGCCAACCGGTGCGTTGGCATTCCGTGCGTATGCTGTCTCCAGTAGCCATGGACTCATCCCAGAAATGGAGACGGCGGCTCGCCTCACTCTGGAATACCCCATGAACTTCGAGTTCATTGGAGAACAATTGACCGTGTTCGGCGGATTGGCACTGCGCGACCTTGCACGCTATCGCAAGCGCTGTCGAGATAGTCTTATCTCGTGTCTTGAATCATTACTCGATTCTCGCCTTCCCCCATCAGATATCTGGGTTGGTTGCCCGAATACAATTCAATCCTACCTCGCTGGGTGGCTGCACAGCCTACTTTCACAACATCTCAAGTCGCTGAAAGGGGCATTTACGCGTACTTTTCCTCGGCCGTCTAGCTTTTGCACGGAATACCTTGGTGCTCTTCAAGGTCACATCAGTAGATATGACTGTTCGTTCTGCTCGAAGATGCACATCATGAATGGGGAGACGTACCGTGAACAAGTCGAGACCAAACTGACGAAAGCACTGGATGAGGTGAGTACCCCATAGCTTCTCTTCGTGGAGTCTCAGTCATGATCACTCGTAGGTACGCTTCAACCCCGACTCGACGCAGGACGCAATTCAGCATCCGGGTTTCGACTGATCATCCGACGACGCTGTACGAGTAGGAGTAATAGTTTGTGCGTCGAGACATTCGTTGCAAACACATAGGATTATAAAAGTGACGACGCCGGACGAGTCGAAAAGCGCTCGCCATACGAGACATCGTCACGGTAGGGAGAACCGAAATTCGTTGTCGATAGCTTGTCAATCCAATAATAGCATTACGTGGTTCCAGCAGTACTCATCGTCCTACCACAGGCCCTACTAGTACCTAGAACTCTAACTTCGACGTATCCACCTACGTTCTCCCTCACTACGACCTTATTCAAGTCTCTACCACGGCAGGTATTACGTGCCGTGTAACCTTTTATTATTATGGACATAACTGCTCCACACCTGGCAAACGATGTCCAAGTCCCCTAAACTTTGACTCCCGGCGCGACGGCTAGCCAGTGCGCCGCCACGGGTCCATATTAGACGATGTCTAGAACTGGAATGAATTGGAACTCATCATGATCTGCCATTAGAGCACACGAACAATAAGTCGTACGAGAAGTCAAGATCAGTTGCGCTCAGTACTGTAAAGGAATGGTATCACCTCGTTCAGTGCCTGCGCAAACTCGTCCTCCAGCTCCCTGCAGAATGTCTTCCCCTCCGTAGCATGCACACGAAGGCAGGATTTGCAGCGCGCGTGATCCTTGAGAGCCACTAGGTACTCCTCGAGAATAGTTGAAGGTGAGAAAATGGCATGCGTAAAACCCTTCTGCAGTTCAACGCTCTTGCTCGAAAAGACGCTGCGCAGCCAGCCGGTGGGAGCATTCCGGACATTCATGGGAGTGCCCCCCTCACCCCCCTCGGCGTAGGCCACTGGGACCTCCTCGGGCCCCTCGGACGATTCCCGACAGCCTGCCCAAATCTGACACCTGGAAGGAACATTGAAGAATGAGTATAAACATGACGCGAGGTTGTCTCTGCAACGTTTGCGATAGCGAGCCAGGTCGCACAGTGCCCGCCCTTTGAATAACCGCAAACCTTCTCCAAGGGATTCGAATGTCATCGGGTAACCCAAGGTGAGACGAGCCGCATTCTCCATATCTGGAATAAGCCCCATGCTGCTCGCGATGGCATATGCACTGAAGCCTTCAGCCCCAACTGGCGCAGGAAACGTTCCACGTTTGATCTCGGCACGGATATTGGATTGAACTAATACCATGTCGTATTTCTGGCAGGCAGCAAGTAAGGCGAACACCTTTCCATAAGAGTCGGGAATGACGGGGGAAATGGGGTAAAACAACGAGATGAGGTTGTCCAGCAGGCCAGCGTCCTCGGACAATTGGATTACAGGAAGGCCGTCTACAAGTTCGTCGTCGGATGGCTGGGGGAGAGAGAGCAGATCTTTGAAAAATGGTGACGACATGGCGAGGACCGACTTGTGGACACGGAAGTTGACTTGGTCAGACGACCGAACTATAATATTCGCATCAGGTATGTCCAAACACAATGGCACGGATGGAGGATCCGAGCTTTCAGAGGTTGGCTCTTCCTTCACGAGAGCCAGAGTCGAATCTGCCTGTGGGTGTTCGTATTAGTTATCCGATGAGGCCTAGTCACACCAGGCCTACATACCTTTTCTATCGTCCTATGAACAACAGCTGTCAGAGCCTCCCAGAAAGCGCGTATGACCTGACTGGATATGCCCGCACATGAACATGTTGCAGAACGATGGGTCTTATTCTCGATGTGGTGTGCCCGTGCATTTTCGAATTCGATGAGATCGAAGAGATGAAGAGCTTCCGCTATGGACTCGATGTAATCATCAAGCCATCGCGGAAAAGGAGGGTTGAGAGTGCGAGGAGTTTTACAACGCAGACCTTTCACGTCATCTGGTAAACCAGAGTTCATAAACTCAAGAAGACCCGATTTGAGATCGGTTCGAACTCGCTCGTGATACTTCCAAAGTTCATGAAGATAGGCGCCTGTCGTGCCAGGGAAATCGAGCTTGTCTTCCAAATCCTCAATGGTCATCGAGAGGCGCAATGTAACTCGCGCAGCCTGAAGCGCCTCTTGATGAAGTTCATGCTGCTGTGCAAGGAAATAGACGTGGAATGCTGTTTCCGGGCGAATGAATGGCGGATCCTGTCGAGAGATGGCGCCTCGGATATGAGTCAAAACCGAGTCCATTTGATACTTCTGAGCCACTGCTAGGAGCTCCATGATTCTCTCGGTGGTTGAAGGAAGGATGGGAGCGACGGGGAAAATGAAAGTGAGGAGGCTGTAAAGGGTGGCCTTGCTTTCCGGTAGTTCGACTACCGGAAGCGGTTCTTGCTCTTCACTGCTGGGTACGTCGGAAGTGTTTGAAACGCTTCGTGTGAGCTCTCGAAGTACCGGGGAATAAATGATGATGTAAAACATAGGCACCCGGAAATTATGGGAGTCATACGAGCGAAGAACGATATCCGGGCCAGGGAAATCCAAGTGTAATATCTCCTCTGAGACGACCTCGTTCGGTTCAGGGGCTGCAGAAGGGAGTATTGGCATGATGTTAGAATTGTGGGTATGTCAATCCACTGTCACGGTAGCTTTTAAAAGCCAGTACAGCGCCGCCGCAAGCCATAGGATGAGGTAATGGCCATGCCACGAGCCATGTTCGAGCCGCCCGTGCGCAGCAGGTGCATAGAGCCTGAGAACCCATGAAAATTACCCATCGATGGGACTTGGATTGGGAAACGGCGTTGTTGAATGGTCGATGTGACGTCCACCCGCAGTCACAAGTTCATGACGGCATCACCTAACATAGCAAACTACCAACAGTCAGGCCTAGTCAGGACTCAGGTGAGCCCCCACTGCGCACCTGAGGTATATTTGTATTACGCAGCAGGAGTTTTAGATAAGATAGTAATCAAGCGCGCATCCTTGCTCGTCTAATTTTTCTTTGCGGCCGGCTGCGGTCAGCCATGCCTCTCGCTTCTTTTTCGGCCCGGTTCTTGTGCCGGTCTCAGGCTCTTGCGCCCAGTCTTGGAAAGCCTTCTTGCGCGCTCTGTCCTTCTGATCACCCGTCGTCTGAACGCATCTCAACCCTGTCGGGGGATCACGCACTGGCAGGCAAGCTTCGGTTGCTAGATCTCGTGCTGTCTCCTGCCTTTACAAGGCGTAGTCCACCGGGGTCCACACTAAGATGAATTGGGTGGTCTCGTGAGCTGAGCAGAAAGAGGTAAGAGAGTTATGAAATAATAGCGCCGCCTCATGGGTCGATTTGGAACTCGGATTAGAAGTGGCTGTCAGCGCTGAAGAATCAGAACAGAGGTTTATATGTAGTGTGGTAGTGCGTGGGCACCATGGATTCATCATGACGTGTGAGAGCTTCAGCCGTTTTGGCTAAGCCGAAGCAGCTTGGATCAAACTTCTTGCACTCCTCCCCATATGTCCACTCCCATTGCGTATCCCCTCCCCACTCTGGGCTCGCCATTGAGGTGGATGCCGCGCCGCCTATCACCTTACCATCCTCGCGTCCCCTATTGGTAAGAGCAGAGGCGACATGTACTGCTGCAATACTGAGATCGGGCAGGGACCTGGACAAGGTCTTCGTCCAATCCTTTCCCGTTTTCGGGTTCATGACACCCCATCGCTACCCGTGCTTCCCAGTTGGACCTCCCATGGCGCGAGCGCGATGACGTCGACGCGCGGGCGTCTTGCGGCGACCTTTTCGGCGAGAGCCTCCAAGGCAGCGGGGTGCTATTTGGCTCTAGTACCAGGCTGAGTCGTATTTGTGGGAACTGCCAATGGGAGATCCCTCTGGCATGGTTCATACCAATCCAGGCCATGGCGCCGAAGTGACTGGGAGCCCCACGGTAAGCTGTAGGGGGGAATCGCGGATGTGTGACTGACCATGTTGTTCACGGACTTTGGCATGATGGAGACACCCCGACCCTTCCCGCTGCAATCGCACTCACAAAGGACAATGCCTTTCACTCTCGCACTAAACAAATCGACATTCAATATCATTACCTTCGCGATGCAGTGGAAGAGGGAGCACTATAGCTCGATTACGTCCTGATGGGAGCCAACGTTGCAGATATATTCATGAAGATCGAAACGTTTACGTGCAACACTGATTTGTCCCAGCTCCCAGCCGATTGAGCGGGAGTGTTGAAGGACGGCAATCGGGAGAAGTGCGGACGGGTGTATGGACGCATGGACTGGAATTATGATGTTACAGATTGGGAAAGAGTATGACCAAATGCGCACACAAGGGGCGCAGAACTGTACAGTGGAAAAAAGGATACCTTCTAAACGGTAACGTAGATTGTATGCGCTTTAGTCGAACTTGTCCCGACTGAGGTGAGTAGCCACATCGTGAGACGACGTAGAAAACCTGACTGACTTGTACTTAGTCGATGATCGTCGTCTTTTAGGTACATCACACTTGATTGCCACGTTTGCGATAGCGAACCAGGTCGCACAGTGCCCGTCCTTTGAATGACCGCAAACCTTCTCCAAGGGATTCGAATGTCATCGGGTAACCTAAGGTGAGACGAGCCGCATTCTCCATTTCTGGAATGAGCCCCATGCTGCTCGCGATGGCATATGCACTGAAGCCTTCAACCCCAACTGGCGCAGGAAACCTTTCAAGTTTTATCTCGTCTCGGATATCGGATTGAACTGATTCCATGTCGTATTTCTGGCAGGCAGCGAGTAAGGCAAGCACCTCTTCATAAGAGTCGGGAATGACGGGGGAAGTGGGGTAAAGTAACGAGATGAGGCTGTTCAGCAGGTCAGCGTCCTCGGACAATTGGATTACAGGAAGGCCGTCTACAAGTTCGCCATCGGGTGGCTGGGGGAGAGAGAGCAGATCCTTGAAAAATGGTGACGGCATGGCGAGTAATGACTTGTGGACACGGAAGTTGACTTGGTCAGATGACCGAACTATAATATTCGCATCAGGTATGTCCAAACACAATGGCACGGATGGAGGGACCGAGTTTTCGGAGGTCGGCTCTTCCTTCACGAGAGCTAGAGTCGAATCTGCCTGCGGGTGTTCGTGTTAGTTATCGCGATGAAGCCTAGTAACACCAGTTCTGCGTACCTTTTCTATCGTCCCATGAACGACAGCCGTTAGAGCCCCCCAGAAAGTGCGTATGACCTGACTGGACATGCCCACACATGAACATGTTTGAGAATAATAGGTCTCAGATGTGATGTGGCGTGTCCGTGCATTTTCGAATTCGACGAGATCGAAGAGATGAAAAGCCTGCGCTATGGACCCGATGTAATCGTCAAGCCATCGCGGAAAAGAGTAGTTATAGGAGGAGCGAGGAGATTGACAACGCAGATCTTTCACGTCATCTGGTAAACCAGTGTTTCTAAACTCAGGAACACGTGATTCGAGATCGGTTCGAACTCGCTCGCGATACTTCCAAAGCTCGTGAAGATAGGCGCCTGTCGTGCCAGGGAAATCGAGCTCGTCTTCCAAACCCTCGATGGTCATCGAGAGGCGCAATGTAACTCGCGCAGCCTGAAGCGCCTCTTGGCGAAGTTCATACTGTTGTGCAAGGAAATAAACGTGGAATGCTGTCTCTGGGCGAAGGAACGGCGGATCCTGTCGAGCGATGGCGCCTCGGATATGAGTCATAACTGAGTCCATTTGATACTTCTGAGCCACAGCTAGGAGCTCCATGATTCTCTCGGTGGTTGAAGGAAGGATGGGAGCGACGGGGAAAATGAAAGTGAGGAGGCTGTAAAGGGTCGCCTTGTTTTCCGGTAATTTGACTACCGGAAGCGGTTCTTGTTCTTCACCATTGGGGGCATCGGAAGTGTTTGAAATGCTTCGTATAAGCTCTCGAAGTACCGGGGAACAAATGTCGATGTAAAGCTTAAGCACCCGGAAATTATGGGAGTCGCTCGAGCGAAGAACGATATGATCCGAGCCAGAGTAATCGAAGTGTAATGTCTCGTCTGAGACGACCTCGTTCGGTTCAGGGGTTGCAGGGGGGACTATAGGCATGGCGTTAGAATAGTGCGGTATGTCAATCCACTGTGGCTTTTAAAAGAGCCAGTACAGCGCCGCCGCAAGCCATCATAGGATGTGACCGTGTCACGAGCCGTGTTCGTGTCGCTCGTGCGCAGCAGGTGAACAAGGTCCCATAGAGAATCCATGCATCGATGGAACTTGGATTGGGAAAGGGCGTCGTTGGATGGTCGATGTGACGTGCACCCGCAGTCACAAGTTCATGATGGCATCACCTAACAAAGCAAATTGCCAGCAGTCAGGTGAGCCACTGCGCAAAGACAGTGTACGTATTGCGCAGCAGGAGTTTTAGATAAGATAATAATCAATCGCGCGTCCTCGCATGTCCAGTATTCCTTTGTGGTCGGCTGCAATCAGAATCGGTAAAACCACCCAAAAAAAACATGTACTCCTAGACACTACTGGATACTAGGCACATCGCAAATTAAATAAGCCTTCATGCGGGTACCTCGAATTTTCTGTGAACGGAAAAAGCAAATTGAACATAAAAGCATCCTTGAAACACGGATAGTGGCGGACTATCATAGTCACGTAGGGATCCAGCTTCGACGTACTGTATCTGCCTGAGTTATCTCTCATTTACGACGTGGTCCAAGTCTCCTACAAGTTTTACTTCCGGCGCGACTTGGCCGCCGCGGGTCCTTATTACACGATACCGATACCTTCGTACGGGCAGTTGAGATCAATTGGCTTAACGATCCAAAAAGGAATGAAGTGTTCACCTTGTCCAGTGCTTGCGCCAACTGGTCCTCGAGTTCCCTGCGGAATGTCTCCCCTTCCATGTCATGTACACGAAAGCAGGAACTGCAGTGCAATGAATTATGATTCTTGAGAGCCGCCAAGTACTCCTCGAGAATAGTTGAAGGGGAGCTAATTGCGTGCGTAAACCCATTTTGCAAGTCAACGATCTTGCCCGAAAAGAAGTTGTGCAGCCAGCCAGTAGGAGCATCCCGAACATTCATGGGGGCGCCATTCGACGTGGGCGCGGACAATTCCCGACAGCCTGCCCAAATCTGGAACCTGGAACGAACATCGAAGAATGAGTCTAAACATGACACGAGGTTGTCTCTGCAACGTTTGTGATACCGAACCAGGTCGCACAGTGCCCGCCCCTCCAATGACCGCAATTGTTCTCCAAGGGATTCGAATGTCATCGGGTAACCCAAGGTGAGACGAGCCGCATTCTCCATTTCTGGAATGAGCCCCACGCTGCTCGCAATGGCATATGCACTGAAGGCTTCAGCCCTAACTGGCGCAGGAAACCTTCCAAGTTTGATCTCGGCACGGATATAGGATTGAACTGGTTCCATGTCGTATTTCTGGCAGGCAGCGAGTACGGCGAAAACCTTTTCATAAGCGCCAGGTATGACGGGGGGGATGGGGTAGAGCAACGATACGAGGGTATTCAGCTGGCCAGCGTCCTCGGACAATTGGATTACAGGAAGGCCGTCTACAAGTTCGCCATCGGGTGGCCGGGGGAGAGAGAGTAGATCATTGAAAAATGGTGACGACATGGCGAGCACCGACTTGTGGATACGGAAGTTGACTTGGTCAGATGACCGAACTATAATATTTTCATCAGGTATGTCCAAACATAATGGCGTGAGCGGAGGATCCGAGTTTTCGGAGGTCGGCTCTTCCCTCACGAGAGCCAGAGTCGAATCTGCCTGTGGGTGTTCATATTCATTATTGTGATGAGGCCCACTAGTCACACGAGCTCTACGTACCTTTTCTATCGTCCCATGAACAACAATTGTCAAGGCCGCCCAGAAAGCGTGTATTATCTGGCCTGATATTCCCACGCATGGACATGTTGTAGAACACTGAGGCTGATCCTTGATGTGGCGTGCTAGTGCATTTTCGAATTCGATGAGATCGAAGATATGAGGAGCTTGCGCTAAGGACTCGATGTAATCATCAAGCCATGGCGGGATGGGGTTAGGGGTCCTAGAGGGAGGAGTTCCACAGCGCAGGTCTTTCACGATATCTGGTACATCAAGCTTCCTAAACTCAAGATCCGTTAAGGCGAGATCCTTTCTAACTCTCTCGTGATACTTCCAGAGCTCACGAAGATAGACTCCTGGCATGAAATCGATCTTGTCTTCCAAATCCTGGATGGTCATTGAGAGGCGCAGAGTGCTTCGCGCGGCCCGAAGCACCTCTTGGTGAAGCCCATACTTTTGTGCGAGGAAATAAACGTGTAGTGCTGTCTCTGGGAGAACGAATGGTGGATCCTGTAGAGAGATAACGCC
>WNGR01005478.1_pt1 | contig 15219 bp, 14 predicted proteins | sample 5407581 | NCBI WGS metagenome assembly WNGR01 (sample SAMN13153383, study PRJNA577476) | soil metagenome | isolation source: 80 cm soil or saprolite under Garry oak tree replicate 2 | place: USA:California | collected 2016-06-15
GGCAATTCTGGAAAAAGTATTTCTGCTCCCATCGGTATAGCGCGGCGTTAAACTCGGCCGGCAAATGCTCCTTCATTTCTACGCAGACCGAGTCTGGCAGACTGTGAAGCTTCACAATTTGGTCGAGCGCTGATTCGTAGAATGCGCGACGGACGAGCCAGCTCGCGTCTCGATAGCTGTAAAGGTCCCGCTCGCCCAAGTCTTCGATCCAGATGAGGCCTTCCGCCGGGTCGTGAAAGTAAATCTCCGGCACGCAAATGCTGTTCTTCGTTAGAAATTGCGCGATCTGGACGTAATGCCGGTTTTCTTGGCGCTCTAAATTGTATTTAACGAGGATCAGCGTCCGATCCGCAGAACAATGGATTCGATAAAATTTGCGGTCCGAGCCTCCTTTTTCAATGGGCCTGATTTTTATGTGATCGACATCCAGACGCGGAAAATGCATTCGCGTTCGTCGGAGAAGCAGCGCGGTTCTCATGGTGGAAAATCAGATGTCTATGTTGCTATGGATGCCGCTGACTTTTTTTCGGGAGCGGACAATACAACCATGAAGCTGACTTTTGGAAGCAATTTCTGCGTTGGGCCACAAGATAGTGTCTTCGAGGACCGCTTCTGCGCCCACTCGGCAATGTTCTCCGACGACTGAGCAGCCGCGTAGTTCCGCGCTGGCATCAACGATCGCCGATTTGGATACGCGCTCAGGCCAGTCACGGTTTTTGACGTAATGAGGTTTCCAATCCTCTCGCAAAATCGTGCGGTGCACGTCGAGATATTCCGTGCGCGAACTAATGTTGAACCATTTTCCGTCGTTGATCACCAGGCCGCCGATCTTGCCGCCCTCTCCTATCCAATTCGAGAGAATCGGAATAAAAGAAATCTTTTTCTGCGGCGGAATTCGCTTAAAAACTGCTGAATTCCAAACAGCGATGTTGGCGAAATCGAGATTTCCCGCGACCCCGTAGCGATTCGCGATATCCACAATGCGGTGGTCGTGCAAAGCGATATCCGAAGCCAAACCGGTGTCACGCAATGCGAGCGTTACGTCGTTCCCGCGACGGAAATGTTCGTCGATCAAAGGTTGCAGATTGACGTCGGTCAAGATGTCGCCGCTGTAAGTGATGAATGAATCGCTACCGAGGTAGCGTTCTGCATTCTTAATGCCACCGCCGGTCTCCAGCAGCTCCGGTTCGTGAACAAGCGTCACCGAATGGCCGGCATGGTCGCTCCGGTTAAAAAAGCTTTGAAATAATTCCGGGCGCCTATGCGTGTTAATGACGAACTTGTCCACCCCCACGCCAATCAAATGATCGAGCGCAAAAGTGATGAGCGGCTTTTGAAAAATCGGAATGAGCGGCTTTGGCAAGTCATCGGTCAAAGGCCGCAATCGCGTGCCCAATCCGGCGCCCAAAACGAATGCTTGTGTGATTTTGTTCACGAGCAGAAAAATTAGAGATTCCCCCGCCCACGCTAAAGCTACTCCGAAACTCTTCGCGAGTGGGCAGGCGCGGCATGCGACTTCATTCGAAATGACAAAAGACCGATTGCGCGGTCGGTCGCTATCTTAAGTAAAGCGTGCGCGTGCCGAAGTCGATGATGCCGTGATGCCTTCTCAGCGTTTCCGCGCCGAGCAGACCGGCGACGGGCGGAGAACCTCCCAATAACCCGTCATGAATCAATCCTTCCAGGTCAATGACGCCCACTTCCTTACCGAAGATATCGACCGAGCCTACCGATAGCTTGCGAATAAGCGCCATGCGCACGCCACGCTCTTTCAGATTCACAGTGCGTCTCCCGAGTCGCAATTCGCATTCGCCGGACGAAGGAGCGGTGCAACAGCGTGGCGAACGAACCGGTATCGACCATCAGCTTGGCGGGTTTTCCGTTAACGGAACCATTAACATACAAATTATAATCATCGCTGACTTGAATCGGCACAGCTCGCAATCCGCGCCGGTCGAACCCGGGAAAGCTGCCCATGACTTCCGGATCGGTCTTTAAAATGAGTAACTGCCGTTCGCAATCCAGCACTGCATGCGTTGGGAAAAGAATATCCGCTCCAATGATCCCGTCGATTTCCTGTTCGTGAACGCGTCGCGCCGCGCGTGCAGAGTAACCAAAATCCACGGTAACCACCGGTTCATCGATCAGAGTCAGCGCTCCGATCCGCAGCTCACGTGCGATCGCTACGCTATTGAACGCGCCGTTAATCTGAACGCGTGCGGGCAACTTCGATTCGGCCGTAGTTGGTTTCAGCCGAAAATACTCGCGACGATTCAAAGCGATTGCGCTTACCGGCGCGCCGCTATCGACCGTAAGCCACGCCGGCTTACCATTGATGAAGGCGCGCACCAGTAAATGATTTTGCCGCGAGCGCACCAGTGGTAGCGCTTCAAACTGCGCGGTTGCCCGCGCGTAAGCGCCCCGCGGTGCGACAGCCAATTCGACAATCAGTGCCAACGCAGCGCAGAAAATCGCTAGAAACTTCCGCACGAAGGACAGGTGATTTGAGATCGGCACGGGGCGGGAGATTAGCACAGTTCTTTTTTACACGTAAACACTTTTGCGTTTTGAATAGCCGTTTTTTTGCATTGCATGATGCGCACCAGTGGTGATTAACTCTGCGCCAAATCCAATCGGCCCAAATGACAACTGCGATAACTGAAACACCTGAAGCCGGGCAAAAATTCGTTAGGGGACTCGGCTTGCTCGACTCAACCATGCTCGTTGCCGGTTCGATGATCGGCTCGGGAATCTTCATCGTTTCGTCGATTATCGCTCGACAGGTCGGTTCGCCGGGTTGGTTGCTCGTCGTTTGGATCGTCACTGGATTGCTCACGCTGACGGCCGCGCTGTCGTACGGGGAATTGGCGGCGATGATGCCAAAAGCAGGCGGACAGTACGTCTATCTTCGCGAAGCTTTCTCGCCGCTTTGGGGATTTCTTTACGGCTGGACGCTGTTCCTTGTTATTCAGACGGGGACGATCGCGGCGGTCGCGGTTGGATTCGCGCGCTACATGGGCGTGCTTGTTCCATGGGTATCGGAGAGCAATTATATCATCGCGCCGATTCGCTTCGGCGGGTACGCGGTGTCGCTTTCCACTGCGCAGTTCGTCGGATTAGCGCTAATCGGTTTTCTGACATTCACGAACACCCGAGGACTGGAAGTTGGCAAACTCATCCAAAATGTCTTCACCACAGCGAAAACTGGCGCACTGATCGCGCTCATCGTGCTCGGCATTATCGTCGGCGTGCGATCCGGTGCAGGCGCCGAAAATTTTAGCCATTTCTGGACGCTACGCGGCGGTTTGCAGGAGGTCGGCGCCGGCATAACCGCGGCGACCGCGTTCGGACTTTTCGTGGGAATCTGCGTGGCGCAAACCAATTCACTTTTTTCGGCCGACGCCTGGAACAACATCACCTTCACCGCCGGCGAAGTGAAAAATCCGCGACGCAACATTCCGTTGTCGCTCGCGTTCGGCACATTTCTGGTGATCGGGCTCTATTTGCTCGCAAATGTCGCCTATCTAACGGCTCTGCCGTTCGGCGCGATCCAGAATGCGCCCAGCGATCGAGTCGCGTCTGAAACCGCCAACGTCATCTTTCCCGGAGCGGGCGCGAGCATTATGGCGGTCGCGATCATGATTTCGACTTTTGGCTGCAACAACGGCCTCATTCTCGCGGGCGCGCGTGCGTATTATGCCATGGCGCGTGACAGATTGTTCTTCCGCCGCGTAGGTGAATTGAACAAGCAGCGCGTTCCGGCGTGGGGCCTAATCATTCAGGGAATTTGGGCGGGTATTCTCGTTCTGCCGCGCACCGTAAAAACAGACGCTGCCGGCAACGTAGTTGGGTATGGCAATCTCTACGGCAATCTGCTCGATTACGTAATCTCAGCCGCGCTCATTTTTTATATCTTAACGATCGCAGGTCTGTTTTTGCTGCGCTGGAAACAACCCGATGCTGAACGGCCGTACAAAGCGTGGGGCTATCCGGTCGTGCCGGCGCTCTATATCGTCGGAGCCGCTGTGATTCTTTTTGTGCTTTTCGTCTATCAAACAGCAACCACCTGGCCCGGGCTGATGATCGTGCTGACCGGCGTGCCTATTTATTTTGTTTGGAAATTTCTGGGGAGAAAATCACCACCAGCTTGACTTGCTCGGCCCATCCCGATTAGCACATCCAAAAACCAACTTCGCCCATGAACTTACTTCGACGAAAAAGTGTTACGCAACTTCAAGCTGATGCGCTGACCGATCATCGGCTCAAACGGGCTCTCGGGGCGACGAATCTGACGACGCTCGGCATTGGTGCGATCATCGGCACGGGCATTTTCGTGCTCACGGGCACGGTCGCAGCGCAGAACGCCGGGCCTGCAGTGGTTTTATCATTCGTGCTGGCGGGCGTGGCCTCGATCTTTGCGGCGCTTTGCTACAGCGAGTTCGCCTCGCTGGTGCCCATGGCCGGCAGCGCGTACACCTATGGCTACGCCACGCTCGGGGAACTTTTCGCGTGGATCATCGGATGGGATTTGATTTTGGAATATGCCCTCGGTGCGGTCACCGTGTCGATTGGATGGTCGGGCTACGTCGTTTCGTTTTTGCGCGACGTAGGTATTCACATTCCGCCCGAACTTTCGGCCGCGCGCGGGACGCTCATCACCTTGGCGGACGGAACGCAGGTCGCGGCCATCTTCAATCTGCCGGCGGTCATTATCATCGCCATCGTGACTTTCCTGTTGGTGATCGGCATTCGCGAATCCGCCACCGTGAACAACGTGATTGTGTTTGTGAAAGTGGCTGTCGTGCTGCTGTTCATCGTTGGCGCGGCCCATGCAATCAATCCAGCGAATTGGCATCCGTTCATACCGCCGAACACTGGAATTCGTGAGAATTTCGGTTGGTCCGGCGTGGTATCAGGCGGCGGAGTCGTGTTCTTCGCCTACATTGGTTTCGACGCGGTCAGCACCGCGGCGCAGGAAGCAAAAAATCCGCAGCGCGACATGCCCATCGGCATCATTGGCTCGCTGTTGATCTGCACCGTGCTCTACATCCTGGTCTCCGGGATCGCGACGGGCGTGATGTCCTATCACGACTTGGACGTCCCGGATCCGATTGCCGTCGCGGCGGATCATGCTGGCCTCGGGTGGATGTCGTCACTGATTAAGCTCGGCGCCATCGCAGGCCTTAGCTCGGTCATTTTGGTGATGCTACTAGGCCAGTCGCGGATTTTTTGGACGATGGCCGGTGACGGTTTGCTGCCACCGTTCGTCAGTCGCGTGCATCCACGTTTCCACACTCCATGGATTACCTCGATTCTAACCGGGATCGGCGTGTCGATCGTTTCGGCCGTATTCACTGTGCGCGAAGCCGGTAGCCTTGTTTCTATCGGCACGTTGCTTGCATTTGTGATTGTCTCAATCGGCGTGCTTGTGCTGCGAATACGCGAACCGGAGTTGCCGCGCACATTCAAAACGCCGGTGGTCTGGATCGTCGCCCCCTTAGGCGCGCTGTCTGCTCTTTATCTCATGTGGTTTCTGCCGTGGCGAACGTGGGAACGGCTCATCATCTGGTTCGTCATCGGCATGGTTGTTTACTTCTTCTATGGTGTCCGCCGCAGCAACCTCGCAAAGCCACGCGGAAAAGCTCCACCGATTTAAGGCAAACGCTTACGACCCAGCCGAGGCCCAGTCGCTTTCGAATCCGCGCGAGGGGCTGGTCGGACCGAATGCAGTGAGCACGCCGGTGCGCCTCGCGAGGTTTTCGCTATCGGTCTCATCAAAGGCTCGCCGCGCAGTTGCAATTTCGGGCAGCGAAACGTTTAGCTTCAGTAGAATTTTTCTCTCCTCTGCGTCCCGTCCGTCGTGTCCCTCGCGTAATGCGTGCCTTTGAAATCGCGAAATGACAGCCGCCAGCTCAGCCCCATTGGTTGCTCCAAACAAATCGAAAAGCTGTTGGAAACTGACGTGAAACGGAATCGTAGCAAGATCCACATCTACAGTTCCGGCGATGCCATCGGGCGGCATCGCAACCTCGTTCGACATTGCGACTGAATGCCAGATATCGGCAGGTTGATAATATCCGATCTCAACATGGTAAAATCCATGCGGTTCCGATGTTTTGACATAATGGATCCCCGCCATCGGCTCGACAGCCGCACTTTTTTCTTCGAGACCGTCTGCGCGATACACCCGAAGATGAACTTGTCGATCCACCGGCATCGCTTTTTCAAACACCGATAACCAATCGATATTCCAGCTAACGAAGATGGTGCGCGAATCGCGTGCGATGGCGAACACGATTGGTGGACCATAGACTCGCGGCAGTCCTGCGCTATCGACGACATTTTGCAGTCGATCGTCTGCGGCAAGACGCACAATCGGTTTTCTGGAAATCTGGAAGCCCTTGCGCGCCCTCAATGATCGCGTGTTGCGCTTTGTTTTTCTTTCCGCCATTCTTCACAACGTCGCGCAAATCGGTCAAAGGCCAACTGCGAAATTGCCGCGCAATACGGTAATGAGCCAACTTTTTTCACTAGGAAAACATGAGCCCAAAAATCGTCGATCTTGAGGAACTTTCTGATCGCTGCGAGAAGCTGCGTGCTGCTGGGAAAAAGCTGGTGGCCACAAACGGCTGTTTCGATCTACTGCATGTGGGGCATGTGCGGTATTTGCAAGCTGCACGCGCGCTTGGCGATTTCCTGGCAGTCGGTTTGAATGGCGACCGTTCGGTCCGCGAGCTGAAAGGAAGCGGACGTCCGATCACAACCGAGCGCGACCGGGCGGAGGTGCTTGCCGCTTTGCAGTGTGTGGATTTGGTCTCAATTTTTCCACAAATTCGCGCGACGCGGTTTCTTGCTGCGGTAAGACCTGCGATCTATGTAAAGGGCGGCGATTACAGCTCCGAAACGCTGGACAAAGAGGAGCGCGCAGTTTTGAAGGAAATCGGCGCGGAACTTCGCCTCATTCGGTTTGAGACAGGCTATTCGACATCGGGCTTAATCGACCAAGTATGCAAGACTAGGAGATGAAAGTTGTGGCTCTGCGTGATTCGTGTGCCATTCAAAGGGTAAAATGCAGAATGAATAAATGAAACGGCTGCCAATTGGAATCCTAGGGTCAGGAAAGGGAAGCAACTGCCGGGCGATCCTCGAGCGCATCCACTCAGGCGAGCTGGCGGCGGAAGCCCGTGTGGTAATTTCGGATGTGCTGGATGCGCCGATCCTTGACATCGCGCGAGAATTTTCTGTTGCGAATGCGTATTTGCCGCGCGGCCAATTTCGCACGCGCCTCGAGCCGGAAGCAGAAGAGCAGCTTGTGAAAATGTTGCGCGGGGCCGGTGTCGATCTTGTGGTTCTTGCCGGTTTCATGCGCGTCCTGCACGCGCCGATGCTCAGGGCTTTCCCGCAGCGTATCATCAATATCCATCCCTCACTTCTGCCAAAATTCACCGGCCTTGAAGCGTGGAAACAAGCTCTCGCGGCGGGCGAAAAAGTGACTGGCTGCACCGTGCATTACGTCGATGAAAGACTCGATCACGGGCAGATTATCGCGCAACGAGAGGTAGCGATCTTGCCCGACGATACACCAGAGAGCCTGCATGCGCGGATTCAAATTCTCGAGCACGAATTGTATCCGGCGGTCATCGCACAATTCTGTCAAAAATATCGTGGAAGAAGTCTGTAGGTTGCAAGTTGCCTGACACTCGAGAGTCGCGACGGCACTTCACTAAGGTTGCTCAGGTTTTGGCTCGCGTCGGAGCAGTTCTTCCAGCGCGACAGTCGGTTTTTTCTGCTCGTAAAGGACGGTGTATACTTGATCAATAATGGGCGTGACGATTTTCAGCCGCCGTGCGCATCCCCACGCACTTCGCGCCGTTGGAATCCCTTCGGCAACCGTTTTCATCGAGGCGATAATCTCAGCGAGCGGTTCGCCTTGCCCCAACCTTTTGCCAACAGTGTGATTGCGGCTGTGCTCACTATAACAGGTCACAATCAAATCGCCGGCGCCGCTCAGACCATACAACGCGTTCGCGTCACCGCCCATCGCAACTCCCAGCCGCACGAGCTCGGCTAACGACCGCGTGATCAGGGCCGCTTTGGAATTGTCGCCCAGCCCAAGCCCATCGCTGATTCCGGCCGCAAGAGCGAAAACGTTCTTCAACGCGCCACCGAGTTCGATCGAAACCACGTCCTCGCTTGTGTAAATGCGAAAGCGCGGACTCCCAAGCATGCCTTGCAGCCTGGCGGCGCAATTAACGTCATCGCACCCAATCACAGTCGCAGTAGGTAGGTTTTGCGCGACTTCTGCTGCCAGGTTTGGACCGGATAAGACGGCAATTGTATGTTCCGGGAAAATTTCGCGGAGGATTTCGCTCATGCGCATGCCAGTGCGGTGCTCTATCCCTTTTGTGCAACTCAGGAATACGGCGCGCGCATTGCTGATCTCTTTTCGCAGGCAGCTCGCGATCTCGCGCAACACGGTTGACGGCGTAACAAAAACGATCAGATCCGCTCCGGCGCAATCGCCAAACTCGGACGTAACGTGCACTGACTCTGGCAATTTAACTCCGGGGAGATAGTCGCTGTTTTCCCGCGTCTTTTGCATGCGCACGACCCGATCGGCGTTATGACCCCAAAGCCAAACTCGGCGCCCGTCCTTGGCCCACAACCAAGCTAATGCCGTCCCCCAACCGCCAGCGCCTATGATTGTTGTTCCAGTCATCTTCACTTTCTGGTAAAGCGGGGCTCCCTGCCGCGGATTAGCCGGGAAAGATTTGAACGATGCCGCCAAATCACAACTGCCGCGATGCAGAGGGAAGCGTAAAATACCGGCCGAGTTTCGGTTTCGCCGCGCCAGTTAATGATAAAGATCACCAGCGGCAGCGCGACCGCAGTTAAGACGGAGGCCAGCGAAACGTAGCGGGTCAGCCAGAAGACCAACAGCCAAATGGCGAGACCAATCACGGTTGCTTGCGGCACCAACCCGAAAAGTGCCCCCGCAGATGTAGCAACGCCTTTTCCGCCCTTGAACTTCAGCCACGGCGGAAAAGAATGGCCGATAACGCTGCACAAAGCCGCCAGAATTCCAAACATCTCAGGTGAAGCCCAGTCCGGCTGCGCAGGCGTCGCGATCAACATCGACAGTTTGACTGCACCTAAGCCCTTTAAGAAGTCCAAAGCAAATACCGGGTAGCCATATCTCTTTCCGAGGACACGCACGACGTTGGTCGCGCCAATATTACCGCTGCCGGTCTTTCGGACGTCGATTCCTGCGATTTGGCCAGCCAGATAGCCGAAGGGAATCGATCCCAGTAGGTAACTTCCAGCCATCGCGGCAGCCAAGGTGAACATGGACGGGGCCGTTGTTGTGAGCTGCTAACTTTCCAAATATGGCATTCAATTATATAAGTTGTTCTTCATTAGCCATATAGAGATAATGGCAATATCCGCCGGAGTGATTCCGCTGATACGTGCTGCTTGGCCAAGCGACGTCGGCCGCAATGCTGAGAGCTTTTGTCTCGTCTCAGAACGAAGACCCGCGATCTTGTTGTAATCTAAGCCGTCGGGAATGATTTGCCGACCCCGGCGTTCGAGCTGTCGGTTCTGCTCGGACTGCCGAGCTGCATAGCCCTCATATTTAAAATCCGTCTCAACGAGCTCCCAAACCGAAGGCGGTGCCGAAGAAACAATCTCATGAGGCAGATCCATTACGCTGAAGTCAGGCCGCTTAAGCAATTGGGCGATCGGAATGCCTCGAACCTTTGTTTCAATGGCCGTCAGGCGAGCTTGGTTAAGGAGGCCCATTTTTTCCTGAAAAGAAGCCCAACGCGCCTGGTTGACTAATCCTACGCCAAACGCACGGTTGGTCAAGCGTTGATCAGCGTTGTCGTGCCGCAGAAAGAGTCGATGCTCAGCGCGGCTTGTAAACATGCGATAAGGCTCTTCTGTTCCCTTCGTGACCAGATCGTCAATCAGGACGCCGATGTACGCTTCTTGCCTCTCCAGGATAAACCGCGAGCGGCCTTGAACTTTCAAAGCGGCATTGGCTCCAGCGACCAAGCCTTGAGCTGCTGCTTCTTCGTACCCCGAGGTTCCATTAACTTGGCCAGCAAAATAAAGTCCACCGATTAATCTGGTTTCTAAGGTGGGAAGGAGCTGGGTTGGCGGGAAATAATCATATTCGACCGCATAGCCTGGTCGCATGATCTCTGCATGTTCGAGGGCTGGGATCGAACGCAGAAATTCCAGCTGTATTTCATACGGCAAACTGGTCGAGACCCCGTTTACATAATACTCGCTTGTGTGGCGTCCTTCTGGTTCGAGAAAGATTTGATGGGATGCCCTATCCGAAAACTTCACGACTTTGTCTTCGATGGATGGGCAATATCGCGGGCCAGTCCCCTTAATCCGTCCGGCATAGAGCGGCGATCGGTTGAGGTTTGCCCGAATGATTTCGTGCGTCTGCGAGGTTGTGTGGGTAATCCAACATGGCATTTGTTCCACGTGGAACCTGCCGTTCGGAAAAAAATTTAGCGTAAAAATTTCGTCATCCAAACCGGTAGCGATTTCTTCAGGCTGAAATGCGAACGTCGGCGGAGGTTCTTCTCCTACCTGAATTTGACATCTCGAAAAGTCGATCGACCGCGCATTTAGCCGGCATGGGGTCCCCGTCTTAAAGCGACCCACTTTGAAGCCAAGCTGCTGGAGATTCGCGCTCAGCGTTGAGTTCGAATCGGCCATACGGCCGCCGGGCTTGCTACTTTCGCCTACATGCAGCAGACCTCGTAAGAATGTCCCCGAGGTGATAACAACACTTCGAGCAGCGATTGCCAATCCAAAATCCGTCTCGACGCCAACCGCAATTCCATTATCGACAAGAATACGGGACACATTGGCTTGCTTTATATCGAGATCATCTGTGCGCTCCAAGATTGCTTTCATACGAAATTGGTAGGCCTTTTTGTCGCACTGGACTCGTGGCGCTCGTACAGACGGGCCTTTCGTCCGGTTTAGCATTCGAAATTGGATCCCTGTTGAATCCGCATTAGCGCCCATCACACCACCCATCGCATCGATCTCGCGAACAATATGTCCCTTCGCCAGCCCCCCAATCGCCGGGTTGCAGGACATCTGCCCGATCGTGTCCAGATTCTGCGTCAACATCAACGTACGGCAACCGATTCGTGCGGCGGCTAACGCCGCTTCGATTCCGGCATGACCACTCCCTACCACTACGACGTCATATTCTGTTGGTAGCCTGAACATTATATCGCAAATTGCTGAAAACCAGATGATTATCTAAGCGCTACTCCGCGCGGGACGTTGTGTTCCTGTGTCTCGCCTCCCGAACTAGCCGACGCTTGTGACGCCTGAATGGCTCGATACGCCAAGCGGCCTAGAAGAACCAAGAGTAACGCAGTTGTAACGAACGCTCCACCCCAGATCCAATATTCGATCATTCGGGGGTAACTTTTGCCCCGCATAATCCGCACCGCGAATTGCCCAAGCGTTCCGACGTAGGCGTATAAAAAAAGACCAGGTACCCTTCCAATCGATGCCCAGAGCATATAAGTGCTAAATTGAATTCGCGTTAGACCATAAAAGTAATTCAACAGGCTCGTAGGGAAAAGGGGATGCAATTGGCTCAGGAGAATGATCTTCCAACTCTCGCGTTCCACGGCAGGTCCCAAGGCGCGGAACGTCGGGTTATCCGAGAGCTTTTGCCTGAACCATCGCCTGGCGATCGAGCGACTCAATGCAAATGAAATTGCTGTAGCGATCAGGTTGCCGACCAACACGATTACAAACCCCCACCATAGACCGAAGAAAAAACCGCCTCCGACAGCGAGGATGCCGCCGGGAAGCAGCAGGACATTGCAGGCGGCAAAAAGCAATGGATAGCAAATCGCGGCCCAGGCGCCCCAGCTCATCACACGCTCTTGCAGCCCTTCAATAAAGTTGCCGACAGGAACATAGCGCGAAAGCGCCAAGACCAGCGCGATCACTGCCACCAGCGCTCCAACCTGCCACCAAAGTGAGGGGCGGATCTTTAGCATCCTGAAATTCTGCGCGCGTCAGCGACTTCGCGCAAATTTCGCCACTTCCGTTGTCGTCTTCCTGTAGGAAAGGCGTGAGTGAAGCGCGCAAAGATCCGTAAAAAGGCACCCGGTGCGTTGCAACGTTACCACCGCTCGGTTAGACACTGGCAGTCTGTGCGTTTTGACGACGCGGAATGCCGAGCCTATCCACAATTACGCGCGTGGCATCCGAGCGGTTAAGTGTATAGAAATGAATACCGGCGACATTATTATCCAGAAGGTCGCGACATTGTTCCAACGCGTACTGAATGCCGACGCGCCTGACCATTTCGGGATCGTTTTGGCAATGCTGTAGAGCGCGCAAAAGCTTGGCGGGGAAGAGCGCGCCGCCCGCGAGCTCAGCGATGCGTTTGAGTCCGCTGATGGAAGTGATTGGCATAATGCCAGCGATAATAGGAATATGAATTTCGTTGAGCGCACAGCGTTCGCGAAAATCGAGGAAGTCGCGATTATCAAAAAATAGCTGTGTAACGATGTAGTCAGCTCCTGCATCCACTTTTGTTTTGAAGTAATCCATTTCGACTACTCGATTCGGCGTGGCGGGATGTCCTTCCGCGAAACCGGCTACTCCGATCCCGAAACCGCGGCGGTCCGGATGCGCGCCGGACTCGTTGAATCGGCGAATGAATTTGACCAAATCGATCGCATGTTGGAAGGAGTCCCGCGATTTATCGTAAGCAATTCCAGCCGGCCTATCGCCGCCGAGCGCGAGGATGTTTCCAATGGCCGACTTGGCGTATCGAAGGAGAATCTCCTCGATCTCATCTTCTTTGTGGCAGACACAGGTCAAGTGAGGTATCGGCTCCAGCTTTGTTGTGTGTTGAATGCGCTCGACAAGATCGTGAGTTAAATCACGCGTTGAGCCGCCGGCACCATAAGTCACGCTGACGAAGTGCGGCATGTACAATTCGAGATCGCGGATCGTTTGGTAGACTGTCTCGGCTGCCTTCGGCGTTTTCGGAGGAAAGAACTCGAACGAAAACGTGGGAGAATTCCCTCGAATAATGTCCGTGATGTGCATGGCTCAGCGGCTACCTTCGTTCGTTCCGCGACTTTTAGTCAACCCACCGGACCACATTTTCGGGCTGCGCGCAGGCCGGGTTTTCCGGATGAAAGACGCAAGACGATTTTCTGGATTTTCCAAAGCGCCGGTTGCTCGCCCCGATTGCTTCACAAGCGATTACGGCAAGGCCTAGTGCGTTGAAACATGTGACTTGGGGACAGCGCTTTCTCAAAACATTTCAGCTTTGTTAAATGATCGTGTAGCAGAATACTAACAACTTCGAATAGCTCTGAATAAGTTTTGGCAATTTCGTAGAATTCAACGTTGTCGGTATTGGGCGCAGGTCTTATTAACAAGGTCACAAGAATCGCAGGTCATGGGGCAATACGAGTGCGTGGCACAGTTATTCGCATCAAGAAGAATAAGACCCAAAGGAATCTCTTTAAACATCAGCGTGATCTATTTGTGAAAAACTTGTTCGTCAACGGATGAACCCGTTTCGTGTTCTTGATCCCACTCTTTCCTCCCCGGTACGTCGGGGACTTTGCGCGCTGACCGTAATGACCAAAGCACCACAGGCAGGACAAGTAAAAACCCGCCTCGTTCCCCCGCTTACGCCGGATGAAGCCGCCGAGCTAAACAAATGTTTTCTGCGCGACACAGCGGCCGCGATTTCGAGTGTGATTGCTAATAATGAAGCCTTCGGGATAGCCGCTTACACACCGCTCGGCGTCGAGGCGGCCTATGCTGATATTCTTCCGGTCGATTTTAACTTGCTACCGCAACGAGGCGTCAGCTTTGGCGAACGTCTTTATTTCGCGGCGGAAGATTTGTTAAGGTGTGGCTTCGACTCGGTTTGTCTGATTGATTCCGACAGCCCGACCCTGCCAGCCAGCAACTTTTCGGAAGCTATCAGAATCCTGAAGATGCATGGCGATCGCATCGTGATTGGGCCGTGCGATGACGGGGGCTATTATTTAATCGGACTTAAAAAACCGCATCGCGAGCTTTTTGAGCAAATCGACTGGAGCACAGAAAGGGTGTTCGAACAGACTCGAGCACGCGCGCGAGAAATTGGCCTCGAAGTCGAACTGTTGGCGCATGGATACGACGTCGATGATGCCGCGAGCTTACGTCGCTTGCGCAAGGAATTACTCAGTCAAAGCACGAGCGATAGCGTTGCGCCAAGTACGCGGAAATTCCTCGCCGATATAGTTGCCCAAAAGAAATTGTAGGGCGGGCGCTTCGCCTGCAAAACTGGGCAAACCGGAGCGGTTGCCCTACAGAGAATGCATCATTAGCCTCACGTTCATATGGCAAAACGCGCGTTAGTCACCGGCGGCGCGGGCCTGATTGGTTCGCACGTTGTTGATCTTCTCGTCCGCGAAGGCTGGCAGGTGCGCGCGCTCGATAATCTTGAGCAGCAAACGCATCGTCGCGGTAAACCTGCGTGGATTAACGAAAAGGCGGAATTCGTCCAAGGCGATTTGCGCGATCGCGACACAATCACAGCTGCGCTCGACCAGATCGACACCGTCTTTCACCAAGCGGCCTACGGCGGATACATGCCGGAGATCACGAAATTTGTGCATGTGAATTCGCTTGGCACGGCGCAAATGCTCGAAGTGATTCGGGAAAAGAATCTGCCAGTCCAAAAAATTATGGTGGCGAGCTCGCAAGCAGTTTACAGCGAAGGCGCCGGCGAATGCCCGAAACACGGCTTGGTTTTTCCAAGCGTGCGCCCAATCGAACAACTGCGTAACGGCGACTGGCAAGTGCATTGCCCCATGTGCGGCGCCATCATGAAAAGTGTTCCCACGCCAGAGAACGCGCCGGTGGGCGGCGAAACCGTTTACGGCCTGACGAAGGTCGATCAGGAGCGACTCGTGCTGCTCTGGGGAAAACAGGTGGGTATTCCCACGGTTGCGCTGCGCTATTCCTGCACCTACGGACCGCGGCAATCGATCTTCAATCCTTACACCGGCGTGATCGCGATTTTTTGCACACGGCTGCTGAACAATCTGTCACCGGTGCTTTACGAAGACGGCGAACAAACGCGCGATTTTTCCTTCGTGGAAGACATCGCGCGCGCAAACCTGCTCGCCGCGGAAACCGATAAGC
>WNGR01004408.1_pt1 | contig 15214 bp, 13 predicted proteins | sample 5407581 | NCBI WGS metagenome assembly WNGR01 (sample SAMN13153383, study PRJNA577476) | soil metagenome | isolation source: 80 cm soil or saprolite under Garry oak tree replicate 2 | place: USA:California | collected 2016-06-15
GCTCCTCGGCGCTGCCGGCCCGCAGCTTCGCCCGGTCGTCCTTGTCAGCGCGGGATACCCGCAGGTAAACGCCGGTGCGCAGTCCGGTGAGATTGGTCGTGTCGCGCCGTTGCCGTGCCATCGTTGCCGCCTCCATGGTTGCCGTTCATGGACTACGGCCACTCTATATGAAACTGGGGACAGTCGGACCCGTCCATCATGTTGTCGAACACCACCGTCATGCCCGACGCGGCCAGGCCGGCGTAGGCGGCGTGCTGCCGCCCGGTGCGGTTGTACTCGGGGGTCTCCTCCATCCGCAGCGGGAACCGGACCGGATGGTCGTGCAGGCTGATCACCAGGCTGTCGCGCAGCAGCCGCGCGGCCCGCTGCTGCTCCTCCCCGGCCAGGGCGGCCGCGTACGGGGGCACCCGGCCGAACTCGGGCGTCAGCTCGAAGCCGCGGAAGTCCTCGCCCGCGGTGAGGTACGAGTAGGCGGTGTAGGCGTTCTGGGCGGTCGCGTCAGTCATCCTCAGCGCCGACCTCCGGCGGCGGCAAGACGGTTGGGCCCGGCGGCGAGCAGGCGCCACAGCTGCTCCCACGCCCGCATCCCCTCGCGCAGCCGGCGGATGCGCAGGAACTCGTTGGGAGCGTGCAGCTTCTCGTCCGCGGTGGAGAACGAGAAGAACAGCGTCTTGACCCCGAGCACCCGCTCGAACAGCTCCGTGGCGGGAAGCGTTCCCGGGATGCAGGCCAGCAGCACCTGCTGGTCCGGGTAGACCTGCTCGAGCGCGGCCGTGGCGGCCCGGATGGCCGGGTGGCCGGCCGGGATCGTGTAGGCCGGCACCCGCGCGGTGTCCGGGTGCACCTCGGCCCGCACGCCCGGCGGGGCCTGCGCGGCGACATGAGCCGCGATGGCCCCGATCACCCGGTCCGGGTCCTGGCCTGGCACCAGGCGGCAGGACACGTGGGCCACGGCGACGTGCGGGATCACCGTGTACTTGCCGCCGCCGCGCACCCCATTGACCTCGAGCGTGGGCCGTTCCCAGAGGCGTTCCAGGGTGGTGAACCCCGCCTCACCGTGGCCCTCGGTCAGCCCGAGTTCCCCGAGGTATTGCGTAACGGCAAAAGGAACTTCGGCGATCTCGCGGCGGCGCTGCGCGGTCAGCTCGGGAATGCCGTCGTAGAAGCCGCTGACGGCGACCGTGCCGTCCCAGTCGTGCAGGCTGGCCAGGATCTCGCTGATCGCGTGCAGCGGGTTGGGCACCGTCCCGCCGTAGCGTCCGGAATGCAGGTCGGTGTTCGCGCCCTCGACCGTGATGTCCATCGAGACCAGGCCCTTGGACGCCACCGACAGCGACGGCTCGCTCGGCCGCCACATGGCGCCGTCGGCGGAGATCACCAGGTCGGCCGCGAGCTCCCTGGCGTGCCGGGTGACGTACGCGGCCAGGTGCGGGCTGCCGATCTCCTCCTCGCCCTCGAACAGGAACTTCACGTTGAGCGGCAGGCCGCCCTCCTGGGCCAGGAACGCCTGGGCGGTCTTGAGCACGATGAAGACCGGGCCCTTGTCGTCGGTGACGCCTCGCCCGCGGGCGATGTCGCCGCCGGTATGCAGCTCAAACGGGGGAGTGATCCACTCGGCTACCTCGCCGGTCGGCTGCACGTCGTAGTGCCCGTAGACCAGGATGGTCGGCGCCCCGGCCGCGGCCAGCCACTCGCCGCGGACCACCGGATGGCCGTCGGTCTCGATCACCCGGCCGTGGGCGAACGCGAGCTGCCGGGCCAGCCAGTGCGCGGCGGCGCGCATGGTGTCGGTATCTGCGTCCCGGCTGACGCTCGGCACGGCGACGAACTCGGCGAGCTCGGCCAGGTAACCGGCGTCGCCGGGGTCAAAGGAAAGCACTGCCGCCGTCGATCGCGATGATCTGCCCGGTCACCCAGGAGGACCGCTCGGCGACGAAGAACTGCACGCCGTTGGCGATGTCAGCGGGATCGCCCAGCCGCCGCATGGCGATGCCCTGCATCAGCGCCCGCTGGCCCTCTTCGCCGTAGCTCTCCCACTGCCGTTCGGTGGTCGGGTTGGAGCGGATGAAGCCGGGGGCGATGCAGTTGACCGTGATGCCGAACGGCCCGAGCTCGTGCGCCATCTGCCGGGTGAAGCCGATCTGGCCCGCCTTCTCGCTGGTGTAGGCCTGGATCCCGGTCTTGCTGACGGTCAGGCCGGCGGCCGAGGAGATGTTGACGATCCGGCCCCAGCGGCGCTCCTTCATCCCCGGCACCACCGCCCGGGTGCAGTGGAAGGCGCTGGTCAGGTTGGCGTCGAGCACCGCGTGCCAGTCCTCGTCGGATATCTCCTCCAGGGGATGGCCGACCTGCCCGCAGACGCCGCCGGCGTTGTTGACCAGGATGTCGACGGCGCCGAGCCCGGAGAAGAACTGCCGCACCGCGCCGGCGCTGGTCAGGTCCGCGGTGTCCTTGTCGACTCCGTGGACGGCCGCCCCTTCGCCGAGGAGCGCCTCGGCGATCGTGCTGCCGATGCCGTGCGCCGTGCCGGTCACCACCGCCGTCTTGCCGGCCAGACTGCCCGTGCCTGTGCCCGGCACCACTGGGCCCGGCACCGTCATGCCAGTTTGCCGCTCTCGAACATTCGCACGATGAACTCGCCCTGCCTAGTCACTTGTGAGGACCCAAAACCCCTGGATGATAACGCAACCATGCCACGGCGCGCAGATCGGCCAGTATGGAGTTATGCGGCAGCAAAGACTGGTATTCGGCGAGGTGGCCGAGTTGTACGACAAGGCCAGGGCGGCCTACCCGGATGCGCTCATCGATGACGTGATCGGTTTCGCCGGGGCGGACGGCGCGGGCCTGCGCGCCCTTGAGGTGGGTGCCGGCACCGGCAAGGCCACGGTGGGCTTCGCCGCCCGGGGCCTGGAGATCCTGGCCCTGGAACCCAGTGCCGCCATGGCCGCGGTGGCCATGCGGAACTGCCAGCAGTTCCCCGGGGTCCGCATCGAGCCGGCGTCATTCGAAGGCTGGCCCGCGGAACCTGGCGGCTTCGGCCTGCTCTACTCGGCCCAGGCCTGGCACTGGGTGCAGCCCGAAGTCCGCTACCAGAAGGCGGCCGAGGTTCTGGCCCCCGGCGGCACGCTCGCCCTGTTCTGGCATCGCACCCGATGGCAGGGGGAGCAGCTGCGGGACGAGCTGGAGAGCCTTTACCTCCGCCTCGTGCCCGGCCTGCACGCCAAGCGGCCCGGCTTTCCCGGCTTGGCCTTCCCCAGGACAGATGGCGCGGCGGGCGAGGAGATCCGGGAGACGGGGCTGTTCACCGGCGAGACCGAGCGCACCTATCCCTGGCCCGCCACGTTCACCGCCGATTCGTTCATCGACCTGCTGCAGACCCAGTCGGACCACCGCATGCTCTCCGAGGACACCAGGACTGAGCTGTTCGGCGGGGTGCGCGAGATCATCGCCAATCACGGCGGCGCGGTGGTGATACCCCACGCCACCCTCCTCGTCCTGGCCCGCCTGCGGGCGTGATCCGTTCGGCAGCGGCTGTGAGAATCAGGGCCTGATGTTCCTGGCGTGTCAGGCCCTGATTCTCGTAGCCCGCAGTTCTGCCGGGCCGTAGTCCGGCTCGGGCCAGGCCTGCGTTCGGTGTTTCTACCACTCGGTCCAGTCGCCCGGCGCCGACTGCCAGACGGAGGTGTCCGGTGGGCCGGCGAAGACCGGGCCGAGGTGGTCGAAGCCGAGACCGAGGTCGTAGTAGCGGTTCATCTCCTCGGCGTCCATCCACAGGTCCACGCCGAGGACTTCCGGGGCGGGTTGCTCACCCGGGCCGGGGACCCTGGTCCAGACCGAGTGGGACACGATGCCGTGCCTGCGGCTGCGGTTGATCGTCGTGGCCGCGTAGGCCGTGAAGGCATCCGCGGCCTTCTCCAGGGAGCTGACCGGGGCCCGCAGCAAGCCCACGCCGGCGACCTGCTTGCCGGAGGGGACGGTCAGATGGAAGCTGCCGAAGCCGGTGAGCGCCGACCAGAGCGGGGTGTCGCGGCTGCTGAACAGCTGGCCGGCACCCGCCAGGACCTGCGGGTCGCTGAAGAACTGCGTCATCCCGGACAGGCTGTTCCAGAAGTCGATGAACAGCAGTTCGCCGGCGTTGGCGTCAGCGCATCCGGTGAAGACCTGATGGCTCAGGTCGCCCAGCGACCGGGCGGCTTCCACCCCGGCCGGGTTGCCCGCGGTCGAGTTGTGCAGGTTCCTGGCCTGCTCGGTCGTGGCCGGCGTGGTCTTGCCGCGGACGGTCAGCAGGTAGGTGGCGGCTCCGGCGTCGGCCGGGGGGGTGGGAGTAGCTTCGGACATAACGGCCTCCTGAGGTTCGTCGGTTACCAGTACGACGAGCGAGTTCGGCGGAATCGACAGGCCGCCGCGATCGCGTGGCAGGAGATCGGGAAGGCAGGGTGATCTGCAATGACGTCCCCGGGCGTGTTCGCTGACCTGGTGTCCCAGCGGGCCTGCTGGCATCCGGTGGCGTTCGCGGCCGAGCTGGGCGGGCAGCCGATGCATGCCGACCTGCTCGGGGAGCCGCTGGTGCTGTGGCGGGGGCGAGACGGCAGCCCGCGGGTGATGTCGGACTTGTGCGTGCACCGTGGCACGGCGCTGTCGCTGGGCCGGGTGAGCGGCGATGAGATCGTCTGCGCCTATCACGGGTGGCGCTATGGCGGCAGCGGCCGCTGCGTCGCGATCCCGCAGCTGGAGGACCCATCGCGGGTGCCGGCGAAGGCGCGGGTGAGCGCGTTCCGCGCGCAGGAGCGGTACGGCCTGGTCTGGGCGGCGCTTGAGGAGCCGCGCTGGCCGCTGCCCGAGGTCCCTGAGCTGGAGGATGGCTGGGCGGTGGTCACCGCCGGGCCGTACCGCTGGGGCTGTGACGCCGCCCGCCAGGTGGAGAACTTCACCGACTTCGGCCACTTCCCCTGGGTGCACCCCGGCCTGCTGGGGGATCCCGAGCGCCCGGTGGTCCCGCGTCATGAGGTGCGCACCGACGGCCACGTGCTGCATTACACGATCGTGCGGCCGGAGGCTTCCAACACCGGCGACTATCCGGTCTTCGGCAACGAGCAGGCCGGGCCGCCGGAGCGGCGCAGCCGGTACGAGCTGCACCTGCCGTACACCATCGCGCTGCGGCTGGGCTGGGGCGGCGAGAAGGGCATGGTCTACTTCTTCGCGTCCCAGCCCGTCGCCGCCGACCGCTGCGCCGGGTATGTGATCATCGGCCGCAACTACAACCTCGACCAGGACGACCGGGTGATCCGGGACTTCGAGGACACCATCTTCGGGCAGGACCAGGTGGTGGTGGAATCGCAGCGGCCCGACCGGGTGCCGTTCGACCTGGCTGCGGAGCTGCACCTGAAGTTCGACGCCGTCGCCGTGGCCTACCGCAAGGCCATGCGCGCGAACGGCCTGGCCGCCGATACCCCGGTCGGCATCGACGCCGGCGCGTAGCGTCAGCCTTGGGCTTCGGCCAGCTCCTTGAGGCCAGACAGCGTGGCCGTCATGTTGGCCCTGTGCTCGGCGAGGCGGCGGTGCAGGATCCTGGACTCCTTGTCCGGCCTGGCCTCGATGGCCGTGCTGACGCCGCTCGGCCCCGGCCCGATCTGCATCCACTGGGTGAGCCTGGTGCCGTCGGCTTCCGCCGCCAGGGTGAAACGCCACCGGGCGGCCGGCCGGCCGGGGCTGCCGACGGCCCAGCCCAGCACCTGCTCGGGTTCGTATTCGCAGATCGTCGACGTGGTCTGCCAGCTGCCGACGGCCGGATGGTGGTTCCGCCCGGTGAACCGGGCGCCGAGCGCGGGGCGGGTGGCGCCGTCCAGCCACTCGCCGCCGTCGAACTCGCTGCTGAAGCGGGCAGGCAGCTGAATATCACAGACGAGCGCCCAGACCACCGCCGGGGCCGCGGCGACCATCAGCTCGGCCTGAGTGGTCGGGCAGTCGCTGTAGCGAAGCTCCGGCTGATCTGGCACGCGTCCTCCTGGCCAGCAGTGACCTTGACAGCGTAAGCCAGCCGGCGTTCACTGGCCGACGTTGCCGGCCGCCAGCCACCGGAGGGCACGAGCATGCAGGTAGGGATCAGCGCGCTGGTCTCCACCGCGGAGGATGCCGCCTTCGTGCGTGACGCCGAGCGGCTGGGCGCGACCTCGGCCTGGGTACCGGAAACCTGGGGCCAGGACGCGCTGACCCCGCTGGCCTACCTGGCCGGGCAGACGACCACCATCAGGCTCGGCTCGTCGGTGCTGCAACTCGGCGCCAGGTCACCCGCCAACGTGGCCATGTCCGCCATGTCACTGCAGCTGCTGTCGGGCGGGCGGTTCCTGCTCGGCGTGGGCGTCAGCGGCCCGCAGGTGATGGAGGGCTGGCACGGTGTGCGCTTCGGTTCGCCGCTGGCAGCGACCCGCGAGACGATCGAGATTGTCCGGCAGATCGCCCGCGGCGACCGGCTCCGGCACGACGGCCGGGTCTACCAGCTGCCGCTGCCGGATGGCCCTGGCCGCGCGCTGCGGTCACCGCTGGCGGCCGCGGGTGTGCCCATCTACGTAGCGGCGCTCGGCCCGCGCAACCTGGAACTCACCGGTGAGCTGGCCGATGGCTGGATCGGCAACACGTTCATTCCCGAGCAAGCTCCTGTCTTCCTGGATCGCCTGGCGGCGGGCGCGGCCAGGGCCGGCCGCCAGCTCGCTGAGCTGGACCTGGTCATCCCGGTTGCGGTCGAGTTCACCGATGACGTCGAGGCCGCGGCACGCCGGCATGCCCGCGGCTACGCCTTCACCATCGGGGCGATGGGCACGCGGGAGCAGAACTTCTACAACGACGCGCTGACCCGGCAAGGCTTCGGTGCGGACGTGCGGGCCGTGCAGGAGCTGTGGCTGTCCGGGCGCAGGGACGAGGCCGCCGCCCGGGTGCCCGCCGCGCTCGGGCACGCGACCAACCTGCTCGGGACCGCGGCCATGGTGACCGACCGGCTCCGGCTCTACCGCGACGCAGGCATCGGCACCTTGCAGGCCAAGCTCGACGGCGGCTACGCCACCCGCCTGGACACCCTGGCCCAGCTCATCGAGCTGGTCCGCCAGGTCAGCTCAGAACCAGGGGCCGTTACGCACTAACCGTCCTGGGCTTTGCGCACGATGGAGGGCAGCCGTGGGTAACGGGCTCGCCTGGGCCTCAGCCGGGCTTGACGGCACGGGTGGCGACGTAACCGGGCATGTACCGCGCCGCGGCGTTCGCATGATGGGGTGCCTCGACCAGGTGGGTGAGGGTGAAGCCAGCCTCCAGCTGGCCGCCGATCTGCTCGGTCAGCGAGTGGCTGAACTCGACCGGGCCGTCTCCGTAATACCGCGCCCGCTCGGCATCGGGCAGGTCGAGAGAGCTGAACGGGAGCGGATAGCGCACGACAAGCTCCCCGCGCTCCATCGCCCCGTCGTCGAAGATGAACAGGTCGGGGTTCATGAACCCGGCGAGCAGCAGGCCGCCCGGCCGCAGCACACGGAACGCCTCCCGCCAGACCGGCGCGAGGTCGGGGCAGAACACGTTCGAGACCGGGTTGAAGACCACGTCGAAGCTGCCGCCGGGAAAGGCGCTCAGGTCGCGCATGTCGCCGAGCACGGTGCGGATGGCCAGCCCGTCCCTGGCGGCCACGCCCTCGTCGCGGCGCAGCTGCCGCGGCGAGTTATCGAACACGGTCACGGCCGCGCCCGCCGCGGCCAGGACCGGGCCCTGCTGCCCCCCGCCGGAAGCCAGGCACAGCACCGCCACGCCGGCCAGGTCGGCCGGGAACCACTCGCGCGGCACCGGCTTGTAGCCGATGAGCACCACCGACCAGTCGCCGGCCCGCGCGCGGGCGATCACCTCAGGCCCGACCGGCCGGGTCCACTCGTTGTCGTTATCTACCTCGCGGTCCCAGGCGGCGCGGTTGTGCGCTACCGGATCGAAGTTCTCCGCCACACCAGCGCAGCTTAGACAACCGCCGCCAGCGGCTTCCGGCGAGCCCGCTGCGACCGGGGGCTAGGCCAGCGCCTTTCCCGCCTTGACCTGGGCTGTGACGTCGCGAGTGATACCGAAGGTGCCGATGATCTGGCCGCGCTCATCCCGCAGCGGCATCTTCGTCGTCGATACCCAGGCTTCCTCCCGGCCCTTGAAGGTCTCCCGCTCCACCTTCCCGACGATCGGCCGGCCGGTGCTGATGATCTGCTCCTCGTCCTTGCGGGCAGCGGAGGCGTGCTCGTAGCTGAAAACCTCGAAATCCGTCTTCCCGGCCAGCTCCTGCGCGGTCCGGCCAGGGGCGTACGCGGCGATCCAGCCGGCGCTGACGAACAGGAACCGGCTCAGCAGGTCCTTGAAATACACCCGCTCCTCCCTGGCGGCCAGCAGGTTGTTCATGCATGTGAGCTTGAGCTGGCGCTCTCGGCCACCCTCCAGCGGCCCGCGCGGTTGCGGCTTGGCCATCGCCCCCCCTGAAGCATGGATACGCGCCGGCGACCGGTTGCCCGCGAATGCCTGTTCGAGCCCAGCCGACCGGTATCGCCCAGACGGCGCCAAGCCCATCTTGATATCGCCGCAGTTCAGGACCGCTAAACGGCCCCAGGATTCACGAGCGGACCCGGCCGGCGTTCCGGAGTCACAAGTCGATCACCAGGTCACCGGCTGGCTGGGAGCAGCAGATCAGCGCGCTGCCATCGGCAGGGTCATCGACCGGGTCGGGGGCGTAGCTGACCGTTCCGGACAGCAGGCCCGTCTCGCAGGTGTGGCACACACCGGTGCGGCACGACCAGCGCACCGGCACGTCGCAGGCTTCGGCCAGCTCGAGCAGGCTGCCATATCGCTGAGCCCAGCCCACCGTCAGGCCGCTGCGCACGAACGTGACCAGCGGGCCACCGGCCTGCTCACCCGCTGGCGGATGCGGCGGCCGGGCCGCGGCGGCTGCGATTCCTGGTGTTAGCGCGGGTGCGGCGCCGAAGATCTCGGTGTGCAGGCGGGCGCCGTCGAGGCCCATGCTGACCAGGGCGGCGGACATTTCCGCCATGAACGCGGCCGGGCCGCAGAGGTAGGCATCGGCGTTGCGTGGCACGTCCAAGGCGGCCAGCACCGGCGCGGACAGCCGGCCTGGCGTCTGGTAGTCGCGCCCTTCGACGTCGCCAGGGCCCGGGCGGCTGTAGCAGACGTGCCGGTGCCCGCTGGCCAGCGCCGCGAGCAGGGATCGCGATTCGGCGGCGAACGGCTCCTCGGCACGGCTGCGGGCGCCATGCAGCCACCAGATGTCGCGGCGGGACCCGGTGGCGGCCAGGGCGTGGAGCATGGCCAGGACCGGGGTCGCCCCCACGCCCGCGCTGATCAGCAGGACCGGTCTCTCCCCGGGCCGGAGGATGAAGGTGCCGCGCGGCGCCGCCGCCTCCAGCGTGTCGTCAGCTCGCAGCCGGGCGTGCACGAATCGGCTGCCCGCGCCGTGCACCTCGCGCTTGACGCTGACGCGGTAGGTATCCGCGCCCGGCTCTCCGGACAGCGAGTAGCTGCGCAGCAGCGGCTGCCCGCCGGGGCTGACGGGCAGCCGCAGGGTCAGGAACTGCCCCGGCAGGGCTGGCGGCACCGCGGCCCCCTCCGGGTCGGCCAGGTGCACCGATACCACCGAGTCGCTTTCCCGCCCGATCGCAGTCACCGTGAGCGGGCGGAACCCCGGCCAGGCCGGCGGCGGGCTTACCGCCGCCAGCCCGGCGTTGCCTCCGCCCCCTGCGGGCGCCTCGGGCTGGCCCAGCATCGCCTCGAACGAGGTTCTCCACCCATCCGGCAGCGCCGGGATCTGGAGCGCGCGCAGCACCTGGCCACGGGGGTGCCCGGGCAGGTACAGCAGGGCATCGATCTCCGCGACCGTCATGCCCTCCGGCCCCGGGGCGACCTTCACGATGTCGTCGCCGGCCTGCACGCCGCCCTCGCGCAGCACCCGGAAATAGAACCCGGGCCGGTGATGGGAGACCAGCAGTGCGGGCATCCGCGCGTCATCCATCCGGATGCCCACCCGGTAGCAGGTGACCCGCGGCTGGGTCACCTCGAAGACTGCCTCCCCGATCCGGTACCGGTCGCCGATACAGACCTGGTCGTCGGCTAGCCCGCGCACCGTGAAGTTCTCGCCGAACTGGCCGTACTCAAAGTCGTCGCGGTCTAGCTGCTGCTGCCAGTACCGGTAGGACTCGATCTGGTACACGAACACGGCACGGTGCTCCCCGCCATGCCCGGCCAGATCACCCTGCCCGTCGCCGTCGATGTTGAGCCTTCGCACCAGCCGCGGACCCTTGACCGGCCGTTTCCATACCGCTGTGTGCACCGTCTGGCCGTGCCAAGCCACATCCTGCGGCAGCCCCACATTCACCGACAGCAAGCTGGCGACCCGATGATCTGCGGTCACCGGCTACCCTCCTCCCCACCGCGGCCCTTCCGCGATACACCAGGAGACCAACAGTCAATTCTCCCAGGCCAGCTACGGCCTGATGTCCGAACACGAGATTGAACGGTGTCTCGGCTCCATGGCGGAACGGGTGAACCCCGGCTTGCCCGGCGATGGCCGGCGAGCGAGCGAGATGCCGACCGGGGAGATCGGCGATTCAGCGCGCAGAGCGGGGGTCCCTGCGGGCTGCCGTCTCCCCGGCTTTCTCCCCTCCCCCCTGCTCTGGCCGCCCGGGCCGACGGCATTCCCGCCGTTGCCTACGGCTCCCGGGAGCGTCCTGGGGGGAACGTCTTCCCGTTTCAAGAGCATGCCAGGCAGCGGCTGGTGCATCTCGCGGCCGGGACGGCTGGAAGGGGAGATACGGCATCTCTGTGGGGAGAAGCGACACGACTTCCTGTGGCGTTACACCCGCCCGTGGGGATGCGTTCTGCTATCTGTTGGCAAAGCAGAATCCTTTGGAGAGGCCCGCCCGGCATATTGGGGCATCATCGGGGTGGCAGCGGCTTCTTATGGCAGGCTGGGGGCGATGATCGGTGAGGTGCGGGACGGGCGAGAGCTCAGCAACTGGCGGTGTGCGTAGCGCTTCCAGCGGGCCGGGATCCCGGGAGCACCTGGCGCGCCGACTGCAGCAGCGGGGGCTGCAGGAAGTAGCAGCCCGTGCCCGTCGCACCCGTGCCGCCGCCGTGCTGGCTGTGCTGGCCGTGCTGGGTGTGGGCCTCGCCGCCTGCACGGGCACCCTGGCGGGTCCGCAGCGCAGGCCTGTGTCACCGGCACGGGCTGTGGCCGTGCCGGGTGGCTTGCTGGCCGCCGAGGCTGGCTTGCTGCCCTGGCGCCTGGCGGTCCCGGTCAGCCGCGAGGTGGCGGTCACGGGACCGGGGGGCCGGCTGATTGTGCTGGGCGGGCTGACCGCTGGCGGGCTGTCGGCGGACGGTGTCTACGCCATCAGTACCGGTACGGGGGCGGCCCGCCACCTCGGCGTGCTCCGCGCTGGGCTGCACGACGCCGCGGCGGCGGTGATCGGCCGGCACGCTCTGGTCTTCGGGGGAGGGTCGTCGGCCAGTGTCGCCACGGTCCAGGCGTTCCCCCTGGCCGGCCCGCGCAGTGGTGCCCGGTCCGCCGCCGTCATCGCCGGGTCGATGCCTGCCCGGCGTTCGGATGTGGCGGCGGTGACCATCGGCCGCACCGTTTACCTGGTTGGCGGCTTCGATGGGGCCCGCCCGGATGCCGCCGTGCTGGCCACCGCCAACGGCCGGACCTTCACCACTGTCGCCGCGCTCCCGGTGCCGGTGCGCTACCCGGCGGTCGCTGCGCTCGGGGGGAAGATCTTCGTTTTCGGCGGCCAGGCCATCACCGGTCACCGCGCCGGCGCGCCGCTGGATGTCATCCAGGCCGTCGATCCGGCCCGGCACACGGCGGCGGTCATCGGCCGTCTGCCCGAGCCGCTGGCAGGTGCCTCTGCGGTGACCGTGGGCCACGAGCTATTCGTCGCCGGCGGCGAGAGTTCCGCCGCCCCGCCGCAGACCCCGGGCGTGGGCATGACCCAGCTCGGCCCGGGTGAGAAGAGCGCCGGGGCGGAAGCCGGGGCTTCCTCGCCGTCGACCGCCACGGTCTCGGCCATCTGGGCCTTCGACCCCGCGGCGAAGCGGCTGCTTCCCGCGGGCCACCTGCAGGTACCGGTGTCTCACGCCGCCGTCACGGTGGCCGGCGGCATCGCCTGGATCGTCGGCGGTGAGTCCAACGGCGCGCTGGTCGCCTCGGTCCAGATGCTGCGCCCGGACCGGGCCTTCGGGATCGCCGGCGCCGCCGGGGCGGGTTCGCCTTACTTCGGGGCCAGGCTCCTGATCGCTGACCGCGGCAACAACCGGCTGCTGCTCCTCGACGACACGATGCACCTGGTGTGGAAGTACCCGTCGCGGGGCGCTCCGCGGGACCCGTTGCGTTTCTACTTCCCCGACGACGCGTTCTTCACCGGCCACGGCACAGCCATCATCTCCAACCAGGAGCAGAACGACACGATCGTCAAGATCGCCTACCCGTCGGGGAAGATCGTCTGGTCCTACGGCCATCCCCTGCGCCCGGGCACCGCACCTGGGTACCTGCACGAACCGGACGACGCCTACCTGCTCAAAACCGGCCAGATCACGGTGGCCGATGCCATGAACTGCCGCGTGCTGGTGATCAACGCCAGCGGCACCGTCGCGCACCAGATCGGCACCAACGGCGTGTGCGCCCACCGCCCGCCCGCCTCGATGGGCTCGCCGAACGGGGACACGCCCCTCGCGGACGGCAACTTGCTCATCTCGGAGATCAACGGGTCGTGGGTAAGCGAGTACACCACGGCGGGGAAGCTGATCTGGGCGGCTCACCTGCCGATCAGCTACCCCTCGGACCCCCAGCAGCTCGGTGCCGACCGCTATCTCATCGCCGATTACGCCTCGCCCGGGCAGATCCTGGAGTTCAACCGCGCGGGCCGCATCCTCTACCGCTATCACCCGGTGTCAGGGCCCGGCAGGCTAGACCACCCCTCGCTGGCCGAGATGCTGCCCAGCGGCGTCTTCATGGTCAACGATGACTTCAACAACCGCATGGCCGCGATCGACCCGGCCACCGGGGCGCTCGTGTGGCAGTACGGCATCGCCAGCAAACCCGGTACTGCCCCGGGCAGGCTTCGCATTCCGGACGGCTTTGACCTGCTGCTGCCCAACGGATCAACACCAACTCACCGCACGACCGGCTGAGGGCGCATGGACGCCGGGCTAATCGGCGCTCGCCAGGGCGGCGCCGAGGCGGCGCAGCTGGACGGTAGCGCCGCCGAGGTCGAACTCGGCTCTCTTGGCCGCGACGAAGTAGCGGTGCAGGGGGTAGCTGGTGTCGATGCCCACTCCGCCATGGACATGCACGGCGGTATGCGCGACCCGGTGGCCCGCGTCGGCGGCCCAGAACTTGGCGGTGGCGATCTCGGGCTCGCAGGGCAGGTCGGCGGCCAGCCGCCAGGCGGCCTGCCACATGGTCAGCCGGATCGCCTCGACGTCGATGAAGGCATCGGCGAGGCGCTGCGCCACGGCCTGGAAGGACCCGATCGGCCGCTCGAACTGCACCCGGCTCTGCGCGTACTGCGAGGTCAGCTCCAGGGCCCGCTCGGCGATCCCGAGCTGCAGGGCGCACAGCCCGACGGTGCCGCGGGAGACCAGCCAGCGGGTGATCTCCGGCCCGTCCGCCGGGGAGCCGAGCACCCGGTCGCAGGGCACCTCGACGCCGGCCAGCTCGAGGCGGCCCGCGGTGTCGCCGTCCACCAGCCGCTGCGGCTGCAGCGTCACGCCCTGGTCGTCCGGGGCGACGGCGAACACAGTGATTCCCTCCGCGGTGGCGGCCGGCACCAGTATCAGGCCGGCCCTGAGGCCCGCGGGCACCGCGGTCTTCGTGCCGGCCAGCCGCCATCCCGCGTCCCCATTCCCCTGCACTCGCTCGGCGCGGGCTGAGGGGTCGCGAGGATCATCGCCATCCTCCTCGGACAGGGCGGCGGTGAGGATGAGCTCGCCGCGGCCCGCGGGCTCGGCCCACCGGTGCTGCTGGCCGGGTGTGCCGAACCGGGCCAGCGCGCTGGCGCCGAGCACGATCGACGCCAGGTAAGGTGCCGGAGCCACCGCCCGCCCGATCTCGGCCAGCACCGAGCACTGCTCCAGCAGGCCGAGCCCGGCCCCGCCCAGCGACTCGGGCAGCGCGGCCGCCAGGATCCCGGCGGCGGCCAGGTCCGCCCAGAGCGCCGGGTCGAACCGGTCGCCGGCCGACTCGACCTCGCCCAGGCGCGCCGGCGTGACCCGCCCGGCCAGGACGGTCCGGCTGAGCGCGGCGAGTTCCCGTTGAGTTTCGTTCGGGCTGAATTCCATTGGGTTCTTCCTCGGGTCCTCAGCGGCGGGCGGAAGGCAGGCCGAGGCCGGCGGCGGCGATGATGTCCCGCTGTACCTCGTTCGTGCCCCCGCCGAAGGTCAGGATCAGGGCCGACCGGTGCAGCCGCTCGATCCGGCCGGACAGGATCGCTCCGGCCGAGTGGTCGCGGACGTGGGCGTTCGCGCCGAGGACCTCCATCAGCAGCCGGTACGCTTCGGTGGCGAACTCGGTGCCGAAGACCTTGGTCGCTGACGCCGACGCGGGGCCGGGCCCTCGGCCACCGCCGTCCCCGGCTGCGCTGTCTGCCTCGGCCGCGATCCGCCAGTTGATCAGCTTGAGGAACTCCGCCTTGGCGTGCACGCGGGCCAGGTTGAGCTGGACCCACTCGGCGTCGATGACGCGCTGGCCGGTAGCCAGCTTGGTGGCCCTGGCCCAGTCGCAGACCTCCCGCAGCGCCGTGCGGATCGGCGCCGCCGAGGTGAGCGCGACCCGCTCGTGGTTGAGCTGGTTGGTGATCAGCGGCCAGCCCCGGTTCTCGCCGCCGACCAGGGCCGATGCGGGCACGCGGACGTCGGAGTAATAGGTGGCGCTGGTGGTGGGACCGGCCACGGTGCGCACCGGTGTCCAGGAGAACCCGGCCGCGTCGGTCGGCACGATCAGGATGGACAGGCCCTTGTGCTTGGGTGCGTCGGGGTCGGTCCGGCAGGCCAGCCACACGTAGTCCGCGTACTGGATCAGGCTGGTCCACATCTTCTGGCCGTTGATGAGGTACCCCCCAGCCCCCTCCCCGTCCCCCTTCACTCGCACGGCGCGGGTGCGCAGCGCGGCGAGGTCGGTGCCGGCCTCGGGCTCGGAGTACCCGAT
>WNGR01011901.1_pt1 | contig 15213 bp, 9 predicted proteins | sample 5407581 | NCBI WGS metagenome assembly WNGR01 (sample SAMN13153383, study PRJNA577476) | soil metagenome | isolation source: 80 cm soil or saprolite under Garry oak tree replicate 2 | place: USA:California | collected 2016-06-15
GGGTAAGCGTGTCACCAGCGCTGGAGCGCATACGGCAAGTCGCCGTCACCCACCCGAGGTGGGAGCCGTATGCGGGAAAGCCGCACGTACGGTTCTGTGCGGGGGGCGCTCAGCAATGAGCGTCCCTACCGCGACCGCCTCTTCGCGCCTTTGCCCACGCGGTCGAAGATTGCCGCGGCGCCGTGCCTGCCAACACGTGCGAGATCCGCGTGGGCAACGGCGAAGACGCCGTTGCCCACCCTACGCTGCTGCGGTTAGTGCCGGTACACTAGCCTGGCCGCCTCGGCACGTTCGCAACACCAGGATCCCATCGTGGCGTCCACCACCGCATCTCTGCTCCAGGAAGCCACTGCGCTCCACCGGCAAGGCGCGCTGGCCGAGGCCGAGGACCGCTACGCGCAAGTGCTGCGCAGCGACCCGGCCAATGCGGATGTGCTCTATCGTCTCGCGCAGATTTCCTGCCAGCAGGGGCGCCTTGCCGAAGGGGTCGATTTCGCCTGCCGCGCCTTGGCGATCAATCCGGGCCGGGCGCAGGCATACCTGCTGCTCGGCATGGCGCTCGCCCGGCTCGACCGCCCGGAGGAGGCGCTGGCGAGCTTCGATCGGGCGATTGCCTTGCAGCCGGAGCTTGCGGACGCGCACGGCAACCGCGGGGATGCGCTGGTCGCGCTCGGCCGCCCGGCCGAGGCGGTGGAGAGCTACGACCAGGCGCTCGCGATCGAGCCGCATTCGGTCGAGAACTGGTGCAACCGCGGCGCGGCGCTGCACGATCTCGGGCGCTACCAGGACGCGCTCGCGAGCTGCGACCGCGTCATTGCGCTCAAGCCGGATTTCGCCGAGGTGCATGTCAACCGCGGCAACGCGCTGTCCCAGCTCGGACGCGACGAGGAGGCGGTCGCCGCCTATGACCGGGCGCTGGCCCTCGTTCCCGATGACCCGGATGCGCTCAACAATCGCGGCAACGCGCTGATGAAGCTTGGGCGGCAGGACGAGGCGCTGGCCGCTTTCGATCAGGCGCTCGCGGTCGCGCCCGATCATGTCAACGCGCTGGTCTCGCTTGGCGACGCGCTGCGGAAACTTGAGCGGCACGAGGCGGCGCTGGCAAGCTACCAGCGGGCGCTCGCGATCAGACCAGATCATGTCGCTACGCTGATGGGGCGCGGCGTCGCGCTGATCGAATTGAGGCGGGAAGAGGAGGCGCTGGCGAGCTTCGAGGCGGTGCTCAAAGCCGATCCCGTCAACGCGGATGCGCTCAACAACCGCGGCTTCCTCTTCAACGCGCTCGGTCGCCGCGACGAGGCGCTGGCGAGCTATGACGCCGCGCTGAGGCTCGATCCGAGCCACGCCGAAGCCCGCAACAACCGCGGCGTAGTGCTCGCGGACCTCGGGCTCAACGAAGCGGCGATTGCAAGCTACGACCGGGCGCTGGCGGCCGCCCCGGATCATGTCGGCGCGCTGTGCAACCGCGCCAAGGCGCTCAACACCCTGCAGCGCTACCGCGAGGCGCTCGCGAGCTCGGAACGGGCGCTGCGGATCGACCCCGGCGATGCGGAGGCGCTCTCGACCCGCGGCATGAGCCTGATCAAGCTCGATCGCGACCGCGAGGCCATCGCCTGCTTCGAACAGGCATTGGCGATCGAGCCGCGCCATCGCCATGCCGCGGGGGCGCTCGCGAACGCCTATCTGACGATCTGCGACTGGAGCAGGACCGCGGCGATCGCGCGCGAGCTCGACGACCGGATCGCGGACGGACACTCGATCATCGCTCCCTTCGCCCTGTTCGGATATCCGGTCGCCCCCGCGGCGCTGCTCGAATGCGCCAGGCGCTACGTTCAACACGAAATCCCCAAAGTGTCGCCCTTGTCCCGGCCGCGAACGGCGCGCCGCTCAGAGAGGATCAGGCTGGGTTATTTCTCGGGCGATTTCCGCCGCCACCCGGTGTCCTATCTGACCGCGGAGCTGTTCGAGCGGCATGACCGCAGCCGTTTCGAGGTGCTGGGCATTTCCTTCGGGCCCGACGACAGTAGCGACATCCGCGCCCGGGTCGCCCGCTCCTTCGACCGCTTCTACGACGTCGCGGCCGCAGGCGACCGCGAGATCGTCAAGCTCCTCGACGAGCTTGGGCTCGACATCATCATCGATCTCAGCGGCCACACCGAGATGTCGCGGCCGGCGGTCCTCGCCTATCGCCCGGCGCCGATCCAGGTGAGCTATATCGGCTTCCTCGGAACGATGGGGGCGGACTTCATCGATTATGTGATCGCCGACGAGGTTGTTCTGCCTCCCGACCAGCAGCCGTTCTACACCGAAGCGATCGTCCGGCTGCCGGACTGCTTCCAGGTCAATGATTCGACGCGAGCGATCTCGCCCCGCTTTGCCTCGCGCGGCGAGGCCGGCCTGCCGGAGCATGGGTTCGTCTTCTGCTGCTTCAACGGCAACTACAAGATTACCGCGCAAGTCTTCGACATCTGGATGCGGCTCCTCGCTGCCGTCGACGACAGCGTCTTGTGGCTGCTGCGCGGAAATGACGCCGCGGTCGCCAACCTGCGCCGGGAGGCGGCGGCGCGCGGCATCGATCCGGCGCGGCTCGTCTTCGCGGACAAGGCGGCGTCCGAGGATCACCTCGCCCGCCATCGGCTGGCGGATCTCTTTCTCGACACCCAGCCGATCAATGCCGGCGCGACCGCAAGCGACGCGCTCTGGGCCGGGCTGCCGATCGTGACCCGGCTCGGAGAGACCTTCCTCGGCCGGGTGTCGGCGAGCCTGTTGCGGGCGGTGGGATTGCCCGAGCTGGTGACCGGGAGCGCCGAGGACTACGAGGCGCTCGCGCTCAAGCTGGCGCGGGAGCGTCCGCTGCTCGATGCCATCCGGCAAAAGCTCGCGCACAATCGGCTGAGCGCTCCGCTCTTCGATACCGATCGCTTCCGGCGCCACATCGAGAGCGCCTACACGACGATGGTCGAGATCCGGCAACGGGGCGAAGCTCCGCGGAGCTTCAGCGTCGATCCGCTGTAGGCAAAGGGCGCGTTGCTACTTCAGTCCCAAGACCGAAGCACCATCTTGCCGCGTGCCGCGCCGAGCTCGAAAAGTGCATGGCGCACAAGGGTTTTCTGCCTCTTGGCGGTCTGTTCGGGGATCGCTTCGGCAGGACATGTGGCTGATTTACCCCGGCCGCTCGCTCGAACAAGATGCCGGCGCACACCAAGAAGGTGTGAATGACAGCTCAAACAGGAGATACGACCATGTTCACCAAGACCACGATCGCTCTCGCGATCATCCTCGGCACGGCTTCCCTGGCGATCGCGAAAGAGCCGAAGACCTCGCCGGTCATGCCGTCCTTCAGTGGCGCGACCTACGGCCACGACGACGGCACCATTTATCGCCGGTCCAACCGCAACCCGGATTGGGCGGAGTAATCCCCGTCTGCGAGCAAGTGCGTCTCCTGTCGCCTTCCGCCCGCTGTCACCGACGGCGGGCGGCGGGGGGCGGGAGAACGTGTTCTACGGACTCTTCAGCAACGAAACCTTGAGCGCGGCGCGGTCGACTTCGACGCCGGCGAGGTACATTTTCGCGATCCGGCGGGTGTTGCGGATGTGGTCGAGGGGATTGGCGTCGAGCACGAGGAAGTCGGCGCGCTTGCCCGGCGCGAGGCTGCCAGTATCGGTCAGGCCGAGAAACTCGGCCGCGCGGCTGGTCGCCGCGACGATCACCTGCGCGGGCGTCATGCCGGCGTCCACCATCAGCTCGAGCTCCTTCTGCTCGGCGTAGCCGAAGACATGATCTTCTAGCCCGGTGTCGCAGCCGAGAATGATGGGCATGCCCGCGGCGCTGAGCTTCGCCAGGCTCTTCTGCAGGATGGCGTAGTTCTGCCGGTTGCGCGCCGCCGTCGCCGGGTCGCGGCCGGAAAAGGAATTGCCGATGCGCGCGATCACCTCGGCGGGCACGGTGTCGCGCAACAGGCCCGCGAGATAGGGCTCCTCGAACCAGGCGGGAGGCGCCGTGTGGGTGCCGCGCTCGGGCGCGCCGATGTTCGGCATGGCGTAGACGTGGTTCTTGAGCATGGATGCGATCAGCGCGTCGCTCATTTCCTTGTCGCGCACCAGATGCGCGAAGCTGTTGATGCCGGCGGCGGCGAGCTCGACCGCGTCGTCGTGATAGAACACGTGCGCGGTGACCTTGAGGCCGAGCTTGTGGCCCTCGTCGATGACCGCGCGCGACAGCGCGATCGGAAGCTTCGGCGCCCGGCCGCCGCGGTCGTCGACCCAGATCTTGATGGCGTCGACCTTCTTTGCGGCCAGCTCCTGGGCGGCGCGTTTGGCCTCCGCTTCGGTGGTGATCTCGTAGGCGATGTTGGCATAGGCGGGCGCCCCCGGGCCGGCATTGGGCGCGCCGATGCCGCGCCCGGCGAGCATCAGCCGGGCCCCGCCGAGGCGGCCGGCGGCCTGGTCGGCGCGGATCCGATACATGACCTCGCCCTTCTCGATGCCCTGCGACATCACCGTGGAGATGCCGAAGTAGAGCGCGCGGTTGAGGTCGTCGACGATGGTCGCGCGGGTGAAGTTTTCCGCCGAGTAGGTCAGGCCTTTCTGGAATCCGGGATGCACGTGCGTGCTGACGAGCGCGGGCATGACGGTCTTGCCGGCGAGGTCGACCCGCCTCGCGCCCGCGGGCGCGGCGATGTCGCCCTTTCTGCCGATGCGGGTGATCGCGCCGCCTTCGACGAGGAATGCCGCGTTCTCGATTGCGGGGCTGCCATCGCCGGGGATCACCCGCGCGGCTTCGAACAGCACCGTCTGCGCCGGGGCGGGGGCGGGCTCTGCGGAGAGAGCGGCAACGAGGACGAACAGGCCAAACGATGCGATTGCTTTGCGGGCCATTGCTTTGCGGGACATGGGCGATCCCTTCCGTCGCGCGTTCAATTGACGCAGCCGCAGCCAATCTGCCCGCGGCTGTGCAGGTTGTCAAAGCGCGTGGCGCCGGCGCGTTCTGGCCGGTTGCGACATGCAGGCCGAAAAAACCTGGCCACTTGCGGCCGGCCTCGATGTATACTTCGATGCGTCACGGCGGCGATCCCGGACGGCGAAAATGGACATCCGGGCTCGACCTCAAATTTCCGGCGGAGGGCTACGCGATGCGATGCAAATCGGCGTTGAAAACGGCGGCACTTGGAACATTCGGGGCCTTGGCTCTTGCGACCGCGCTTGATGCGCAGGTGGGAGGGCCGGGGGCTCCATGGCGAGGGGCGGGCGTGCAACCGTGCTTCGGGGCCGAGGGCGGCTCCTATCAATGTCCCCCCGCCGCCGGAGCGATAGCGATCCGCGCCGGCCGCTTGTTCGACAGCAAGAGCGGCCAGATGCTGACTGGACAGGTGGTGCTCCTTCAGGGCGAGCGCATCACCGATGTCGGAGCGGAGGCTCAAGTCAAGATTCCCCCCGGAGCGCAGGTGATCGATCTCAGCCAGGAGACAGTGCTGCCCGGCTTGATCGACGCGCATACGCACATGTTCAACAACCCGAAGCCGGGCATGTCGAGGGAGACCTCGACCCTCATCGCCATCCACAACCTGCAGGCAGACCTGCGGGGGGGCTTCACTGCCGCCCGCGACATGAGCTCGCACGGCAATGGATACGCCGACGTCGACATCCGCAACGCCATCAACGAGGGCCGCATCGACGGTCCGAGGTTCAAGGTGTCGGGCCGCGGGATCGTCTGGGGAGGCGCCGCTGCGGAAGCAGCTGCGGCCAACCCATTGGCCAGCACGCGGGTGCACTCGGTCGAGGAAGCCCGCGCCGCCGTGCGCGAACACGTCGACCGCGGCGCGGATTGGATCAAGCTGTTCCCGGGCGGGGCCTACTCCTTCACCGCCACCGGCGAGGTCCAATACGTCACGACCTATCCGTTGCCGGTATTGCAGGCGCTGATCGATGAATCGCATCGCCTGGGCCGCAAGACCGGCTGCCACGTGTTCGGGGGCGAGGGGCTGAAAAACACCATCGTCGCGGGCTGCGACACGGTCGAGCACGGATTCGGTCTCGATCAGGAGCAGGTCAACACGATGGTCGCCAAGGGGCTTGCCTTCGACCCGACGCTGGTGCGCTACACCGAGCCCTACATGGACGACAACGACAACAAGAACACCGGCGGCAAGTACCGGATGATTCCCATCTTCGAGAAGGCGGTCACGATGGCGGCCGCCACCAAGGGAATCAAAGTCATGGTGGGCAGCGGCGTCGATGGCGGTACCTTTCCGCATGGGACGCAGGCGCTTGAAATCACGGCCTTGGCCAAGCAGGCTCACATGAGCCCGGCAAGCGCCATCCAGTCTACGCCGACCTCGTCGCCGTCTCCGGCGACCCGCTGGCCGACATCACCGAGCTGCAACGAGTCAAGTTCGTGATGAAAGGCGGAAAGATCATCCGCAACGATCTGACGCCGCGCGCAGTGGTGTCCCGCTAGCCAGCAGGGGAATGGCGAATGAAATCCTCTTCACCCGCCGTTCGCGGCCTCTTCCTGTTTGCGCTTGCCGCGCTCGCTTCGCTCACTGCCGCCGGCAGCGCGCAGGCGCAGACTTGGCCGCAGCGGCCGGTGAAGGTCCTGGTGCCGTTCGCGGCCGGCGGCAACATCGACGTGACCGGGCGGCTTGCCGCGCAGCGCCTGAGCGAGGCGTTCGGGCAGCAGTTCGTGGTCGAGAACCGGGTCGGCGGCAACGGCATCCTCGCGACCGAGGCGGTCGCGCGGGCGCCGGCGGACGGCTACACGCTGCTGTGGGCCAGCACCTCCGTGATCGCCATCTTCCCCGCGATCACGAAGGTCGGCTACGACCCGGTGAAGGATCTTGCGCCGATCAGCCTTTTCAGCACCGCCCCGCAGGTCCTGGTGGTGAACCCGAAATTCCCCGCGCAGAGCGTCGCTGAATTCGTCGCCTATGTGAAAGCGCAACCGCAAAAGCTCGCCTATGCGGGCGGCGGCGGACCCGGCAGCGCGAGCAATCTCATGATGTCGCTCTTTCTCAAGCGGGCCGGCCTCGAAATGACCAATGTGAGCTATCGCGGCACCGCGCTCGCGCTCACCGACCTCATCGCCGGCCACATCCCGACCATGTTCGTGCCGATTTCCGAGGCGCTGCCGCAGGCGCGCGGGGGCTTGATCCGCATGCTGGCGGTTTCGAGCGGCACGCGCTCGCGCGAGGCGCCGGAGGTGCCGACCATCGCCGAGTCGGGCTATCCGGGCTTCCACGCCGTGTCCTGGGTCGGCATGATGGCGCCGGCGGGCACGCCGAAGGCCGTCATCGACCGCATGGCGGCGGAGTTCTCGCACGCGCTCAAGGACCCGCCCTTCGTCGAGCAGCTGCACAACAATGGCGCCGAGCCCGCGGCAGATGCGAGCCCGGCGGAGTTTTCCGCCTTCATCGCCAAAGAGATCCCGCTGTGGGGCGAGGCCGTGAAAACCGCGGGCGTGTCGCTGCAATAGGACCCTGCAACGGATGGTGGTCTCCGCCAGAGGCTGGCTCGACAAAATCCCCGGGGTCGGCTAAATCGATGAAGGGCGACGTCGACGGGAGACGTCATTAGAAACGCGTGGGGCTGCGGCGTGCGGCATTTGCCGCCGGCCGTCCACGCTTGATCTCATCCAGAGCACTGCAAGGCTCGCAGACATCGGTCAAACGGCCGCCGCGCATCTTTGCGCGCGCTGCGTGCCAGCCTATACAGCGGGGAACGTCCATGGAAGCGGACATGCTTCACGCAGCAGGCAACGCCCTGCTGGTCATTCTCGACCCCATACGCTTGGCCTATCTCTTCGGAGGGGTCTGCATGGGCCTTGCGCTGGGCATCCTGCCCGGGGATCGGCGGTGTCGCGGGCTTGGCGCTGCTGCTGCCCTTTACCTTCAACATGGACGCGCCCGCCGCATTCGCCCTGCTCCTGGGCATGGGCTCGACCACGACGACAGCCGACCCGATTTCCGCGATCCTGTTCGGCGCGCCCGGCCACGCGGCGTCGGCGGCAACCACGCTCGATGGCTATCCGATGACTCGGCGGGGAGAGGCCGGCCGGGCGTTGGGCGCGTCCTACATGTCGGCGATGATCGGCGGCCTGTTCGGGGCGGCGTTGATGGGGATCTCGTTGCCGCTGTTGCGTCCGGTCATTCTGTTCATGGGCTCGCCCGAGCTCCTGGCGATCGCGGTGTTCGGCATCTCGATGGTGTCGTCGCTGTCGGGCAACGCGCCGCTGCGCGGTCTCGGCGCGGCTTGTTTGGGCCTGATGCTGGCGATGATCGGCACCGACCCGCAGTCGGGGACGCTGCGCTGGACCCTCGACAGCCTCTATTTGTGGGACGGGTTGCCGATCGTGCCGGTGACGCTCGGGATTTTCGCGCTGCCCGAGCTTTGCGATCTCGCGATCGGGCGAATGGCGGTGGTCGAGGAAGGCAAGACGATCGATACCAAGACCGGCATGCTGCTCGGGATCAAGGACTGTTTCACCCATTGGTTCCTGATTCTGCGCTGCTCATGGATCGGGGCGGCGCTGGGCGCGATCCCAGGGATCGGGGTGGCGGTCATCGATTGGATTGCGTATGGCCACGCGCTGCGGACCGAAAAGAAAGCCGCCGAAACCTTCGGCAAGGGCGACGTGCGCGGCGTCATAGCGGCTGAGAGTTCGACCAATGCCCGCGAAGGCGGCCATCTGGTCCCCACGGTCGCCTTCGGCGTGCCGAGCAGTGCCGGGATGGCGATCCTGCTTGGCGCGTTCCTGATTCATGGCCTGGTCCCCGGACCGGACATGCTCACCAAGCATCTCGACATCACCTATTCGATGGTGTGGAGCATCGCGATCGCCAATATCCTCGGTTCCGGCCTCTGCTTCACATTCAGCGGGCAGCTCGCGAAGCTCGCGACGCTTCGCTATACGCTGATCATGCCCTGCGTGCTGAGCCTCATTTATATCGGCGCGTTCGAGCACTCACGGAACTGGGGCGACCTCTACTCGCTCCTGTTCTTCGGCATGCTCGGCTGGGCGATGAAGCATTTCAGGTGGCCGCGTCCGCCGCTGGTGCTCGGCTTCATCCTCGGGGGGATTCTCGAGCGCTACATGTTCATCTCGATCGAGCGCTATGGCGTCGAGTGGATGTTGCGCCCGATCGTGATCGCAATGTTCGCCCTGTCGGCCCTCACCCTGCTGCGGCCCGTGCTCCAGGACATCCGCGAGCATCACGGCGTCCAGGCGATGCTGACGAATTTCGGCGCCCCCCGCTTGTCGAGCGACAATCTGTTTCCGGCCGGAATGTTGTGCCTGTTCCTCGTGATGCTCGCGATGTCGACCCATTGGCCGTTCGAGGCCAAGATCATACCGACCATCGTCGGCGTCACCGCGGTCATCGCCGTTGGCGTGAGCCTGGCGAACGACATCTTCAGCAAGCAGCATGCCGAGGGCGGGGTAGGGCTTGCAGATCAGGCAAAAGCAATGGTCACGCAGAAGATTCACATGGACATCGCGTCCAAAACCGCGCACCTGCCCGGGCACATCATTTTGATCCGCGGCTTCCTGTTCTTCGGCTGGATGGTGGCCTTCCTGGGCTGCATGGCGGTGATCGGGCTCATTCCGACGGTGCCGATCTTCGTCATCGCCTATATGCGGCTGGAAGGACCCGAGAAATGGCGACATGCCGTCGTCATGGCCGCAGTCATGATGATGCTGATCTACGTCGTCTTCGATCAGCTTCTCGCCATCCCCTGGCCGCCGACCCTGCTTGGCACCTATTTTCCGGAGTTCAAAGTCATACCGAGCGTATAGCCTTCGCGGGTCGGACCGATCGGGTGCGCTGACATGCATGTCGCCACTATCGTTGTTCTGTTCGGCGTGGCCGGCGCCGTTTGGTTGCTGGTGTTCCCGATCCTGGGAACGGCCCTCAAGGACAAATGGGGGATCAATCTTCATCGCGTGTCGTGCCCGAGCTGCGATGCGCCGATGCCCAGGATCCGAATCCCCGCATCGATCGAACAGGCACTCCTGGGCGGCTGGACCTGCCCGAGATGCCATTGTCAGATCGACAAATGGGGGCGTAAGATTTCCAGCAACCCGAGCGACAACAAGGTCAATCATTAGATCGTCCGCAACAAGGGGGAGAGGATGACCAGGGTCCTGATCGCCGCGCTCGCGAGCCTGCTCGCGAGCTCCTTTGCGACTGCCCAGTCCACCAGCGACCAGGCCGTGGCGCGGCTCGATCCCGCGCTCGATGCGCTGGTCGCGCCCGATGCCAAGGTCGAACTCGTCAAGGGCGGCTTCGGCTTCACCGAAGGGCCGGTGTGGGTGCAGAAGGGCAGGGAGGGCTATCTCCTGTTCACCGATATCCCGGGCAATGTGATCTGGAAGCTCACGCCCCAGGACGGCAAGGCCTCGGTCTATCTCAGCAATGTCGGCTACAACGGGCCGGAGGTCTGGCGCTGGGGCGGGATCCAGAACAACGGCCGCGAGCGCACCGATCCGCAGTTCGAGGAATTCGCCATGATCGGCGCCGACGGCCTCACCCTCGACCGCCAGGGCCGGTTGATCATCGCCACCTTTGCCGGCCGTTCCCTCATGCGCATCGAGCCGAACGGGCAGCGCACCGTGCTGGCCGACCGCTACGAAGGCAAGCGCTTCGGCGGCCCGAACGACGTCGTGGTCAAGCGCGACGGCGCGATCTACTTCACCGATACCTACGGCGCCTTCCGCCTGCGCGACAAGGACCCCCGCCGGGAACTCGATTTCAATGCGGTGTACAGGTGGAAGGACGGCAAGCTCGCGCTGGTGGTCAAGGACATGCCGGCCACCAACGGCCTCGCCTTCTCGCCCGACGAGAAGTATCTCTATGTCAATGGCAGCCGCGACAACTACGTCAACCGCTACGAGGTGCTCGCCGACGGCACCCTTGCCAATGGCAAGCTGTTCATCGACATGCGCAAGGAGACCGAGCGCGGGATCACCGACGGCATGCGGGTCGACAGCAAGGGCAATCTCTACGAGACCGGTCCAGGCGGGGTGTGGATCATCTCGCCGGAGGGCAAGCATCTCGGCACCATCCGCGCGCCGGAACAGTCCACCAATGTCGGCTTCGGCGACGCCGACCGGAAGACGCTCTATATCGCCGCGCGCACGGGCATCTACAAGATCAGGGTGAACACGCCGGGGCTCTGAAGGATGGCTTGTACCTGTCGCTCGGGTTTTGTCCTGGTGAGCAGCGTAGGGGCGGGTTAGCCGAAGGCGTAACCCGCCGTTTCCGTCGAGGATGGCGGATTACGCTTTGCTAATCCGCCCCACGCCAGCGAATTCCACTTCTTCCAGCTGTTAACTTACGCGTCCACATTAACCGCTTTTCAATCACGGCTTGAGAGCCCGCAGCGGCCCTGATATGGTTGCCGAAAAGCTAACGAGACTGCGCTGACGCCGGAGCTGGTGGGGCAGGTGGTCGGCGAGTGGGTCTGGCGCGTGGCGTCCCGACCCGCGCCCATGGGGCAATGGGACAAATCGGACAGACAGCAGGGCTCGGCCGGAAGCAGGCTGGCCGGGGCATGGAGGCTAGTGCAATGTCGAGGGCCGAGGTCCGGCAAGTCGTCTGCATCGATTCCCGGGTTCCCAATCTTGCGGACCTGATCGCCGGCGCGCCGGCGGCGCGCCGCGAAATCGCCTTCATCGATGCGGCGGTCGATCATCTCGACCTGTTGCTCGCGGGCTTGCGCGGCGCGGTCGAGGCGGTCGTGCTCGACTCGGCGCGGCCGGCGCTGACCCAGATCGCGGAGGTCCTGCAGCAGCGCGGCAGCGCCGACGCCGTCCACATCGTCGCCCATGGAAGCGCCGGCGAAGTCAACTTCAGCGCTGGCGCGCTCGCTCGCGCGAGCCTGCGCTGCCATGGCCCCGAGCTCGCCCGCATCGGCGCGGCGATCGACAGCGGCGACATCGTCTTGTGGAGCTGCCGCACCGGCGCAGGGGCGCGGGGCAGGGCCTTCGTGACGGCGCTCGCGCACGCGACCGGCGCCGAGGTGCAGGCCGCGACGGGTTACATCGGCGCGGCGGCGCGCGGCGGATGCTGGGAGCTTGATGTCCGCACCGCCCCATCTTCGGCGCAGCCGCCGCTCACAGACAAGGCCTGTTCGGCTTACCCGGGCCTGATGAATGCCCCGCCGGTGATCGCGAATGCCGGCAACACCATCAGCTACACCGAGCGGCAGGCTTCGCCGCCCGCGCTCGACCCCGGGCTCACCGTTACGGACGCGGACAACGTGAACCTCGCCGGCGCGACGGTCACGATTTCGCGCGGCTTCCTCTTCGGCGATACGCTCAACTTCATCAACCAGTTCGGGATCAGCGGAAACTACGACGCCGCGACCGGCGTACTGACGCTCTCTGGCTCCGATACGCTGGCGCATTATCAGGCGGCACTGCGGTCGGTCACCTTCTCCTCGATCAGCCACAACCCGACCGACTTCGGCACCGACACGGCCCGCACCATCGACTGGCAGGTGAGCGACGGCACGGCCGTGTCCGGATCGTTGTTCTCGGCAGCAACCAATTTCGCGGCAGGACCAAGCCCACTTTCCGTCGCGATCGGGGATGTCAACGGCGACGACCGGCCCGACCTCGCGGTCGCGAACTTTGTCTCCAACAATACCTCGGTGCTGCTCGGCAATGGCGACGGCACTTTCCAGCCCGAGGCGAATTTTGCAGCCGGAACGAACCCCGCTTCCGTCGCGATCGGGGACGTCAACGGCGACGGCAAGGCCGACCTCGCGGTTGCCAACCAGGGCGGCAATGTCTCGGTGCTGCTCGGCAACGGCGACGGCACCTTCCAGGCTGCGAGGAATTTCGTGGTCGGAGGATTTGCACGTTCGGTCGCGATCGGGGACATCAACGGCGACGGCAAGGCCGACCTCGCTGTCGCGAACTTTGCGTCCAACAACGTCTCGGTGCTGCGCAGCAATGGCGACGGCACTTTCCAGGACGCTACCAATTTCGTGGCCGGAACGAACCCAGTTTCCGTTGCGATCGGGGACCTCAACGGGGACGGCAAGGTCGACCTCGCGGTCGCGAACACCAATTCCAACAACGTCTCGGTGCTGCTCGGCTACGGCGACGACACTTTCCAGGCCGCCATGAATTTCGCGGCCGGAACGGAGCCATATTTCGTCGCGATCGGGGACGTCAACGGTGACGGCAAGGCTGACCTTGCAGTCGCGAACTTCGGCAACAACACTGTCTCGGTGCTCCTTGGCAACGGCGACGGCACCTTCCAACCCGCGGCGAATCTCGCGGTGGGAACACAGCCAATTTCCGTCGCGATCGGGGACCTCAACGGGGACGGCAAGGCCGACCTCGCGGTCGCGAACCTCGGCAACAACAACGTCTCGGTGCTGCTCGGCAATGGCGACGGCACCTTCCAGGCCGCGACGAATTTCTCGGCCGGAATGAAGTCGGGTTCTGTCGCGATCGGAGACCTCAACGGCGATGGCGAGCGCGACCTCGCGGTGGCGAACACCGACTCCAACAACGTCTCGGTGCTGCTCAACAACAGCACCAACCTGAGCGCGACCCAGCACACCACGGTCAACATCACCGCGGTGAACGATCCGCCGGTGGCGCACAACGACTCCTTCAACACCGCCGAAACGACCGCCATCGCCGAGGCCACGACCGCGCCGACCGATGTCGACGGCGGCAGAACGTGGTCGCGGTCAACGGCGGCGCGCCGCATTTCGGCACCCCGGTCACGCTGCCCTCGGGCGCGCTGTTGACCTTCAACGCCGACCGCAGCTTCTTCTACGACCCCAACCATGTCTTCGACACCCTGCCGGCTCCGGGCTCGGGCGCCTCCAACACTCATGCCACCGACAGCTTCAGCTATACCTTGTTCGGCGGCTCGACCGCGACCGTGTTGGTGACGATCGCGGGCGTGGACTCGAACGATATTCTTTTCGACGCGCTCGAGGGCGCGGCCACGCTCGCCGGCGGGATCGGCAACGACATCTATGTCGTCCACAACGCCGGCGACGCGATCATCGAGAATCCCAATGCAGGCTACGACACGGTCTATTCCTATGTGAACTTCGCGCTGCCGGCCAATGTCGAGCAGCTGGTGCTGTTCGGGCCGGCGACCCACGCCACCGCCAACAATGGCGGCGACGTCCTGTTCGACAATGAGCTGCTGGCGAGCACGCTCACCGGCGGCAGCAGCGACGACATCTATCTGATCAGGCACGCGGGCGACCACATCGTCGAGCAGCCGGGCGGCGGCACCGACATCGCCTACGCGACGGTGGACGGCTACACGCTTGATGCCAATGTCGAATATGGGGAGCTGCTGGGCTCGGCCACGCAGATCACCGGCAACAACAACGGCTGTGTCCTCTTCGACAACCCGTCCTTGCCGAGCACGCTCATTGGCGGCAGCGGCGACGACACCTATCTGATCCGGAACGCCGGCGACCACATCGTCGAGCAGCCGGGCGGCGGCACCGACGTCGCGATCGTGACGGTGAACGGCTACACCCTCGATGCCAATGTCGAATATGGGGAGCTGCTGGGATCGGCCACGCAGATCACCGGCAACAACAACGGCTGTGTCCTGTTCGACAATCCGTCCTTGCCGAGCACGCTCATTGGCGGCAGCGGCAACGACACCTATCTGATCCGGAACGCCGGCGACCACATCGTCGAGCAGCCTGGCGGCGGCACCGACACCGCGATCGTGATGGCGGACGGCTACACCCTCGATGCCAACGTCGAATATGGGGAGTTGCTGGGATCGGCCACGCAGATCACGGGCAACAACACCGGCTGTGTCCTCTTCGACAATCCGTCGCTGGCGAGCACGCTCACCGGCGGCAGCGGCAACGACTTCTATCTGATCAGGCATGCCGGCGATCACATCGTCGAGCAGCCTGGCGGCGGCACCGACATCGCGATCGTGATGGCGGACGGCTACACCCTCGATGCCAATGTCGAGTACCTGAAGCTTGACGGATCGGCCACCCAGGCGGCCGCCAACAATGGCGGCGCCATCCTTTATGCCAATCCCACTCTGGGCAGCACCTTGTCGGGAACCGGCGGCCATGCCGCGTTTCTCAGCGGGCTCGGCAACGACATCTTCACGGCCGGCGGCGGCGACGACCAGTTCGTGTTCAACCCGGGCTTCGGCCAGGACCTGATCACGAATTTCGTCCCTGGCGCCGGCGCGACCCACGA
>WNGR01004410.1_pt1 | contig 15212 bp, 17 predicted proteins | sample 5407581 | NCBI WGS metagenome assembly WNGR01 (sample SAMN13153383, study PRJNA577476) | soil metagenome | isolation source: 80 cm soil or saprolite under Garry oak tree replicate 2 | place: USA:California | collected 2016-06-15
GAGCGAAGAGGAGCGGCGAGATAGTTAGGAAGGAAGCGATCGCGATCAGGTCCGATGGGAAATACTTGGATGTGAACCTGGAGGTGGTGCCGCTAAAGACCAATCGAGCTCATCCCTGTTTTCTCGTGGCGTTCGAGGAAGCTTTGCCAAAGCCTGCTCCTTCAGCGACCTTGGGAAGGGCTGGAGGCGAGAAGAGTAGGAAGGAGAGGAGAGCGGAAGATCTCAAGCTTGTCCGGCTCCAGCAGGAACTCTCTGCAACTAAGGACTATCTCCAGTCGATCATCGAGGACAAGGAGGCGGCCAACGAGGAGCTGAAGGCTGCTAATGAAGAGATACAGTCTAGCAATGAGGAGTTGCAGAGTACCAACGAGGAGCTTGAAACGGCCAAGGAGGAGCTTCAGTCAACGAATGAAGAGCTGACCACCGTTAACGAGGAGCTCCAGAACAGAAACCTTGAGCTGACTCAGGTCAACAATGATATCACAAACCTCAACGCGAGTGCGAACGTGCCGGTCCTCATGACGGGAAGTGATCTGCGATTGCGTCGTTGGGGCCCGCTTGCCGATAAACTGTTCAATTTGAAAGCCAGCGATCTCGGCAGACCCATCTTTGACATCAACCTTGGTTTCCAGATACCGGATCTCAAAGAGACAATAAACGAGGTAGTCGACAACGTCGTCAGCAAGGAGATAGAGGCCAAGGGTCCGCAGGGGCGCTGGTTTCTGGTCCGGATAGGACCATACCGGACCGCGGATAACAAGATCGAGGGAGCGGTGTTGGCCTTTGTCGATATCGACCGTTTGAAACAGGGTGAGGCAAAACTTAGGGCACGTTCTGAACATTTGGAGGACTTGGTTGAGGAGAGATCTAGGATGTTAAGTAACACGACCCGGTTGGCGGCCATCGGAGAGACCGCAGGAATGGTAGGCCATGATCTCCGAAACCCCTTGCAAACGATAATCAACACGATTCATCTGGCAAAGGAAGCTATGAAAGCGAATTCAGCATCGACAGAGAAGGACCCTCGTGTTGGGAATGCGTTGGAGACGATCCGGGAGCAGGCTGATTTCATGAACAAGATCGTGTCCGACCTGCAAGACTACGCGAAACAGGCGAAGCCGACCTTCATTGAGTATGACGTGCAGAGGCTGATCAATGATTCTCTCTCCTCAATCCCGGTACCCAAATCCGTGGAGGTCTCATCCAGCCTTGAGACAGGCTTTCCGAAACTGAGAGTCGACCCAGGCTTGCTTCGCCGCGCCTTTACCAACATTATCACCAATGCTCTGCAAGCCATGCCTGATGGTGGGAAGCTGAAGATCAGAGCGTGGACGAGTCAGAACATCGCTGCAGTGAGCTTCCAGGACACAGGGATTGGCATTCCAGAAGATGTCAAGGCCAAGATGTTCAGCCCGCTCTTCACGACGCGAGAGAAGGGTGTGGGACTCGGACTGGCAGTGACCAAACGTCTGATTGAAGCGCACAAGGGCGAGATCAAGGTCTTTTCCAAAGTGGGCGAGGGGACGACTTTGACGGTCGAAATACCGCTCGACCTGAGGAGGTGAGTATCAGAATGGGAAAGAACATTCTGATTGTCGATGACGATCGGGGGATTCTGAAGAGTTTCAAGGATATTCTAGAGCCGGAGGGCTACAGTGTCGATACTGCGGAGACTGGAGTTGAAGCAGTTGAGAAGTGCAAGGCTCGCCCGTACAACTTGGCGATTATTGACATCAAGCTGCGGGATGTTGACGGGACGGATTTGCTGGCTAGGGTTCACGAAATTCTTCCACGAGCGAGGAAGATCATGATCACCGGGTACCCGTCGTTGGAGAACGCGGTTGATTCTGTGAACTTGCAGGCGGACGCATACATTATCAAGCCGGTGAACCCGGAGACCTTCCTCAAGGTGGTCGCGGAGAACATGGACAGGCAGCTGGAGGCAGAGCAGATGACCGAGCAGAAGGTGGTAGGGTGGGTGGAGTCTCGATATGAGGAGACGAGACGGAACAGGAGCAAGCGCAAGCCTATGGGGCCAGAGCTGCTGCCGAACGCCGAGGAGTAGAGAACCGTCCCGTAGAACGGGTTGAGAATCGGCTATAGGAGATCATAGAATGAAAATAGTCAGTTGAAAACGATTTTTCGGAAACCAATTTCCGAGATACGTTTCCTGAAACCGGAAACCGGTGAATTCTTGCGCCCCTGGACCCTACTAGAGTCTCGTGACCCCAAAGAAAAGCGTTCAAACGAACAAGAATTAGCGGTCTTAGACGTAAATATTTGATTTCCCGAGCTTGTCGATGTCGAAGCCTAATCGTCCTACCATGTACTTGAAAACGTCCCTTCCAACCTCCGTCGCCTTCGCCAGGTCCACCTCGTCCTTCCGGAATTTCGCCAGTAAACTAACAGAAATATCAGTCAACGCGGCGATGAGTGTGACGACTTCTTCCACGGAGACCTGTTTCCGGTCCTCGAACAGGTCCTTCTTGATGAACTCCAATACCATACGCGCATACTTTGCCATGCCATCCCCACCTTCCTCCATATCAGAGAGCAAAGGACCCGAATCAGTCATAGAGAGATTGATTATTCCTCCCATCTAATAAGAAACACCACTGAGGGATCGAGTCATGGAAAAGCCCAGCCTCGGCACTTCCATTATCTCGATCTTGAGCTTCACCCTCGGAGCCTGGCTCATCTTCGACGGCGCACGAAAACTGCTCACAGGTTACTACACCGGAGAACAGACGCTAGGACTGGGATCCTGGGCAACAATCGTCTCCGCACTCGGAGCACGACCCGCCGACATGGCCTTCCCATTTGTCTTCCTCGGAATAATCTGGATCGTCAATGGAGTCATCGTACTGCTAGGCGCCAACACCAGATACGAACGCACCATCGCAATATCAATTGTCACACTCTTCTACGCCCTACCAGGGACCCTAATCGGTATCCTCAACATAGTCTTGTCTTTGAGAGAGAAACGGGGCTGTGCGACCCTCGCTCTACCTAGGGCTTAGACCACATGCACGCCTTGCTAAACCGTCAGGAAGGACGAAAGTCTCAGACTGCATTCTCAAACAGTCTTTATTTGCGGTAGGTGGAATCGCCAGCAAGAAATCGGGTCAACCATGGATCTCTTGACGGCTCGCCGGTCAACTCAACACAAGAGTCAGCCCGTACCCTAGAACAAATCCCAGTGCTGGAGAAATAACCCAGCTTGCAATGATGAGGAAGACGTTTCTGGAATTCATGACCCGCATTCTGCTTGCCAAGCCAGATCCGATGATTCCGGAGGAAACTGTCTCAGTCGTGGACAATGGAACTCCGAGCTGATTCGCGAGTTCAACAGTTCCTGCACCGAGCAACTGGGAATAGAATGCGTTAGGGTACCTGAGGTTGTAGATCCCCTCCGTCAGTCTTCGCAGAGCTCCTCGCCCAAGAACAAAAACTCCTAGAAGGCTTCCAATGCCGACTGCGATGGTTGCGGTCTGAGTCTGGTTAGAGGGCACTCCAGCGATGAGTCCTAGAGCGTTGGTACCGGTGACATATGCAGAGAGAAAAGCCATCACTATCAGCCCTGCTTTCAGAAGGGAGAGTTTCAACCATAGGTTTCGCGGGCTATACCGGTCGTCGAGTCTAACGAAAAACAGTCCGAGAGCAGTCGCGACTATCGGCGCGCTTATCCAGAAGAGGAGTATGAGAACAAGATAATCAGTCTGATGCAATGCACCGATAGCGAAGCTTACGCCCAAGACAGTCCCGGTCAACGCTTTTGATAGAGAGAGAGGAATTCTCGTGAGTTCTCCGCCGATGAAGATGAGAAGTGTTGCTAGCAATATCGAGAAGATTTCCGCGCTCGTTTCGGTTGGGAGGAAGGCTTGCCTTAGTCTGAAGAGCTTGGGGCCTTCGATCAACAATCCGAGGAGATAGCCTGCGAGGGCGATCATGATTCCCGATCGTTTGTTGACCATTCTGCTGCCGATGATCGTTCCGCAGCATGCGGAGAGATTGTTTCCGCTTACGACTGCCCCGAGAAGCCCTGCTAGGACAAGGGAGAGAGCGTCTAGGGAAACGTTCAATCTTTGTTTTTCCTAAGCGCCGAGACCTTTCATTATCGCGATGACCAAGTCTGAAGCGTCTTCGCAACGGTCGAGTATATCATCTGCCTCGATCGTGGTCTCAATGTAGTTGTGGAAGGAAGCGTAATCAAGCACTTCCCATGATCCATAGATTTCGTCGAGCATATTGTCCTTAACATCGTCTCCCTGTTCTTCCAAGCGTTCAATCTGCTTAGCAAGTTCAATTGATTGTTTCATGTCTGAGCCTGCAATGTTGAAGAGCTTCCGGAGCATCCCAAGCTGCATAAGTCCGGTCTCTATCAGACGCACCTGGTCCTTCCGGATGATCGCGTCGAATTCTTTGGCCTCCCTCAACGGCCTCTTGGTTACCCTTCTGATCTGACGTGACAACGCGTGAGCTCTGTCAAGAACACCGTCCACAGAATCTGCTAACCGCTCAAATTCTCTCATCAGAAGCGCTGATATGGAGCCCTTTCCGAACATTTCCTCGAGCGATTGAACTATCGTGTCTCCCTGTTTCTCCAAGAAACTGATCCTGTTAGTGCATGTTTCGATGTCGGCGAGTCCGTTAGGTGAGTTGGTAAGTATCTTGATCAGCAGGTGCAACGATTCCTCGCCCAGGCTTGCGAGCTCGTCGATTCGGGTGAAAGCGTCCCTTTCGCCCAACTGGAAGAAGCCCTTGACACGACGAATCACCTGGTTCAAACAATCATTCTCCAGTGGGAAGATAGAGTGTAGCCTCTACCGACTCTGATAGTTCAGCCCCAGAAGGGCTAGAAAAGAATGCTGTATCCATCCTCTGCACACCACGCTCGCCAACACAGGCTTAGAGACGAAGCAAAAGAATCAGATTCGCAATGGCCAAGTCGATTATCGTCAACGGTATGGACCTCTTTGCGAATCGGGCGAAGCTCAACCGTTGTTTAGGCTTGTTCAGAATGTTCAGCGCAACAAGGTTGGAAGCCGTACCTACGGGCGTGGCCATTCCTCCTATCCCGGTTCCGACGGCAAGCGCCCAGGCAAGTGGCGCGATGGGAACGCCAGGCGTATTGGCCATAGCCGCGATTACAGGTATGAAGACCGTAGCCAAGGGGACATTGTCCACGACTTGTGATATTAGCGCGGTGACCCATAGAACGAGAGTTATCGAAAGCGCCAGGTTTCCTCCTGAGACTTGGATCATTTCGCTTCCTAGCATCGAGAGAACTCCCGTCTTTCCGAGGGCGGCGACAAGTATGAAGAGTCCGCCAAAAAAGAAGAATATCTGCCAGTCTATCCTAGCGAGAACGTGTTGGACCTCGTTCGACCGGGACGACTCATAGACAAGTATTAGGAAAGCGGGGAGAAGAGTTGCAAGAGCTGCTGAGACCCCGAGAAAAGTATGAACCACAAGAAAACTTACAGCTAGGACTAGAGATACGAGGCTGACCCTTAGTAGCCCCCGATCCTTCACGGCTTCGGATGGGCTACGCAGGTCAAGCACCGGCTTCTGATGGTGACGTCTCATTGCGTCCCGATGGAGAAAATTCCGATTTTTCAAGTATAGTAACCCGCCGTTCACAGCAATTGCAACGAGAGCGATAGGCGCTGTGTTCTGAAGAAACTGGTTGAAGGTCAATCCTAGAGAAGATCCAATAATGATGTTTGTTGGATCTCCTACCATTGTAGCCAGGCCACCTATGTTTGCGGCGAGAACCTCGGCAATGACGAATGGAACCGGGTCGATCTCCAGTCCCTCAAACACCTCGACAGTGAGTGGCACAATGAAGAGCGCAACTGTCACGACATCGAGAAGTGAAGCCAATCCCGCAGTCATGAGTGGCAAGAGGACGTACATGCGGACGGGATGGGCGTCCACAGATCTCGCGAGGTGTAGCCCCACCCATTCGAAGAATCCTGCTTCGCGTAGTGATGAAGCAATGATGAACATTCCAAGCAAAACTCCGAGCGCTTGCCAGTTGATCGCCGAAGCTAGATCTGATTCGGTGAGAACGCCGGTTCCCACCATCAAGGTTGCCCCGAGAACGGCCGCGGAGGGCTTGTGGAATTTGTCTGAGAGAATGAGAATGTAGGTGCCGATGAAGACTCCGATAACTATGACGCCTATCGGCGTGGAGAGAACCAAATCCTCCGCGGCTAACGCCCGTTTCGTAAAAAAAGCCTCGCCCAGAAAGGATGGTGGTGAGAGGCGCTCGGGTCAGGCTAGAACTTGCTCTAAGCCATGAGTGATCAGGTAGGTAGGATATCTTGGCCTCGTGCGATTCGAAGACAGTTCAGGCTCCCAACCTACGACAAGTGATCAAGTTCTCGGAACTCGGCTAGGTCATTAATCGCCTGGTTGTCAAGAGTTCTTTCAGCGGCGTCGTCTGGGGGACCTAGATGCTTGTCAAAGTTTCCGGACTTTAAGTTCTTGACAAGATGAGCGAACTCGTGAGCCAAGGTTAGGAGAGGCTCGCGCGAGGCCTTGAAGACCGTGATCAGAAACTCTGAATGACCATCTTTTTCGCGGTACGAGAGGAGCCCCTCGTAGTAGCCTGCCCTAGTACCTTTGAGCGGGGGAGGCGGTCTAGAACTGTACTCGATAAACAACCGGGTCCGATCCATATGGTACTTCCCGCATAGGAAGTCTAGGAAATCGGCAAACTGGTCGGGGTATTCCGTTCCTTCCACACGTGTCACATCATTCAGGGACCGTTGGTAAGTCACATGCCTGGTACGTTGGGCGCGAGAGGCCTCCTATACCCGTTTCCTGGTCACGAAATGGCATGCGAACCAGAACAACTCCTACTAGCACAGCCATCTCGGTTTGATGGAAGAAAAAAACTCGCCCATTTCAAGCCCCAATCCCAATTCCAAGCCCACGAATTCCAGAACACGACTTTCCACGCTTAACCACAGGGGAAAACACGGAGATCGAAAAAGGCCAGACAAGCCCGTAATATGCCCGTCTCGAAGAAACAAACCCGAACAACGCCCGGACAGAAACAAGCCTCGGAAAAAATTCAGGCAGATTGCTCAAAAGCTCCCGCGACGTGAGAGTGGTCCTACCGAGTATCACGCACAGCCTGTAGCATAGTTTTTTATCAACACTATAACAGCCGTGCCGCATGCCACATCACAGGTACAAGCTACCTGACCTTCCCTATGCGTACAACTCACTCGTCCCGACAATAAGCGAGGAGATAATGCGACTCCACCATGACAAACACCACCTCGCATACGTAAACGGCGCAAACGCCGCCCTAGACAAGCTCCAGAAGGCCCGAGAGACAGGATTCGCAGGTGTCGACGTCAAAGGAATTGAGCGAGACCTCGCCTTTCACGGTTCTGGCCATACCATGCACAGCACTTTCTGGCCCAACATGAAACCAAACGGTGGAGGAAAGCCCGGTGGAAAGATAGCCGACCAGATTAACACCGACTTCGGCAAATGGGACTCGTTCAAAGAACAGTTCAGCAGCGCCGCCAAGCAAGTCGAAGGAAGCGGCTGGTCTGTCCTGGCGTACGAACCATGGACCCAACAGTTGATCACGCTCCAAGCCGAGAAACACAACGACCTAACAGTTCAAGGAGTAGTCCCAATACTCGTCCTCGATGTCTGGGAACACGCCTACTATCTACAATACAAGAACGACCGCGCCGCCTATGTAGACGCCTGGTGGAACGTCGTCAACTGGGACGACGTAGAAAAGAGACTAGAAAAGGCCAGACGCTAACTCCTCCAAGTCTTCCTCCTCTTCCTTTTTCTTCGCAACAACGACAGGCTTCGCCATCCTGTTCTCAATCTTGACCCTGGAAGCGGGCAGCGGCTTCCCATGCCCGGGACAGATGATTTGAGGACCGAGATCCAGGACTCGTTTTACACTCGCTTCAGTCTGACCAATATTCTCCATCAGCAAAGGCTCCACAAGTCGGCCCCGACGAGCCCGCAAGAGATCCCCAACAATAGCGACACTAGACTGGTTGAGAAAGAGCGTAACCGACCCTTTCGTATGTCCCGGCGTCCAAACCACAGACCCGTCCAGACCAACCTCCTCCAATACTGACTCTTCGTCCGCCGCAAGATCCACATGGGCAGTCTGGAACTTGATGATCCGAAACAGTTTCAGCGTCCAATATTCTAGTGTCGTTAGCTTTCTCATCACTCTTCCATAGAGATTCCAAGCGCTCGGCGCCTGTATCACGAGCGTCCCAGCTGCATAGGGCTTCTCGAACGGATGTGAAGCAAGCTTCGCCCCGGTCCGTTTCTTCAGCGCAGCAGCGCTCCCAATATGATCCAGGTGCCGATGCGTCAACAATACAAGCTTCAAGTCCGAAGGTTTCATTCCAAGCTTGGCGATAGACTTGAGAATTCCATTCTCACTACCTGGCAACCCGCTGTCTACCAGCACAAGACCTCTTGGAGCCTCAACGAGGTATGCGTTAGCCGCTCTCGCCGGCACCCGGTAGACTCCTTCCGCGACTTTGCGCACTTACAGAGCCCCCCTTTCCCCGCAGCTCAAAGCCCGCAGTTTATCTCTAGAAACTTCTCGGCTCACAGACTATCCAGCTTTCGTGTCTCATCAATCAATACCCGATTTAAGAGTGGTGAACCGATCGCGCCACATCAACAGTCCATTGATCTAAGAGAGATCCGGGAATGACTAGCGAGCGTTGAGCTTCTCTATCTCTCCCACCCGCTCGAGAATCTCGTCCAATGAGCAAGGATCAAGATCAGGCTTCCGCATGTACGCGGCTGCCGTGGCATTCGCGAGGATCAGCCGTTCTCTGTGGTCGAGCCCTAATCCTTGAGCCAGAATGTCACCTGCATTCCACGCATCTCCCGCCCCTGTGACCTTCAACGGAGTCGACATTGCACAAAGGACTCGTTCTCTTTGACCATCGACGAATGTGGCCGAGAAGGCGGGAGTGTGAAGATCGACCCTACTTCCAAGCATACTGAAGACGCTGGCAGCTTGGAATAGTGGATTCTCTTCTTCTCCGTCAAACTCGCCAGTTTCCTCTGTAACCGCGGAGGCGAGTTGGGTAAGCTCGTTCTCGTTAACACTGAGAACATCAACGAGTCCTTTGGATAGGACCCGCTCGTTGAGCTTCGAAATTTCGTTCGCCCTCGAAGTAGGATCACCTGGATCAAAGAAAGTCACCCCTTTTCCCTCTGTCTTCGCAGTCTGAAACACCGCCTCCGCCAATTCCGTCCCCTTCAGGTTCTGGTTCCAGTTGAATACACAGACAAAATCGGCCTCCCGGATCAGATTCCTATCCTCCTCAGCCAGTTTTTCAGGGCCGAACCCCGATAGAGAACCAGGATCACTGGCCATGATGTTGACATGTCTGCCTGCATATTCGGCCTCGAAGGCAAGAGTCCTCGATAGAGCGCCTGTCGATCTTACACGGGATAGATCGGCGTCTTTAAGAAAATGAGTGAGAGCAAGTTTTCCGAAATCGTCGGTTTCAATTATCGGAGATACGTTCACTCCGAGCTTCAAGAGCTGGGCGGAGAAGTTCGATGCATTGCCTCCCCTTCCCACGAGGTGCTTCCATCCCAGAATGTTCCCGCCTCCCCTTCCAGCCACATCAACCATGCCCTGGGCCATATCGTCAAGCTTGCCCGGATACGCGAGAATGTAGTCTAGGTAGAAGTCCGGCATAGCGACCACCTTGAATGTCGGCTTCTCAGCAAGCTTTTCCTTCAGCGCCGACACGAACTGAAACACCTTAGTCGCCATCTTAATCGATGATTTCCTACTATTAGTTGATAAGGCTGGGCCAGGGTGATCGGAAACTGGTCGTTAGATGTGACTCAGGGACAAGCACGCCCGATAACAAGACAGAAGATTCACGAACTATGGTCCCGAATCATCCGGATTGCAAGATTTGACAAAGACGCCTTCCGTGAACTCAAAGAGGACAAGAGCGCGACAGGACAGGCTGTCGCAGTCCTACTCCTAGTGGGCCTATCCTATGGACTTGGCTACAGCATCTTCACAGGGGTCCAAACAAACAGTCTGTCACTCAACCAGCTAATATCGGGCACCATAGCCAACATGATTTTCACCGACTTCGCCGCCTTCATCTGGTCAGCAACAGTCTTCCTAGTTGGAACAAAACTATTCCAAGGAAAAACAGGCTTCTGGGAACTCGCTCGACCACTATTCTTCTCCGCAACCCCAGGAATACTCTTCATCCTTATCGCGATACCCGTCAGACCAATAATCATAGCAACGACAATCGTCGCCTCCGCATGGATAGTCTCAGCAGAGTTTGTCGCCCTGAAGAGTGCAATGGGCTTCAACACACAACGAGCACTCCTGACATCCGTCGTCGGACTGCTAACCCTCATCTTCATCCAGATGACCATCTAGCCGGCCTTCGCTCCAACCGCTCAAGGAGTCCCTTCTGTGACCGAACAAGATTATTCAACTACGCGCAGGACGCGATCGCGATTTTCCCATGAGTTGATAAGAGCCGGAACCCTCAGAGAGAGAAACGGAAAGCTACGACGATGACTCGACACCCTGGATCCAACCAAGACTTCAACCTGAGAAGAATGGGATCCCGAATGGTGAAAGCGGCAAGATTCAACGGAGACACCTTCAGAGAACTGAGAGATGACCCAAGCGCCACCGTACAATCAGTCTCTCTTGTCGCCATAGTCGGACTGTGTTACGGCGCCGGACTAGGCCTCTTCGGTTTTTTCATCGCCGGAATATCTACGCTCGAAATCCTCACCGTTACACTGATAAGTTTACTCGCAGCGATCCTGATCGCGATAATTTGGTCAGGTATAACCCTGCTGATCGTCACGAAGCTGTTTGGGAGAAGAATTGGCTACTGGGGCCTCACTCGGCCGTTCTTCTTCTCCTGGACCCCAGGGCTTCTTTTCGTTCTAATGTCTGCTCCAATCCCTATTGTTTTCGAGATTGCTCGGGCGACGAGCACCGTTTGGATAGGTATAGCTAGCGTGTTTGCTGTAAAGAACGCGGGGGGCATCAGCACTCAGCAAAGCATGTTGACATTCATAACCAGCACAGTATCTCTCATCTTCGTCGGCACAATCCTCCAATCCCTTATCCAATTCCTAGTTATCAGATAAGTTCAACAGTATTCCTCCAAGTCCGTGCGTAGGGAATGCACTGGAAACCTAGGGCGAGTGCAGACACTTCCGAGTCGTTATTTCCTAGAGTCCTGACCAGTCGGCGCCTTTGAGATTTGGGCTTTGGATTTCATGAAAATCTCCATGGCTGGATCCTTGGTCATATCGTGATCCTTGTAGAGATGGTCTTGCAATTCGTAATAGGTCGCGAATGTGCTCTCGATACCCTTCACTGAACAGACGAAGCAGAGAATCTTATCTTGGACCATTCGCGAGGCACGAATCCCTATTGAACGAATAGCGTCAGCTTGGATAAAAAAGAGACTTTTCGATTGAGAAGAATGAGAAGTTAACTAGGCGCGTCCCCCGAAAACGTCGGGGAGAAATTTGACCGATAAGTCTGGAGGCTTCATCAAGGACCCAATCCACGGCTATGTCAGAATGGGCCAGACCGAGAGATCAATAATCGATACCGAGCCTGTTCAAAGGCTCAAGCGGATAAGACAACTTGCGGGCTCAGAATTCGTCTACCCCGCTGCAAATCATACGAGGTTCGAACATGTTATCGGCGCGATGCACCTGGCCGGCGCACTAGCGGAAGCACTTCCAATAGATCTCCCTCAAGACCAACAAGAACAGCTACGCTTAGCCGCGCTGCTTCACGACATTGGGCATGGACCCTTTTCCCACGTCTTCGAGCCGCTCCTGACGAAATACCTAGGCAAGAGTCATGAAGATTTTGTTCCCTGGCTTGTGAATGAGACGGAGATTAGTCAGAGGCTCGAGTCCGCGGGCCTAGACCCCAAGATTCTGGGTAGATTGGCCGTTGGAAAATTGGCGGACAGCAAGCAGCCGTACTTGGACCAGATAATTAGCAGCGGGGTCGATGTCGACAAAATGGACTATGTTGTTAGAGATTCCTTTCACACAGGAGCAGGATACGGCTCCATCGACGTTCATCGCCTCCTATACACCATGGATATTGTCGAAGGCAACCTTTCAGTTGATGGAACAGCGGTGGCAACGCTTGAGAGCTTCCTACTCGCACGATTCGAGTCCTTTCGAACAATTTACTTTCACAGAGCTTCTAGAGCAGTTCAGATCATGATCGTGAAAGCTCTAGAAGCTGCAAGGGACGAACTCCACCTGTTAGACTTTGACAGGCCCGAAGACTTTCTCAAGCTGGACGACTACAAGATGTGGACAGATCTGAAGAAGTGTAAGAAGTCCAGAAAGATTATGCAAGACCTCGAAACCAGAAAACTCCTAAAATGCGCCTATGAGCAAACAATTTTTTCCTCTCAAGCGAAGGTGTCCGAGGTGATGACAAGCGAACGTGCTCGCGCGGACATTGAAAAACAGATTGCTAGAGAGGCGAAGATTACTGTGGAAGATGTGATCATAGATGCACCTACCTTACCTTCGGTCCCGTACCACAGTACCGCAGACCTTCAGCCAATGGACATACCCGTGTTCAAGCATTTGCCAAAGGGAAAGAAAGCGATAGTTCCACTGTCAGATGCGTCCCGGATTGTTGGAGTACTTCAGACGTTCATGAACCTAGTGAGAGTCTACACCTCGGAACCTTACCGTTCGAGAGTTGAAATCGCCGCCCGCCACATCCTTGGAGAAGGATCGAGTTCAGGAAAGTTGTCTCAATGATGCCTAAGACTCGAACGCCTCAATCCTGTCACTTCCTTGGAATTCTACAAGTTACATCAGCACTTTATTTCAACCCATGAACTGATGTTGATATCCCGAGAAACCGCGGTGTCTAAGACTGCCAAAGTTCATGCAAACACTCGACGACATGATTTATCGCGAGCTCGAAAAGATCGCGAAGCGCCGGGGAATAACGATTCAGGAATTGATCAGGGCAGTCATAGTTCCAGAGTGGATTAATGGACTCAATGGCGTAGAGGTTAGGGATCCTTCCCCAGCGAAGTTGAATAGTTGGCGGTAGTTTTCCACCAATTCTAGAGCCAACGGTCTAAGCGAGACCGCACGCGACCGACAACACGTCAAAACGTCTTCTTTCCTACTTAAGAATCGCGGAAAGCAATGTGTAGATCATATTGTAACACAGAGGATAACGTAGGCCCAACCACTGTCTTCTCTCAGTGAGTAAGATGTCGAAAGATAGACGAACGTTCTCTCCTACCATCCAGAATATTCTCTCAATAATCACTCGTAGGATGACAATTCGATGAGCGTTGAGAGATTGGATGACACCGTGGCAGCGATTACTCTCGCTGCTACGGTCATCACTATCGCGGTAGGTTTCCTGTTCAATCTTTAGGAGAAGCAGATTCGGCGCTAGCGCCAGACCTAGCCTTATCAAGCAGACTGGCGTAAAGGCGGAGGGCCTCGCCTTCTGAGAGCTTAGTGTTTATCGATACGATGCTCATCTTGTTGTAGATTGCCGCAACTCTCTCCGATAGAGCCCTCGCGGCGATAAGATATTTCCCACCGAGAAGAACAGAGGAGGTTCCTACTCCCCCTTCACGTAGCCCTGGAGTCGAGACGGCCAAAGTGCCAATTTTCATTGAATCTTCGTAGAAGAACGCCAAAACCGCGTTTTCTACCGGGAGCAAGCTTACCTTGTGGACAACACCGTTCCTTTCTAGATTTGCTTCGAGCAAATCGCCTTCAACCCACTCTTTGTGTCCTTCTGCTATAAAATAGCAAACGGGGAATATATTTCCAGACGAGGCAGAATATCGGAAAGATAAAATTACTTTCTTGGCTACGTAATGTAGCGATCTTTACCTTCCTCAGGCTTCTCGTCGCCCTCCTTGGCCTCTTCTACTTCTGCGTGTCTGAAACGCTCCATCTTCTTGCGCATATCTTCGATCTCCGTATCCAACTCCTTCAGGTCCACCGGGATGCTCACAAGTCCTGTCAACATCTGGATTACCGCTCTAGCCGCTTCAAGATCCGGGTAGGCGCCTGTTGTCGCCCCCAAGAGGCCTGCGCAGGATAGACTGCGCTGCCGACCTATGCCAAGAATCACGCCCGCTGCTCCTGTCACAGCGCCTCCCTTTGCGAGTTTTGCTCCCATCTTCTTGAGACGCTCTCCCAGTAGAGCCTCTCCCACAACGGCGTAGACCGCTCCCACATCGTTCCCGGAACGAGTGCCATATCCACCCATCGTGTAAACGGCCTTGCAGCCGAAGCGCTGCGCAAAGTCGAGAACGATGCTTGCCACCTCGTACTGTCCCGTTACACTTGGCTGTGCATCGCCAGTGAGGAGGATTACGTTGGGGTCTTTCTCACCGTAGCCATAGAATTCGTATCTTGGAAGAGAGTAGGTTCCATCTTCTGAGATATTGATGCCGAGGTTTCCATCGGGGAAGAGCAGATAGCTCGAGTATAATTCCGCCATTTTCACGGGCTTCAGTTTCTCGATGAAATAGTCCACGGCGACTTTTCCGACATAGCCAAGTCCGGGAAGGCCCTGAATCAAGACCGGCTCCTTTAGCGCCACCTGTGCAAGCTCATGTATTCTAGTATCACTGAGCATTTGAGAAGCCATGAGGAAGCGCTTTCGGGTTTGCGCGGGCTCTGTGACTTATAGTCATTTCGTAGAACAGGGAAGAACATGTGGAAGCGTGACGAGGGACGATGCTTGCTGGATTGACTAGTCTGAGCGAGGCTATAGAGCTAGTGTTCTCCCTTCAAGGAGGTACCCGCAGGCATCAAGGCTCTCAGTTGGGTGCTGGCTCTTAGCAGTTCTCCGGTTACAGCATAGTATGCCCGGCTTCCAAGCGGTAGGAATTTCAAGGCCTTCGAGAGTTGTTTGATGTAGATCTTGAGTTCTTGCGGATCGTGCCGCTGTCGAGTTTGAACGTCAAGCGCTTCAAACTCATCCTCGGGAGACTTGGTGGTGAGCCGCTCTTTCCTTCTAGCCACGCTTCCCCCTTCCTATTGCCTTCGACCCCGCTAAACGTAATGAGGATTCTGTATCTGAGACCCGAGTGGCCGCGGAATTATCGGTAACTCCCCAATTGTTGTGAGCTGCCTAGATCATCTTTCTA
>WNGR01004636.1_pt1 | contig 15207 bp, 18 predicted proteins | sample 5407581 | NCBI WGS metagenome assembly WNGR01 (sample SAMN13153383, study PRJNA577476) | soil metagenome | isolation source: 80 cm soil or saprolite under Garry oak tree replicate 2 | place: USA:California | collected 2016-06-15
GGAAAAAACAATGGATAGGCGCATCAATTCTACTCGCAACATTTGTGCTTGCACTACCAACGCTAACTCCGCACGTGAGCGCGGGTCCAGTTACCGAGAAATGCGTCGGATGCGGGATCACAATGCTCTCTCCAGGCTCAAACGGTGCACTCAACAACCAATCGACCGTCGGTCCTACCTTCCTTGTCTCATTCGCCCTCAAGAACTTCACCCTCGTCCAACCGGGCACCCGCAACGATGTCAACATCACTAACTCCCAAGGTCTCCAGGAAGGCCACATTCACGTCATCGTCGACGGCAACTATTACGAGATCTGGGCAAGCCCCAATGGGATACCACTTACTCTCAATAGTGGATCCCACACGATTTTGCTCCGGCTAGTCAGTGATTTCCACCTGCCCTTCAGCCCCGACATTACCGCCTCCACCACCGTAACCGTCGCCAACGGAGCAGATACAATCCAGTCGGCAGCGATGAACGCACAGAACTATAGCCTAGGCGCACTAATAGTCTCCGTAATCGCACTGATACTAGTGGCCTATGTCGCGTTCAAGCCCAAACCAAAAACCGCTTAGACGAAGCCCCAACAACGGGGCACGTCCCCTTTTTCTCAAGACTTTGCCACTACTTCTCACTCTTGTAATTGCATTCATCCCTCTAATTCAAACGGGGTCTATCAGTGCTCACGCTTCCGGCCAAGCAAATGTCGCCATAATCGACAATAAATTTCTCCTGAAGCATGTCAACGTCACAACGGGCACCACTGTGATCTGGACTTATGCAAGTAACTGGAGCAGCTTGCATACCGTGACGTCAGTTGGGAATACTACTCAAGGAGGAAGCCCACTGCTAAGCAGTGGAACACTCCACCCAGGCCAAAGTTACAGCTATACCTTCTACCAACCCGGCCTCTATACGTACCAGTGCTCTTACCATTTCACAATTCCTGCAATGAGTAACGCTTGGGTCAACGTAACCGGATCCCCAGTTACGCCTCCTCCTACGCAGAATCCTCCGCCCGACTACACCCTCATCACAGTCGCTGCGATAACAGTAGCCGCGGTGATTGCAGCAACCCTCGCCCTGTTTGTCAGGAAGAAAAAACGAAGGCCCTCCTCCGTTGCTCCAACTTCACCTCAAAACGCCAAGCCGTAGAAAATAGAAAAATCAGCCACGAATCAGAGAGGAATTACGCAAGACCCTCCGGAAAGGTAATCTGGGTACCCTCGATATGAGCCCATCTTGTCAGTGAGTGTTTTGAAAGTTTTTTTGACGGTCATAATGTGCTCTACATGTACCCCGCGAATAGCTTAAACGATATCGAGACAAGGCCCTGCGGCCTTCCAGCCTCAACTAGGAGAAAACGATCATCATGAAAGAAATACAGCGGCGTGCCATGATCCTAGCGATTGCTGTCGTAGTGATTATCGTGACGGCAACGGCTGGCTACATCTATATCAGTTCGTTGTCTCCACCCAAGTCAACGGTGACACTTATCAAAATACCGTCGGGCTCATCAACGGAGCCGACAGGGTTTAGCGTGCAGGACTTCCAGGCGAACTTCGTAAATGGCACGTACACTTTTCCTATTAACGTCACGGTCACAATCGGAGTCAATAACTCGATAGAATGGGTGAACGATGATACCGTGGGTCACACGGCCACTGCTCTCGTGGCTCCTGCTGGAGCTTTGAAATTCAACTCTGGATTGATCTCCGAGGGAAAATCGTTCTCGGTAACCCTAAACGTAGCGGGGGTTTACAAATACACTTGCGCCTGGCATAATTGGCTCGCTGGAAAGATAACTGTCAATCCTGCCTAGAATCTTAGATAAGCAGAGAAATTAATCCCTCGGCGACCTCATCAACGCATGAGGTTACGATGTAGTTCAAGACCTGGATGGATGCTAGAGTCAGTGGGGTTCGTAAGGCTAGAATATTTCAATGTGGTCGTCTGGAAATCCGAGCTTGACTAGTTCAGCTTTGATTCTGGACCGATGATCACCCTGCAACATAATCACACCCTCCTTCGCTGTTCCGCCAGTGGCCAGGCGCTCTTTCAGTTTGTGAGCAACTTCGGCTAGAGATCGTCCGGTCTTGGGTAGCCCTTGGACCACTGTTACGGGTTTTCCCCATCTGCGAAACTCGACTCTTACGGTGAGGTGGGTTTCGCTCTTGTCGAGTTCTTTCAGTGCGCTGTTGAAGTCGAATCCTTCACTCAATCCTGTCGCCCAAGACAGTTTCGGCCCCTCATTAGTTCTTTTCGGCTGCTTCCAAGAACCGATTCAGATAGTCTGCGAGAAGCTTTCGATATTGATCTCTAGTCATGTTTTCTTTCAGATTGACCATTAGGTCCTGAAAGTATCGGAACTGGCTTGCGGCGGCTGGTGGCATCCGTGAAAGAAATCTCTTGTTAGAATCCGCGGCCTTTCCACCCGTATCTTCAATGCCGTGTCTCGTCATTTGGCCGAGTGCTCGAGCATTATGGACCATGATTGACGCGTTCACCCAACTGTCTTGCTTTGGATCGCCGGATTCGACGGGCTCGTCTTTTACCCAGTCTTGGAGGAAACTGCTCATCTGGCCAGATTTGAGTATCGGATTTTTCTTGAGGACCCTCATCGAGACATCGTCAGCGTACAAGTCTTGAATATCGTTCAGTAGGTCATGGACGATCTTCTGCTGATAGTCATGCGACACGTATTGTTTTCCAATCTTGTCAATTGCCGCCTCGATTATCTCAGCGTCATGGGATGGGTGATTATTTTCCATCCTGTAGATGTGTGACATTTCATGAACCAGTAGGCCTTCGAGCATTCCTGACCCGACGGAGCCGCCTGATACGACTATTCTGTAGCCTCTGCCTTGCGGCATTGTATATCCCATGAATGGGAGCTGAGGGTCGATGGCCACTTCGACGTTGCTCTTGAGGCCGAAGCCGGACTCTTTCATCATGCGGGATGCGTTCAGGTAGGCTTTCTTCACAATTTCACTGTTCAGACTATCGCTCGTTGGAGCGACTGTCTTGGCTACGGTCGTGCTTTTTCTTACCGACACCCTGAGTTCTCCCTATAGTCCCAGTAGGTGGTCGATGGAATAGATTCCGCTACCAAGGAGAGCCAACGCAAGGGCAGCTAGGAACAATGTGATGTCGATTTCATATCCGCCGACGTATTTCTTCTTCATCTTGCTCATCGCGAACCATGTTGTTGACAGCATCCATAACGCCGAGAGCGATGCAACTATGGGTGTGAGTATTCCAAGAGTCAATGCTAGTCCGCCGAAGAACTCGACAACGCCACCGAATGGAACCATGGCGGCGGGCATTCCCATGCTCTTCATCCAAGCGCCGCCTTGGGTTCTTTGAGCGGCTGTTAGCTTAGGGTATCCGTGTACAATGAACAATGTCCCGACCGCGAGCCTTAGGACAAACGAGGATAGATCGATGTTCGTGAAGAGTGTTTGAATCATGTCTCAACCAGCACTGCGGTCTTTATTATAAAGTAGGTAGTTAGCTACTACCAAGTAGGTTGCCCTAAGCGTATCAAGTTAACCCGGCTTGACCAACGCGGCAAACTCGCCCAATCGTAACTGGAAACGCCCCTAAGGGTAGAACACCTCGCCTATCTTCTCGCAACCACCTTTTGAACTACGTGAACTGAAACGGACTCTCCGACGTACCGGACGTCACAGGAGGACGCCTCGTGAGAACCAAAGTTGGCATAGACGACATAGCCGTCTACATCCCTCGACTGTACGTGGAGCTGGCTGACGAGAATCGGCCTGAGAAACCGACGGAGTTCTCTGTGGCCAGAAAGTCGGACCCGTCAAAATATCTTCATGGAATTGGAATCGCCAAGATGTCCGTTCCGGACACTTACCAGGACAGCTCCGTTTTGGCTGCGAACGCAATCTTCGAGCTGATGGAAAGAAACAATGTTCATCCGGCAAGTTTGGCCAGAATTGACATAGCCACAGAGACCGGCGTGGACGAATCCAAACCTGTTGCCGCCTACGTTCACGGAATGCTCGAACAAAAGTTTGGCAAAGGATCTCTAAACAGAACCTCAGGCGTCGAGTACAAGTTCGCATGTGTGAGCATCGCAGACGCTCTAGAAAGTTCGCTCGACTGGGCATGGGCAGGAAGAAGCAATGGAAGATCCACTATCATCTGCGCAACCGACATCGCTAGGTATCCGCTTACCAGCCCGGGAGAACCCACTCAGGGAGCAGGAGCAGTGGCCCTCCTTGTCAAGGAGGATCCTCGTCTGCTAGCGATCGACCCTGTCATCGGCACTCATATGGAGGATGAGGATGATTTCTGGAGACCACTATTCTCGACGACAGCAGTCGTCCATGGAAAACATTCCGAGCGATGTTATCTTAGAGCCATGGAAGGCGCGGTGGACAACTGGGCAGAGCAGGCAATCGCGTCCGGCATCATCAGCGCGGGACCTGGTGAATCTCTAGTAGATCACATAGGCCCCATGTCTTTTCATGTCCCATACCCGAAAATGGCTGAGAAAGCCTTCGCTTACCTGCTAATACATTTCTGGCGAGGCCTCCCCCGATGGAAAGAAATCCTCCACCTGATAGGCGACGAGCCTCAAGCAGAGAGCTACAAGAAAAGAGAAGAGTTTGAGAAAGCAGAGGCCGATTACATGAGACACTTCATGGAGACAAAACAATTCCAAACCGATTACCAAGACAAGGTCGCAGAAGGACTAGTGCACGCAAGAGAGAGCGGCAACAGCTACTCCGCCTCTGAGAAGAGTTGCCTCTCGATGCTGCTAGAAACAAAAGCGATGAGGGGAACAGATCTTGCGGGGAAGAGAGGAGGGTCAGGAAACTATGGCAGTGGCTGCAAGGCCAAGGCATCCAGCTGGACAGTTCAGGAAGAATGGGCGGCCGTTGCAAAGAAGTTTGGTCACGCTGAGAAACTACGACATCGCCGACCAATATCTCTCGTAGAGTATGAAATCTTGCATGAGGGAAACCTGTTTCCGGACGGACGAAAGTTTGTCTCAGAGCCCGAGAACGAGTTCGTTCTAGTAGACGTGACTTCTCAGGGCTATCGACATTACAAGTTTGCCGACTGATTGCGGGGAACGAATCAGCGTCAGCGCCTCTCGGATTACTCTAGTCAAGTGTTCAGGGTTTCAAACCGTTATTCAAGCGAGTCTCGCAAAGATAGCAGATTATGAGCGAGCTCGGAGGAGGGAGGCCGAGTGGAGAAGATGAGCTCGTGCTGGTTTTTAGGCCGCCCGAGAATCCTGCCGCGCAAGTAGCAGTGGATACCCCCTTCAAGGGACATAGAGTTAGACTTGACGAGATACTAGATTGGTTCAAGGCGCTCAAGGTAGATTCTATTGAGCTCTGGATCGAGGGCGCAAGGACATCTCGAGGAAGGACAGAGCTCTTTCTCTCGACTGAGGGCAAGACTGGAGCGAAGATCACTCTCAAGCCACACTCTGCGGTCGTATCAAAGGAGCTCTCTCTTGACCTGGTCGGAAGCTCTTCTATCTCGAAAGCATCGGGAGAATCGCCTGTGAATGCGGCTCAGAATTTCCCGGTGAAACAGGCTCAAGCGATAGCGGCTCCTTCGGAGTCACCTGTAGCGGCCTTCTTTTCGCCCAAAGGAGGCATTGAACAACAGATTCTTAGTGGTATAGGTGCAGCGGCAGAAACCATCGAGATGGCGGCTTACGCATTCACAAACGAGATCATCGCGAAGGCCTTGATCGACGCACTCAAGCGGGGAGTCAAAGTTTCCCTGGTTATGGATAAGTCCCAGACAAAGGGTTCCCAAGCCTCACTACATGACGAGCTGGAGAAGGCGGGATCCTCGATCCGGCTGATTTCCCCGCCAGGAGGCATAATGCACGACAAGTTCATCATCGTTGACCGCAAGAACGTTGAGTGGGGAAGCTACAATTATACCGGCAGAGCCGAGGATGCGAACTTCGAGAACGCCACCTTCCTGTCCAATGACAACCTAGCCCAAAAGTACCACTCGGACTTTGTTTCCATATACAACCAAGCAATTCCTGAGACTCAGGGAGTTAAGCGTCCACTACGACGATTCCTGAGGAGACTAGGATCGCCGTTCAAGCATAGAGCATGAGCCTCCGCGACAATTGGGATCTTGTACAAAGTGAGATTGAGAAACCTCCAAAAGTTGTAATGATCCTAAGACAATAATAGAAATTCGCAGAGTAGATACAAGCATGGAGAACCCATTTCTCCCAAGAACTTATCTAAACTGGTTTTTCTTAATCGGGAACCATGACCGGAAAGGTTGTTGTGATCACTGGAGCAAGTAGCGGAATCGGTGCTGCGCTGACTCGACAGCTTGCCTCCGAAGGTCATCAACTCGTTATTGCAGCTAGGCGAGAGAGCGAGCTGAAGCAAGTTGCAGCCGAGACCGGATCAAAAGCGATCCCAGTAGTTACCGATGTTACCCGGAGAAGAGATCTTGAGAACCTGCGCGACTTCGCTCTGAAAAAACATGGCCGCATAGATGTCTGGGTGAACAACGCAGGGCGGGGTATAACCAAGACCGTAATGGAATTGACTGATCATGAATTCGACAGCATCATAGACGTGGTTCTGAAGTCGGTCTTTTACGGAACCCAGACGATTGTTCCGCATTTCCAAGAGCGAGGGGAAGGGCATCTGATCAATATTTCTTCCTTCCTGGGCAGGGTTCCTTTGGTTTCGAACCGGTCGATTTACAGCGCCGCGAAGAGCGCAGTCAACGTCCTGACAGCAAATCTACGCATGGATCTCAAAGGAAAATATCCCCGAATCAAAGTCTCACTTGTAATGCCTGGCATCGTGGATACTGACTTCCACCGCGTCGCAGGAACACCGATTGCGATGAAGGCGGGCAACCAAGTAGGCCCTCAAAAGGTTCAGTCAGCAGGCGAAGTTGCAATCCAAATCGCGTCGCTCATAGACCATCCGGTAGCTGAACTCTACACCAACCCAGCCCTATCCGAATTGACCCGACAGTACTATGCGGACGTGGGAGCTTTCGAAGAGAATATGACCATGCGGTCGTCTGGCAACTAGTTACCTTCAGGTCTGTCCTCCGGGCGCGTCAGTCTGTCGATTAGTGGGGATGCAAGAGCAGTTACGAGAACTGCTAGACCTGCTACAGGGTAGAGTTGCGGACCTACTAGTCCGGCATCAACTCCGGTCTTAGCGAGTACCAGCGAGAACTCTCCACGGGGAACCAGAATGGAACCAAATAGAATGGGGCGTCCAATCCGAGCAAGTCGTGCTCCAAGGAAGCCTCCGGCAAGCTTGCCGAGAACAGCACCGGCCAGAATAATCAGGAGTGGTACACCCAGGGATAGTGCAGAGGACGTGTCGATGAGGGTCCCCATTGATAGAAAGAAGAACACGATGAAGGCGTCCTTGAGGGGTAGAATCTTCTCCCTTACATACCTCGATTGTTTGACGGGCATAAAGAATCCAACCAGCAGAGCCCCGATAGCGGGTGAGAAACCAAGATAGTCCGAGAGTACCCCGAAAAGAAAACCGAATGACAAAGCCAGGAGAAATGCGACCTCCCCGATTTCCAGCTCGTACTGGCTCACCTTGTTGATTAGCCGGGGCCCAAGATACCTCCCGAACCCGAAGCTTGCGAGGAATAAGAAAAACCCCTTGGACGCGATGAATAATAGGCCTAACGCCTGAACTTGGCGTCCCCCTGCCAGCTCAGGTGTAAGAAAGAGTAGGAAGACTGCAATCACATCCTCCACAACCATTACCATCATTAGCGACGTAAAATTTTCATCATGTCCGGGAAAGCGATCGAGGATCAATTTCGCGACTATGGCCGTGCTGCTTAGACCAAGTACGGACCCGAGAAAGAGCGCCGTCCCTAGATCCCATCCTGCGAAACAGAGCGGACAGTATGTTGACTGCGAAAGCAGTAAGACATTCCACGGTACTCAGAATGAGGACCCTAGATCCAACCTTGCCGAACTTACGCGGGTCGAGCTCAAGCCCGACGACGAACAAGAGGAGTATTATTCCGAGGGTCGCTAGAAAGTCGATGGCTGTCGTGTCGCGGATCAGTCCAAGACCGAAGGGACCAACGAGCATTCCCGCCACCAGCTGGCCGACGATCATGGGAAGGCCAAGTCGGTAGAAGAGGAGACTGACGAGAAGCGCCGCGGCTACAGCAATTCCCACCTCTTATAGAAAAGTTGTCTGCAAAAACTGCCATTGATCGAGCGCATTTGATGGCTAAAGCACTTTGGGAAACTCGAATACCAGAATCAGTCTCATTCATTTTAAAGGGACATTAGTATCCGGGCTGGCATAGAGGAAGATCTTGCCAACAATCTTCTCTCCTGCATTAGCAGCATGGCCAGCTGATGCTATGTTAGACTCTGGAATCTCATTGATCAGAGTATGGACATGCCTTGATTTGAGATAGATGATCCTAGCCTGCAAATTGTCGCTCATTATGCCCATTCTTCTGAATTGGGGTTCAACATAGAGGCCGTGGGACCTTGCTACTCCGCCTACAATCGTCATCCATGCAATACTAACGATTCGGTTAGCTATTCTGACAACGAAGCATTTGTCCCCATTCCTTAGGGCAACCTTGACCCATTGTCTATTTGTCTCAGGTTGCGAAGCGGCCATGAAGCGTTCTAATTCTCCGACATCAGACTCCATGCTGACATGATGCTTGAATCTGTGGTTCAGAGGAGCCTTATCGACGTCGAGCTGCCAGATGTTCCAGTCTTCCTTCGGATGTTCCGCTACTTCATACTCTGAGAAAATGTAGCTGGAAGGTTTCAGCGAGTAGAAATGATCGAATGCTTCCCTTGATTTCGTGAAGATGGTTCCTGTGGCTTCATAGCCATCATATATGAACAAACCATTCTTGTGCCCCTCAGTACTCCGGTAGACGTAAACTTCACCGCCGGCCTCAATAGCTTCCTTGGCCTCGTGATGAAGAATCGGATCGAAGAACGACAGGCCTTTGGGCAGATCACCGAGTTGCGCATCTATGGATTTTACCTCGGACACCTGAAGGACATTGCTATTTCTCATGAGTCTCCTCCCACGTATACTAATTCCCATCTAGGTTTCTTCAAGTTGTAGGGTGATGTCATAGGCTACCAATCCAGGATCGTGAAGCTCTTAGTCAGTCTCTCTTCTCCAAGGATGTTGCCTATGACCAGTTCAAGGCTATCTTGGCCGCGACGAAGGCCTACAACTTCATCATCTTTCAAGGCATCCTTTAGGAGATACTCGAACTGGGTCTTACGATCAGTAATGTGACCGAACCTCCTGACGCGTTCCCTTTCTATCTGCTCGTATGCGTACATGAATTCGTACAAGGACCTGTATATCTGATGCTCCATCTTCTCCTCGAAATTGAATTCGAGGTCATCCCTGTCCCTTCCCCCGATAGTTATCGCTTGGAGTCCTTCAAGGTCCGCCCAGAAGATTGTGCCATCCGGAGCAAGTACGGCATCCTTATCAAGCCAGACATCATAGAAGTCCAGGCCGCTGTACGTTCCATTGCCGTTGTCGTTCATGGACCTTACGAATAAAGTGAGAATCGCAATTCCGGTCTTGACGAAGTTCCTGAGGAAGTCCATCGCCTTGTCATTGTTGTCGATGCGGAAGAAGTCAAAGAGTTCCCCAGTATCATCCCCAATGGTCCAGTCTGAATGGAAATAGATCCTGATATTGGACGGGATTAGCCTCGTTTCCTGAACCATCACTTGCTTGAACCTCCTGTACCAGTACACCTGAGTGACTTCCCGTTGGATGGCTTCCGGCAGTTTTACAATCTTCACCAAAGGAGCAATCCTAAACCCGTGAATGGAGGTAGTGCTGGTGTCCGACATCTCCGTTGCTTTCATGGCGATGGACGCGAATTCTAGTCCTTGTGATCCATAGGGGCATCCTCTTGACCACAACTCCCCGGTAAGGTACCTCGGGAACTTCATCTCTTTCTCCATGGCATTCGTGATCCTGTCCTTGGTAGTGCCGCTCTTGAGGAGACCGCAGATCTCCTCTTTCTTGAAGAGCTGGCGGCTGAACGGACTGGTGGTCGACCCTATTCCCTTGACTGAGAAATAGAAATCAACGCCGTCAATGGTCATGTAGGGCTGTTTACCAATAGCACTCCTGTTGTCATCGATCAGGAGCTCTTTGGTTCCTGTCGGGTCCACATGCAAGAATGGCTTTACGCTATCAGGTAGGTATATCTTCTCGAAGTCCGGCATCTGAAAATGTCTGAAGTACTTGCTGGTTATTGTCGCGGCTCCATCGTATACGTTGAGGCTGATGGGCATCCCTCTAAGAGTAATAGGCCCGGGTTTGGCGACTGCCAATTCAGGACTTCTTTCCCGGGCTGGAAGGCTACTGCCTGGGACCTCCACAGTACGGGCACCTATCAACCGTGGTTGGAATCAGAGTTCCACAGTACTTGCAGTTCACCTTGGCTACATCCCTTACTACGACTTGCTGAGGTGGCTTTGATCCTAGATCTATCCTAGATTCCCAAGGCGTTGAAGATGGAGCGCTTGGAAGGCTCGGTGGGTGCTCGGGAAGGGTATCCATGCGTCTCCTTCGACGTAAGGCATAGACAGCTATCACCGCGACGAATAGAATGGCTACAGACGCAAGGATAAGATACGCACCTAGCCCTAAGAGACCGGAGTTCGCAGGAGCAATTCCTGGCGCTAGATTGTAGCTGGTTGAGGTGACATAGAGATTATCGGTATAGGTGAAACTCCCAGCCTGCCCTTGGTATGAGCCATTGTCCTGTTCGACATCGTTGTAGCCTACAATGTATCCGGTGGATGGGTCAAAGTATTCGTACCAAGTATAGGATGCTGTAAAGAGACCGTATTCGTCATTCCGCTGGTATTGACCTGTCCCTTTGGCTTGGATGGTTTGAAAATATTGGTTACCTTGTGTAGGTAATTGCAGACTGTAGTTCTTCGAAAGCACTGTGAATTGCGTATTGAGAGCATAGAAGGTGCCCCCGACCGGAAGTGAGGGGTTCACGGCAAACCAAACGTATATGGGATTTGAGTAGCCTATCTGATGATCCGTTCCCTTTACATACGTGAAGATGCTCGACGACCACGTATAATTGCCGGAAGACGAATTCGAGTTAGACATCCCCTGGTTGTTGCTGTACTGGTACGAGTAGCTGTAAGTGGCTGATACATTGCTCCCGCTGACAGAGTTCATACTCTCCTTGCCCGTTGTCTGGCTCTGATCCGTGTACCCAGTATATGAGCCCCCACCGTTGTTTACAGAGATTGTTTCAGAATAGTTGAAGAAATCACCCTTCTGTGGAGCATAAGCCGAGACCGAATTCGCATTCGCCGCAATTACAATTGCTATCAAAACTATTGACAGAGCTGGTCCAAATACTTTGTAGTTCACCCTGCAAATCCTCCGACGCCGTGACTGTGAGCTGGATGGAATCCCCCCATCCCACTAAACGTTGCATGATAGGATGAGTGAGCTATGATCACCGGATAGTACCGGACAAAGAACCCTGGATGTGGTCCATACGTGAATTGTACTGGAGTATCCGTGATCTTGGCTGTAGGGTCAATCTCCTTTACTATCTCATTCCGAACTCCATGGATCATTCTTACTGCCAAGGCAACCAAATGCGACCGCTCTAGTCCTGTAGCATAGCCTGTGAGCAGAGTAACTGCTTTCTCCATCAGGTCGAGGGCCTCATTGCCTCGAACACGGGTATAGAGGCGAGAATCGCGGCTGCCACTATCGGATACTGCAAATAGTTATGCAACTGCTCCAGAACATACTTCAGTTTCTCCCCTACCTCGTCTGCGTCTAGTTCTCCAATTCCCAGAAAGGCCGAGGCAATCTCCGTGTCCTCGGATATCATGTAACCCCACGAAGTGAACAAGGACCTGAATTGCTGGAATCTGGAACTCAACCCGTCGATCGGAACATTCATGACTGCAAGTATCGAGGCAGCTTCACTTGATTTGGTCAGATGCTCAAACTGGGCAAATCGGTCGATTGGATAAGTTCCGTCGAATCTTCTGCCTGCCATGATGGTGGCAGCAACTCCAGCGGATTGCTCTTTCGGTACGCCCTGTTTTCTTATCTGTTGGTCTAGATTTCTTAGGATGGATTCGAGGCTCTGAACTTGTGGAGTGTTCACCGCGGTCATGATCTCGGCCGCCATGAGTTTGCTGGGAAGTGTGGAGTTGAACTTCCGAAGAACACCTAGAGCCTCAGTGAACCTGTCACCTATTTGCATGGTATTGCCTTGGAGTTTGGCCAGTCCTATTCCTGTGCTCCAGAGCAATGACCGGGCTTCGGCCTCAGCATCAACACCATCATTTTCTGAGTCTTCCAGATCCTCTATCTCGGGGACTTGAGGCCTGATACGACTCACATAGGAAGCAGCCTTGTCGGCTATAGCTCGCAACTCTGCATATGTTGCCTTGATCTCTGCTATGAAATCAGGGAACTCTTGATCGGCTACCCTGTAGCTCCTGACACTGAGATCGTTGAACACAAGAGCTCCAAGACCCGTAAGGGACAAGTACCCTCCATCGTACACCACCATTCGATCAATCACGGACTTTTTCTGAATGAGATCGTTCACAATTGCCTCCAACTGGTTTAGCTCGGATGCCTCACTGGAAACCGCAGCCGTTTCTTGCTGAATCCTTTCCCCTAGCTGATCTTTAGCCGCGGTTCCTTCTAGATGGAATAGGAAAGAGTGCTCTTTTCGCACGTCCTGCTGTAGTGCTTCCTGGGTTTGCTGCTCTCTGGACCTCTCGGTGGCTATCTGCGTGTAGATCTGGGACAGTCTGGCAACATCGCTAGCGCCCTTTTCATAGTCCTCCTTGGTTGTCTTCTGAACATAGCCGTTAATGGACCAGTATTCCAAATCAGCTGATGGAACAGGAGTAATGGGCTCTACCCTATCATATACCTGAGATAGAAATGTCCTTACTTCACTACACTTCATGATAGGACCCGACGATGCTCGGAGCCGCTGCGAGTCTTAAGTGATTTGCTCTGCTGGTAAAGACCCGCCGTGCCCATTCGATGTCAGTCCGAGGATTTGCAAATCGTTTGGGTTGTCCAACGATCCCGACTTAACAGGTTACTAAATGTGATAAACTAGTGCTTCACCTCAAATTGAGCATCAGGGCCCGTAGTCGGACGGGCATCATGTTGCTTGGCACGTTCACGAGGGAGATGGTCTTGAAAAGAAGTGGCGGGATAAGAATTCGTTCGAATCCCACCGGGCTCAGCACTGATCGACGCTCTAGCTAGACTGTCCAAGGAATAGGATCTACAGAACAGAGTTGGCAGCTCGGGGCCCGAGTCTGGTACATAAAATCCTGCCGGCGTGCGGTCCTATGGAAGAGAAGGCTTCTCTGCTCTAGCCTTTCTGGGTCGTTCTAGGTACCGTGAGCCCATGAGGAACCCAACACTCGGAATTGCGAGCCCTGAACCCAGGAGAAAGTACGAGTTCTTGATAGCATCGTCCGGCTGTGGAAAGTAGAACCATTCCACTTTGTAGGCCCGAAAGCCGGACAGTGTGACGTTCGCAGTCCCCGCGTCAGGTGCTACCTGAAAAAGCAATAGACTACCTTCAGGCCTGAACTGTCCAATAACCTGACCAGGAGAAGGGTGCACATGGTCAAAACTCGACTGCGAAATGATCTTGTAGGATCCGCCTTGAGCAAGAAGGGTCAGGGAGAACTCTTCGTGAATCCCTGGCACGAGAGACTGGTCGGCACGGTACCATTCGTACCAGGATTGATTCCAATAGTCAGCGTTGGTATAGTTGCCCCCTAGTGGTGTGAGTAGTCTGACAATCAATGGAAATCTTGAGTATGCGTCGCGCACGCCAAAATTGGCTTCGATTCCATAGATCCCGTCTCCTGAATAGATGTAGCCCTCACATCCGTAGATTCTACCTGGTTGGAACACCATAAAGTCACTATCGCAGTTTGTCTGGACTGTCGTCTTCTGAACATTGGTAGATGATAGGGCGAAGACGCCGTTTCCCAGGAGGATAATTCCCAAGACCACCAGTGCCACCAATGAGATCCGAGCGATCTTAAGACGCTGCGGTGTCTTGAGGAAAGTCGGACTCACTAGTTTCACGGGCTCCTCTATTCGTGTCATCAACGAGAGCCCCGCTCGTCCCAGGTCGGAGAGGACATATTTGCTCTCGGCCGTCTTCTTGAGAAGACCGCCCAGCCCTTCGAGATGATAGCTCAGGTGGGCGCTCTCGATGTCGATCTCCTGGAGAATATCGGTGAAACTCTTTGGGCGCGAAGCTAAGATTCTCAGGATTTTTCTGCGCAGAGGATGCTTTAGCGAGGCGAAAATAACAGAGTAGGTTTCTTCATCCGACAAGGTTCTACTCGCCTAGTGAATGATCCGACCTCAAAATTAGGTCTTTTTCTAAAGGAAACTTTACTCAAGAGAGCTTTACATGATTAGCCCTCACAAATATCTCAGCGACCTTTGAAGTCTCGCAATGTCCCAAGAGAATAATAGTGTCTACTGGTCCGAAAAGGAAATCGAGGGCCCGTAGTCGAGCCAGGCAAGATCCTTCTTGGCTTGTGGATTGTAGAGTTTATCAAAGATTAAGTGTGCAGGGCGTAGCTTTGGGTGGTTGGCGAGTTGAGCGAGCCTTCTAAGGGAAGGGTCAAGGGCCAAGGCACCATCATTCTCGCGTTCGCTATACTGTTCTCAATCACTATGGTAGTCGTACACATTGTTGAGCCGGAAATGAACTGCGGCGCTCTAAGATATGGTCGTGCTTTCCATTGCTGGTGCAGGGCTTGTGATAGTAGGCGCGTTTAACACAGATGCTTCAGGGGCGGCTCCATCTCTCTCTGGTCTCATTCATGCTTCAGCTGCAAATGTCTGGTCTATCTGTGCCGTGGTCGGAATATTGTTGTTCGCTGTAGCTTTTCGCCAAGACGGAAGGCGCTTAGCTATCGGACGATTATCAAGGAATCTGGGACTTGTTGCAATGATAACCTATATTGGAGGTTTTTTCGTCTTCGGAACGTATCTTCCGGCCGTTCAGCCGAGACTATTCTTTGCGCTCGTCGTCCTTTGGATGGTCATCCTTGCCAAACAACTTCGTTCTGGAAAACTCACACGCGTTGCGGTTATCCATGGGAATGATTAA
>WNGR01009343.1_pt1 | contig 15196 bp, 12 predicted proteins | sample 5407581 | NCBI WGS metagenome assembly WNGR01 (sample SAMN13153383, study PRJNA577476) | soil metagenome | isolation source: 80 cm soil or saprolite under Garry oak tree replicate 2 | place: USA:California | collected 2016-06-15
AAGGGGGAGTGTTAGGTCACGGGGTGTTTGGTGAAGGTGCTCGCAGCAGCGCTCGGATCAGCCTGGCTCCAGGAAGAGAAGGCTTCTTTGGACTGTCTCATCACCAAAAACCGGCCCCAAATGGGTCTGGAAAGGGCTGGTCGATTTATCCACCATGTCCTATGGGAGCACCGCCATTCATAGACGACTACCCCCAGTGCGTACTGATCGCTGGCCGGACGAGGATGGCCTTCAATCTGCTCAGGGGCCATGTAGACCAGGGTGCCAATCGCCTCCTGCGTGCTGAGCGAGCCACTACTGTGTGCCAGCGCCGCCAGACCAAAGTCACTGAGTAGCACTTCCTCTTGCCGCCCTAGCAACATGTTCTCCGGCTTGACATCGCGGTGGATAAACTTGTGGTCGTGGGCGTACTGCAAGGCGGAGGCCATCTGCTTGACATGCGAGACGATCTGAGCGAGTGGTACGACCGTGCCTTTGGGGTAGCGCCGACGCAAGGAACCATTGGGAGCGTAATCCATCACCAGAAAAGGCACGCCCTCCTGCACATCAAAATCGAAGACGCGCACAATGGCGGGGTGCGTGAGCTTGGCGATGGTCTGCGCTTCCTGCTGGAAGTGTTCGGCCTCTTGCTCAGTCAGGTGGGTATGCAGCACCTTGATGGCCACTTGCAGCTCCAACCGCACATGTTGGCCCAGATACACCTCGGCATAGCCCCCCTGTCCCAATAGGGCGACCAGCCGGTAGTTGCCAAATTGCTGTCCGACGCGGTCGGTCATGCTGCACCTCCTGTTGTGCAGTGAGCGGCAAGAAGGTCCTTGCAGGTCGATCTCTTGTTGAGGTGATGATGCCTACATCATAGAGCAAACACGTCTCCACGTCAAGTAGAACGGTCGCCTCCAAGACACACAGGAGGCCTTTCATGACGCGAATCCCTCCCAGGTATGAGCGAGCACGCGCTTAGGCGAGCGAATCAACTCAGGACGGCCAGCGTGCTGAGCGGCGAGTGCAACGATAAGGGAGGCAGAGTAGGTCAAGGCGACCTGCTGTGCGATGGTCGACCAGCCACACAGGGGCGGGCGTTGCAAATGAAAGAACAGAAAGACGCGGCCAAAGAAGCGTTCAATAGCGCTACGCTTGCCCAGTTCCTCTTTGGTCCAGGTGGGAGGCAAGCAGGAGCGGTTCTTCTGGCGAGTGCCGGTTCCAGGGCACGACGGCTGTGGCATGCAGGGTGGCGTGGATCCAGGCGATGAGACGCAGGCCCCAATACGCGGCGTCCAGGCGGATGATGCGAGGACGGATCTGATAGAGGCGCACAGCCCATTCCAACAATGGGCGAGCGAACGGGCCATCATGGACGTTGGCCGGGGAGAGCAGAAAGAAGACCGGCAAGCCCGAGCCGCGACAGAGCAAGGTATGCACGCGAAAGCCGCGTAAGAGCGGGCGTGGGTGTTGAGCAGGCGCATGGCCGATGGCGGCATCCGGGTCAGCGCGTCGCCAGGCCAGGATGGGCGCACTGTCGATAATCAGATCGCGTGCCCCGATCAGCCGACGCCGTAGGGCGGTCAGCACGCTCAACACAAAGAGCGCCTCGGGGGCTGGTGCTCCAGCGATGGAAGCTCGCTTCCACTGTTGGGAGGCACTGGGAATGCGTGGCTGCCCAGTGCGATCTAGCGGCAAGCCGCAGGCCAGAGCCAGTGTAGGCCAGGCCACTAACCAGTCATGCATATCCTGATAGGACAGCCGCCACAGCGTGCGCAAGAGCGCGATCAGCAACAAGGACTCCTCGCGGTAGGTGCGTGGCGCTCCCCCTGGTCCGGCAGGCAAGGGGGGCGGACACCGACGATGCGCCAGGCGCACCGCCAGCCGACAGAGCGTGAGCAGATGCAACGTGCGGACCAACGTGAGCGCATCAATGTGCAAGGCCGCTCCGAGCCGCGCTTGCGCTCGGTGATATGCTGGTGGGGGCACTGGTGCCTGTTCGGTAACAATGGTAGGCATCATAAGCTGACCTCCCGGGCGAGGGAACTCGCCTCACCTAGCGTCAGTTTACCCTACTTTTTTGAGTTAGGAAATGCTCTCGACGAGGATAGTACAACATATGCAGCAAGGAATGCTTCAGCATAGGGTGCGGTACCAGGACAACGTACTTTCACTTTATCAATGCATGTGTTATACTATTGTCGGCGAAAAATCTGCCTGTACAATGCAAAGGTATTTTTCAAGAAGACGAACGGGGTGGATGCCATGCGTCTCGAAGGACAACGAATTAATCGGTATAACCTCTTGCAATTGCTTGGCAGTGGTGGCATGGGTGAGGTTTACCTTGCAGAAGATCCACGTGTCGGGCAACAGGTGGCTATCAAGGTGGTACGGGATGAGGCAACCCTTTCTCCAGAAGCGAGTAGGGAAACGGACACTCTTTTCCTCCGCGAAGTGAGGGCCATCGCTAAGCTGGATCATCCGAATATCCTGCCTCTGTTTGATTACGGCGAGCATCTTATAGATGCAATGAAGATCACCTATATAGTCATGCCGTTTCGCCCGGAAGGCTCTCTTGGGGTGTGGGTACGGCAACGAGGTGGGGTGGGAGGAATCACTCTGCAGCAAACAGCCCATTTATTAGATCAGGCCGCCGTTGCCCTCCAGCACGCGCATGACCACCAGATCATTCACCAGGACGTCAAACCCTCCAATTTCCTGTTGCGAATCAGAAAAGAGAATCCGAACTATCCCGATCTTCTCCTGGCTGATTTTGGCATAGCGAGATTCTACTCTGCTACCTCCAATGTGAGTGCTACTATTCGAGGCACACCAGCCTACATGGCTCCTGAGCAGTGGCGAGGTCGCCCCGTGTTTGCAACCGACCAGTATGCTCTTGCGGTGATGGTCTACCAGCTTCTCACCGGGCGAGCACCTTTTCAGGGTAGCCTGGAGCAGATGATGTATATGCATATGAATGAGCGACCTTCACTGCCCAGCACAGTCAATTCGCGTATTCCGCCAGCAATCGAAGCTGTCATCATGCGGGCGCTGTCAAAGAAACCAGAAGAACGCTTCCCTAGCGTCTCGGGGTTTGCCAGTGCTTTTCAGCAGGCGATAACACAGATGGGTCCGTTTCCCGATCCCATCACACCCCTACCACTAAATCAACCGAGCAGCGAACTTTACGGGGTTCTTGCCATCAGTGAGCAGGAAGCAAGGACTGGCAGCATGCGGATATTGACACTTCCAGGTGGACGACGTGTTAGCGTACCTATACAAGCTGGAGCGTATGAGGGCCAGGTTATCCGGTTGGAAGGTCAAGGTGAAGCAGCCGACCCTGCCCAACCCCCAGAAACGCTTGTAATAACTCTAGCCATTGATCGTACAAAAGGAACGGGTTCCCACCCTTCGATCCCACAGACCGCTTCAGCAGACGAAACCTACTTAATCGATCACCCGGCAGGTGATGCTGCACCGGTTGATAGTAATCAGGAAAAAGCTGACCTCGCCACCCTGCCTGCTACACCATCTTCTATATCTGGTGGTAGCGTCAGGGATGCAGTAACACCTTCTTCCTCCAGTTTCCCTGGTGTAAGGCGAGGCACGCAGCAACGCAAGGGTCTCTCACGGGCTAGGGCTCTACTGCTGATCATACTGCCCTTACTCATAGTTGGAGGAAGCATTGGAACCTTTTTCTATATCACGGAAACCAATCAGATAGCAACGTCTAATGCCAACGCTACCGCTACTGCTCAGGCTATGGCTACTGCCGCGGCCAACGCGACAGCAACCGCTTCATTTATTGCGGCTAACCCCAACCCCTATCCTCCGGGGAGCGGGACACTGGCCCTCTATGACCGCTTGCATGATGAGAGCAGCGGCAGCGGGTGGGAGAAAGGGACAAATATCTGTGCCTTCATCGCCGGCGTCTACCATGTAATCGCCACAAATACGCGTAATCTCGAACATTGCTTCGCCCAGGCTACTAATTTCAGTAACTTCGCCTATGAGGTACAGATGACGATTACCATGGGCGATGTTGGCGGGATGATCTTTCGCGCCGACAGTGCGAACAATGCATACTACGTATTCTATGTCGCCCAAAATGGGTACTACAGCCTCTTCGCCTGTGGGCAGACGTGTAAGCCGTTAGTAAGAAAATTCAGCTCTTCAATCATTCAGGGGCTGAACAAGACCAACCTCCTGGCGGTGGTGGCAATGGGGACCACTATCACACTCTACGCGAATCATCAACAACTCGCCAGCGTGACCGATAACACCTACAACCTTGGTCAGATAGGCCTCGTAGCCAGTCCATATGATCGCACTAGTGATCCAACAGATGTAGTGTACAGCAATGCAAAGGTATGGATACTGTAGCTACGCACCGGGATCTCCTGTTGGCCCTGGATGTGGTGCCCGTGTCCACATACCAGTTCGCCACCAGGTAAAGCAGTAGTCGTAGCGAGCTTGCCTCGCAGGAGATTCAGGAGTGGGAGAACTTGAAAAGCAGCGCTGCTTCACTGGGGATCGTAAAGGTAACGTGGCCGTTGCTTAATGCCGCGTTGGTCACTAACTCATCCATGTGAAATGCGTCGAACTGCCACGTTGCGGCCCTGCTGGGGCCTATCAGTAAGGCAGAAAGATCGGCATCTACATTGTATGAGTTGATTTTATCCTGGTTTGAGACAAGCAGGTAGATATTACCCTCCTCGTCTTTGGTTGTGATAGCCATCAGGTTTGAGTTGCCAGTAGTACTGCGATAGGTGGGGCGACAGCCCTGAAGGGCACGGATGCCAAGCCGGAATGCATAGTAACTAACGGTTCGTTTCCCATTTCCCGCCACCAGGCCTTGGAGGGGCCCCTGGCTCTGGGTATCCCAGTCGTACAACGCAAATATATTGCTCCCATATACATAGTCATTACCGGGTCGCGAGACGCGAATCAGGTTGTCAATCAGGTTGATTGCGAAGGAGACCTGGTCGTATCCTCCAGTATAGGTTCCCCATTCGCTTAGCCAGAGCGGGTAGTTAGGATGGCCGGTGGTATTCATCCAGATATGCCTCTGCTCCACGGAGCTGCTAATATCCCGATCATAGCTATGGAAATCCACCGTATCGAAAAAGCTGGGAACATGCTTGAGTACCTCAGAGACCCAGTTGCCTGCGGGAGCCACTGGTGCGTAGAGGTGGTAAGTCCGACCAGGCAAGTACGTCTTGTAGACGTAATCAACGGCATCGTGGGCGTACTGGACAAGCCGGTAGTAGTCGGACAGCGTGCCCGCCCAGCCTTGGGCAGGCACGTCAGGCTCATTATGAATTTCGTAGTCATCCACGTGATAGTTGTTGCGCACGTTTAGCCAGTACGCGGTGGCGAAGACATGCTCCCACCACTCGTTCCAGTCTGCCGCCGTTTTGGGGGGGTTGAGACGTTGTGCCCACACTGGTCTATGAGTGGGGTCCTGGTTGCGCAGGGTCAAAATAGGTCGGATATGGGCCTGTTGCAATTGGCTGAAGATCGTTCGGGCGTTACCCTGCCATGCAGCCGAAACCGGAGAAACGTCCCACCAGTAGTCAGAGCCACCCGGCGGGTTGGTCATCACCCTGTCCCACCACGACCAGTTGATCGCATTGGGATTGCTCTTGATCGCTGCGATAGATGGAGAGCCGTAGACACCATCATCGTCCAGCCATTCCCAACGCGACATACCTCCATAGATGCGGTAGGTGTTGATTCCCAGGTCCCGCATGTCGGCGATGTTAAAGCGGGTATTGCCTTCTACCGCACCTATATAACAGGTGCTTACTCCCCACTGTTTGCCCAAGATACTAATGCTAACTGGCTGGACACTTCCACATGAAAATGAGATCATGGCAAGGTAAACACTGAGAAGTATATTGAAGCTCGTCCTAAGGCGTGAGATTTGCTTCCAGGTAGGCAGTGCCATGCAGTACATCTCCTTGGTGGTAAACACAATCCCTCTTCTATCAAAAAGCGTGGCTAATTCATGCAAATTTAATGAGAAGTGCACTATCGGCAGGAATAGTGAACAGTATATGGCCGTCCTTCAGGGTAGGGTGACCAACGATCGTGTCCATGTGTCCTGCATCAAACTGCCACATTGTGCCAGAACCGGTGGCGATTAAAGAGGAAAGGTCGGCGTCTACAGTAGACGAGGAGGAACTGCCCTGGTTCGTGACGAGCAGATAAATATTGCCTGCTGCGTCCCTGGTGGTGATAGCCAGCAAGGCGCTCGTACTCGTTGTGCTCTGATAAGTAGGACGACAACCTTGAAGCGCACGAATACCCATGCGCATTGCATAGTAGTCAGGCCTTCGTACGCCGGTATAACTTATCAGCCCAAGAGCTGCTTTGCCCCAATCATAGAGTGAGAAGATCTGACTGCCATACACATAATCATTACCTGGGCGCGAACCGTACATAAGATTGTTAATCAGGCTAATGCCGAATGGAACCGAATTGTATTTGTTAGTTGTGTAGGTTCCCCACTCGGTCAGCCAGATCGGGTAATCGGAGTGGCCAGCTTCGTTCATCCAGGCATGGACTTGCTCTACGGAATTGTTAATGCTTGTATCATAGGAGTGGAAGGCCATACTATTGAAGTAGCTCGGAATGTCGTAGATCACATCTTTAGGCCATGTAGCGCCTGATTTCCCTGGGGATGACGCGGGAGCATACACATAGTACGCGCGCCCCGGCAAATACTTGTGGTACACGTAACTGATAGCGTCGTAGGTGTATTGAGCGAACGTGAAGTATTGGCCCTCGCTCCCTTTCCACCCCTGCTGGCTGATGTTTGGCTCATTGGAAATCTCGAAGTCGTTGACGTCATAGTCGTTGCGTACATTCAGCCAGTAAACGGTGGCAAAAACATGCTCCCACCATTCATTCCAGTCCGCAGCGGTCGTCGGAGGATTGTTGACCCATTTCGGCTCCCCCTGATCATCTTGATTCCGTAAGGAGATGATGACCCGTATGTGAGCAGCCTTTAATGCGCTGAAAAGTGTGCGGGCATTCCCGTTCCATCGCGGAATGGCTGGACTCCACGAGTAATCGCTCCCCAGGGGAGGGTTGGTCATGACGTTATCCCACCACTTCCAATTGATCACGTTGGGGTCAGCCTTGATCTGATTGATCGTTGGAACCCCATAAGTGCCGCTATCGTCCTGAGCTTCCCAACGCGACATGCCGCCATAGAGATGATAGGTATTTATGCCCAGGTCCTGCAAATCGGCGATATTGAAACGACTGCTTCCTTCTACTGCACCGAGATAACATGTGCTCACACCCCATTGCGTACCAGCAACGCTAAGAGTGGCGGTTGCTCTTATGGCGGGCGTGGGAGTGGTGGGAGAAGGCGTCGCTTGTAAACTCACCGGCTTGCTATTTGTCAGCAACCTGCTATTTATAAGAATTGCCAGGAGTGCTAACACGATCAGTACACCGATCATTACCTTAAGCAGTCTAGAAGAACTCATTTTGTCATTCCTCCACAAACAAGGAGACGTTGGACCGTTCCACACGGGTAGTATAGCAGAGCAGTTCACAATAAACAATGGCGCGTAACTGCTCCCTGGTAGGCCAGGCCTCCGGGGCGTAGTCGCCCCGGCTATTTACTTTGTAAGCAGCAGCGCAGCGTAGATATCGCCGACTGCCAGGCTTACCGTCCAGAAAAATGCCGTGAGTATACCGGTGAGCAGCAGTAAAGGTTTTATACGCAGTCGTAGACAATGTATGATATGAATGCCTCCTTCCAGCATATCAGTGATATCTTTGATAAGAGCAGTAATAAAGGGGAGAAGGAGGACGACAGCACCCTGCAGGGCAAAGAGCAGGTAGCCCTGGGAGTCGCTCTGGCCAACGGTAGCTAGATAGAACCAACAGGCGCCAAGCGATAGGCCTATCAGGAAAAAATAAGGATAATGTGGTGCTAGTGAAAATGGCCTCTTTATTCCTTGCTGCAGCCCTTTTACCGTGATCATATATGGTTTTTGCACACCCAGGATGACCTGGATAAAGGCACCGAACACAATCAGCCAGCGGGCAATGTGCAACAGAATGCCGCGCCAGCTCAAATCCACATTTTGGGGAAAGTGCCAGGGGTGGCTCCATAGCCAGATGATAAATCCCATGACGCTTATTGGCAGGCAATGGAGGAGGAATTGCCAGTAACTTACGCGTGCTATCGGCGTGTTGGTAAAGAGTGTGATGAGCGGTAATGTGAACAGCATGAGCATAGTCATGGACCAGAATGTGTACCACGTCTGCACAAACAGGAACTGAACTGTCTGGCGTGGGGTGTATTTCTTGATACGTTTTGGGGTGAAAGTGAAAAGGACCTGGATCATCGAGAACGCCCATGCAAATTGTTGCGCTACATAGGTCTCAAAGTTCTCAGGTCCGTCGCCGACAGCAATCACTTCAGGTAGGAAGACCCCTTCGTATCCCTGTGCTGCTAAAAATACCGTATCAAGATGGTCCTCAGCGCGTGTCGGCTGAAACCCACCGATTCCGCGTATAGCTGCCATGTCATAGGTACAATGGCTCCCGATAATGAAAGGCGTGCGACAGAATCCGAAAAAGCCCATTTGTAGTGGGCCCTGGAGCACTGACTCCTGCTCGGCAGAGCCTCGAGCGGTCCACTCACCCAGGTTTCCATACACACTTGGAGCTTGGACCCACTTCACCTTTGGATCCAGAAAGAAGCCGAGCACTCTCTCAAGGTAGGAGGGGATAGGGATATGATCGATGTCTAACTGGGTAAAGTGGCTATACTGATGGCCATAGGCATCAATCCAACTATTCACATTACCCGCTTTCGTTTTGGCTTTGAAGGGGGGGTGTGACTGGTTCCAGGCATCTACCTGTTCTTGACCCCAGGTGGCAACATCGTGGCGCGAAAAATAGAAGATACCAATGGACGTGGCGAATGCTTCAATTTCTGGAGAATGCACTTTGTCCACCAAAATCCAGCTTTCATGAGGGTAGCTGATGTTTTTCATAGCCAGCATCTGCCGTTTCACGATCTCCAAACTTTCCGAGCCAGGAACGGTCAGGCTGATAACGGCTACTCTCTTGAGGATACCCGCTCGTTCAGCCAGATTTGCGTCAGTCCACCTGGGACGGCGCATCCAACCCACAAAAAAGGTGTAAAATGAAGGGAGCAAGGTCCCTTCATAGAAGAAAGCAAGAGACAGGAGAGTGAACAGCGCTGGATTACCAACATTTCCTGCCTGGAGCCACCAGTACCAGAAATAGAGGTTCACCAAAACCCACAGAAGTACTAGCACCACATACTGCTTCTGCTGTTTAGCAGTCATAGCTTGAAGTTGTTCGACGCGATAGGTGTGAATGTCTTCTGTAGGTTCTGCTTCAACGGGTGGGGATGGTAGCGATGGCAGTACTTGCGTCTTCCGTTCGGTACGTATTAGAGGGGGTGGGGTGGACGGAACAACTGGAAGCGGCGTCGTAGGCGGTGCAGCCAGCGACAGGGGAGGGGGCTCGGCGATGGATAGTTGGTCGGAAACCTGTTGGGATTCCGGCAGTGGGAGCAATTGCGCCTTCTGCTCTTCTTCTCTAGACGCTGCGGATTCAAGCATAGAGCATTCTCACTTTCTAAAATAAAGCGATGTGTTTGAGTACAATCGTGCTTGATAGCTTGCTTCTTTGCCAGTAGGAAATGGGTGGAGATATGGTTGAGGATATGGTAGTGTAGTCGAGATCTATTCACCTCCTTGTATGAATCTCACCTCAGGTTTTTTTCACCGCTTCTTGCTGGTGGATTTTATTGAAGTCAATTACCGAATCGGCCTGAGAACTGGTAACAATGACCAGAGCCGCTACCAACTTCTTATAGGATTATGCATGAGCCAGGGGCCTTCTTTCGTGTCCAATCCACGTCACCAAACCGGTCCGAGAACCAACTTATATGTCAAACCGCGTTAAGACATCACGCCGCCGCCATCGATGTTGATGGCCTGCCCGGTGATGCCCCTGCTGCTATCCTGCGCCAGGAAAACGGCAATAGATGCCACTTCTTCCGGCTCGATCAGGCGATGCTGCGGGCTGGACTTTGCCAGCGTTTCGCGCGCCTGCGCCTCGCTCATGCCGGTACGAGCCGAGATATTGGCGACGCTGCCATCGGTCATGGGCGTATCCACGTAACCGGGGCAGATAGCGTTGACCGTGATGTTATATGGCAACAGTTCTACGGCCAGGGCGCGCGTCAGACCCAGCACGCCGTGCTTGGCGGCGGTATAGGCTGCAATATACCCGCCACCAACGCGTTGACGAGTATATCGACTCCACCCAGACCCTCAAGCAGTGTTGATGCCATGTGCTTTACCTGCCCGGCATCCGTGACATCGCAGGAAACCGCCAGACGGCGACGACCCAGCGCCGAAATTTCACCGACAAGTGCATCGAGTTCCGAACCGGTACGAGCCGTAACCGCGACATCCGCGCCAGCATTGGCGAGCGCGAGCGCGATGCTGCGCCCGATCCCATGACCCGCGCCGGTGACGACGGCGCGCTTTCCCGAAAGAACGAGAGTTTGATCGCCTGCCATAAAGTGTGACCTCCAACAAATAGCCTTGTGCGGTTGTTTTTTTTATGCGTCCAGGGGTTCGACGATGCACAGGTCGGCGCGACCCGCGGCGATGACGGTATTCACCTCGTCACTGGTGGTCAGATAGCCCCCGACGATGGTCGGCATACCGGCTTCGTTGCGGATACGGTCGCTATAGGCGGTCAAAAAACCACGCCCGTAAGCTGGTTCGCCGTCGTCGGTGGTCTGGCCCGCTTGCACCGCAATTATATCACATCCGCGCTCCTTCAACGCCCTGGCGACGATGACCGCATCCTCGGTGGTCATCCCACCTTCAATGCAATCGCTGGCGTTGAGCGCGACCGACAACGGTTTGTCGGCAGGCCAGATCGCACGCACAGCATCAAATATGTCCAGAGGGTAACGCATACGCTGCTCCAGGGTCCCTCCATATTCATCGTCGCGCCGGTTGGTGAGGGGCGAGAGAAAACTCGCCAGGAGATAGCCATGCGCCATATTGAGTTGCAATAGATCGAAGTCTGCGTCCAATGCCCACCTGGCGCTGCGCGCAAATTCCTGGCAAACTCGCTCCATGTCCTGGCGCACCATCTCTTTTGGAACCTGGCTGCTTCTCCCATAGGGGATAGCTGAAGCCGACAGTAACGGCCAGTTATACTGGCGCAATGGCCTGTCCAGCCCCTCAGCGCGAGGCCGCGTCGAAGCCCGCCTGCCGGCATGGTTTAACTCTATAGCTATTTTCTGTCGCGTCAGGCTATGTATACCCTCGACAAGTTCCGCCCATCTTTCAACTTGCAGCTTTGTATACACGCCTGCGCAGCGTGGCGTAATGCGTCCCTCTGCTGAAACGGCGACGGGTCCAACCAGCACCAGGCCAGCGCCACTGTAAGTATCTTTGAGAAGCCGGGCATACCCGGCATTCTCCAAAATACCGTGATCTGGCAGGTCTGGGTGTTCTCTGTCCGGCGGACCTGAGGGTGTACCCTCAACTGTGTGGCCAAGTACGAAACGGTTGGGTATGATGAGTGAACGCAGTTGTAGCGGGTTAAACATAGGTGCCGGAGAAAACAGGCGCTGTGGTTGTTGCTCGGATGGGAGTACGCTCTCGCCGGCCGGTTTTGTTTGCTGCGCGTGCCAGCGATCTACCGCTTCGCCAAAGCGCACGTCGCGGAAGCGCAGATCATCATAGGTAATGCGCCCGCTGCGCGTGAGCAATTGAAAGGCGAATTGTACCGGTTCGAGACCGAGATAACGTTTGAGGGTCTCAAAATAGGTCTGACTTTCGGAGGCTGCCCGCTGGAAGACCTCGACGACAGGCTTACGCTCCAGTTCGTAGGCGTTGAGCGTGCTTTCCAGGTCAGTGTGTTGTTCGAGCGCGCGAAGGCCCTGGGCGGTCCGCCGCCATGGACGTAGCCATCAGCGTAACGCGCCATACGTGCATAACCCCGGTCGCTTAACCCGCCAATCAACAGGTCAGGGCCGCGCTGCCGTGCAGTTTTCGGGCCAATCGTGCTGTCCTCCCACAGCGAACGCAGCGCGATCAGCTGTTCGGTGAGACGCTTGCCCCTGCTGCGATAGTCGATACCTGCTACTTCGTAATCTTCGTGACGCGCGCCGATGGCCAGCCCCAATACTAACCTGCCCTGCGAGAGCGCATCGACCGTCGCAGCAGCTTTCGCCAGTAGAGCATCGTTGCGCAATGGCCCGATTACAATAGTGGTCGCCAGTTTGACGCGCTGTGTAACGGCAGCGACTCAGCCGGTCGATTACGCCCAGGCTCGAAAAAGGCCCTTCATCCGCTCGCCTCGACCAATCCAAAATAAGCTGGCTATGTGCGCCAGCGATGCCCGAAGGCAATCCAACTCCAACTCGCATACGCGCAACCCCCTTGTTGCTAAATATCCATTTGAGAGGTTGCTTTCAGTATGACATAAAGCGCACGGGGTCTCAAGGGTAAAAGTCCACTGCCGGGGGCGAACGCGCGTTCACCCCCGGCAGTGGACTCCCTTTCATGGTTTGTCCTCCTTTTTCGAACGGGCTGTCTCTGCACCTTTACGAGACCCCCGCTGCCGCTGTCATCACGTGTGGTAATCTGGTCGCCCTCGTGAACCGCCTGTCTCGCGTCTCTGCCCGCGGTGTAAGCGAGGCATCATCGATGATGGCCTCTCCACTCTCCTCCAGGTAGAGGCGCTGAAACAGCTTTCTGGCTCTTACAAGCCTCTGGCGTACGGCGTCCTCACGTAAATGCAGCAGCCTGGCGATCTCGCGTGCGGATAGCCCTCCAACGACAGATAGGAGCAAACACAGGCGGAAAGCAACCGGGAGTTGTGCCAGCGTGTGCCGAATGGCATCGCGTTCAGCAACAATCTCAGCAGGGTCTGCGGCTGCACCCTCCATGCCATACCCGGCAGGTTGCACCGGAGCAGGGCGCTCGCCCACCAGTTCACCCTGGTTCTCCTCCTGTCGCTCTTCGTGCAGGGAAGAGAATGGCACAAAGCGTACGAGGTTGCGCCGCCGGCGATGCATCCGCACCGTGTTGACAGCGATCTGTAAAAGCCAGGCTTTGGCGTGAAAGTATGCGCCGCTCGCCTGCCGCGCAACCTCGATGGCTCGCAGTGCCTGTAGAAAGGTGTCCTGGGTAAGGTCCTGGCTCTCCTGGTAATCACCGGTGAGTCCATAGATCACTCGAAACACCAGCTTTCCATAGTTGTGAATGAGCGCCTCGACCGCCTGGGCCGCAGGTATAGTGTCGCTACCCATCTATCTTGTTTTGCCTCCGTTGGGCGTTCTGTATGGAGACCCGCCGCTATTAATGGAGATGCATGGCCGGGGAAATCGTGACAATACTGGGAATGCAAACTGCATACTGGCAAACGAATTTTTTGCTGTAGAGGTGTTACACTTCTCTTCTGAACATACCTGAAAAAAGCGTAATTAGCAAGTCAACAATGGGAATAAGACGAGCTGATTTTGGCCGGTCGGGAACTAATCGCCTCGGCTTGCGCAAGGGAGCCTGCTGTGGTATACTTTTCGTGGAAGCAAGTGCTAATACACCTTTTAACAAGGTAATCATCGCAACACCTAGCCACTCTAACAACGCGAAGGCTAATCCATTAGCCAAGCCTCTCCTGACACTCTCCCTTGACCATGTCACCACCTCCGCAGGTCGTATGGAGGCGATCTGCTCGCCAGCCAGTCCGAAGCTCAACCCACCGACTATGCCGAAAATGAGCCCACCTACCAGACCACCCACCACATTAAGACCGAACCCACCCAGCAAGCCACTCAGGAGAACCATACCCATCCCAACAGATATACTCTTGCGCACGAGTTCCCACGGCCAAGTCGCCACCGTCGTAAGTGGTATATCTGTGATTTGCCTAAAGCCGAGCCAGAGAGGCAGTGCAGCGGTCAACCCACCTCCTAATCCACCTATCAGTCCACCTGTCAGCCCACCTACGAACCGGCCACCCAGTTCAACATCTAGCCTGATGAATAGTCCGCCCACGAGAACGATGACCAACAAAAGAAGCGTCTCATACAGTCGGCGTAACCGACGTTCTGAGAGCCAATCTGGCTGGATCTGCTCAAGATAAAAGATGGTTTGGCTCCGCTGGACCATCTGCTTGGACAACCAAGTCAACCAATGCATCGTCTGTTGCTTGGGGTAACGGGAGGAAGTTCCTCGATGCTCAAACATCCGCTCGACGTAGCTCGCAAAGCTCTGTCGTTGTTGTTCCTCAGGAGGGCCTTTCTTCGGCAACGCGCGGACAGAAACTCCCCAATAGGCAAGTGTAAGGACATGCAACATTAATGGGGTTCTCACAAGTTCACGTAATTCCGCGTTATTGCGGATGACTGAGCGTATACCAGTCAGCAACTTACCAGCAGTACTGAAATACTCGTCCACTTGTTGGTCGTCGAGAGGCTGCACCATAACAGCGTTGTGAAGCACCAATCGATGTCGTTGGACAATGTATTCTTCTGTGCGGCTGCAGACCACAAGAGGAATCAGATGATGCTCTTTGAAAGCGTTGATCGCTTCAATACAACCAGATCGCGCAGCCTCGGACACCTCGTCCAGACCATCGAGCAATGGCAGGAGTACATCTTCCTCCACCCAGCGAGCGATAGAGCGGCGTGGTACGTCGTAGCTCCTGGCGATTTCTTCAACAAGCCACTGGTGGAAGGGTACTCGCATTGTGGCCCAGGTGGATAGGTGGACAATCACGGGCAAAGGGAAGCGTACATCCTGTTCAGCTCGCTGACACAATGCCTGTGCTAAATATAGCAGCAAGGTGGTTTTACCAGCACCTGGCCCGCCGAGGATGAGCAACTCTCCACTCGATTGATCATACACCTGAAGCATTGAGGCCCCAACAGGCAACGGTTGTTCCGGGAGGTTCGCCTGGCGGGATCGCAATCGGGTCGTGTTGATGATAGCATCTGGTTTGCGGTGGAGCCCGAGTGTGATCGGTGCTACTCCTTGTAGAGAGGACTCAAGAATGTCCACATAGCGATCACGCAGTTTAGCAAGAAAGCGGACGCGATTCTGCTGTTCCAGAGTGAGGATAGAAGAGGAAGGCGACAGTCTGTTTTGCAGAGCGGTCAGCAGGCCAGCGAAAGCTG
>WNGR01019380.1_pt1 | contig 15192 bp, 9 predicted proteins | sample 5407581 | NCBI WGS metagenome assembly WNGR01 (sample SAMN13153383, study PRJNA577476) | soil metagenome | isolation source: 80 cm soil or saprolite under Garry oak tree replicate 2 | place: USA:California | collected 2016-06-15
CCCGATGCGGCCCCACAGCGCCTGGGGGATGCCCCTGACCAGTGCGAGGTTGGCGGCGCGCAGCACGGCGAAGGCGTCCAGCAGCTCCCCGAAGGGTGGGTGCGGCAGCGCCGCCCAGGCCTCCTGGTCGTAGCCGAGCAGCGGCGGGGTGTCCTGCGCCAGGATCGCGCGCGCCCGGAAAGCATAGGCGAGCTCCCCGTCCCACAGGTGTCCGAGCAGCTCCGCGACCGACCACTCCCCTGGCGCCGGCGGCCTGCCGAGCAGCTCCGCCGGAAGGTCGCCGGTCAGCTCCTGCCACGCCGCCGGGGTCGACGCCATCACCACGACCGGGTCCTCCCCGTCCAGCAGCGCTAGTAGCTCCCGCTGGTATCCCTGTGGATCCGCCACCGGATCCGCTGCCACGATCCGCTCTTCCATCTCGCCTCCACGAGTCGGCACGCGCCACCCACCAAATGTAGCGACCAGCATGGACATCGCTTCGGTCTGATGGCTACTCGAACGCGACTAGTTCGGATAGTTCCGGATAGTGTAGAAATGGCGGCGACGGAATAACGGAATACTGGATACAGCAATACAAGCTGAAGGCCGCGAGAGGGCAGATGCTCACCTTCGTCATCGGGACCGGGCGTTGTGGCTCCTCGCTGGTTCATGAGCTGCTGGCTCGCCATCCTGACGTCGGGTTTCTGTCCAACCTGGACGATCGGATCCCTGGTCTACCCTCGTGGGCGCGGCGCTCCGGGAACGTGCTGTACCGGCGGCTGCCGCCGTCGCTGACCCGCAAGGGCCGGCTACGCTACGGTCCCTCGGAGGGCTACCGGGCGCTGGCCCGTGAGGTCTCGCCGATGGTCACCCAGTCGTCTCGTGACCTGTTGGCAGGCGATGCGGAGCCCTGGGTGGCGGAGCGCTTCAGCGCCTTCTTCACCCGGCGCAGCCGCACCCAGGGCCGGCCGGTGCTCGTGCACAAATACACCGGCTGGCCGCGGAGCGGGTTCATCCGCGAGGTCTTTCCGGACGCCAGGTTCATCCATGTCGTCCGCGACGGCCGTGCCTTTGCCGCTTCGGCCCTGCGCACGCCCTGGTGGCTGGGCTACATGGGCCCGGAGGCCTGGCAGTGGGGCCCGCTGCCAGCTGGCTACGCGTCCGAGTGGGAGGACGCCGGGCGGTCGTTCCCAGTCCTGGCCGCGATCTCCTGGAAGCTCCTGCTGGACGCGTTCGCCGAGGCGCGAGCGCTGGTGCCAGGCGAGCAGTGGCTGGATCTCCGCTTTGAGGACCTGCTCGCCGACCCGCGGCACCACATCAAGGAGATGCTCGAGGCATACAGGCGCCAGCTCGACCCAGGCAGCCTGGCGCTGATCGAGCGATCGCTGGCAAAGCACCTGCCGGCCTGGGGTTACGAGACGGAGGCCGCCGAGAATTCATGATCACTTTCCACGCGCCCGCCATCGAGCGGCATGACTGGAGCGAGGCGCTAGCCAGCGTGCCGCTGGCCGCCGAGTGGGACGAGCTGGCCGACCGCACCGGGGGCATGCCGTGGGTCCGGCCGGGCTGGGTTGCGGCCTGGTGGCGGGCGTTCGGCCGTGGCCGCCTGGAGTTGCTGGCCGCTCGGCGAGGCGGCCGCCTGGCCGGGCTGCTGCCGCTGGAGCGCCGAGGTGGCCGGGTCGCCTCCCCCACCAACCCGCACAGTCCCGGCTTCTGCCTCCTCGCCGAGGACGACACGGTCCGGCGTGCCCTTGCCGACGCGCTGATGCGCGGGCGGACCCGGCGGGTCACGCTCGGCTACCTGGCAGCCGACGGCAGCGGCGCCGGCGCCGGGCTGGACGAGAGCCTCCAGGCCGCTCGAGCGGCGGGGCGGCTGCTGGTCACCCGGCCGATGCTGCGCTCGCCCTACATTCGGATCGAGGGCGACTGGCCTGCCTATACCGAGGTCGTCGGCGCACACAAGCTCAGCGAGATGCGACGGCGACGGCGCCGCCTGGAGCGGCTCGGCAAGCTGGCCGTGGACCTGCAGGACGGCCGCGAGCAGCTCGACGAACTGCTCGCCGAGGGCTGGCAGGTGGAGGGCAGCAGCTGGAAGGGACAGCGCGGCACCGCGGTCGCCTCCCACGCCGACACCCGCGAGTTCTACGGGGCGGTGGCGCGCTGGGCTGCCGCCCGGGGCTGGCTGCGGCTGGCCTTCCTGCGGCTGGACGGCCAGCCGCTGGCATTCGACTACGGCATCGAGACCAACGGCGTGCACTATCTGCTCAAGACCGGCTATGACCCGGCCTGGCGAACCTACGGGCCAGGCGTGCTGCTGCGCCACGAGATGATCGCCCGCGCCTTCACCCTGCGGCTGGAGCGCTACGAGCTGCTCGGCGCTGATGATCCCTGGAAGGCGGACTGGACTGACACGGCCCACCAGCTCACCGCGCTGCGGGTATTCAGCCGCTCCCCGGCTGGGCTGGCCGGCTGGGCCGCCTGGGCGCATGGGCGACCCGCCGCCAAGCGCCTGCTCATCGCCCTGGGGCGCCGATGAGACCCCATAACACAGGAGGGTAAAACATCAACAGCCAGCTCGGCGTGTGGCCGCCGCTCCCGTTGCACGTCTACCTGCACCGTGCGGCACCGCGGCTGCCGTTCCCGCTGGAGGAGCCGGGCTGCCGGCTGTTCTGCAAGGGCCGCCACGCCCTCTACCACGGCGTCAAGGCGCTTGGCCTCGGAGACGGCGACGAGGTGCTTATGCCAGCCTGGCATCACGGCTCCGAGGTGGAGGCGCTGTTGCGGGCGGGGATCACCCCGCGCTTCTACGAGGTCGGGCCCAGCCTCGCGCCCGACGGCGATGAGCTGGAGACGCTGCTCGGCCCCCGCACGCGCGCCCTCTACCTGATCCACTATCTCGGGTTCCCCCAGGACGCCCCCGGCTGGCTCGCCTGGTGCCGCGCGCGGGGACTGCTGCTGCTGGAGGACGCCGCCCAGGCCTGGCTGGGGAGCATCGGCGGCCAGCTCCTCCGCGACCGCCCCCTCGGCTCCTTCGGCGACCTGTCCATCTTCTGCCTGAACAAGACGGTCGGTCTCCCCGACTGCGGCGCGCTGCTACTGCCGTCGACTTCGAGCAACCTATCGGGCCCACCGCTCGACAGCCATCGAGGGGCCAGCGGGCTGTACAAGGTCAGCCGCCGGCACGCCGCCTGGCTGATCTCGCGGTCGCCCCTGTTGGCTACTGCCGGCGTCCGGCTGGAAGGGGGCCGGGTTGCAGCCGAGCAGGAGATCGCCCTCGGCGAGGTGGACGCCGGGCCGTTCCGGGCTGCCGGCGTCCTGCTCCCCCGCCTGCTCAAGGGTGATCCGAAAGCAAAACGGCGCAGCCACTACCGGGTGTTGCTGGCGGAGCTGGCCGAGCACGTGCCCGAACCGTTCGCGCGGCTGCCCGAGGGCGCCGCGCCGTTCGCGTTCCCGGTCGAGACCGACGACAAGGATAGCCTGCTGGCGCGGCTCAACGAGCATGGCATCAGCCCGCTCAACTTCTGGGCCGTGGGTCATCCGGCCGTGCCGGCCGAGCGCTTCCCGCTGGCCGCCCGGCGGCGGCAGCGCACCGTCGGCCTCCCCGTCCACCAGGAGCTACGCTCCCGGGACCTGGAGCGCATCATCAGCGCGGTGCGGGACCGCCCCGGCGCTCCGGGCGCTCCGGCTCCGGGTCCGGGTCCGGGTTCGGTTCCCGCCACGAAGCTCCAGGTCGAGGTCCTGGCCTCGCTGGAGCCGTTACGGCACGAGTGGACCAAACTGGCCGAGCGCAGCCAGAGCGTCTTCAAGACCTGGGAATGGGCCTCGACCTGGTGGCGCTACGCCGGCGCGGGCCGGCAGCTCGAGGTGGCCGCCATCCGCCGTGGCGACGAACTGGTCGGCGTCGTGCCCATGTACCGCTGGCGAAGCCGGCCAGTCGAGGTCCTCCGCTTCCTCGGCCACGGCCCAGCGGACGAGCTCGGCCCAGTCTGCGATCCCGAGGACGTGGCGGTGGTGGCACGCGGGTTGCGCTGCGTCCTCGCCGGGCTGGACTGGGACGTCTTCGTGGGCGAGCAGCTCCCGCGCGAGGCCGACTGGCGGGTGCTGCTCGGCGGCAGGCGCCTGGCCGCCGAGTCAAGCCCGATGCTGCGCTTCGGGCCGGAAGGATGGGACGGCTTCCTGCGGACGCGCGGCGCCAACTTCCGCGAGCAGGCCAGGCGGCGCACCCGCAAGCTGGCCCGTGAGCAGCAGGTGCGCTACCGGCTGGCCAACGGGTCGCGCGACCTGCAGGACGACCTGGACACCCTGTTCGCCCTGCACACCGCGCGCTGGTCCGGGCAGCGGTCGGACTTCCTCGCGCACGAAGCGTTCCACCGCGCCTTCGCCCCGGTGGCGCTGGAGCAGGGGTGGCTGCGACTGTGGTTCCTGGAGGTGGAGGGAGCGGCGGTCGCAGCGCTGTACGGTCTGCGCTTCGCCGGCACCGAGTGCTACTACCAAGCCGGCCGCGACCCCCGCTGGAACGAGTACCGCGTCGGCTTCGTCCTGCTGGCGCACGCCGTCCGGCAGGCGGCCGAGGCCGGTATCGGCGAATACCGCCTGCTCCGCGGAGGCGAATCCTACAAGTATCGCTTCGCCACCGCCGACCCGGGCCTGGAGACGATCGGCCTAGCCAACGGCCCGCTCGCCGGCGCGGCGCTGCCGCTGCTCACGGCCATGCGGGCCGCGCCAGGGACACTCGGCTCAGTCGCGCGCCGCGCCGGGGCCGGCTTCCTCAACCGCCAAGGCGGCGGCTAGGGGGTCGGGAGCCTCACAGTTCGGGGGCGATGTGCATCGGGCACCTCGGCACGTGATACTGCCGGAGAACATGTGCGCGAACGTGGGCGACATCAGGGTGGGCGTCGACGTGGGCGGCACCTTCACCGACCTGGTCGCCCTGGTCGGCGGCCGGGTGGTCAGCGCCAAGGTCCCGTCCACGCCCCGGGACCAGGCGCGGGGGGTCATGCACGCGATCGGGCATGCCCAGCTGGCGAGCGAGCAGGTCGCCGTGATCGCTCACGGCAGCACGGTCGCGACCAACGCCCTGCTGGAGCGAGGCGGAGCCCGGACCGCGCTGGTCACAACCGAAGGCTTCAGGGACGTGATCGAGATCGGCAGGCAGAACCGGCCCACCCTCTACGACCTGACCCGCGACCGGCCCCCACCGCTGGTCCCCCGCGAACTGCGCTTCACGGTGCGGGAGCGCATGGGCCCAGAGGGCGTGCTGGTTCCCCTGGACGAGGCGTCGCTGGCTGCGGCGGTCGCCGCCTGCCGCGCGGCCGAGGTCGACGCGGTCGCGGTGTGCCTGCTGTTCGGGTTCCTGCACCCCGAGCACGAGCTGCGTGTCGGCGCGGCGCTGCAAGCCGCCCTGCCCGGCGTGCACGTCTCCCTGTCCTGCCAGGTGCTGCCCGAGTTCCGCGAGTACGAACGCTGCGCCACCACCGTCGCCGACGCCTACCTGACACCCCGGCTCGCCACCTACCTGCGCAGCCTCTCCGGGCAGCTGCGCCAGCGCGCGCTGCCCGACCCGCTCATCATGCAGTCCTCCGGTGGCGCGGCCGAGGTTGAGGAGGCCGCCGCCCACGCGGCTGCCTGCGTGCTGTCCGGCCCGGCGGGCGGGGTCGTCGGGGCGGCCTGGGTCGCGGGGCTGAGCGGCCACCGCGACCTGCTCACCTTCGACATGGGCGGGACCTCCACCGACGTCGCGCTGGTACGCGGCGGCGTGGTCAGCACCACCACCGAGTCGATCGTCGGCGGCGTCCCGATCCGGCTGCCTGTCGTCGACATCCACAGCGTGAGTGCTGGCGGCGGCTCGATCGCCTGGGCGGACGACGGCGGCGGCCTGCGGGTCGGGCCGCGCTCGGCCGGGGCCGACCCAGGCCCCGCCTCCTACGGGCGCGGCGGCCAGGACCCGACCGTGACCGACGCCAACCTCTACCTCGGCTACCTGGCCGACGGCGCCGTGCTCGGCGGCGAGGTGCGTTTGGACCGGAGTCGCGCCGAGGCCGCGCTCACGCATCTCGGCGAGCGCCTCGGGCTGGCAACGCGGAGATGACCCGGGCGCTGCGCGTGATCAGCGTCCAGCGTGGGATCGACCCGCGCGACCACACCCTGGTCGCCTTCGGGGGCGCTGGCGGGATGCACGCCTGCGCGCTGGCGGAGGAGCTGGGGATCACGCGCGTGCTGCTGCCCGGCGACGCCGGGGTGCTCAGCGCCCTCGGCCTGGCCATCGCCGACCTGCGGCGCGACTACCTGCGCCCCTTCCTCGGCGCGCTCGACCAGACCAACCCGGCCGCGCTGGAGGCCGCCTGGAAGGAGCTGGAAGCCCGCGCCAGCGCCGACGCTGGTGAGCGGGCGGAAGCGTCCGCCCTCCAGCTGACACGCCAGGTGGATCTCCGCTACCGCCAGCAGTCGTTCGAGCTGACCATCACGGCCGGTTGCCCCGACCCCAGCGAGCTGGCCGCCCGGTTCCACGAGGCGCACGAGCGCCGCTATGGCTACCGGATGCCGGACGAGCCCGTGGAGCTGGTGAACCTGCGCCTGATCGCCGTCACGCCGGTGGAGAAACCGTCACTCTCGGCGACAGCCGGTACCACTCCGGCGGCTCCGAGCCGGCGCCGGTCCAGTTTCGACGACGGCTGGCAGGAGGTGGAGGCTCTTGACCGCGCCAGCCTCGGGGTGGGCGCGGAGGTGCGGGGCCCGGCGATCGTGGCCTCCTCGGACGCGACCTGCGTGGTCCGTCCGGGCTGGCACGGCGTGGTCGACGAGGTGGGCTCCCTCCTTCTGGAACGGGAACAGAAACGGCAGCGAGTGCCATGAAGGGCGAGCCGCTCGACCCGATCACCCTCTCGGTGCTGAGCAGCGCGCTGGCCGGGATCGGCGAGGAGATGGGCACCGCGCTGGTCCGGAGCGCCTACTCCGCCAACATCAAGGAGCGGCGCGACTGCTCAGCCGCGCTATTCGACGCCGCCGGGCGGATGGTGGCGCAGGCCGAGCACATCCCCGTGCACCTCGGCGCGATGCCGGAGGCGGTCGCGGCGGTGATCGCCTGCGACCCCGACCCCGGCGACGTCTATGTGCTCAACGACCCCTACTCGGGCGGCAACCACCTGCCCGACGTGACCATGGTGTCGCCGCTGGACGTGGGCGGCGAGCGGCTCGCCTACGCGGTCACGCGGGCGCACCACTCCGACATCGGCGGCATGCAGCCGGGCTCGATGCCGGCGGGCTCACGCGACATCTACTCCGAAGGGCTGATCATTCCGCCGGTCCGGCTGGTCGCCGCCGGTGCGTACGTCAGCGACGTGCTCAAGCTGCTGCTCGCCAACACCCGCACCCCGGCGATCCGGCGCGGCGACTTCCGCGCCCAGATCGCCGCCAACCGACTGGCACAGGAGCGCCTCACCGAGCTGGTGGCGCGCTGGGGGCGCGACCTGGTGCTGGCGTCCTTCGACGGGGTCATCGCCGCGACCGAGCGCCGCACCCGCGAGGCGATCCGGCGGCTTCCCGACGGCGACTACACGGCCGCCAGCGAGCTGGAGGGCGACGGGATCGTCGACGACGACATCCCGATCCGCGTCACCGTCCGGATCCGGAGTGACGAGCTGCAGGTGGACTTCGCTGGCACCGCCGGCGCCGTGCCGGGCAACGTCAACTGCCCGCTGGCGGTCACCCGCTCGGCCTGCATCTTCGCGCTGCGGGTGCTGGTCGCCGACGACCTCGGCACCAACGCGGGGACCTGGGCGCCGCTCACCATCCAGGCGGAGCCGGGCAGCCTGGTCAACGCGCGGCGCCCCTCGGCGGTGGTCGCCGGCAACGTCGAGACCAGCCAGCGCATCGCCGACACGGTGCTCGCCGCCCTCGGCCAGGCCACCGACCTCCCAGCGGCGGGCCAGGGCACGATGAACAACGTCAACATCGGCGGGCGCGGCTGGACCTACTACGAGACCATCGGCGGCGGCCAGGGCGCGAGCAGCAAGGGGCCCGGCCCCACAGGCGTGCACGTCGGCATGAGCAACACGCTCAACACCCCGATCGAGGCCTTCGAGCTGGAGTACCCGATGCGTGTCGAGCGCTTCGAACTTGCCGACGGCAGCGGCGGCGCCGGGCAGCACCGCGGCGGCGACGGCATCGTCCGCGCGATCCGGGTGCTCGAGGGCGCCAACCTCTCGCTGCTCACCGACCGCCGCCGCCACCCCACCCCCGGCAGCCACGGCGGCGAGCCGGGCCGCTGCGGGCGCAACGAACTGAACGGCACGCCGCTGCCGCCGAAGGTGAACGTCGCCCTCTCGCCCGGCGACGTCGTCACCATCACCACCCCAGGTGGCGGCGGCTGGGGCTCCCGGACCCGGTCGGGTGGATCTGGGACCACGCAGAACACCATGCCCGCCGGGTCCCGCATGACGCACCAGCGGTTGATGCGCTGGACCTCTTCGGCGCCCAGCCCCTTCAGGCGTGCGACCTCAGCCTCCAGGTCGTCGGTGTGGATGTCCAGGTGGATGCGGCTGGGGCCCTCCCCCAGCCGCTGCACCAGGATCCCGATCGCCTCGTCCACCAGCATGGCGCCGTGGTATTCCGGCTGGCGGGCGGACCGGCTCAGCTCCTTGCCGGTGGCCGCCTGCCAGAACGCCAGCTCCTGATCGTGCTCGGCCTCTGGCACGTCGATCACGACCATATACAACCTGCTGTAGTGCGACATGCACTCACCTCCGGTGGACATCCTGCAGGAAGGCAGTGACATGCGGTTCAGCTTCGCCTTCGGCTTCAGCGTCCGAGTTCGACGTTCTCCAGGATGCCGAGTGCGTCACCGACCAGCACGGCGGCCGAGTAGTAGGCGCTGATCAGATACGACATGCATGCCTGATCGTCGATGCCGGTGAAGCGGACCGACAGGCTCGGCTGGTACTCATCGGGGATGCCGGTCTGGTGCAGCCCCACCACGCCCTGGTCCTCCTCGCCGGTGCGCATGACCAGGATCGAGGTGGTCTGGGTGGGACTGATCGGCAGCTTGTCGCAGGGCAGCAGTGGGACGCCCCGCCAGGCATGGACCTTGCGGCCGTCCAGCTCGGCGGTTGGCGGGTAGATCCCCTGGCGGGTGCACTCCCGGCCGAACGCGGCGATGGCCTTCGGGTGCGCGAGGAAGAAATGTGACTTGCGCCGCCGGCACAGCAGCTCGTCAAGGTCCTCGGGCGTCGGCTGCCCACTGCGGGTGGAGATCCGCTGGCGCAGGTCCGCGTTGTGGAGCAGGCCGAAGTCGCGGTTGTTGACCAGCTCGTGCTCCTGGCGCTCCCGCAGCGCCTCGATAGTCAGCCGCAGCTGCTGCTCCACTTGGTCCATCGGTTCGCTGAACAGGTCGGCCACCCGGGTGTGGACCCGCAGCACGGTCTGGGCCACGCTGAGCTGGTACTCGCGCGGAGCGGTGTCGTAGGCGACGAAGGTCGAAGGCAGCTGCGGCTCGCCGTCGTGACCGGCGGCCATCTCGATCGCCGCCTCACCGTGCTTGTTGCGCGGCTGGCTGCGCCCGGCGAGGGCCTGCTGGAGGTGGGCCCGCAGCGCCTCGGAGCGGCCATGCAGCTCCTGGAGAGCCTCCGGAGGGAGGACCAGCAGCGTGCACGGTGTCACCGCCTTGACGGTGAACTCCCACGAGCCCCGGCGCTGTGCGCCGGCCTGCAGGCCGGCTAGCGCGTCGGCGCCGAAGTGGTCGCCGTCGCTGAGCAGGCCCAGGGCCACCGGGTCGCCGTAGGGGCCCTCCCCCAGCTTGTTGGCCTTGCCGTGGGCCAGCAGCAGCAGCTGCCCGGCCGGCTCCCCGGCCGCGACCACCACCTCCCCCGCTGCGACCTCCCGCTGCACGAACCGGCCGGCCAGCGCCTCCAGCACGTCGAGGTCGTCGAAGCCGCGCAGCAGTGGCAGCTCACACAGCTCCTGCGGGATCACCCGCACCTCGGCACCGGTGGTGGTGAAGCTGATGCGCCCATCCCCGACCGTATACGAAAGCCGCCGGTTGACCCGGAAGGTGCCGCCGTCCACCTGCACCCAGGGAAGCAGCCGCAGCAGCCACCTGGGGGTGACCTCCTGGATTTGCGGGGTGGACTTGGTGGTGGACGCGAGGGTGCGCGCCGCCTCCACCCCAAGGCAGCTGCTTGCCTGGTCACCGTTGGCTGCATCCGCGGCGCGCACCCTTGCGGTCGTCTCGGTCATGCGCGAGTCCCGGCCTCGGGCCGCACCCCTAGCCTTCCCGCCCGAGCTCGGCGTTCTCCAGGATGGCGAGCGCGTCAGGGACCATCACCGCTGCCGAGTAGTAGGCGCTGACCAGATACGAAATGAGCGCCTGGTCGTTGATGCCCATGAAACGGACTGACAGGCTCGGCTGGTACTCGTCGGGGATGCCGGTCTGGTGCAGCCCCACCACGCCCTGGTGCTCCTCACCGGTGCGCATGAGCAGGACCGAGCTGGTGCGGGCGTCGGTGACCGGGATCTTGTTGCATGGGAACACCGGCACGCCGCGCCAGGCGGGGACCATGTGGCCGTGCAGGTCGATGCTCTGCGGGTAGACGCCCCGGCGGGTGCATTCCCGCCCGAACGCGGCGATGGTCTTCGGGTGGGCGAGGAAGAAGGCCGGCTCCTTCCACACCATCGAGAGCAGCTCGTCGAAGTCGTCAGGGGTCGGCGGCCCGCTGCGGGTAGAGATCCGCTGGCTGAAGTCAGCATTGTGGAGCAGCCCGAAGTCGCGGTTGTTGACCAGCTCGTGCTCCTGGCGCTCCCGCAGCGCCTCGATAGTCAGCCGCAACTGCTGGTCGACCTGGTTCATCGGGTGGCTGTACAGGTCGGCCACGCGGGTGTGGACCCGCAGCACTGTCTGGGCCACGCTGAGCTGGTACTCGCGCGGCGCGGTCTCGTAGGCGACGAAGGTCGAGGGCAGCTGTGGCTCGCCGTCGTGGCCGGCGGCCATCTCGATCGCCGCCTCGCCGTCGTCGTTCATAGCCCCGCCCCGCAGGCGGCGCGCCTGCAGCTCCTGCAGGTGGTTGCGCAGGCTCTCGGACTGGCCGGCTAGCTCCTGGAACGCCTGCCGGTCGAGGATCAGCACCGTGCACGGAGTCACCGCCTTGAGGGTGAACTCCCAGGTGCCCGGCCCTGCACCCGGACCGCCGTTGCCGTTGGCGGAGCCGTTGCCGGCGCTGGCTGGCCCGTCTATGAGCGTCTCGTCGCCGAAGTGGTCGCCGTCGACCATCACCCCCAGCACCACCGGGTCGCCATACTTGCCCACCACGAGCTTCTGCGCCTTGCCGTGGGCCAACAGCACCACCTCGTCAGCGGAAGTCCCCGCCCCGATGATCACCTCACCGGCTCCAACCTCCCGCTGCACGAAGCGGCCGGCCAGCGCCTCCAGCACACCGAGGTCGTCGAAGCCGCGCAGCAGCGGCAGCTCGCACAGCTCCTGCGGGATCACCCGGACCTCGGCACCGGTGGTGGTGAAGGTCACGCGCCCGTCCCCAACGGTAAAGCTCAAGCGCCGGTTGACCCGGTAGGTACCGCCGGAGACCTGGACCCACGGCAGCAACCGCAGCAGCCAGCGGGAGGTGATCTCCTGCATCTGCGGGGCGGACTTGGTGGTGGTCGCAAGGTTGCGCGCCGCCTCGACCCCAAGACTCGACATGGGCCGATCGCCGTTGCTACTGACCTCCGCTACCTGGTCCGGCTCCGTCAACGCCACAGGTCAAACCTCCAAGACTCGGGGAAAGATACGAGAACACTGCTTGAGACTTACGCTCAGTATGGCCCGATTATCTCGAAGGTTCAACCTGCGATCGACGCTCGCCATTCGTTCGTATCAGGAACCACGTCAGGAATGGGCGATGACCGGATGCGGCCGGTACGGCGCCTCCAGCCGGGCGACCTCTTCCTCGGTCAACGCGACCTGGATGGCCGATACCGCGTCGTCCATGTGGCCCAGCTTGGTCGCACCCACAATCGGGGCGGTCACCGCGGGTTTGCCGAGCAGCCATGCTAGCGCGATCCGCGCCGGGGACAGGTCGCGCTCGGCGGCGACGGTGCGGACCACGTCGATCACGTCGAAGTCCTCGTCGCTGTAGAACTCATGGCCGAGGGGGTCGCTGCCAGCGCGGACGCTGTGCTGCTCGCCGCCGCGCTCGCGGTTGCCGGCCAGCACGCCGCGCGCCAGCGGGCTGTAGGGGATGCAGCCAACGCCCTGGTCCAGGCAGAGCGGGATCATCTCACGCTCCTCCTCGCGGTAGATCAGGTTGTAGTGGTTCTGCATGGAGATGAACCGGGTCCAGTTGGCCGTCTCGGCGATGTGCTGCGCCTTGGCGAACTGCCAGGCGTACATGCTGGAGGCACCGATGTAGCGCGCCTTGCCGGCCCGGACCACGTCGTGGAGGGCCTCCATCGTCTCCTCAATGGGCGTCTCGTAGTCCCAGCGGTGGATCTGGTAGAGGTCGACGTAGTCGCTGCCGAGCCGGGTCAGGGAGGCATCGATAGCTGCGAAGACGTGCTTGCGCGACAACCCCCCGTCGTTCGGGCCCTGCCCCATTGGGAAGTAGACCTTGGTGGCGAGGACGTAGTCCTCACGGCGCGGGAAGAGCTTGCTGAGGAGCCGGCCGGTGATCTCCTCAGTCACACCGGTGGAGTAGGCGTCGGCGGTGTCGAAGAAGGTCACACCGGCCTCGACCGCGCGGCGCACGATCGGCTCGGCCTCGTCCTCGTTCAGATGCCACCTGCGTTCGGCCTGGGAACCGTAGCTCATCATCCCCAGGCAGATGCGCGAGACCTTCAGACCAGACGATCCCAAGCGGCAATACTCCATGTCGTCTCCTCAGCGAACTCGGTTTCAGCAGGCCAATTCCCAGCCTAGGCCTGGTGCAGCGCCACTCCTATCACGACCAGGAAGGTATAGGATCCAGATGAATGGCGACGCAACGGAGTTGGACACCGGATGCCGTCAGAACAGCGGAATCTCACCCGCCAAACTTTCGAGCTGCTTGACGACCTCGCCCTCTTGGACGCCACCGCGCAGGCGGAGCTGGTCCGCAGCGGCCAGGCCAGCCCACAGGAACTGGTCGACGCCGCGATCGAACGGATCGAGCGGCTCAACGGGGCGCTGAACGCGGTCGTCACCCCCCTGTTCGAGAAGGCCCGCGCGGCGGCGGGAGGCGACCTGCCCGACGGACCGTTCCGGGGCGTGCCGTTCCTGCTCAAGGACCTCGGGGCGCTGTCAGCCGGCGACCCGTACGCGGGCGGGGTCAAGGCGGCGCGCTCGGCCGGCTACGTCGCCGACCACTCCAGCGTGATCACCGAGCGGTTCACCGCCGCCGGGCTGGTCTGCCTCGGCCGCACCAATACCCCGGAGTTGGGCCTGGTGCCGACCACCGAGGGAGAGGCGTACGGGGCCTGCCACAATCCTTGGGACCTAGGCCGCTCGACCGGCGGGTCCAGCGGCGGCGCGGCGGCGGCGGTCGCCGCCGGTATGGTCCCGGCCGCCCACGCCAGCGACGGCGGCGGCTCGATCCGCATCCCGGCGAGCGAATGCGGCCTGGTGGGCCTGAAACCGACCCGCGGCCGGGTGCCGCTGTGGCCGGAGGTGGCCGAGGGCTGGGGCGGCATGGCCGTCCAGCTCGCGGTGAGCCGCACCGTCCGCGACACCGCCGCTCTGCTCGACGTCGCCGCCGGGCCGTGCCCAGGCGACCTGCACACGCCCCCCGCACCCGCGCGCCCCTGGCGCGAGGAGGTCGGCGCCGACCCGGGCAAACTGCGGGTCGGCCTGCTCACCACCACCCCTGACAATGCGGTCCCGACCCACCCGGAGTGCGTCGCTGCAGCGGAGGAAGCCGCCCGCCAGCTCGAGTCCCTCGGCCACTGGATCGAGCCCGCCTGGCCGGACGCCCTCGCCGACTCCGGGATCTCCCAGGCCTTCATGCCCTGCTTCGGCACTTGGACCGCCCAGCACCTCGACTGGTGGGGCGAGACCCTCGGGCGCCCCCTCTCCGCCGCCGACGTGGAGCCCGCCACCTGGGCGGTCGCCCAGATGGGTCGTGGCGTCAGCGGCACCCAGTTCGTCGCCGCCCTGAACCAGCTGCACCACTACTCCGCCAGCGTTCAGCAATGGTGGTCCGACGGCTGGGACCTCCTGCTCACCCCCACCATCAGCGAGCCGCCCCCACCCCTCGGCGAGTACGCTCCGCCGCCCGACAACCCCTACTGGCCGGTCGTGCGTGCCCTCGCCGAGGTCGCCTATACGATCCCCTTCAATCTGACCGGCCAGCCCGCCATCAGCCTCCCCCTCCACCAGACCGCCGACGGCCTCCCCATCGGCATCCAGCTCATCGCCGCCTACGGCCGCGAAGACCTCCTCCTCCGCGTCGCCACCCAACTCGAACAGGCAACTCCCTGGTCCCACCGCCTCCCCCCGACCCACGCCGCCGCTACCGCCGCCCGGACGCAGTAGCCAGCCCGCTACAGCCCGGGACGGCCGGCTCGCGGCGGTGGGGGGAGGTTGTCGGTCATCCAGCGGAGGCGGGCGCTGACGGCGGCAGCGGCCTCGTCGGGGTTGGGGAGGACGTAGAAGCGCTGCTGGCGGACCGCGTCGACGACCTGGGCGGCGACCAGGCTCGGGGGAGGCCCTGGCGGACGCTGGTGCGGGCGTAGTCGACATGTGCACCTCATCTCAGGTTCGAGTCGAAGGTTGCAGGTTGAGGGTTGGGCGCCGAGGCGCGGACGGCGTCGGACAGCGACTTGGCGCCGCCGTGGCCGGTCTGACCGCCGTCCACCGGGATCTCGGCGCCGGTGATGAATGACGACTCGTCCGACAGCAGAAACACCACCAGGGGCGCGACGTCGTCGACGGTGCCGGTGCGGCCCAGCGGGATCTCGGAGAGGTTGGCCTGGCGGAAGGCGGACGGGGCCGAGGCGGTCATCGGCGTCTCGATAAAACCAGGGTGGATGGCGTTGACGCGGATGCCGAGGGGTCCCAGTTCCATGCTGGCGACTCGGGAGAGGCCGCGGATGCCCCACTTGCTGACCGTGTAGGCGACCGTGTAGTGCGCGCTCAGGGCGGCCACCGAGCCGACGTTGACGATGGCAGCGCCGGCCTGCATATACGGGAGCACCGCCTGCATGCCGAGCAGGGCGCCGGTCAGGTTGACCGACAGCACCCGCTCCCAGTCCTGG
>WNGR01004419.1_pt1 | contig 15191 bp, 8 predicted proteins | sample 5407581 | NCBI WGS metagenome assembly WNGR01 (sample SAMN13153383, study PRJNA577476) | soil metagenome | isolation source: 80 cm soil or saprolite under Garry oak tree replicate 2 | place: USA:California | collected 2016-06-15
CTATTCGGAGCCCGAGCGCACGCATGGAGACAACGCGCCGCAGCCGGTCCGCACGCTGCGGGACTGGCTCGACCATCTGGCGGCACGCAACCGGCTGGCGGTCATCAAACCCGATATCGGGCTTCGGTTCGAATTGGCTGCGACCGCCAAGCGTCTTGACGGCCTGCGCGCAACTTTGTTCCCGCGGCCGGATGGCCACCCGATTCCGGTCGTGTCAGGGATCATTTCCGACCGCGGCTGGATGGCCGAGGCGATGGGGGTCGAGCCGAGCGACGTCCTGGCGCGGTTCGAGGACGCCGCGCTGCATCCGATCCCGTGGCGTGAAACGACCGCGGCGCCGGCGCAGGAGGTGATCCATCGGGAGGTGGACCTCGCGCGTCTGCTTCCGCTCCCCACCCACAACGAGCACGACAGCGGCCCCTACATCACGGCCGGCCTGATGATCACCCGCAATCCGCGGACGGGAAGACAGAATGTCTCGATCCATCGCTGCCAATTGAGCGGCCCGAACCGGCTCGGCGTGCTGCTGCTCCCCCGCCATGCGCACATGTTCTTCGACTTGGCGGAAGCGAGCGGGCAGCCGCTCGAAGCCGCGATGGTGGTCGGCATCGACCCGCTCACGTTGCTGGCGTCCCAGGCCATTGCCCCGATCGACTGCGACGAGCTGGAAATCGCGGGCGCGCTGCATCGGCGGCCGCTCGCGGTGGTGAAATGCCTGACCAGCGATTTGCGGGTCCCGGCCGAGGCCGAGATCGTCATCGAGGGGCGATTCCTGCCTGGCGTGCGCGAGCCGGAGGGACCCTTCGGCGAGTTTCCGCAATATTACGGCACACGCGCGGAGCGGCACGTGATGGAGGTGGTCGCGGTCACCCACCGCAAGGACGCGATCTTCCACACCATCGTCGGCGGCGGCCTGGAGCATATTCTGCTCGGGGCAATTCCGCGCGAGGCGACGCTGCTCGCGCACCTGCGGCGAAGTTTCCCCAACGTCCGCGACGTGCATCTGTCGTTGGGCGGGGCCGGCCGTTATCACCTCTATGTCCAGATCCACAAGCGCCAGGAGGGCGAGGCCAAGAACATCATGCTCGGTGCTTTCGCCGGCCACTACGACGTGAAGCATGTCGTGGTCGTCGACGAGGATGTCGATATCCGCAATCCCAAGGAGGTCGAATGGGCGTTGGCGACGCGATTTCAGGCCGACCGCGACCTCGTCATCGTTGCCGGGAGCCAAGGTTCCAAGCTCGATCCCTCGACCCGCAACGGGGTCGGGGCCAAGATGGGACTCGACGCGACCAAGCCGCTCGACGCGGCCGAGATGGCGTTCAAGCGAATTCGAGTCCCAGGCGAAGAACATGTCGACGTCCGGGACATTCTCGACCGAGCCAGCACCACGAATTGGCGCGACGCGCTCAACCGCTAACTGATGATTCCACGCAAAAAAGGGAGGTCGCTATGATTGCAACTATGCGTTCCGCCTCGGCGGCAGTCGCCGCCGTCGTCATCGTCGTCATGGTCTCGGGCCAAGGTGGACTAGGGACGCCTGCGGCCGCACAGGCGCCGCAAACGCAGGCGCGCGAAATCCCGAGGTTCGAGGTCGACCCGTCCTGGCCGAAGCTGCCGAGCAAGTGGGTGTGGGGCCAGGTGTCGAGCGTCTCGATCGACGAGCAGGGCCACGCCTGGATCCTGCAGCGTCCCTCGACCGTGCGAGCCGACCAGAAAAGCATGGCGGCGCCGCCGGTCATGGAGTTCGACGAGGCGGGAAACTTCATCCAGGGCTGGGGCGGACCGGGCCAAGGCTATGACTGGCCCGAGACCGAGCATGGGATTTACGCCGACCCCAAGGGATTCGTCTGGGTCGGCGGCAACGGCAGGACCGACCATCACCTGGTCAAGTTCACCAAGGACGGGAAGTTCGTGATGCAGATCGGCCACAAGGGCCAGAGCAAGGGCAACAAGGACACCCAGAATGTCAACCAGGCGGCGGACACCTTCGTCTATGCCAAGACCAACGAGCTATTCGTCGCCGACGGCTACGGCAACAAGCGCGTCATCGTGTTCGATGCCGACACCGGCGCGTTCAAGCGGATGTGGGGCGCGTTCGGCAACGAGCCGCTCGATAACGTGCCGGCGCCCCCGAAGGTCCCCGAGGACCAGCGCATCCCCGCCAAGGAAATAACAGGACCAGGCCCCGAGCAGTTCGTTCGCCCGGTGCACGCCGCCAGAGTGTCGAATGACGGCCTGGTCTACGTCTCCGACCGGGGCGGCAAGCGGGTGCAGGTGTTCACGCTCGAGGGCAAATTCGTGAACCAGGTCTTCATCGACCGCTATTGCGAGGCGCCGCACTGCGGTAACGGCCAAACGGTCGCCAGCACGGCCTTCTCGCACGACCCGGAGCAGCGGTTCCTGTATGTCGCGAGCCGAAGCCCGGCGCGGGTCTGGGTGCTCGACCGCAAGACGCTCGAGCCGCTCGACTCGTTTGGACGCAATGGCGTGGCACCCGGGGAGTTCTACGTGATGCACCACATGAACGTGGACTCGAAAGGCAACCTCTACGTCACCGAGGTGCAGGACGGCAAACGGGTCCAGAAATTCGTGTTCAAGGGGCTGTCGTCGGCGCCGGTGCGGTAGGGACTGAGCACGACCGCGCGTGAGACTTCGTCTCCCTCTCCCCGCTTGCGGGCAGAGGGGCCCCCAACACTCAGTCTGTGGAAGGTCCCCCCACCCGGATTGCGCGCAAGCGCGCAATCCGACCCGGCGTCGCGATAAGCTCACAAAACCGCACGGTTCTTTTCCCCAATGCGGGCCGAGCGAGCGAACCCTTTTTGGTGCTGACAAGGGCCAACCACGCGCTTATGATCGCCTCTATCTCTACAAGTCCGGGGGCGGCGGCATATGATTTCAGCATGCGGCCGGCGAACCCAGCCCAGTCAACGATTTTAAACAACAAGGGAGGCAGTCATGATCAAGCGGAAGCCAACGAGCACTTTCGTCTCCTGGGCGGCGCTCGCAGCGGGCATCGCCGCCCTCGGCGTCGGTCAGGCCATTTTGCAGTACAAGGCCGAGGCGCAAGGCTCCAACGTGCAGGCCCCGATGTTCGAGGTCGATCCGCTCTGGCCGAAGCCGCTTCCCAACAATTGGCTGCTCGGCTGGACCATCGGCACCTGGGTCGACGCGCAGGACAATGTCTGGATCATCCATCGTGGCGCCGGCGGGCTCCACAACAATGAGCGAGGCGCCGAGCTCAATCCGCCGATCGCCGAGTGCTGCCGCACGGCGCCGCCCATCATCGTTTTCGATGCGGAGGGCAATTACGTGCGGTCCTGGGGCGGTCCCGGCCAGGGCTATGAGTGGCCGCAATCGAACCACGGCGTCCATGTCGACTACAAAGGCAACGTCTGGATCGGCGGCAACGGCGAGAAGGACGCCCAACTTCTCAAATTCACCAAGGACGGCAAGTTCCTGATGCAGGTCGGCCACTTCGGCAAGAATGGCGGCAGCAACGATCAGGAGAACTTCGGCCGCGTCGCCAAGATCTGGGTCGATCCGAAAACCAATGAGGCCTATATCGCGGACGGCTATCTCAACAAGCGCGTCGCGGTGATCGACGCCGACACCGGAAAGATGAAGCGCTACTGGGGCGCCTATGGCAACAAGCCGGACGACGCCAACCTCGGTCCTTACGATCCCAAGGCGCCACCGGCGCAGCAGTTCCGCAACCCGGTGCACTGCATCGAGCGCGCGAACGACGGGCTCGTCTATGTCTGCGACCGCCAGAACGACCGGCTGCAAGTCTTCCAGCCGGACGGCAAGTTCGTGAAGGAGGCGTTCTACGCCAAGAACACGCTCGGCGCCGGATCGGTCTGGGACTTCGTGTTCACCAAGGATCCCGAGCAGAAATACATCCTGGTCACCGACGGCCAGAACGAGCGCATCCGCGTCATCCAGCGCGATACGCTCGAGGAAATCTCCTCGTTCGGCGGCGGCGGACGCCAGCCTGGCCAATTCTATGGCGTGCACAGCATCGCGTCCGATTCCAAGGGCAATCTCTACACCACCGAAACCTACGAAGGTAAGCGGGTGCAGAAGTTCGTCTACAAGGGCATCGGCGCGGTGGCGCGCGGCTATCAGGGCGTCCCCTGGCCGAAGCGGTCTTGAACGCGATTGTCGGTTTCTGCCATCAGCCCCGGCCCTCGCCGGGGCTTTTCTTTGCCCACCCCAAACATCAGACCGAGGGCCAGGGCGCGAAGGCATTCCTGGTTCGTTGCAGGATGGGCGTCAGTTCAGGGAAGTGCCGCAACAGCACCGTGGTCATGTTATTGTTCTCGATCCAGTCTATTCCTGGCTGAGTGTAGACTGCGGGGGTGTAGTCGTTGGTGAACAGCCGGTCGCTCTTGAGCCGGCGCGATGCCATCAGGATGAAGACGCGGAAGGCGGTGTCGCAGAACCCGAAGCCTTCGGGCGGGGTCTCGGCATACATGCCCACCATCAGGTCCACCTTGTCGGGGTGGCCGTAGACCTCGCGCAAGGTGCGGGCGAGATCCGGATCGTCGGTCATTTGCTCGAACGACCGCACCCGCGGCAGGTGAAACAGCTCGCGGAAGCGGTTGTAGCGCGGCACGCCGCGCTCACGGTCGCGCAAAATGTCGATGGCCGCGAGATCGATCAGCTCTTCCAAGTTCTTCCCGCTGCGCCGCCGGATCCGGCGCAACCAGTTCGGAAAGTTGCGCAGCGTGACCGCCCCCGGGTAGTGAACGCCGAACGTGTAGACGAGGTCCGTCAGCGTGGTCCCGTCGCGGCGTGCGTTCGCCATGGCGCCGGGGCCGATGATGAGATCCGGGTCGTTCGGATCATCCGACTCGAACTTCAGCACGCGGCCGGACTGCCCGTCCTTGGCGGAGCGAATCTGGATGCTGTTGGGCAGCAGCGGGTGCAGCCGGTAGACCGCGGTGAACTCTTCGGTCAGACAGTAGTCCGCCCCATGATGGTTGGTTTCGGATCCGGGGATGCCGCTGACCGCTTCGCTGGTGCTGATGCGCCCAAAATATTTTTTCACCGGTTCCTGTGCCAGTCCCCACCAGTTGGCATTCATCCCGACCTGCAGCGCGGGGTGTGTGAGGATGGCGGGCGTCCAGTCGACAGTATGGATCTTGGCCATCAGCGAGTTGTTGACGAGCCGAGCCACCCGGAAGATCTGCTCGTCCTGGCTCGCGTTGTCCTTCCACTCCGGAAACGCCTGCAGGAGGTGGTCGCAGATGGCGTTATGCTCCAGGGTGAAGAGGTTGTGCAGCAGGCTCAAGCCCAGCCACCAGTTCGAGGTCAGGCCGGTGATCTCGACCCCGGTCGGGTCCACCGGGATGAGCTTGGTTTGCGGGTCGATCTTGAGCTTGCCGTCCTTGCCGGACCGATATTGCTGCCCCGCCTGCGGGCTGTCGCCATAGATCTGCGAGCTGTCCCACCAGTGCGTCTCGGCATTGGCGTAGGTGACCGGTCCCGCGCCGTCGTTGGCCTTGCGCGTCGGATCGGACCGCGTACGCCGCACAAGCATCTTGCCGCCGGGCCACGAATCGCCGGGCGGGATCGGCACATCGAAGGGATCGTCGTCGATCGGGCGGGGAGTCCCATGATTGAACCAGTCATGGGTCTGGAACTGAATCCAGGCCGCCGCCAGCAGATTGAGGATCTTCGCCGGCTTGAAGTCATCGGTCCCGTCGCTCTTCTTCTGCCGCGCGAGCAGCCGATTGCTCACCAGCCGCGGACTCGGCTCGAGAATCCCGCCGTCGCGGGTCGGATCGACCTCGCTCAGCGGAATGTTGCGGCCGAAGCGGGCACCCGGATTGCTCAGGGTGAACCCCGAACCGTTGAGCGGGTCGTTCGGGTTCAAGCTGGCATTGCCCATCGTCGGCTTGGCGAGATCGTTATACTGTCCGTCCTCTTCGCGTTCGCAAAGGAAGCGCGGATCGAACGGCGCCGTCGGCCGCAAGCCTTTCGGCTCGGTCACCGCAATGTCGGAGGTGTTGTGCAGGTTCTTCGCCCGCAGCACCTCGCGCAGCGCCCCGAGATTGGTGACCGCCAGGAACGTCGGCAGCTTGTGCCAGCGGACGAACCGGTTGAGGAGCTGGAACGATTTGACATAGAGGACGGCGAGCAGCGACTTCGGGTCGCTCTCGCGCACGATCAGCCGCAGCACGAAGCAACCGGCCACGGCAAGGGCCATCGCGATGCCGAGAAGATGCGCCACGATGCCGGCCTTCGCGGCGAGAACGGTGGCGCCGAAGACCATCGCAAACGCCAGCACGTGAACGGCGCCGCGCTCAACCCGCACCCACTTGCGGTCGTCCGAGATCAGCCACGCCAGAACGACATCGAGCCCCCACCAGGCGGCCAGGAAGAAGTCCGGTCCCGGGTGTTCGACCACCATATCGGGGTTGGCCGCCACGCCTTCCTGGCTGTGGAAGATGGCGTAGAGGTCGCCGTGGAAGGTGCCGAAGACCGCCCAGTAGAGGTGGGTCAGCAATGACAGATAGGCGACGGTCCAGAACGCCCGCCAATAGCTGTTGGGAGCATTGCTGCGGGAGAAGATGTGGAAGCACAGCGCCGGCGTCAGCAAGACGACGGTCACCCAGATGGTGAAGATCACCCGATAGTGGACGACGGTGTGGACCGGGGGGGTCGGTCCGCGGGCATCGAGCCAGGCCTGCAATTCGGCGGCGCCATGCGCGAGCGCCATGAGGACGAGAAACAACACGAACACGAACCAGTACCTCGCCCGTGACAGTGCCGGTGATTCATCGAAAGTACGCATGGCGCCCTCGTTCTGGTGTGCTTGCGCATTGGCCGCCGCTCAATGCGCGTGCCACCGCTGTTGGTGTTCCCGCTGCGTCTCGGTGTAGCCGCCTTTGAACAATGTGTCGTAGTAGCGCAAATCCAGGTGGTGGGCTTGGAGCCAAACGCCGGGAGCGTAAATCGCATCGCAGTGCGCGGGGAAGCGTCCGTGCCGCTTATAGATGTAGGTGCAGATGTCCTTGGTGCAGGCGATGACCTCGTCCTTGTAATGGGGCACTTCCTTGAGATAGCGCGGGCCGCGGTCGTCCTGGAAAATTCTGCGGAAATACGCATCGTCGCCGTAGGTGCCGCTCGCGCTGTACTTCGTGTCGACCACCGCCTGCACGGCGTCGGCCATGCTCTTGTAGTAGGGCGGGCACATGCCCTCGATGTGCGGCGCAAGCCCGATCGGGTGCGACCGCGGCAGGGTGGAGAAGGTCCCCCAACGGAAGAAGTCGAGCCCGCGGTAGCGGGGCGTGACGTGCTGGAAGCCGAGCGCGGGGAGGAGCTTGGTCGGAGCAACGGAGGCGTGAATCCAGCCGCCGAGGCCCATCGCCTGCAGCATGAGGATGAGGTTCTGCAACAGCAGTTCCGCCTCGATCTGGGTCCGCATGGTGCCGAGGAAGCCGAGCGGCAGCTTGATTTCCTTGTTCAGGAATCCGCTGCGGATCCATTTCCCCACTCCCGCCGGGAGGTAGAAGTTGCGGTCGTCGAGAAAGGCTGGACGGTGGCCGTCCGGCTCGGTCAACAAATACATCAGCGCATTGATGTACTGCCGCGTCATGTCGACGACCGGGAACAGGATCGTGGAGCCCGGGGTGTTGGAAAGGAAGCGATTGGAATCGAGATAGTACGGGAATTCGCGAGGAAACTCGGGCCGCTTGTCGAGAATCTTGACTTTGGAAGCCGCGGCCCGACGCAACAGCAATTCCGGCGTGAGCGGCTCGGCGGGATCGATCGTTTCGAGGCGTTTGAGAAAATAAGTGCCGGTATCGTTGAAGAGAAAGAAGTGCGTGGCCTGGGCGTTGTCCGTGCTGCCGGCGGCGCGACCCGGGAAATTCAGGTTGGGCGTGCCGAGGATCTTTTCTCCCGCAGTGGTTTCGAACGGCCGGTCCGGCAAGGTCAACCCGGTCATGCCGACCGCGGCGATCAGGACCGCCTCTTCGAGGTCGCTCAGCGGCTGAGCCTTCGCGTTCGAGGTATAAGTATTGCTGCCCGCCGGGACCGACCCGATCCCCAGGCTGATGCGTCGCGACCTGCGTTTGAAGAGAGCTTCGAAGAGAGGATATTTCCTCATCTCCTCGAATCCGGCGGGAGCGTCGGGCATGGTCGTCCCCCCTTTATTTCGAACTCGCACCAGTCAATGCGGGCGCCGGGGCCGACAACCCGACGTGCCGTCACGAGCCTGCGTCGAGCCGCACATCCCGAGCCGGATCACGCCTCGACGAGAACGAAAGCGATGCAGAGCCTCAAGTCGCCGCCCTTGGGATGGGCTGCCCGGCGTTGTTGCCGAGAAAGGATTGCGTCCCCCTCAGCACGGAGGCGGACGCGTAGCATTTTCCAGCAACGAACCGCGATCGACAGCCGTCAAGCCATGGGATTCGGCGCTACTCCTCTCCGACATCGTGCCACACTTTCGGCCGCAAATCTTCGACTTGCTCGAACGGTATCGATCACAACACAGTTGCAAAAATGCATAGCACAATCCAGGAACATGCTCTCCTTTTGATTGAGGGTAGGTATCAAACTTGGGTCGCTCCTGCCGACTGTCTTCCGTACGCTCATTGTCATGGGACGAGGCCGAGTGCGGCATTAAGCCACGCCCGGCGTCCAGCGCCTCCGTCCAGTCAGCGCACGTAGGCGGCGGCACAGCGTGGCGAAGCTGCGAGCGCCTTCCTCGCGAGCGCTATCCGCTGCTGGCGATCATTGAATCGGCGTGCGGGGCGACCGGGCGGTGACCGCTGCGCGCAGCGCACGCACGAGCGCGCGGGTATTCTGCTCCAAAACGTCGCGGTCGATGTTTTCGACCGTGTCACAGGCCTGATGGTAGCAGGGATCGTAAGGGCGGCCAGCCGCGCCGCCGAAGAGGCTGGCCTGGGCTTCCGACTTCGGGCCGCCGGCACCGGTGTAAAGACCGACGGTCGGAATGCCCTTCTGGCGGAAGGAAGAATCGTCGGAGCCAAATCGACCTCCGGTGCGCTCCTCGACGGTCAGGTTGCGCTCACGAAAATCTGCGATGAGCTCGCGGCGCACGACCGCAGCCAACCCATCGCTGTCCGCGGCCGAAGCTTGAACGAACTGGGCGAAGTTGGGCGACCCGACCATGTCGAGATTGATATACAGCGCGATTTGCTGACGCTCCGCATCGGACAAGGACCCGACATGGTGGCGCGAGCCGATGAGGCCTCGCTCCTCCGCGCCCCAGAATGCGAAGCGCACGCGACCGCGGGTTGCGACCGCCTCCTGCGCCAAACGCAGCGCCGCTTCGAGCACTGCGGCCGAGCCGCTGCCATTGTCATTGATGCCAGGGCCCTCCGGCACGCTGTCGAGATGGGCACCGACCACGATCAAAGCGCCATCGTCAAAGGCCGTGCCGGCGAGCACGTTTCGGGTCGGCCGCTTGCCGGTCACGGCGTCGACCGCGAGCCGCACGGTGCCGCCGCCGTCGGCCCGAGCTGCGGAATCGAGGGAGCGGCCGAACTCGTATGTGACGCCGACCACTGGAATAGCGACGGGCTTGCTGAGTTGACCGGAGAATGCATCTCGCCGGCCGTCAGTGCCTTCATTCATGATGACGACACCGAGTGCGCCGGCCGCGACAGCGTTCTCGACCTTGATTTGGAATGGACAGGTCCCGCGACGGACCAGCGCCAGGGCGCCGGGCTCGAAATCCTTGAAATCGCCGGTCTCGCAGCCGCTGGTCGACGCCGGCGGCGGGTCGGCGCCGAGCTGCAGATTCACCGCCCGCAGCTGCGCCGTCACATCGTTCGAGCCGGAATTGGCCAAGGTCCGAACCGCGACGGCAGGCGTTGGCTCCTGCGCCAGGCCGGGCCTGCGCGTGAGCAGAATCGGAGGCGTGCGCTCCTCGAAGAAGGGGAACTCGAATTCCTCAAAACGGACGACATAGCCTGCCTCCTTCAACCGTTCCGCCACGTACTCCGCCGAACGATCGTAGCCAGGGGTGCCAGCGGCCCGGTTGCCGCCATTCGCGGCGGCGATGTCCTGCAACGCCCGCAAATGCCGGAATGCGCCCTCACTCGCAGGCTCGAGCGAGCTGGCAGCGGCGGCGCGATCGACGCTGTTTTCCGCGCGGGCGACGCAGCCCAGAGGAACTCCAGCAAGCAGCGCCGCGGCGAGGCCGATACTCAAGCTGGCACGAAATATCTTTGATGACGACATCGCGATTTCATCCATGGCGGGGGAGAGCAGCCGGGATCCCACATTCTCCCGGCAGTTTATCGTAAACTGCCAGATTGCCGCGAATTAAATGTTGGTGAGGTCTTCCCATCGCAGCATGGGGCTTCACAGAGCTTGCCTGCCGTGACGACATCGGGCAGGCGAACGAGGTCGGGTTCCAAGGCGCGCGATTACTCGCCCGGCGCCAACACAGCCTGCCCCCTACGCTTGGATGCCAGGTTCGCGAGCCAGCGGCAGATCACGTAGAAAACCGGCGTGAAGATCAGCCCGAACGCTGTGACTCCGATCATGCCCGAGAACACAGCCGTGCCCAGCGTCTGGCGCAGCTCCGCGCCGGCCCCGATTGCCCAGACCAGAGGCACGACGCCGAAGATGAATGCGAGCGAGGTCATGAGGATGGGCCGCAGTCGCAAGCGGGCAGCCTCGGCTGCGGCGGCCCAGCGGTCGCGGCCCTGGTCCTCGAGCTGCTTGGCGAACTCGACGATCAGGATGGCGTTCTTCGCCGCCAGACCGATGAGCACGATGAAGCCGACCTGGGTCAGGATGTTGTTGTCCTGCCCGCGCAGAAGGACGCCGGTGATGGAGGCGATGAGGCACATCGGCACGATGAGGATGACGGCGAGCGGCAGCGTCAGGCTCTCGTACTGGGCGGCGAGCACGAGGAAGACGAACATCACCGCCAGCAGGAAGGCGAAGACAGCGGTGCTGCCGACCCGCAACTGCTGGTAGGCCAACGTCGTCCACTCGTAGCTGATTCCCTGCGGCAGCGTCTCGGCGGCCAGCTTCTGCATCAGCTCGATCGCCTGGCCCTGCGAGGTGCCCGGCGCAGCCGTGCCGTCGAGTTCGGCGGCTGGATACAGATTGTAGCGGGGCACGCGGTAGGACCCCGACACGTCGCGCACGCTGGTGAAGGATCCGAGCGGCACCGACTCTCCGCTGGCGTTGCGGACGCGGATCTTGAGCACGTCCTTGGGGTCCAGCCGGTAGCCGGAATCCGCCTGTGCGACGACGCGGAAGACGCTGCCCAGCAGGTTGAAATCGTTGACGAAGGAGGAGCCCAGATAGGTCTGCAGCCCGCTGAACACGTCGGCCACGTTGACGCCCAGCAGTTCCACCTTGGTCCGGTCGATGTCGAGATAGAGCTGCGGTGTCGACGTCTCGAACAGCGAGAACACCTGGGTGAGGCCGGGTGTCTGGGCGGCGCGGCCCATCATGGCGTAGACGGCAGCTTGCAGCGCCTGCGGTCCGGCCCCCGAGCGGTCTTCCACCATCATGCGAAAGCCGCCCGCGTTGCCGATGCCGCGCACCGGAGGCGGAGCGACCACGACGATCAGGCCTTCCTGGATCGAGCCAAACTGCTGGAACAGCGCTCCCTGGATGGCCGCGGCGGATTTCTTCGGGTCGCGCGCCCGCGCTTCGAAGGGATCGAGGACGACGAAGACCGCACCCGCGTTGGGAGCGTTGGTGAACGTTGCACCCGAGAACCCGACGAAGTTCACGGCGTGGGCGACCCCCGGCACCTGCAAAGCCTTGTCCACCACCTGCTGATTGACCGCATCGGTGCGGGCGAGCGAGGCGCCGCCCGGAAGCTGCGTCACGACGATGAGATAGCCGGCGTCGAGCTGCGGAATGAACCCGGCCGGCGCCTTGCGGAACTCATTGAGCCCCAAACCGATGATGCCCGCGTAGGCGACCAGCATCAGCACCGCGAAGCGCACGATGCGCGCTGCGAGCCACCCGTAGCCTCCTGCCAGCGCCTCGAAGCCGCGGTTGAACGCCGCGAAGAAGCCGTGCAGCGGACGCATCCACCAGCGGTCCTGGCGACGGCTCGTGTGCGGCTTGAGAAGAAGGGCGCAGAGCGCCGGCGAGAGGGTGAGCGAGACGATGAGGGAGATGATCGTCGCGCCCGCAATGGTGAGCGCGAACTGGCGGTAGAATTGCCCGGAAATGCCGGTGATGAACGCCGCCGGGACAAACACCGCGCACAGCACGAGCGCGATGGCGATCAGCGCCGAACCCACCTCATCCATGCTTCGGCGCGCGGCCTCGGTCGGAGACAGACCTGCCGCAATGTTGCGCTCGACGTTCTCGACCACGACGATCGCATCGTCCACCACGATGCCGATGGCGAGCACGAGTCCGAACAGCGACAGGTTGTTGAGCGAGAATCCGAACATCGCCATGAAGAAGAAGGTGCCGATGAGCGACACCGGGATGGCGATGATCGGGATGACAGCGGCGCGCCACGTCTGCAGGAAGAGGATCACCACCAGCACGACCAGCAACACGGCCTCGCCGATCGTCTCGATGACGGCATTCACCGATTGCTGGATGAACTCGGTCGGATTGTAGACGATCGTGTACTTCAATCCTTCGGGAAAGTCCTCGGCGAGCTGGTCCATGGTGGCTTGCACCGCCTTGGCCGTCGCAAGCGCGTTCGAGCCGGGCAGCTGGAAAATGCCGAGGGCAACGGCGGGATCGCGATCGAGATAGGAATTGGTCGTGTAATCGAGCGCCGCCAGCTCGACTCTGGCGACATCCTTCAGGCGAACCACGGCGGTAGCCGTCTGTTTGACCAGGATATTGGCGAATTCGCCCGGGTCGGCGAGCCGTCCGAGGGTTTGCACGGCCACCTGGAACGCGCGCGGTTGGTCCACCGGCGGCTGACTGAGCACACCCGATGCGACCTGAACATTCTGCGCCTGCAGGGCAGCGACGACATCTCCTGCCGTGAGCCCGAGCGACTGCAGGCGATCGGGGTCGAGCCAGACGCGCATGGAATAGTCACGGCCGCCGAACACGGTGATCGAGCCGACACCATTGATGCGGTTGAGGACGTCGATGACGCGGATATTGGCGAAGTTCGAGATGAACAGCGTGTCGCGCGACTTATCGGGGGAATAGAGGTGCACGACCATCATCAGGTCGGGCGAGGCCTTGGCGACCGTAACGCCGATGTTGCGCACGTCCGCCGGCAGCCGCGGTTGCGCGACCGCCACGCGATTCTGCACCTGGACCTGCGCGATGTCGAGATTGGTGCCGAGATCGAACGTCACGGCGATGGTGAAGCGGCCGTCTCCGGTCGAGTTCGACGTAACGTAGAGCATGTTCTCGACGCCGTTGATCTGCTGCTCGAGCGGCGTAACGACAGTGGCCGCCACCACGTCGGCGCTGGCGCCGGGGTACTGGCCGGTGACGTTGATCACCGGCGGGGCGATCTCGGGATACTGGGCTATCGGCAGCCGGCCGAAGGAGACCACGCCGAGGATCACGAAGACGAGGGACACGACCGCGGCAAAGATCGGCCGGTCGATGAAGAAGCGGGAGATGCGCATGGCCGATCCGATACCTCAGTTGGCCTTTCCTCAGTTGGTCTTGGACGAGGCGGCGGCGTCGGTTGCGGCGGTGTTGGCTGCCTCCACCGGCGTCACCTTGACGCCAGGACGCGCCCGCATCAGGCCATTGACGATGACGCGGTCGTCGGGCGCAAGACCGGCCGTGACCATCCGCAGGCCATCGATCACTTGCCCCAGCGTCACGTATTTCGGCCGAGCGACGTTCTCGCGGTCGACCACGAGCACGAACTTGCGCACCTGCTCGGTGCCGATGGCAACATCCGGTACGAGCAACGCCTCTTCCGGCGCGGCGACGGCCACCTGGACGCGACCGAACATCCCGGGCGCGAACGCTGCGTTCGGGTTGGCGAACTCGGCGCGGCCACGGATCGTGCCGGACGCGCGATCGATGGCGTTGTCAACGAAGTCCGTCTTGCCGACGTGCGAAAACGTGGGCTCGTCGATGAGCTTGAGTTTGACCGGCACCTCGCGCCCGGGGGCGGTCGTGCCATCACCGGCGAGACGGACGTAGTGCAGGTACGACGTCTCATCCATGGTGAATTCGAACCGGATCGGATCGACCGAATTGATGGTGGCAAGCAGGGTCGTATTGCCCGTCGTTCCGCCGGTGACGAGGTTGCCGGCCGCTACGCGCCGGTCGCCGATGCGTCCCGAGACTGGCGCCCGCAGCTCGGTAAATTCGAGATCGAGCATGGCCTGACGCACGGCCGCCTCCTGCGCCGCCACCGATGCCTCGGCTACGCTCTTCGCCTGCGTCCGCTGGTCGAAGGTTTGCTGCGTAATGGTGCTGCCGCGCACGAGGCTCTGGCCGCGCACAACATCGGCCTCGGCGAAGGCGAGATTGGCGCGGGCCTGCGCCAAGTTCGCTTGCGCCTGCGCAAGCGTGGTCTCGAACGGCCGGCGGTCGATGGTGAACAGAAGGTCTCCCTTTTTCACCAGTTGCCCATCCTGGAAATGAACGGCATCGAGGTAGCCCGACACCCGCGCGCGGATCTCGATGGCATCGACCGCGACGAACCGGCCGACGTACTCGTCGCTGTCGGCGACCATCTTCTTGACCGGCTTGGCCACCGTGACCTGCGGAGGCGGCGGCGGTCCGCCCTGCGCGAGGGGCTGACTTGGCCCGCAGCCGGCGAGGACCGGCACGAGCAAGAGGAACATGGCGGGGATGTTCAAGGTTCGGAACAACTTGGATTTTGGCATGAGATTCCCGACGGTAAATTATGGTGCGTTGCAGCAATATGGGGTCGGGCTGCCTTTGGAGGAGGACCGCTCGCGAGGCTGTGAACCGTCATCGCGTTTTCAGTTGTGGCGGCTGGCGTCGCCCAGCGGCTAAATCGTCATGCGCAAGGTCGCCGGCATTTTGTTCGGACCGAACGGCTACGGAACCTGCGGCTGACCGGCGGAAGGCTCTTTAATAAGTAAAAAAAGTCGTCAACGATGGCGCCGGCCTCTGATTTCGTCAGCCCCGCGCATGCGCGCCATGGATTCCGCTCTGCCGCAAGGCTTCGATGCGCTTGTCGCGCGCAGCGGGCATCAGGCACCTCCACGGCATCGAAACGCCGCGGGATCTGCTCCCGACAGCCTTGTGTCGCA
>WNGR01007391.1_pt1 | contig 15190 bp, 15 predicted proteins | sample 5407581 | NCBI WGS metagenome assembly WNGR01 (sample SAMN13153383, study PRJNA577476) | soil metagenome | isolation source: 80 cm soil or saprolite under Garry oak tree replicate 2 | place: USA:California | collected 2016-06-15
CCGGCCCGAGCTCCAAGCGGACCAACGGCGTGCGAACGATCGTTCCGGCGATGCGCTTGCGGGCGTCCCGGATCTCACTCAACGCGATGGGACGGACCGCTTCAAGCACGCAGCACCAGCGCCGCGGCTGCCACGTCCTCGACCGCGACGCCCACCGACTTGAACAGCGTGATCTCCTCGGCGTTGCGCCGGCCGGGATCCGCCCCGGCCACGACAGCGCCGATCTCCGTCACCTCAGTGCGCGCTGCGATGACGTCGCCCGATTCGCGCAGCGCCGCCTCGCGCGAGTCAACGAAGATGCGCGCCGTGGTGACGAGATCGTCGTCCAGCTCGCGCCAGTCGGGGCGGGTTGCGCCGATCGCATTGACGTGCGTGCCGGGCGCGAGCCAGCGCCCCTGCAGCACGGGCGTCGTCGCGTTCACGGCGACCACCACGACGTCGGCGCCGCGTACCGCATCGGCCGCCGTCGCTGCAGCCTTCACGCCATGACGCTGGGCGAACGCCGGCGCGTTTCGAGGACTCCACACACGCACTTCCTTGAATGAACGGGCGTGACGCAGCGCGGCGAGGTGACTCTTTGCCTGGACGCCGGATCCGAGGATCGCGAGCACGGACGCGTCCGCGCGGGCCAGCCGCTGGGTCGCCACCGCCGACGCCGCGGCGGTCCGCATCTCGGTGATCAGGCGGCCGTCCATCACGGCGAGCGGCTCGCCGGTCTCGGCCTTGAACATCACAATGAGGGCATGGTGGGTGTGGATCCCGACGTTCTGCGGATAGAACGTGACGAGCTTGGCGCCGAGGGCCCCCCCGTCCGCGTACGCCGGCATGACGGCGAAGAAGCCGTGATGGGGAGCGACGGGGAGCACGGTGCGTACCGGCTGTACGACCTTGCCCGAGGACAACGCCGCGAGCGCCTGCGCGATGGCGGGAATCAGTGTCCGTCGGCGATCGTCGGCGGTGAGAACTTCGCGTATGTGCCTGCTCCATCGCGCGCCGCATTCTGCTGGTTGTTCCACAACTCTCGGGTGATGTCGTTCGCGTCGAACGCCCTCAGAATGCCGGGTGTGACGAAACTTTCCGCATCCCCACTCATGGCGTATGACGCCCAGAGAATGCCGGTCCCGTCCGTGGACCCGTTGGATGACGCCGACAACACCGCGCCGCTCTGCCCGGTCGGTCCGCCCGTGCCAAGGAAATCGATCTCGCCGGTGCGATCCAGCCGATTGGTGCCGCGGTCGAACGGGATCCCTCTCAAGACATCATTCTCGGACCACACATAGATGAATTCCTTCGCGCTGCCTTTGTAGTACGCCGCCTGACAGTGCATGTTGGAGCTGGAGCCCAGCGGGACGACTTGCTGCACCTGGTTGACGGACGGCACGTACCCGCCCATCGCGTCCTTGTCCAACAGATACAGATTCCCGTCCTTGCCTCCGGTGAGGAAATAGGATGAGTTCGGAATCAGGAACCCACCCATCGTTCCGTAATCCAGGTCATTGTCATTGAGAAACTGAAAATCCTGAGGCGTGAAGTAGCTCGCCACGTTCAGGGTCGATCCGGACGGTGTGAGCTTCAGGGCGCTTTCGCCGCGATTCGTCAGATTCGTCGGATCACCGCTGTCCCCCACCGTTCCGTTGCCGGCCACGACATACAGATTGCCACCGTCAGCGGCCATGGCCATGCCGCTCTCCCACATGCCGCCGGCATATCCGTTGGGCGTGACGTTGTAGACGACTTGTTGCTGCAGGGTGCCGGCGTCGTATCCCAGAATCCAGCCGTGATACGGCCCCCAATCGCAGTGAGACGAGAAACTCACGTAGACGACGCCGTTGAGCAGCGTCAATCCCTGACGCTGGTTCTGCCGCTGGGAATCGAATGTGACGGTGCCGTTGACGCTGCCATCGCCAATGCCGCTGACGGCGGCGGTGATAAGTTTCGGACCGCCGGCGACTTCATTGCCGGTAACGATGCTCACCGCGTGGAGGTACTGCGCGAACTGGCTGCCAGTGGTACTGCGGGCGACGAAATACATTGTCTCGCTCGCGGTGTCGATCACCGGGGTGCCAACGATCCCCATTTTTCCGCTGAAATTTGTGTACGTGCCACCACATGCTCCGGTCATATCGGTATTCATCGGGGGGCGCCAGCCCGACCGCGTGAAGTTTTTTTGCCAGTACAGCGTGCCGTTGTCGCCGTCATAGGCATACAGCGTGTTGTTGACTGTGGCGATGTAGACCACGTTGTGGTAGCCGCCGCCGATGAAGACGTGGCCCACGACCAACGGCTGGCCATACACCTCGCCGTCCACGGTGAGCGTGAACACTTTGCCAAACTGCTGGACGTTGACGTTGCTGGTGGTCAAGGCGGTTTCGTTGTCGTTCCAGCCGGACCTCGTGTTGTCGTTGTGCTGTGTCAGCACCGACATGGACTGGGGATTCGTCGTGCTCGGGGCCGTAGGGTTTTCCTTGCACGTGGCGAGCAAGAGAAGGCCAAGTGGCAGCGGCAGTTTGCGTTTGACCATGGGCAACTCGCAGCGGGTTTATCGACGGATGCAGGTATTACGGGCGTGCAGTACCAGAATTGACACTAGATCAAAACAGCGAGCAAGTACGCTACCCCAATGTCTTAGAGAGTCCTTAGGAACGCCAACAGTGCCGCGCGGTCGGCGGCCGGCAGCGCCTTGAACAGATCGCGCGAGCGCGTCCCCTCGCCGCCATGCATCTCGATCGCCTGCTCCGGTGTTTTCGCGCGGCCGTCGTGCAGGAACTGCGTCGCGAGGTGCAGCCCCATCAACGGCTCGGTGCGGAACTCGCTCGGCGTCGCGAGCCCGAGACAGATGTCCGCCAGGTCGGGACCCATGTCGTGCAACAACAGGTCCGTGTAGGCCGCCACCTCCTTGTGACGCAAGGCCCGTATTGGATTATCGCCGGTCCGCAGCGCCGGCACATGGCAACCGGTGCAGCCGACCCGCGCGAAGACGTCCGAGCCGCGCCGGGCCTCGCCCGACTGCTTGAGCGGCGCCGGCGGCGCGAGCAGGCGCACAAATGCGTCGGTCAACTCGAGAGCGTGCTCGCCGAGCTCAGGATCGGGCGCGGGATCGGTTCCGGCAGGCAGCGGGTTGCCGGTGACCGTGCCCTCAGCCGGAACGGAAGGATTCGTGATGCCGACTTCGACTTGAAATGCGCCGTCGTTGAACTCGCGCAGCGTCGGCACGAGCGCCTTGCGCCCGAAGCGTCCCAGCCGGCCGTCGAAGAAGCGATTCGGCCGCCCGGAAATGCCGTCGCCGTTACGGTCGTCGGGATCGGCGTATTTCAGGATCTCGGAATCGGGTACAGCGTCGAGCAGCCCGAAGCCCAGGACGTCGGGCGTGGTCCGCGCGGCCACGGTCGTGACAATCGACGGCAGCGGCTCGTGGTCGATGCCGAGCGCCGCATGCAGGGCGGGGGTCACACTGTCCTGGAATACGGGCCCGCCCTGCGCGGCGAGCTCGTCGCACATGGCGCCCGCCTGCTCCGGGTGAAACACCGCCGCGTGGCGCTCGACTTCGTCGCCGTTCGCGCCCACGACGGGGTTCTCGTGACACTCCCCACAGCCGCTGGCGTTGAACAGCGGACCGAGCCCGACGGCCGGAGTGAAGATGCTGTCGAACACGGCGCGACCGCTGTCGAATCGCGCCCGCTCCGCGGCGGACAGCCCGCGCAAGGGCTCACCCGGCTGTGGCGGACGACACGCCGCGGCGCTGCACATGGCCACGAGGGCGATCCACGCTCGCGTCATGGCACACCTGCTTCCATCCGGCCGACGCGCTCGATCGTATAGGCGACCCAACCGGTCTGCCGGCCGCCGAACGCAACGCGGATCACGTCGCCGGGCTTCAGCTGCGCCAGCTGGATCGGCTCGCCCTGGCCGCCTTTCCGGTCGGTGATCGGAACGCTGGCGGGAACCTCCAGGCGCACGACGCGCAGCGCCAAGCCGACGCCGGTCGTGACCTCGACCGTGCGCGCCCGCACGTCCACGGCGCGAATCGCACCCCGCACGCTGTCGTGCGGGACGGTGGGGACGGTGGGGGCGGTGGGCTGCTGTGCGGCGAGTGCCAGCGGAGCGATGAATGACGCGAGCGACAGAAGCGTGACGCGGTGCATGGACCCTCCCGGAAAGGCTCCGGGGATTACCCCGACCTCCGGGCTTAGTGCCGGGCCAGGGCGCAATGTATGTTGCAGCGGTCGTCATACCCTGACTGCGGAGGCTTCTGTATGCGCGCCATCCTTGCCGCTCTCGTTCTCCTGACGCTTCCGACCGCCGATTGGGAATTGCTGGGCACCCGGCGCGTGAGCTTCACGCTCGATCACGACGCCATCATCGTGGGCGCCCGCGAAGGGGGATTCACGGCGATCAAGATCGAAGTCGCCGGCGGCAACCTCGAGATGTACAACATCAAAGTCACGTTTGGGAACGGACAGAGCTTCTCGCCGGAGACCCGTATCGAGTTTCGCCAGGGCTCTTGGAGCCGCACAATCGATCTGCCCGGACCGGTGCGCATCGTGCGACGCGTCGATTTTTGGTATCGCAGCCGGCTGCGCCCCGTCCGTGGCGCGGCCACCGTACGCCTGTTCGGCCGTAAGTGACCGCGGCGCAAGCCGCGTTTTTCACGTACGCCATTCTCAGTCGACTGGCGTACGTGCTACTCGTAGGCGGCGTGCTGCGGCGCGAGGAGCGCGACGGTCGCTATACGCAGCGGTTCGGACGCGCCGAAGCCTTCCGCCGCTTCCGGCGGACTGCCGCGCTCATCATGAACCACGATGCGTTCGCGTTCGTGGTGCTCTGCTTGGCCACGCGCGATACGTGGCAGCTCGCGCTCCCGGCCGCGCTGACCATTGGCGTGGGCGCCGTCCTCGTCGTCATCGGTCTGGGCACGAAGCTCTGGGCCGCGCGGACGCTGGGGAGCAACGCCTACTACTGGCACAACTTCTTCGATCCGGACGGCGCGATCGGGCCGGTCGCGACCGGTCCGTACCGTTTCATTTCGAGCCCGATGTACAAGATCGGCTACCTGCCGACGTATGGTCTCGCGCTGATTCTCCGGTCATTCCCTGGACTCATCGCCGCGGTATTCTCCCAGGCGGCGATCCTCTCGTTCTACTTTCTCGTCGAGAAGCCGCATTTTCGTCGGCTGCATCGCTCTAGCTGACTCCGCGGCCGCCGCGTCTATTCTGCGGTGATGCGACGCGTTGCCTTTCTACTATATGTGCTCGTCGCCGGTTGCCATCGCGGCGGGGGAACCGGGGCGGGGGCGGCCGACGACCAGGACTTGGCGGCCCCGGAGCAGCATCCGGATGAGCACGCCGCGATGGCCGCCGAGCACGCGATGGCGGGGATGGTCTCGAACGAGGACCTGCACATGCGGCTCACGCCCCCGCGCGCGCCGGCTCCCGGCGACTCGGCTCGCGCCAACGAGATCCTGGCCGTCATGCGGCGCGAGCTCGCCAAGTACAAGGACATTCACGCCGCGGAAGCCGATGGATTCCGGCAATTCATTCCGGGCGCCGCCGCCCCGATTCAACACTACACGAAGCTTCGATGGGCACTCGCGTCCCGGAACGGGCTCGATCCCGCCAGGCCCACGTCGCTGCTCTACCAGCGCGAAGCCAACGGCACGCTCACCCTGGTCGGGGCGATGTTTACCGCGCCGGCCCAGACGAGCGATGCCGAGCTCGACGCGCGCCTGCCGCTGAGCGTCACACGCTGGCATCAACACATCAATTGGTGCCTGCCGCCCCTCGCGGATGCGCGGCGCCGCTGGCGGGAGACCAAGGACGGTCAGCCGGTGTTTGGCCCCAAGTCGCCGATTGCGACCGCGGAGGCGTGCGAAGCGGTCGGGGGGCGGTTTCGGCCACGGCTGTTCGGCTGGATGGTTCACGTGATGGCGTTTTCCGAAGGCGATCCCTGGAACGCGCACCAGCACTAGCGTCGCTTGACGGTTTTGCGACCGCGCGGTAGCACTAGGGCGCGGGGGGGCGGGGAGGGGGGGCGGGGGGCGACGGTCACTCACCACAGAGGCATGATTATGCGACGAGTCGGAAAAATACTCGGAGGTTTGGCCTTCGTGCCGGCGCTGCTGCTGGCGCAGAATGGCGCCATTCGCGGCCGCATTGCCGATGCCGCGGGCGCGCCGCTCGCGCGGGCCATGGTCTCCGCCGAAGGCAGCGGCCTGCACGCGACGAGTGACGATCAAGGGCGCTACGAGATCCGTGGCCTGTCCGCCGGCGCCTATATCGTGCGCGTGCGGCTGCTGGGGTACCAGGCGCGCACCGCGCGCGTCGTGGTGGACCAGGCTCCCGTCACCCAGGACTTCGTCCTGGCCGCGCAGCCGATCAGCCTCTCGCCGGTGGACGTCGTCGTGGGGTCGCGCGCGCGGCATACCGCGGCGGAGCAGCTCGCGGTCCCGGTCGATGTGTTCACGTCGGAGGACATGACGAAACAGGGCGTGACCGAGACCGGGCAGATTCTGCAATCGCTGGCACCGTCGGTGAACTTCCCGCATCAGAGCGTCACCGACGCGAACGACATCGTGCGGCCGTTCACGCTGCGCGGCCTCTCGCCCGATGAGACGCTGGTGCTCATCAACGGCTGGCGACGTCATCAGATGGCGCTCGTGAACACCTTCGCGTACGGCATGGGCGCCGGGACGACCGGCGTGGATCTCAACGCCATTCCCTCGAGCGCGATCGACCGCATCGACGTGCTGCGCGACGGCGCCTCGGCGCAGTACGGGTCGGACGCGATCGCGGGCGTCGTCAACATGGTGCTGAAGGAAGGGCAGTTCACGCCATTCTTGAACACCAGTATCGGTCGATATCACCCGGACAATTACGCGGACGACGGTACCACGGCGAATCTGAACGGCGGCTGGGGCATCGGCATCGGCCGCGGCTCGCTCGGATTGTTCGGCGAGTTCCTGGATCGCCAGCCGACGAATCGCGCTTGGCCTGATCCGTACGAGGACGCGGGCACGGGCGTGACGGACTCGATCGTCAACGGCCGCATCATCGTCAAGCGGAATGCCGCGCCGCAGCCGAACCACCACTGGGGCGACGGGCTCGAGAAGGACATCGTCACGATGGCCAACTTCCGGCTACCGCTGAACGACAAGGGCACCACGGAGTTTTACAGCTTCGGCGGTTGGAGCTATCGCAAAGGCACGGGCAACGGCTACCGGCGCTGCGCCGTGGACTGCGCGAGCTTCATTCAGGGCCGCAACTGGCCGCAGATCTACCCCTTCGGCTACCTCCCGGAGTTCGCGCCGACCGTGCTGGACAATTCGATCGTCGCCGGGATCCGGACGGTCGCGAGCGGCTGGTCGATCGACCTCGGCACGTCGTACGGCTACAACCGGTTCGATTATCACATCCGGCACACCCTGAACGTGTCGCTCGGTCCATGCCTCGACCCGGCCAATCCGTGCGCGCCGGGCCCGGACAGCACGTTGGGCACCGCCGACGACATGGCCAATCAGACGTCGTTTTTTGCGGGCCGGCTCAAGCGCGACGAGATGCTCGTGGGCCTGAACGCCGCCAAATCGGTCAGCCTCGGCCTGCGCGAGCCGGTCAACGTGGCCATCGGTGCCGCCTTCCGGCGTGAAGGCTATCAGATCACGCGCGGCGAGCTGGCATCCTACGTGAACGGCCATCACCTCGGCCCGGATAGCTCGGCCGGTCGCCCGTACTCGCAGGTCTTCCCCGGCTTCCGGCCGCAGGACGAGTCGAATTCGCACCGCACGAATGCGGCGGTGTACGCCGATCTCGAAACCAATCTGACGCCCAAGTTCCTCGCGAACGTCGCGGGGCGGTTCGAGCACTACTCCGACTTCGGCTCGCTGGCGACCGGCAAGGCCGCGGTCCGCTTGCAGCCCTCGCGCCAGTTCACGGCGCGCGCCGCCCTCAGCACCGGGTTCCGGGCGCCGGGACTGACCCAATCGCATTTCAGTCGCGTGAATACGAACGTCATCGGCGGCGTGGTGACGGACGTGCTCATCGTGCCGGTGGCCGACAGCGCGGCGCGACTGTTCAACTCGAAGCCGCTGCAAGCCGAGAAGTCGGTGAACGTGAGCGCCGGCTTTGCGTTCAGTCCCAATGACAACGTCACGTTCACGGTCGATGCATTTCAGATCAAGATCAACCACCGCATTCTGCTCAGCGCGACATTCGCCGACAGCGTGACGCAGGCGATCTTGGCGGCAAATAACTTCACGGATGTGAGCGGCCTGCAGTATTTCACCAACGGCCTCGACACGCGGACGCGTGGCCTGGACTTCACCGGGACGCTGCGAATGAACGCTAGCGCGGGCACCATCGATTGGACCGCGATGGCGAACTACACCAAGACGGCCATCACGCACCTCGATCCGCGTCCTGCGGTATTCAACGGTACGCCCTCGACGGTGGGCGGCATCATCGATTCGGTGACGTACATCGCCATCACCGAAGAGCGGCCTGACTGGCGCGCCACGTTGACCGGCGAGTACAACCTGGGCCGCGTGCACGCGCTAGCCCGCGCGGCGTACTACGGCAAGTTCTCCTCGGCCCAGCCCGGCTACTGCGACTTCTGCCGGGAGCGTTACGGCGCGAAGACCTTGTTCGACGCCGAAGTCGGGTACCGGTTCGCGAGTGTCGATTTGGCGGTCGGCCTTCGCAATCTGTTCGATACCTATCCGGACAAGCCGAGCTCGCAGGTGATCGTGGATTCGTTCAGCGATCGCTCGATGGACTTCAACAACAATTTCGGGACGTTCCCCTGGGCCGCGGCGTCGCCGTTCGGTTACAACGGCCGCTATTTGTACGCGCGCGCGGAAATGCGGTTAAACAAGTGACACTCTTCTCGGAGGAGGGTTTTATGGTCAGCCCCGCAAGCCGCCTCGTGCGCCTCGTCGCCCTCGTCGCCGTGCTGGTCGGGGCGCCGGGGATGGCGCTGGCCCAGAACGGTCGGATCAGAGGCACCGTGCGCGACGCGAGTGGCGACGCCTTGGCGGGAGTCGCGGTTCGCGCGACGAACCAACGGACGGGGCTTTCCGGCCGCGCGACGACGGGGGGCGATGGCAGTTACACCATCTCGGGTCTCGCCGCAGGCACGTACACCGTCTCCGGGTCGATGCCTGGTCTGCGCTCGGTGTCCCAGAACGTTCAGCTGGCCGCGGATGCGACGGTCTCGCTCGACCTGGTGCTGCAACCGGTGACCCTCGAGGCAATTACCGTCACCGCGATGCTGCGCGAGCAAGAGCTGGCGAAGGTGCCGTTCTCCATTGCCGCTCCGACGGAGCAGGCGCTACGGCTGCGCGGCGCGGAGAACATCGAGGCGATCGCGGCTAACGTCGCCGGGTTCAGCGTGCAGAACCTGGGGCCCGGCCAAAGTCAGGTCGCCATGCGCGGGGCGTCCTCAGGTCAGATCGCCCGGGACCAACCCGGCGTCAAGGAAGAAGTGGGTGCGTACCTGGACGATGTGCCCGTTTCGCTCTCGCTGTTCACGCCGGATCTGGACCTGTTTGACATCACCCGCGTGGAAGTGCTGCGGGGCCCGCAGGGTACCCTCTTCGGTTCCGGTTCCCTGGCCGGGACGGTGCGCTACATCAGCAACCAACCTGAGCTGGGCGTGAGTCGGACCTTTGGCGAAGTCGGCGTCAGTCAAATCAACGACGGCGCTGCCGGCAACAACGCCAAGCTCGGCTTCAACGTGCCGCTGGGCGATAAGGCGGCGTTCCGGGTCGCTGGCTACAGCAACGACCTCGGCGGCTGGATGGATGCCGTACAACCCAACTTCACGGTCGACAAAGACGTCAACGGCGGCAACCGGACTGGTGCACGAGTCGCCGTTCGCATCGAACCGAACGGGCGCTTCAGTATCACGCCCCGCCTCGTCTATCAGAAAGTGAAAATGGACGGCTGGAACCGGATCGATGCGTTCAATATCCTGGCCAATCCGTACACGACGACCCGACCACCCGTGACGCTCGGGCCCCGAGAGCAGTTTACGCAACTGCAGGAACCGTTCACTGACGAGTTTCTCCTTGGGGACGTGAACCTGCGATACGCATTCGGAGGCGTGAGCCTCACGTCGGTGACGTCTTTCACCAACCGCGACATCCTGGTCGTACGAGATGCGACCGCGCTGACTGCAAGCGTCACGGGTGGCAACTTCGGTGAGCCGCCCAATGTGTACACGCTCGACTCGCCCCTTAACGACCGCACCAAGTCAAGAGTCTGGACGCAGGAGGTACGGTTGGCGGGCGGACAAAACCGCGTGAAGTGGGTCGTGGGCGCGTTCTATAGCAAGAACAAGCGCCACTACGGCCAGGACCTGAACGACGCCGGATTCGAGGACGGCGCTGCGGCCAACGGGGACACCATACCCACCACCGGACTCCGGGCCCCCAAGGATCACCTGTTCTGGTCCGATTTGGACTACAACCTGAGGCAAACCGCGGCCTTCGGTGAGGCGACGATATCCGCGGGCAGCCTCGATCTCACCGGGGGTCTTCGCTACTACAACTTTAGCGAGAACCGCAACCAGATTTTCGACGGCATTCTCACGAACGACAGCACCGGGACGAAGCTGGTGACCCTGCCCGGATCCACCAAGGCAAACGGCGTGGCGCCGCGCTTCATTGCCAGCTACAAAGTATCCGATGTACTTACTGTGAATGCGCAGGCGTCGCGTGGATTCCGGTTGGGCGGGATCAATGACCCGCTCAACTATCCGTCGTGCGTGGGCAATGACTCGGCGACGTTCAGCGGGCATCCGTCCTGGGCGGACGAGAAGGTGTGGAACTACGAGGTCGGCGCGAAGTCGCGAATTCTGGGTGGTCGTGGCTCGCTGAATCTGTCCGCGTTTTATATGAAAATCAGCGACCTCCAGCTCACCGTGACCGCGGGCTCATGTTCATCGCGGCTGATCTTGAACGCGCCCAAGGCCCGCAGTCAGGGGTTGGAAGCGGAGTTTTCGGCGAGTCCCAATGAGCACGTCGATGTATCCCTATCGGCGAGTTACGCCGATGGCAAGCTGCAGTCGACCATCAGAGATGGGACCGGCACCGTGCTACCCGGCATCCTGTCAGGGAATCGCTTGCCCAGCGTGCCGAAGGTGCAGGGGACCGCAGCGGTCACGTATGGATGGCCGATGGCCGGAGGGGCGCGCGCCTTCGTGAGCGGCAGCTACCAGTATGTGGGCTCGCGCTACACACTGATCGACGATGAATCACCCGGTTACGGCACGTTCAGCATAACCTCGTTTGGGGCGAACACGATCGGCGGACCGCTGACCCAGGCTACCTTCACGTTCAATCCGCTGCTGCCGGCATACAGCCTGCTGAACCTGCGCGTCGGCCTCGTCCGCAACGCTTGGGAGGTCGCACTCTTCGGGAACAACGTGACCGACGAACGAGCCTTCCTTGCGTTGGATCGGGAGCGGGGGAGGCGCGCCCGCGTTGGGTACTTGACGAACCAGCCGAGAACCATCGGGGTCACGCTGCGCTTCAATTATTGACGTAGGCAGAATACAAAACCGCCGGACGGCAGCAGCCGCCCGGCGGTTTTATTTCGTGCGTCGATCCGCCCTACATTCGGGCGCCCATACCCGCGCCGGCTCCCATTCCTGCTCCCATGCCGGCACCCTCGGTGTAGAACTTGGCGCCGATGACCGTGGCGAGCGGCCATTCGACCAGGCTGACCAACGTCGTAATGATCGTGAGGTTCTGTGGCATGAGATGCATCGGCCACATGAACAGTGTTACCAGCAGGCCGCCCACGAACCAACCGGCCACTCCGGCTTTCGCCGCGGTCCCGGGACCCGCGCCAAAGCGCGGCCGGATGGCCGCATAGAGCCACACCAGGAATATGCCGGCGACGAAGTCGAGAAACACGAACCAGGGGATCTGCGCATTCGTCATCGCGGGCCGGTTGATCGCTGTCATGGCGGCGGCCATCTGATCCTTCAGGACGACGCCGAACAACACCGAGTCAATCACATTCAGTACGACGCCCGCGATCAAACCGCCGACAAGCACCTTCTGCATGTTGATCTTCCCCATCGAGCACCCCCTCGCATGAGAGGACAGCATCGAACCCGGAGCCGACTGCCGCCGCCACGGTAGGGAATCGGAGCAGAATCGTCAAGTCACAGCACGTTCAGGACCGCGATCAGGCCTCCCATCCCATCCGAAATCGTGGCCACACCGCCGGGCACAACCCATTCTCGCCCATCGACTACGAGGTTGAAGTAGTAGGTGCCGGGCGGGAGAAGCAGCGCCGCTTCCCAGATGTCCTCCCCCAGTCCGTGCAGCGGCGCCGGCGTCCAGGCATTCCAGTTACCGGCGATCCAGCGGCGCCGGCGTCCAGGCATTCCAGTTACCGGCGATCGCGACCGATTGGGCCCCGGCCATCCGGAAGCGCACTACGACGCTGTCGCCCCCCCCGTCGCGATGGACGGCCACCAGCGGCTGCAGCACTGGCTGCGCCGGCGCGGCACGGACCAGCGCGCGGCGCGCGGCGAAGACACGAATCCCGCCGGCGATGTATCCCGCTAGGGGCAGTCCCTGGAAGGGATCACGCAAGTAACTACCGCCCGACGCTTCCATCGCGACCGAGGGAGTGAGGAAGTACTGCAGGGAGGCGCTTGCGGCGCCGGTCGATCCGTAGGTCTGGCTCAGCCGGCCGCTGATCCAGAGCGAGCCCACGGTCCGCGGGCCGTCGAACGTGACGCCGCCCACGACGTCGGTATACCAGGCGCCGAGGAAGCGTGTCGCCTCGGTGCTGAGCGAGAGCTGTGCCGGTGACGAGCCGAGTTGCCACCAGCCGCGGCCCCGGACGCGGAACGCAGCGACGCCGGGCTCCTGTTCGATCACACCGGTGACAGCTCCGGCGCCCAAGGCCACGTGGTTCTCGGTCGCCTCGATCAATGCGGTCGCGGACCCGGCCGCGACGCCATCAGAGCGTGTCGTGGCGGCCAGCGTCGCACTGATCGCTGCGCGAATGCCGCGCTCGCGTTTGGAGAGCACGGCCCAAATGTCCGCGCGCGCCTGGCCGGCCCACACGCCGCCTTGGAGCAGCGAGCCCGCGGCACTCGCGCCGAGATAGGTGGTCGGCGTGAGCCATTGTGCGGCGGGAGACACCGTCAGGGCGCTGAAGCTCGAGCCTCCGGCGTACCGCACGATGCCGGTTCCAATGCCAAGCGATGCCTGCCCCTGAGCGCAGAGCGTCACGGGCGTCAGCAACGAGAGCGCCAAAAATGAAACCGGTCCCATTCTCATGGGACCGGTAACATACACCCTGCAGATTCTTTTCAGTTACGGCCGACGGCTATGCCCTGCTCCGGGATTATCGGGCCGCCCCGCACCATTCGCCGGGACCGCGGGAGTCGCGGGCGTCGCCGGTACGGCACGCGTCGCTGGGCCGCCGTCGGGGTTGGGAACGGCCGGCGTGGCGCGCGTCGCCGGGACTGCGGGCGTTGCAGGCGTCACCGGCTGGTTGTCCAGGCCGACGGCCTCACCACGCACATGCGTGGCGCGCCGGGCCATGTTCGCGGCCACCTTCGCTTTGGCGGTATCCGACGCGTGCTCATTCGGCGCCGCCACCTTAGGCGTCTGCGCCGCGAGCAACGTGGGTATGAGTAGTGCGACACCGACCATCATCATCCGCTTCAACATGCTACCTCCGAGCTGCATGGGACTCGCGCCGGGCGCGCTCAGCGCGCGCCAGCTCTTTCGCCATGTCCCGCAGCAACGTCCAGGGGCTGAGTCGCCCCGTATAACTTGCTGCCGCAAACCATAACTGCGCGAATGCGTCGCGTACTACGCGCTCCGCCGACACGGTATCCGTGAGGATACCATAGGCTTGCGCGTAGAGGGAGCCGCGATGGCGGCGTTCAAGCTCGATCAGCGCTGTGGAGTCCCGCTGTGCCACACGTCTCATCAGGACGGCGTCGGCAACAATGGGGGCTTGAGGCTCTAGCATCGCGGTCATGGCTTCGTAAAGATTCTGGAAGGGACGTGCAGGTAACGCAGGTCACAATGGCACACCGCATGAACCGTTACCAATCCTTTGCAGGGCTACTCTTTACGGAGAACCCGGTTGCGCCGTGAAACCCAGGTAACGGATGGCGATATTGTTCGGGCGGTGCTCGCGGGCGACCGCGAGCGCTACGCCCAACTCGTCGAACGGTACCGCGACCGCTATGCACGTTACGCGGCGCGCATGCTCGGCTCCGTCGATGCAGCAGAAGACGCAGTGCAAGACGCGTTCGTGCGGGCGTTTGATCAGCTGGCACAGTGTAAGGACCCCAACAAGTTCGTCGGCTGGTTCTTCCTTATTCTGCGCAACCGGTGCTACGCGGAGCGGCGCCGCAGCCGGGCGGAAGCATCACTGGAAGCCGCCGACAGCGTGGCCGCGGCGGATCGCACCGATGGTGGCGCCGAGACGGCCGAGCGGCGCCGGGCGCTGCAGCTGGCGCTGCTGGCACTGACGCCCGATCAACGTGAAGTGTTCGTGTTGAAGCACGTCGAAGGATTGTCGTACGGGGAAATCGCAGAGCGGTTGAGTACGTCGATTCCGTCTTTGAAAATGCGAATGCATCGCGCGTACGATAAACTGCGCGAGGAGTTGCGAGAGCACACATGAGCAAGCACGAATTCCATCCTTTGGTGAAGCAGCTGCTGGACGGCGACATTACCCTCGCCGACCTCCCGCCCGAGTTGCGCGCGGAAGGGGACGAGGCGCTGCGCCTGCTCGCGGCCGTGGATCGGAGCCCCGTTCAGCTCTCCGCAGTGTCCGAGCACGTGATGCAGGCGATCGCGCAGCGACCCGCGCGTTCGGTGTGGCGGCGCGTGATGCAGCCGCAGGAGCTGCGCCTGCGGATCCGGCCGTGGCTGCTCGCGCCGGCCCTCGCGATCGCCGCAGCGCTCATCGTGTTCCTCCGGACCGCGCCGACTGCCGCGCCCGCCTCGCTCGTCACCGTGCGCTTCGTGCTCGTCGCGCCTGAGGCTCACGACGTGAGTCTCGCTGGCACGTTCAACCAGTGGGACGCACACGCCACTCCGCTGATCCGCAGTGGCCCGACGGGCGTCTGGACGGCGACGCTCACGCTTCCGGCCGGCCAACACCAGTACGCGTTCGTCGTGGATGGCGTGCGCTGGGTGCCGGATCCGGGC
>WNGR01007751.1_pt1 | contig 15184 bp, 12 predicted proteins | sample 5407581 | NCBI WGS metagenome assembly WNGR01 (sample SAMN13153383, study PRJNA577476) | soil metagenome | isolation source: 80 cm soil or saprolite under Garry oak tree replicate 2 | place: USA:California | collected 2016-06-15
CTGGCTGACCGCGAGACACTCCCGATGAGGAAACTGCCGACTGGAGAGCCGTATGCGGGAAAACCGCCCGTACGGTTCGGAGGGCGGGGAGGGTGAACACCCTTCCCGACCCCTATCGAGTCAGGATTGTGAGGCTTGGCGTTATTCTTCATAAATCATCTTCCGCGTCATGCCGCCGTCGACGACGAAATTGGCGCCGGTGATGAAGCCTGCGCGCTCGCCGTCGATCAGGAAGGCGACGATCTCGGCGATGTCCTCCGGCTTTCCGACGCGTCCGGCCGGATGCTGGAGGTGATCCTTGCGGCGCAGCTTGGCGGCCTCGTCGCGGCGGACGGCGATCCAGCCGGGGCTCACGCAATTGACCCGCACGTCGGGGCCAAGGCTGATCGCGAGCGCATGCGTGAGCGCGACGAGGCCGCCTTTGGACGCCGAGTAGGACTCGGTATTCGGCTCCGACATCAGGGCGCGGGTCGAGGCGATGGTGATGATCGCGCCGCGCGAGGCGCGCAGCGGCTTCTCCGCGGCGCGGGCGAACAGGAAGGCCGCAGTCAGGTTGGTGTCGATGACCTTGCGCCATTCGGCGAGCGTGAGCCGAGAGAGCGGCGTGCGCACCATGATGCCTGCGTTCGAGACGAGTGCGTCGAGGCGGCCGAATTTCTCGACGATTGTCTTGACTGCGCGTGGTGCGGTCGTTTCGTCCGCCACATCGCCCTCGATGACGACCGCGCGCCGCGCCTGCCTCGCATAGGCGCGGGCGAGCCCCGAACCGGGCAGATCGAGCGCGCCGACGCGCCAGTCATCCTCGATGAGGCGCGTGGCAATCGCGCGGCCGATGCCGTGCGCGGCTCCAGTAACAAGGGCGACCGGAGCCTTGGGATATGCCATGGATCAGGACTTCGGTTTGGGCTCGATCGGGAGATCGGCGCGCGATCCCCATTCCGCCCATGAACCGTCGTAGAGGGCTTTCGGTTCCCGGCCGAGCGCGTCGAGCGCAAGCCACATGGCCGCCGCCGAGACGCCGGAGCCGCAGCTGGTGATGATCGGCCGGTCGATGTCGACGCCGCCCGAGGCGAAGGCCTGCTTGAGCCGATCGAGTGGGAGGAGCCTTCCGTTCTCCACCAGCGCGGTGAAGGGCACGTTCAGCGAGCCGGGGATGTGCCCCGAGCGCACGCCCGGCCGCGGCTCCGGCGCCTCGCCACGGAAGCGCTCCGCCGGGCGCGCGTCGACCACCTGGGCGCTCTTCTGCGCCAGCGCGGCCTGCACCTGCGCCAGCGAGGCGACGAGATCGGCGGGTTTGCGGGCCTTGAAGCTGCGCGGTGGGCGTTTCACCGCGCCCGACTCGACCGGGCGACCTTCGGCCTTCCATTTCGGGAAGCCGCCTTCGAGGACGAAGATTTTTTCCGCGCCGAACAGCCGAAAGGTCCACCACACCCGCGGCGAGGAGAACATGCCGATGCCGTCATAGACGACGATGGTATCGGTGTCGCCGATGCCGAGCGCGCCGGCCGCCGCCGCGAACGCTTCTGGTGAGGGCAGCATGTGCGGCAGCTCGGAGGAATGGTCGGCCACCTGATCGATGTCGAAGCGGACCGCGCCTGGAATGTGGCCGGCAAGCGTCGAGTACCACGAGACCGGGAGCGCCAAGACGCGCGGCAAGCCAATCGGTCGTGACGAGCCAGCGGCTTGCGGGGGGTTCGGAACTCGTGTCATTGGAGCGGTCACTCATAGGGCACCTTGACGCTCGACCGGCGCTCGAGCCATTGCGGAGCAGGCAGGCCTTTCGAGCGCAGGAACTCCGGATTGAACAGCTTCGACTGATATCGCGTGCCGTAGTCGGCGAGAATGGTGACGATGGTGTGGCCGGGGCCCATCTCCTTCGCGAGCCTGATCGCGCCCGCGACGTTGATGCCGGTCGAGCCGCCCATGCACAGGCCCTCCTGCTCGAGCAGGTCGAAGATGATCGGCACCGCCTCCTCGTCCGGGATCAAATACGGCCTGTCGACCTTGAGGTCCTCGATGATGCCGGTGACGCGGCCGAGACCGATGCCCTCGGTGATGGAGCTTCCTTCCGTCGCCTTCACCTCGCCATGCGCAAACAGGTTGTACATGGCCGCGCCCTTCGGATCGGCGACGCCGATGACGATGTCCGGCTTCTGCTCCCGCAAATAGGCCGACACGCCGGCGATGGTGCCGCCGGTGCCGATGGCGCAGATGAAGCCATCCACCTTGCCCTGCGTCTGCTGCCAGATTTCCGGGCCGGTCGAGACGTAGTGGGCCTTGCGGTTGTCCGGATTGTTCCACTGATCGGCGTAGAGGACGCCGTTGGGCTCGCTCGGGCGCAGCTCCTCCGCCATCCGCTGGGCGATGTGCTGGTAATTGTTGGGGTTGCTGTAGGGAACTGCCGGCACCTCGATCAGCTCCGCCCCGCACAGGCGCAGCATGTCTTTCTTTTCCTGGCTCTGGGTCTCGGGAATGACGATCAGGGTGCGGTAGCCGCGGGCATTGGCGACCAGCGCGAGGCCGATGCCGGTGTTGCCCGCCGTGCCTTCCACCACCAGCCCGCCAGCCCTGATCTCGCCGCGCTGCTCCGCCTCCAGGATGATCTGGCGTGCGGCGCGGTCCTTCACCGACTGGCCCGGATTCATGAACTCGGCCTTGCCGAGAATGGCGCAGCCGGTCGCTGCGGAGGCGCGCTTGAGCGCGATCAGCGGCGTGTTGCCGATGGCTTCAACAATTCCGTTGCGGGTTTGCACGTGCGCCGGGTCCGACTGCCGAGAGGCAACGGACCCTAATTGAGGGCTCCCGGCACGACAAGGTCACTTCGCAGCCGCCGGCCCTATTGCAGCAACTGCGTCGTCTTGCGCGCGACCGAAGCCGGCGTCTCGTAGACGTCCTGAACGAGCTTCTGGATGTCCGCGCCGGCGACCGGCCTGATTTCCATCACGGCCTTCTTGGCGTCGGCGAGGAATTCCTTGTCCGCCATCGTCTCGCCGAAGGCCTTGCGCAGCGCCTCGACCCGATCCTTGGGGACGCCGGCCGGCATGGCGAAGGGCCAGGCCATCACCTGCCGCGCAAACATGAGCTTGAAGATCGCGCGGTCCTCGTCGTTGCGGGCGAGGTCCATGATCAGCGGAACGTCGGGCAGGTCGGGATGCTTCGTCAGCGCCAACTGCAGGAGGATGTTGAGCCACTTGCGTTCGAGCCATGGCTGGCGCGTCGACTTCACGCTCGTCCACGACCAGCCGCAGCGGCCCTGCACCTCCTGGCGCTCCATCGCGAGGTCGACGTCGTTGCCACCGGGATAGCCGGAGATGATCTTGAACCTCGTGCCGAGCACGCCGTTGGTGATGCGCGGGAACTGATAGGTGTCGCCGCTCGGCCCGGTGGCCCCCACGATCAGTTCCTGCGCCATCGCTTGCGCGATCGTGGTGACGCCGGTCGTGTGCCAGGTGGCGCAGATGCTGACTTCGTCGTTGGTCGAGCCGATCCAGTTGAACTTGGTGGCGTCGAATTGCGCATTCTTGTTGCCGAGGAGCGGATCGAAGGCGGTCCCGCGGTTGAAGATGGCCATCGCGGTGCCATCCTTCGGCGCGGCATTGAACAGGAAGTTCGCCAGCCGCATGCCGCCGCCGCCCTCCATGTTCTTCGGCACGATGGTGGGATTGCCGGGCAGGTATCTGCCGATGTGGCGCGCAAGCATCCGCCCATAGGCGTCGTAGCCGCCGCCGACGCTGGTGCCGATGTAAAGGTCGACCGTCTTGCCCTTGTAGAACTCCGCCGGCGTCTGGGCGTGCAGCGGAATCGGCAACAGCGCGAATGCCGCGAGGGTTAGTCCGCGAACCAAGTTCAACGGATGCATTGCCTTCCTCCGTCGTCGCGAGCTCACGCCACGTGCGCAAGCTTCTCGGCGCCGAGCTTGAGGTTGAACAGGCGGCTGGCGTTGCCGCCGAGAATGTTGCGTTTGGCGGTCTCGCTCAGGAACGGCAGGTCGTAGACCGTGCTCGGCAGGTCGAAGTCCCAGTGCGGATAGTCCGAGGAATAGAGAAGCTGGGTCTCGGCGTTGATGACGCGGAAGGTTGCCTCCAGGAGACCCATGTCGGTGATCTCCATCGGCTGCGACGCTTTCGAGCCACATCACCTTGAGCTTCGGGAAGCGTTCGGGCAAGCCGTTGATGATCCAGTTGGCGAGGTGGCACATGTTGTACCAGACGAAGCCGAGCGCATGCACCGAGATGAAGCGGTTGAGCATGCCCTGCGCCTGGTCGTGCCAGTGATAGGAACCGTGGAAGGCGATCGGCAGGCCCATCTCCTCGAGCAGCGCATAGGTTTTCATGTACAGATTGCTGTGCACCGGGCGGTAGCGCGTCGAGGTGATGAGGAATCCAACCACGCCTTTCTTCTCGCCGAATTCCTTCACGAATTGGTAGGTGGCGTCGGGATCGTTGAAGGGGAGGTAGAGCATCGAGACGAGCCGCGGCTCGCGCGCCAGCACGCGTTCGCAGAGCCATCGGTTGTAGGCGCGGGACAGGGCGACCTCCACCTCGACCTGCGGATGGACGCCGAGCGCCAGCATCGGGGTCGGGAACAACACGGCGACGTCGATACCGCAGGCATCCATCCAGCGCTTGGTGAGCACGATGTCGCGCTGGTCCTTCGCGCCGGGGGCTTTTTCGAGGTTGCGCAGCGCATAGCGCGTGATGCGGCCGCCCATGTCCTGGTAGCCGACCATGGTGTTCATGATGCGGGCGTTCTTGGCGTTGGGCTGCGAGCCCGCGAGCGCCAACTGCCGCAACACCGGATCGTCCAGATATTCGAGGATTTCGGCGAGCGATTCATTCTCGTAATGGTGCGAATCCACGTCCACGATCGGAAATTTCTCATAGCCGCGCTCTCTTGCCTGCTTCGACGCGTGGGCGAGGAGCTTGGTCGTGTCGAATTCCTCGACCGACATCCGGCGATAGTCGCTGAGTTGCAATTCCATGATCCGTCCTCGTTGTCGTTCTGCGCCTCGCGGTCGTCGCCGCTGGCGGATCGGCCTACTAGAGCATGTTTCACTCGGTTACACGCCGCTACTCGGTCGTCATTGCCGGGCTTGACCCGGCAATCTATCTTCTTCGCATAAGGTTTTTATGCGATGGATCGCCGGGTCAAGCCCGGCGATGACGAATCTGGTACGCAATGACCGCATCAAGTCGACCGAAACTTTAGCCGGTGATGACATAGACGTCCTGGTCGCGCCGCACGACCCGATACGACTTCAGGCGCAGCTTTCGGTTGCCCGCGCATTCGCCGGTCTTGATGTCGTATTCGTAGCCGTGCCACGGGCATACGAAATGCGCTTCGTCGGCGGAAAACTTCTGCCCAAGCCAGGTCTTGTCGGGGCCGAGCACGTCCTCGACCTTGTGCATGATGATCCCTTCGCAGCAGGGGCCGCCCTGATGCAGGCAGAGATTCTGGTAGGCGTAGAAATTTCCCTGCCAGTGAAAGACGCCGATTTCGAGCCCATCGTGAAAAACGATGCGGCGATCGCCCTCGGCGAGGTCCGCGACTTTTGAGACGAATACTTCAGCCATTTTTCATCCTGTCTGTTCGCAGGAAGGGTGCACTTTTTCGCATGCCGGCACAATCGCGACCCACCACTGGCCAGCGACGCGGGCGAATTCCCCTGAATTCGGCTCAAAGGCCCAAGATACCGGAAGGATTGCCGAAACTATGGGGACGTACCGCCTGTGTGTGTCTAACGGCATTCACCTATTTTTTGCTGCATTTGAATTAGGTGATGGCAATGGGACAGATCGGCTGGTTGTGAGGAGCAGTTTCAGTGGGAACTCGATGAACCTCGACGTCAATACGCTTTTCCTGGTCACGATCTACGTGGAAGCGATCCTCGGGTTGCTGCTTCTGTTCGCGTGGTTTCAGAATGCCCAAATCCGCGCGGTCGCCTGGTGGGGGTGTGCGAACCTGATGCGGGCAAGCTCGGTCGTCCTGTTCGGCATGTACGGCGACGTGTCCGAGGTGGTGTCGATCGATCTTGCCAACGCGATGCTGTTCCTGGCCTACGCCGTCACTTGGACTGGTGCGCGCGTCTTCGATGGGCGCAAGCCGCTGCCGATTTATCTCGTGGCCGGCCCGGTCGTGTGGGTGGTCGTCTCTCACCTGCCGACCTTCACCGATGCGCTCGATCTGAGGTTCCTGCTCGCCTCGGGCATCATCACGGCCTACACTTGGCTCACCGCCTATGAGTTCTGGCGCGGTCGCAGTGAGCGCCTGGTATCGCGCTGGCCGGCAATCTTTGTGCTGTTCGCGCATGGCTCGCTGTTCCTCCTGCGCACGCCGCTCGCTGCCATGCTGCCGTGGTCGCCAACCAACCAGGTGTTCGAGAGCGTGTGGCTCACGGTGCTGAGCTTCGAGACGCTTTTGTTCACGATCGCGATCGCCTTCATCTTCCTTGCGATGGCGAAGGAGCGCACCGAATACCGCCACAAGACCGCGGCCATGGTGGATCCGCTCACGGGCATCGCCAACCGTCGCTCCTTCCTCAACGACTCGACCGAGCTGATGCGGCGGCGCTCTGCACACCCCTGTCCCATCGCCGTGCTGCTGATCGATCTCGACCACTTCAAGTCGATCAACGACCGCTTCGGCCATGCCGTCGGCGACCGCGTGCTGCAGATTTTTGCCGAGCGGGCGAAGGAGACGATACGCGCTTCGGATCTCGTCGGCCGGCTTGGCGGCGAGGAATTCGCGGTCGTGCTTTATAACGCGAGCCAGGAGAAGGCGCTGGCGCTCGCCGAGCAAGTCCGCTGCGCATTCGCCGAGGCCACGGCGGAAGTCGACGGTTGTCCGGTCGCGGCCACGCTGAGCATCGGCGTGGTGCTCAACCAGGATGCCGCGCTCGATCTGCCCGAGCTGCTGGCGCAGGCCGACCAGGCGCTCTATGAGGCCAAGGAGCGCGGGCGAAACCGGGTCGAGGTTGCGACTTGCGACCTCCCCCACAGCTGCAAGGACCCGGGCCCCCTCGGCGCGGTCACCGCGAAAAGCGCCGCTTGAGCGCGGGCTGCGGGCGAAGGCGTCCTTATTTGGCCTCTTCGACTCGGGTGCTGGTCGCTGGACCGTTACCGACCATGAGCAAGACCGTGTCTTCGTTCTTGGCGCCGTCCCAATGCACCTCTTTGGCGAAATGGGTGACGAAGCTGCCCGCCGGCATCGGGATTGTCTGCGTGGCAGGGTCGAACTTGTTGCCGGTGGCGACCCACCATGTTCCGTTGAGAACGGTGATGAGCCGATCATTGGGATGGAAGTGCGGGCGGCTGAAGTTGCCGGCCAGCCACTTGAACATGAGCACATAGAGGCCCGGTTTGTCCGGATCACCGACCAGGACCGCGGTCCGATTGCCCCCGGTGCCCTTCCACTCGATCTGGTCGGGAAGCTTGACGCTGACGGCGGCCGGGTCGAGGCCGGTGAATCGACCAGCGGCTTTCGGGACCTCGATGTTGGTGGCAGGCCCCTCGCCGGCGATCAAGAGCGAGACACCCTCATCCTTGGTGCCATCCCAATGCACCTTCTGTGCGTGATCGATGACGAACGAGCCCTTGGGTAACCGCATGGCATTGGTCGGATCCACGACCGGCCCGGTGCCTTTGAAACCTGTTCCCTCGATGACGGTGATGAACCGGTCATTGGGGTGGTAATGCGGACCGCCGAAGCGGCCCGGCTTGAGCTTATTGATGTAAATATAGAGGCCGGGCTTGGTGGGGTCGCCGTAGAGAATGGCCTGATTGACGTCGGCCTTGTCGGTCGGGTCGCGCCATTTGTACTGGTCTGGCGTCGTGTAAGCCATGATAGCTGGATTGAGCTCGACAGCATGCGTTGCCGGCGCAAAGCTCAGTGCCGCGGCGAGAATTGCGAAACTAGGGCATAACTGGCCAATTCGAGCAGTCATGTTGTCCTCCCGTGTCTTGGACGCGTACGCGCCCCAATGGTCCGGCTCATCGGCAGGACCGACCGTTTGGCAATAGTAGCCTGTCCCCCTGGTTCGCAAAAGGAGGACCGGCATTTGTGGGATCGCCATTGGAGATCAGGAGTGCTATTGTTTCGTTTGCGGGCGCAACGAAGGTGGGGCGTCCTGGGAGCAAAGGCGAGGAGCTAGGGATATGAAGACGAAAACCGGTTTGTATATGGGCGTGGCGGCGATCGCAATTGCGGCGTTTCTAGCCGGCTCGCCAGCGCGCCTCGATGCGCAACAAAGCCCGGCGGTCAGCATCGGCGACACCGATCTCGGCGGCGTCGTCAGGGGGCCGAACGGTCCGGAAGCGGGCGTCTGGGTGATCGCGGAAACGACCGATCTTCCCACCAAGATTGCCAAGATAGTGGTCACCGACGATCAAGGGCGCTACGTGCTCCCCGACCTTCCGAAAGCGAATTACGACGTGTGGGTGCGCGGCTACGGGCTCGTCGATTCGCCCAAGGTGAAGACCGCACCGGGCAAGATCGTCAACCTGACCGCGGTGCCGGCGCCGAACGCGGCGGCGGCGGCGGAATACTATCCGCCCATCTACTGGCTTTCGATGGCCAAGATGCCGGACAAGAGCGAATTCCCCGGCACCGGCCACGGTGGCAACGGCATCAACGAGGCCATGAAGAGCCAGGCCCAGTTCCTGCGCGAGTTCAAGACCGACGGTTGCTTCCACTGTCACGCCGTCGGCACCAAGGCGACACGCACCATCCCGGAAGCGTTCGGCAAGTTCAGCTCCCACTATGAGGCCTGGACCCGGCGCATCCAGTCCGGCCAGGCCAGCAAGGACATGGTCGAGACCATCGAGCGGTTCGGCACCGAGTGGGGCTTGAAGGCATTGGCGGACTGGACCACCCGGATTGCGGCCGGCGAACTGCCGGCGGCGAAGCCGCCGCGTCCGCAAGGCGCGGAGCGCAATGTCGTCATTACGGTCTGGGACTGGTCGGGCCCCAAGACCTATCTCCACGACGAAGTCGCCACCGACAAGCGCAATCCCACGGTCAACCCCAATGGTCCGCTCTATGGGGCGACCGAGAACAGCACCGACTTCATTCCGATCCTCGATCCTATCAAGAACACCGCCACGACGGTGAAGCTTCCGGTCCGCGATCCGAAGACCCCTTCGGCTATCAACAACCCGATGTTGGCGGCGTCGGCTTACTGGGGCGAGGAAAAACTCTGGGACGCCCAGACCATCCCGCATAGCCTGATGTTGGATGAGAAAGCGCGGGTCTGGTTCGCGGCCAGAATCCGTCCACCGGCCAACCCCGATGTCTGCAAGCGGGGATCGGACCATCCATCGGCGAAGGCATTCCCGATCAACAACTCGAACCGCCACGTCATCATGCTCGACCCGGTGACCAAGAACTTCATGCAGGTGAGCACCTGCTTCCCGACCCACCATGTGCAGTTTGGCTTCGACGCCAACCGCACGCTCTGGGCGAGCTCGGGCGGCGCGGGCGCAGAGGTCCTCGGCTGGGTCAACACCAAGATGCTGGACGAGACCGGCGACGAGGTGAAGTCGCAGGGTTGGACCCCGTTCATTCTCGACACCAACGGCAACGGCAAGCGCGACGAAGGCTATGCGGAGCCCAACCAGCCGGTCGATCCGGCCAAGGACAAACGCATCCGCGTGGGCTTCTATTCAATCTCGCCGTCACCGGCCGATGGCACGATCTGGGGCACCGTGACCGGCTTTCCCGGCTCGGTCGTGCGGGTTAATCCCGGCTCGAATCCGTCCGAAACCGCGCTGGCGGAAATCTACGAAGTGCCATTGCCGGGATTCTCGCCGCGCGGCGGCGACATCGACGGCCAAGGCGTCGCGTGGTCCGCGCTTGCCAGCGGACATCTCGGGGCCTTCGACCGCCGCAAGTGCAAGGGCCCGCTCAATGGCCCGACCGCGACCGGCAAGCACTGCCCCGAGGGCTGGACGCTCTATCCGCTGCCGGGACCGCAGCTCGGCGGTGTCACTGACAACGGCAGCGGCGAAACGCCCTACTACGCATGGGTCGACCAGCACGACACGCTCGGGCTGGGCAAGGACGTGCCGATTGCCACCGGCAATCAGAATGACTCGCTGATCGCCCTCAAGGATGGGAAGATGATCAATATGGTCGTCCCCTATCCCATGGGCTTCTGGGCCAAGGGCCTGGATGGCCGCATCGACGATCCCAATGCCGGCTGGAAGGGCCGGGGCGTGTGGTCGAACACCGGCAACCGGACGCCCTTCCATATGGAGGGCGGCAAAGGGACGACGCCCAAGGTCGTGAAGTTCCAGATGCGGCCCGATCCGCTCGCGAGATAGGCGGGTCGCACCACGCTCCCCCTTCTCATAGGGCGGTAGCTTAAGCTGTCGTCCCGGACGGCCGAAGCCGGACCGAAGGTCCGGCGAGGTCGATCCGGGACCCAACTATCCGGGCGCCGAGAGTTGGGTCCTGGCTCTCGTCCCATCGGCGTTTCGCGCTGCTGAAGAGCGCTCGGCCGGGTGACACGCGGTGCCACGTGTGCGCCCCTTCCACAGGGGCGACTGATGCGATAATCCTCCGCAAGCTGCTATGCCACGACGTGCCGAGCTCTCCTTTTCCGACAGCAATGCCCGCGGCGGGCATCGAACGTTTCACGTTCGCGCGGTGAGCGCTGACCTCGGAGCAGGCACATGATGAAACTTCCCCGTCGAACTTTCCTGCATCTGGCCGCGGGCGCTGCCGCGCTGCCGGCCGTGTCGCGCATCGCGAGGGCGCAAAGCTATCCATCGCGGCCGGTGCGGTTGATCTTCGGCTATGCCCCGGGCGGCTCGGCCGACGTCACGGCGCGGATCATGGCGCAATGGCTCACGGAGAGGCTCGGTCAGACATTCATCGTTGAAAGCCGGCCCGGTGCCGGCAGCAATATCGGCACCGAGGCGGTGGTGCGGGCGGCAGCGGACGGCTACACGCTGCTTCTGGTCGCGCCGGCAAATGCGATCAACGCCACGCTTTATGCCAAGCTCAATTATGATTTTCTGCGCGACATTGTGCCGGTTGCAAGCCTCATCCGCTTCGGCAATGTCATGGAGGTCAATCCCACAGTTCCGGTCAAGACCGTTCCCGAATTCATCGCCTATGCCAAGGCCAACCCGGGCAAGATCAATTTCGCGTCGTCCGGCGCCGGCTCCACGATCCACATGTCCGGCGAGTTGTTCAAGATGATGGCCGGAGTGAACATGGTGCATGTCCCGTATCGCGGCGCGGCGCCCGCGATCACCGATCTCCTGGCCGGGCAGGTGCAGGTGATGTTCGACAACATTCCGACCTCGATCCAGCACATCAGGACAGGCACGCTGCGGCCATTGGCAGTGACCACCGCAGAGCCCTCGGAGCTACTGCCGGACCTGCCCGTCGTCGCGGATTTCCTGCCGGGCTACGAAGCGAGCGCTTGGTACGGCGTCGGCGCGCCGAAGGGCACCCCCGCCGAAATCGTCGACAAGCTCAACAAGGAGATCAATGCAATCCTCGCCGAACCGAGAGCGAAAGTAAGATTTGCAGAACTCGGCGCCTCGCTGGTCACGGGATCGGCCGCCGACTTTGGAAAGCTCCTGGTCGACGAAACCGAAAAGTGGGCCAAGGTGGTCAAGTTCGCGGGCATCAAGCCGGAGTAAAGCCGCCCCACGTACGGGCTCATATTCCGTAACGTTTCGATCTGCGAATCCCGAGCGCTACAGCGCACGAGGGCGCCAAGGTCATGTGGATGCATCGCCGGCGTGGTGATATCATTAACTGCAATGAAATCGTTGAGGCGATCACCGGCATGACCCGCACCTACACGTTTGCCTTCGATCCGGAGCCGGAGGGCGGCTACACCGTGACCTGCCCGGCGCTGCCCGGTCTTGTCACCTACGGCGAGACCCTTGAACGGGCCAGGGCGATGGCGCAGGACGCAATGGAAGGGCTGATCGAGGTCATGCTGGAACGCGGGGAAACGGTGCCCGAGAGCGACACGCGGGAAGCCCTGCCGCGATTCGACCGGCTTGCGCACACGCTTCGAGAGGATCATGAAGCGGAACCGATTTTCGAGCAACTGAGTGCAAGGATCGGCGAGAAGGTATGACCCCACTGCCGAGCCTGAAACCACGGCAAGTGGTGGCAGCGCTTGAGCGGGGTGGATTTGTCGTCATCCGGATTGCCGGCAAGTCACTATCAGTTGTTCAGTCGTCATCGCCGCGAGGAAGGCGCCACATGAACATTGTGAAGGTTCTTCTGCCGCTCGCACTCGCCGCCGCGGTCCCGCAATCCGCCCGCGCCATCACCGGCGACAAGGCCGAATTCAAGCAGATCGCCGACGACGTCTATGCCTTCGTCGGCAAGCTCAACGACGCCAATGCGCTGGTGGTCGTGACCACGCAGGGCGTGGTCGTCGTCGACACCGGCAACAACCCGCCCGAGACCCGCATCCTGCAGAATTTCATCAGGTCGGTGACCGCGCAGCCGGTGCGCTATGTGATCATCAGCCAGAACCACGGCGACCATACCGGCGGCGCGCCGCTGTTCTCGCCGCCTGCGAACGTGATCGTGCACGACCGGGTCGCCAAGGACTGGGCGAGCTGGAAGCCCTATCAGATCAAAGCCTGGCGCAAGCGGTTCCGCGAGCGGACGGACGCGCTCAAGGAGGTGAACCCGATCGACACCGTGCTGAGCTTCAATGAGAAGATGACGCTGCGCCTCGGCGGCAAGATCATCGAGCTGATCTATGTCGACGACCCCTACAATCCCGGCGACATCGCCGTCTGGCTGCCGCAGAGCGGCGTGATGCATGCAGGGTTCGTCGGCTATATCGACCGCCATCCCGACATCCGGCCGGACTACAGCCATGGCACGACCTGGGGGATGCTCAAGCAATTGGAGGTGCTCAGTCCGCTCAAGCCCAAAATCATGATCCCCGCGCACGGTCCGCTGGGCGATGTGAGGGATCTCCATGCGCTGACCGACTATCTCCTCCTGGCGCGGCAGAAAGTCCGTACCATGATGGCGCAAGGCCTCCCGCTCGAAGCCATCATGAAGCAATTCCATATGCGCGAGTACAAGGGCTGGGACCGCGAGAACCATTTCGAGTGGCTCGCCGAGACGCTCCATCGCGAGCTCGGAGGGGAGGGGCCGCAGATCGCCGAGATCGTCGAGCAGCGGGTCAAGGGAACGATCCTGCAGCTCGAGGAGGAAGGCCGGCGGCTCGTGGTGAAACCCGAGACCGGAGCGAACGTCAGGCTTCGGGTCGCAGGCGACACCGACTTCGAGGGCGCCGCCGCCGACCGCTCGCAGCTCAAGGTCGGAATGAAGGTCACCGCGCTCTACCAGGTGCCGCACGGCTTCAATGCGGCGCTCGGCTATGATGTCCTGGAGTTGGTCGTCGAATGAAGCGCAGCGTCGATCGAATCCTGACCACCCATGTCGGCAGCCTGATCCGCCCGCCGGCGCTGCAGGAGTTCCTGCGCGCCAAGCAAAAGGGCGAAGCATTCGACCAGGGGGCTTATGGCCGGTGCCTGACCGAGTCGGTGGCCGCCATCGTGCGCCGGCAAGCCGAGGCTGGCATCGACGTGGTCAGCGACGGCGAGTTCGGGAAATCGATCAGCTGGTCGCAATATGTGCTCGAACGCCTGAGCGGCTTCGAGCGCCGCCCCTTCAAGGAGGGCGCAAATCCCTTCCAGCGCGGCGCCGACCGGGAACGCTTTGCCGAATTCTACGGCGAGCTCGACGCCAAGGAGGGAGTCGCGACGACGGTCGATTCGGTCTGCGTCGGGCCGATCGCCTATACCGGACAGGCGCAGCTCAAGCGCGACATCGACAATTTCAAGGCCGCGCTGGCGAAGAGCGAGGTCACGGAAGCATTTCTCCCGGTTGCCGCGCCGGCAAGCGTCATCCCCGATCGCAAGAACGAGTATTACCAGAGCGACGAGGACCTTCTTCGCGCCATCGGCGAGGCGATGCGTACCGAATACCGAATGATCGTCGAGGCCGGCTTCCTGCTCCAGCTCGACGACGCCCGCGCCGCCACCACCTACGACCGCATGGTCCCGCCGGCGAGTTTTTCCGATTACCGCAATTGGGTCGAGATGCATGTGGAGGTGCTCAATCGCGCCATCGCCGGAATCCCGCCGGATCGCATCCGCTATCACGTGTGTTGGGGAAGCTGGCCCGGGCCGCACACGACCGACGTGCCGCTCAAGGACATCGTCGACCTCATCCTCAAGGTGCGGGTCGGCGCTTATGTCATCGAGGGCGCCAATCCGCGTCATGAGCACGAATGGAAGGTGTGGAAGGACATCAAGCTTCCGGCCGGAAAGGTCTTGATCCCGGGCGTCATCAGCCATGCCACCAACATCGTGGAGCACCCCGAGCTCGTGGCCGAGCGGATCGTGCGCCTGGCGGGGCTCGTCGGCCGCGAAAACGTGATCGCCGGAACCGACTGCGGTTTTGCGCAAGGCCCATTCCACCGGCGCGTCCATCCCTCGATCATGTGGGCGAAGCTCGAGGCGCTCGCGGAGGGGGCGCGGCTGGCCAGCAAGGAGCTGTGGAATTGAGAAAGAGCGCCGCATTGAACGCCGCCGAGGAGTCGTCTATCAGTTGTGGAATATCAGTCGTTTCGGAGGATCGTTCATGGCCGTCCTGCTGCGCGTCCTCGCGCTTCCCTTGCTCGCTGCGGCGCTGCTTGCGCCGGCGTCAACTGCTTCGGCGCAGGCCTATCCGTCGAAGCCGGTGAAGATCATCGTGCCGTTCGCCCCCGGCGGACCGGCCGATGTGTTCGCCCGCCAGATCGGCCAGCACCTGTCCGAAACGCTCAAGCAGTCGTTCGTGATCGAGGACCGGCCGGGCGCCGGCTCGATCATCGGCACCGATGCGGTCGCGAAATCGGCGCCCGACGGCTACACGCTGTTGATGATGTCGAATACGCACACCACGAACGAGTCGCTCATCCCCAACAAGCCCTTCGAGCTGATGCGCGATTTCGTGCCGGTCGCCCCGGTCAACACTTCCGACCTCGTCATGGTGGTGCACCCCTCGCTCGGAGTGAGCACGCTCAAGGATTTCATCGCGCTCGCGAAATCAAAGCCGGGCCAGCTCAACTATGCCTCTTCCGGACCGGGCACGCCCTACCACATGGCGGGCGAGCTGTTCAAAGCGATGAGCGGCACCGACATCG
>WNGR01009959.1_pt1 | contig 15183 bp, 12 predicted proteins | sample 5407581 | NCBI WGS metagenome assembly WNGR01 (sample SAMN13153383, study PRJNA577476) | soil metagenome | isolation source: 80 cm soil or saprolite under Garry oak tree replicate 2 | place: USA:California | collected 2016-06-15
ACGGATGGGGGTCAGCTATTTCCAAGCACTCATCATCAAAAACAAGTGCGGTACTAACTTGGAGGTATTGCACTTGTCTTGATCAAGCGAGATATCGATTTGAGCGATCGAAGCTTGGAGCAGAGCGTGTAGTCATCGGACTTTGCCGATCCCAGTGCACTACCGTAGATAGCTGCCTTGACGAACTCAATTTACCAACGCAATTAACGGACGTGGAAGCGGGTGGGAGAATATGTGGTGGTATGCAGCAGCATAAACAGCGCACATACACCAAATATCCCAGAATAGCACAAGCAACTCATCACGGGCAATGAGCACAGTATGGGAATGGGAAGCATGGTGTGTATTATTACGAGACTTGATTCTTGAGTGGTGCTCGGAGGGAAGAAGCCACTCACCCACTGGGCTTGTTCATTACCACCTTTCAACAACGTTATCAATCCCCCAGGCAGTTTTGGTGGTATTTTACCACAGCCGTGGGATCGACAGCTCCACTAGCCTCGAGCCCAGCACCCACGCGATAGTGAACGCGAGAGAAATGAGACCATTTCGTCCCAATCTCGGCGATCACCTTGCAGAACAACAGAATATGGTCTACGGGATTCGCAACTCCCACAACACAAGAAAGTCCGCCGGCGCGCGGTTTTCCTCCCATGCGGAGTCCAGGACTTCCACTGCACGGGTGTGCGGCTCCTGCACCTCGATTGCGGGGAGTCGAGCGAGCAGGTCGTTCCGGTAGGATCGACGAAGCCAAAGGGTCGCAGACCAGGTTATCCCGAAGCGAAGGGCCACATCACGGTCTTCGTCCGTCGTTCCTTGGGCTGCCGGTCCACGTGCCGAAGGCCCTGCTCTCTTTTGCGGCGCGGCGCGATGGGGACCATTCGCGCCGCGTCAACGTTGGGGTGCAAGGTCCGCGAATCACCGAGCGCGCTGATACTGGGTGCCTCCCGCAGGCATCAATTATGTAATCCCTGGTAGGCAGGCGTAATGAAGCGGAGTAATTCCGCCTTCGCTACGGGGTTTGTGAACACGGCGCCCTGCATCCGCGGCTCGCGCAGCGTGGCGCTCCGCGTCTCCCCGAGACACATGGCATTCGCTCGGCATGAAATTACCGAGCGCGGGACATCTGACTCGGGGCATCGACGTATGGACGTGCGATGCCGCACAAAAGCAGCCTAGTGACGATGTCGTAGGAACGTGCGAGGTGGCGTGTGAGCGGCCGTCCCTGAACAAGCCATCATGGAGGAGAATAGGAGGACCACACTCATACGAAAAGCTATGAATGGACAGCGGGGAGAGTACCGTTGGCTATAGTACGCATAACTTGTGATAGGGACTGCAGAGATATTTTCGCGCTTGCCGGAGCGCTGGATGGAGTGCGACCTCGACCTCGAGCGATGACATCATTAACACGTCTCTGAGGAGCTGGCGTCGTCGCACAAGATACAGGTTCTGGGCGGACGATCGAAGAGTCAACTGGTCAACGTCCATGACGGCCGGGTCAGAGCATTCCCGAAAGCTGCGGCCTACCCAATCCCGACGCAGTGGCGGCAATTGGCCCCGAGTTCTACAAGAAGTAGTAACTGAGCGCTGCGGCACGCCACTGACAGCACAGAAAAAGTGACGAGTAGCCACCACCGGAAAAAGGAGCGAGAGTATGATGTGGTACAGAACTCAAAGATCTTCTGAAGAAGTTCGACAGAGGAAGATCACGAATGGTATAACTGGAGGGTAACGAAATCTGGTGACGATTATCATCAAGTGCAGATGTGGTTTGTGATGTCAATCTTCTTTGTCGGTAAACCACCCTAGGTCGCGGCCGAGGATCTCGGAGACTGCTCACAATTTTGGGGGTGCCGATGACGTTTTCGACGGGGTAATCTTGCCTTTTCTCCAGCCTTCGGAAAATTTGTTCCGGGCGTTCTACACCGAGGGCCATCAATGTACGTAGGTTACTGTTGTACTGGTTGTAAACCAATGACATTGAGAGTTAAAATAAAGGTCCCGAGGGTCATTATGGTCAAAGTTAGTCATAACAAAAAGATACGACAGTACGCCGTGGCTTGCAGATGACTCAAGATACGTTTTGGTACTTCGGTGCGAAATGTTCCGGAAATTAACGAGTCAGGGCTGCTGTTCATCGTGGACTGCGAACCGGGGACCTTGTAGGCTGAACATTGGACGCTCCACGGTGACATGAGTGGTCCCCGTAGTAACCCTGCATTCGGGTGGATGGAGGCATTACAGTTTATTTCTCGTACAAAGACAAAACCCCTGCGCCGTCGGTAACGACTGGATGTTGATTAATAGTCGACTGTCTTCGAATAAAGCCCAATTGCGCAGTCGAAACAGGTCACTTGGCTGTCACTGGCACGATTAACTTTATCCGAAGTAGGTAAACAGATGGGACCGTGATACGGGAACAGGAAAGCCACCTTTGTCAGTTCGTAGATACGTCTCTGGCTCGCAAACAGGATTGCGGCAGTCAGCATGCTTTGGATGAGTTTGGACCCTGCACCCTTGTATATCCCACTCACGCCCTCCTCAGCGATTATTGTGCGCAAACCGTGCAGTGCAGAGCGATAGCGGGCTGCTGCTGCATGGCCAGCTTGTAGGCGTGACTTAACGACGCTGCAAAAGCGGGTGTCAAACAGAACTTCCATGAGTCTCAGGCCGTTACGGCACGGAAACACCGACGTACATATACGGGTATGTCACCCCAGTTGCGACTATTCAATCACGTGGCGTATCATCAAACCACCGCATCAGACTCTTGTTTGGACTAAATGGCTCACTGAGTTTCGAAATAGCGCCGAGCATGAAAAAGTCCAAATCGGTGAGCAGTACGCCCACACGCCCGGCCTTGCCACGCCGGCGCACGAGCGCATTCTTGAGCTGCTCAAAAACGGTGTACTGAAGAACTGGGTTCACTACGAGCACTAGTGCGGGACCAAGACCACGGAAAAATACGGCAGGCCCGCCGGTCTGCAGGAGTCGTGCGGCAGTCTCAAAGACGCCGAGGCGCTTCTGTGGCGGAGGTGCAACAGCTTCTGCAGAGCCTGCATCCATTCCACGGATAGTTTGCGCTGTTTGGACCACCCAGACGGGGTTAGAGATGACGGTTGTCGCAGAACCTATGTTCATTTTTTGTCAAGAAAAGACGGCACATGAACAAGAAGGACCAACCGGCGATAAACCCTGCAAGCATGGATTCGAGGGTTGAGAGGGCTTTAGAGCCACTCCGAGATCTTACGATAACACCTTTGGAGCTCTCGTAAAAGTAATAATACACGCTTGACCAAAGCAGCGGCGTGGGAATACGTAGATGCGGATCAAGAAAATGGGGTGACGCACCCGTTGGTTATAGCGATACCGAGAAGGCTCGAGTTCAGTCCATTGTACAGTCCAAAGAAGCCCTCCCGCTTCAAGATATCCGCCACCGCCCGATACGTTGACTGTAGGCCAGGATCAGAAAACGAGGAACAGCAACAGACCATCTACGAAGTGCGGCGTTGCTCATCAAAAATCGAAGCTCACCTTGTTTTCTTTCGTCTCGTTGGCGGCACGCGTCGAGAGGAAGACTAGCGGGCTATGAGACACTTGGATGAGTGCCCAAATACCGCGGACATAGCCAAAAAAATACTTACTACGTCGCCGTCATTGCCAGAATGCCGCCGCCGGCGCCGGCTACTGAGTGTATGAAAGAGTCACTGGGCATTGTTGGCCGCAAGTTCAATTGGCACTGTCAATCAGAACTGGGTGTACTGGTGTAGCGTGACGCGCTTTAAGGGCGTATATGTTCCTCACGTATCCAGAGTTGACAGGGAAGCTGTATGTTGAACGAAGAAAGCGAAATGAAAGCCGAACAGTGAAAGGAGTTGTGCAAATGTCCGGTGTGGCACGCGCCCACGAACGCGGCCACCCGGGAAAGCAGACCCGTGAAATCACATGACAACAGCCACGCACGTGGCAAATATCAGAATAAAAAAACATACGCCACTAGTTTCTTTCAATAGAGTGATACGGCACCATCACCATCACGATGTCAATCAAGTAGGACTGAGGAGTGGGTTTCTTGATCATTAAGGACGACCGAGCTGGAAAGCAGGTGATCAGAGCTTCTTCAATTGCGTAGTAAGCCATTCAAAAGCCATTCATTTTTTTTTTCCATTGCATGGCTAAACAAACGAAATAGAGGTGTCAACGCCACTGGTTGTTCCAATATCTAAGGTAGAGGTCCTGTGGAGCTGTCGCGTCGCGCTGATCTCCGAGAAAATAGGGGCAAGAGAACCAAATGAACACCTGAAGTGTCAACTGGAATCACAGAATTCTAAGGTGTTATCAATCTGCGGAGTACCAACTTTCCCAACGGCGCCTCTGAACATAATCACAGATCATAGATCATGGCAAACGAGTCGGTTGTGGGTTACCACGCCCCCACGACCAAGTTAATTGTAAACGGCGTTACATCGCTCCCTTCGAATTGGACAAGTTGACAGAAGTCTAGATCGTGCGACTTTGAATATCCCATCAAGGTAATACCACTGAGGACATACGGTTTGAATCTCATGGAACTTTCGACCTGTCGCATCTTCATTACTTCTGAGAGCAGGAAAGCCGGCCGCGTTCCCATGGTTGAGCTTGAGCGCCCCTCAAGGTCGTCAGCTTGGTGACGCTACGAAGCGTCGAGGGTGTGTGCATGCCAAATTATTCGGGGAGTAGGCGAAAAGACGGCGATAGAGAGAGCGCGTGGCGAGAGTCAACGTCATTTTCGTACTTTTTGCTTTCCTCACGAGAAATAGTTGTAGATTGTTGCGGCGTACCAAACAGGTATGTTCAGATCTAGTAACCGACACTTGGATGGCTTTCTAACCGCCGGGATGAAAAGGTGCCCCATATCATAATCTACCACCCTCTCCGCGCAGTATAAAGGCACCTAGTGTTTGACCAGAATGCCAGCATCCACAGGTGCTTTTCACTCCTCAGTTTCGAGCACCCTGTTCTCTTCGTGTTCTACGACAAGATGCACCTTTCTTTCTTCGCCGCGGGGCTCCTTCTTGTCCCCTCTGCTAACGCCTTCTGGCGTCTGCCATGCGCTATACCGGTTCTCAACGCTCGCGTTGACCCGATCGTCACTCCTGGCAAGGCAAGCAGCCATGCTCATACGATCATGGGCTCTAACGGTGCGCGCACTCATCGTGGAACAACGACGACGGTTCAATCTGACCCCCCCCCCCCCCCGTACTAGCCATTGGGTACAATACCCAGTTCGGAGACCTGCGCAATTCCCAGTGCACGACGTGCATGGTCAGGGACGACAAGTCTGCGTATTGGATTCCTGAGCTGGTGCGTAGCGGGATGGCATGTAAATGTCCACGGAAATAGCAAACTGAATGACTATCTTCAGTACTATCGGCTCGGCAACGGATCATTCCAGGTGGTCGGCCATGGAGGCATGGTCGTGTAGGTCTCCAGGACGTCTTGAACTGCGAAGATTCCCTTATTAGCGTTATAGATACTATCTCCAGCGCAGCGCTCCGAGCGAGACCGTGGACGCCTTCCCAGATGGGCTTCGTATGTTCACAGGAAACCCATATGCACGAAGCAACACAGGCACCCCCGAATCGAAAGCCATCTCTTGGAACTGGTCAGCTTCTTCCTTTCTTCGGGTGGCAAGTTGATACGAAACAAAATGTATGTTATTAGCATCAACTTCAACGGCCCGGGTCAGCCGGATACGCCAGGATTCGCAAATACCAATTGCCCGAACGGTCTCAGAGCACAGGTGTTCTTCCCTGCCTGCTGGGATGGTGTGAACCTCGACTCGCCCGATCACAAGTCCCACATGGCGTACCCGGATGGCATCGATAGCGGCCAGTGCCCGTCCTCGCACCCACACCACCTCGTGTCCATCTTCTTTGAGGTGTGGTTCAACGTGGCGCCATTCAACGCGCTGAACGACGGCGGGCGGTTCGTGCTCGCGAACGGCGACCCGACTGGCTACGGGCTGCACGGCGACTTCCTCAACGGGTGGGACCGCAGCGTGCTTTCGCGCGCGGTGCAGACGTGCACGGATGGCTCGGGGGTGATCGAGAACTGCCCCGTGTTCCAGAACGAGAATCGCTTCGTCTCGAACGCAGACATGAACTCGTGCGCCGCGTCCAACCCGCTGCCCTCGGAGAACGTCTCCGGCCCCATGCCGAACCTCCCAGGCTGCGTCGCGGTGACCAACGGCCCCGCCGCCGCCACTCCCAATGATCTCGTCCCCGGCTGCACCTCTGCGGTCGGGCGCAGGTCGCCGGACGTGCCGAATGCGGGCGTGGCACGCGCGCGCGCGGCCGTTCCCGAGGCGAATGTGAAGAGGCGCCGCCGCCATCGTGCTATGCGCGGTCATGACTGGTTCCTCTCCATCTGATCCCAACATCATTTTCTTTTCGCCTCCTTCCATCCTTCCGTGCTTCCTTCACGTCTCCCTCTCGGCTGCAGTCCGAGACTGCTTTTTTTTTTTCCAAGTAGACTTCCTTTTCCCCCGCGCAGCTTGACAACGCGCGAAATTCCCGTTTGGCGGCGCCCATTGATCCTGTTTGCTTTCACTTCCCTTTCGGCCAGTACCGGGTTTTTTTCCTCTTCTCTTCTTTTTCGGGTATATGGTATTGACGTAAGGAACAAAGTTGTAACCTTCTGTATGTGGGTGTGTCTGGCCCCCACGCGCTGTGTTCGTGTGTGGGTGCAGGTGTGCAGTCGAATAACCCTTGTACGACAGATAGATAGATAAGACGTGGTGTGTGTCTACTGCTTCCCCGAGAATATTTACTCGTCATTGGTCATAGAAATAGATATTATCCTTTGCATCCCACTAGCATCCCGAAGCGTCAATCATGCTCGACCCGTGATCCTGTCCGAGTTCTTACTAGCGCTCATACACGGGGACTGTCAACCGCGTAGCGACCTGAAGTGCTACTGTGCCATAATGTGATGCCCTCGGAAGAGTGTGCTTAGGGAAGTGCTTAGGACTCGTCAAGTGACCCTGGTGATAAGATGGCCTTCGCGTACGGATATTAACTATTAACGTGCGTCTCGGTCCCTTGCCTCAAAGATCTGTTCTGATAGCTTGTTCTAATATGAGACGACCGCTTCTTCACGACCAAGAGGTAAGCCAAATACGAGACTTTACAGTCCATCTGGGTCGCCGAGAGGACCGACCAGGAGGCCGGCATAAGATGGGGTGGTCACTGGCAACAATAACGTCAATGATGTTGCTTCGGCGCGAGCGAATTATCTCCGTTGTGAAAAAAAAAGTCGTCACGTCATATATGTAATTATCCACTGTCAGAATATGCGCGAAGAGACGGGAATACGACGGTATTCGTACTGCCTAATAGGGGGGTAAATGGAGCTTGGCCCGGGGAAGCACTAGCACAAGGCTTTTCGAGCAATCTATGGATATTGAACGTACTGAACTCTCAGAGAATCAAGTGAAGAGAGAAAAAATAGAACATACGCCGAATTCCTTCAACAGTTCGAAGATGTTCGGGACGATGTGGCGACAATCGAGAGGTCGCGTACCTCGATAAAAAGAGGTCAGGTGGTCAAGCGGTCAAGCTGGTCAAGCACGGGAGTCGCGAGGTTCTCACTAACGGTGCAGTACAGAAAGGAGGACAACTGACTGCGCTCATTTACAACTCGGTCCCCAACCTCCTGAAACCTGATCGAAATTTCAGGATTGAGCTACAGTAGACCACGTTTTAGAACACACACACCCCTGGCAAGATCACGATGTGAAACAAAGATTTTGCTGAACGTCGGTACGCTCCCGAGCATAGTGATTCGAGGCACGATGATGGCCCTGGGACAACGTTGGGAGACCCGAGAGCCCCTTGGCTTTGTTGTTCCGCGGAACGCCATGACGGTCCGCTGATCCGAGAATCGAGATGCTGCCCCTTGCATAGCTGCACCGTGCACGAAAGGATGACTTTGTGTCGGATTGTGCGCCTTGCTGTATCTTTCTGGGCGAGGAAACGATTCCTCCCAGCTGAGACGCCTTCCGCAAACATCCGCCTGAGAACACGCACACCGCCGCATATCTCTAAGGGGATCTCCCTCCTCATGGGTGATGCGCCGAGCCATGATACGTAGCCCGTCGGTTCAGCAAGTCATCTGCAAATGGGTCTTCGTCTGCCTATCTTGAATCGCATCTTTTGGATCCACGAAAAAATCAAATTCAGAATTATCCTTCGCGTCCATCAGCAGCCATTTTGAATTTCAAATCCGAGTCTCGCTGACAGCTGCTTTAAATCTTGAATGGCAAGCGGACGCTAAGTTACCTCAGTTCCTAATTGCTTTTGATCGTGGCTAAAAAAGTGATCAGTTTGCCCAATGGAACGACAGCTTGAAGCTGTCTCAAGTCGTTCTAATCTGAGTAGAGGATACTGACCTTGGCTTGGACCTTGGTACTGATGCACTGATGACCGAAGAATGGGTCAGCTCATTTCTCGATGGCGTGTGTTTCTGGTTGGTGCTCCGTTCGTCGCTGCTAATTTTTCAGAACAGATGATTCTGAGCTTGATTCTGAGCTATCTTGCCCTGAACGTACTGTGGCCGGGAGTCGAATCGTAATCCTTGTCGGACATAAAATATTCCATCGTGAGAGGAACTGAGTCCAGAATTTGGACCTTTCACAGAGGACATCAGTTTACTGTAGGCAAGACTGTGGGGCGAGGAAATCACGGTGCCTATCAAGGTGCCTATTGTAACCAATGACTGTCACCTCAGTCCTTGCCTCAGTCTCCGAGGCACGGACTCGGAACTGAGGTAGCCTTGGAGGTAGCTAAAACTACGAAAGCAGACTATTTGGCCAGGTACACACCAATGCGTCCCTCAGCAAGTCAGCTAGGGGCAACACAATGGGAAATTTAAATTAGTAAACCAGGGCATGTGAGCACGTGGTACTCGGTATGCCACGGCCCGGAATCCGAAAAGGGAAATCAATAAGAAAATCATCCAAGGGATAAGGCCTATAAGGTTCAGTACAGTCGTCCACACCACGACAGCGCGCAGGTTCGTACCACGCGCCTCAGCGATCGGATGCGACTGTGAATAGGTAGATATTACCGTAAACTATCACAGATTCGTACAGTTTTGTCACGAAAAGACTAATAATAACCCTTATCAGACAGGCAAAATCAAGGAAAAAATTACTTTGTGGGGGGTAATGAGTTAAGACTTAGAGTACTTTAAGTCTTTCAAGCTTTCCCACTGAATGGGGACTTCTGGTCATACTGGGGATTTACGGCTCACTGTAATTTATGGTCAAGTTTATGCTGAGGTCCTCTCCGGATCCACGGGGACGTGGTTGGAATATCACGGAAAATAATACTTCTTTTAGAAATTTTCATAAAAACCGCTTCAGGCACAATATAGTACTTGGAAACACAGAGAAACGGGCTTTCCAGTGCTTCCACCCCAGATCCTCTCTAGACAAGACCGCACACGTCCCGGGTCCTTGAAACCGAGTTATTGTGCTGATGTTTTTGACAGCGGCTTTCCAGAAGAGAACGGCGTCTATCAGCACGTTCACGATATTACGACAGTTCCGTTGTCGGCGTATGTGTAGTGCAGCCTGGGATATCGTGAAACTTTGCTACATTTGCTGCCACCGTTGGGCCTGGGCACTGGCTTAGACAAGGCAAGTCTACTTGGTGTCAGTGACTGTAACTTAGCTCGAACTGTAGCTTGACACGACAATGGTGAATGTGGTGCCTTACTGATTCTATGACCAAATTATTTAGGGGTAATGGTGAAGAGGCGGCGATAGAAACAATGCCAATAAATCGGTTTTGTTTATTCTTTTCTTTCCCCTCGCGACACGGAGATCGTTGCCAGGTAGACCAAGGACATGACATCCTGCATTCACCACCTGCTGAAGCGATTTAACACAACGATCACCCAAAATAAGTATTTTCAAACAATTTGATGTAGACTCGATTCACATAAAGTCCTCCCTGATGCGTTCTGCGTTCTTCAATTCAGTCGCCCTCTTCCTCTCCTTTCGTCGCTCTTTTTTTCTCTTTCTTTTGTATAAGATGATAGTCTCTCTTTTGACCCTAGGGCTTCTGCTGATACCTTCCTCTAACGCCTTCTTTCGCTTACCATGCGCCAAACCGGTCCTCGATGCTCGTGCAGACCCGATCGTTTCCTTCGGCAAAGCGAGCAGCCATGCTCACACCATTATGGGCTCAAACGGTACGCATTTGTTTAAATCTAAATGGCAAGTGTTTATCTGATCTCGCATATTAGCCATTGGGCTCAGTACTACGTTCAATGACCTGCGTAATTCCCAGTGCACGACGTGCAAGGTCAGGGACGACAAATCTGCGTATTGGGTTCCAGAGCTGGTACGTAGCAGACAGTTTGCACGTAAAGTGTCAAATATAATAAAACTATTGCCTATTCTAGTACTATCAGCTCAAGAACGGATCATTCCAGGTGGTCACCCATGGAGGAATGATAGTGTGGGTCTTCAAAGCGACTCAGCCTGCGAAGTTTCCTTGATTAGTGTACCAGTTACTATCTCACGCGCAACGCAAACAATGAGACCGTGGAACCCTTCCCGGACGGCTTGCGTATGCTTGCAGGGAACCCATATATCCGAAGCAAACCGGAGGGCACCCCCGAAGCTAGGGCCATCACTTGGAAATGGTCGGTTCGTTTCTCGCATCGTAATAGCAGCTACTGATACCGGGCCACGATAAGCATCGACTTTAACCGTCCGGATCAGCCGGAGACGTCAGGATTCGGAAACACGAATTGCCCGAGTGGCCTCAGAGCACAGCTGTTCTTCCCTGCCTGCTGGGATGGTGTGAACCTCGACTCGCCCGATCACAAGTCCCACATGGCATACCCTGATGGTGTTGATAATGGCCAGTGCCCATACACGCACCCACACCACCTCGTATCCATCTTCTATGAGATATGGTTCAACGTGGCGCCATTCAATGCGCTGAACGACGGCGGGCGGCTCGTGCTCGCGAACGGCGATCCGACTGGCTTCGGGCTGCACGGCGACTTCGCCGACGGATGGGACAAGGACGTACTTTCGCGCGCGGTAAAGACATGTACGGCAAGCTCGGGGGTGATCGAGGACTGCTCCGTGTTCCAGAACGAGGGCCGCTTCCTCTCGGACGCGGACATGAACTCATGCTCAGCGCCAAACCCGTTTCCCGATGAGCTGGTCGCTCCCCCGAACGGCCTTCTGCCGTACCTCCCGGGCTGCGTCGCGGTTACCAATGGCCCCGCGGCGGCAACGCCTGCTGACCTCGTCCCGGGCTGCAACTCCGGGACCGGGAACCCTGTGCTGGTCTCCCCGCAGAACACGAGCTCGAGCTCGATGCCCCCCCCTTCTAGTTCCCTCGCCAAGCCCCCGCCGACCCTCACGCCTGCTTCCGGTGATGGCACCCCTCCGAGCGGCTCCACATCCACTCCTTTGTCCAGCCCGCCGCATTCTTCAAACGGAGGCCCGAGTTCTTCCACCACCACCACCACCACCACCCCCGCCCCGCCGTCCGTTACCCCTCCAAAGCCTGTGATGTCGAGCTCCCCGCCACCAGCCAACTCACCCATCGGCGGCAAGGGCCCGTACGGTGGATATGGGAACGGGAACCCTAGCCCGAGCTCGAGCCCAGCGTCCGGCGGCCCCTCAAGCAAGGACCCGGGGTCCGTCTCGCCGACGCCGAATCCCAAGCCAAAGCCGGAGCCGACGCCCACGACCAGCGTGCCCCCCAAGGACCTCCTTCATCCTTCTCCTTCGTCGTCGTCGTCGAAGAAGCCAGAGCCGTCTGTGCATTTCCGCCATCACCACCATCACCATCACCGCCCTCAGAAGCAGGAGCACCAGGACGATGAGGAGGACTGTGACGAACCTCCGCCGCCTGTGACCACCAACACGGCCAAGAACGCCAGCGTGCCCATGCGCCGCCGGCACCACGCGCGGCGCGCGGGACACGGCTCGCACATGCACTTCTGATTTCTCCCCTCTCTTCCTCACCATCGTTTCCTGTCTCGCCTTTGCCTGAGTCTTCCTTTTCTCCTTGTGTATACCTCTTCAGTCTGAGACCTCACTTTCTCTCCATCCGGTCGTATATGCATTCATGACGCGTCGGAGACGCTCACTGGTTTTTGCTTTACGCTTTCTCGTGCGCGCGGTATTGATGTACCTCGCTATCGCACCTACCACTTTTCGCTACCGTCACTCACCACCATTCACCGCGACCCACACGTGTGTGTCCCGGGGACGTGGGCGCGCTTATCAAACTGTGCTACTATTATGATCGATACTTTGATGTTGATGCTGATGTTCTACTTACATTTTCATTTGGGAATAAAACAGCGCACGGGTTATTGTGTCTTCTGGTTCCGCAGTCCGTCCACGAGAAATGAATCAGAGAGCGTGTAGCATCCCCGGTCACGGACCCACGTCTGACGCTGTGGGTCCTCGGTGCTCTAACCACGAGGGGACAGGGGCCATTTCATAGACACAGTTAAGATCCGAAGAAAAGACATTCGGAGTTCACGTTCACCGTAAGTTTAGGGGCTGGGACGGGCTGGCGATAAGGCGTCGCATGAATATTACTTGCGCATCTTGCGCGTGCTGGTCCTGGGTACCTGGGTCCTTAAAGGAGTAAGTTCACTTTATGCACTTCGATGCCATACAAGCGTTGTTCTCAACGGAGACTCGCACTCCTCGTGTGAAGAGAAAAAAACAAAACGAAAAACTTGACGAAGACGGATCTTTCTCGATGAGTAACTTGGCCCGCTATTAACGTGTAACTCGCACTGGCAAAGACGCTGTCGTTGCGTGTGAAAGGTCAGGAATTATTTGGCTGTGTTTGTTCCGCGGTGAGAGCTCACACGCATGGCCGTTGCGCGCCTTGGCCTAGGACTTGGACCTGAACATCTCCACACACGCAATGGAGGACAAAACACCTTCGGGTCAACCTATCGTAGACCGTGAAAAGGTATTCCAGACCCATCATTTCGTACGTAGCTGGAATCACCCCCATCTGACTGGCCAAAAAAAGGCAGCACCTTTTCTCATACGCGCCTTTGTCAAAACTGGCTCGTTCCATCGGTTATCCCAATTTGAAGATGGGCCTCTACCGCTAGCAGACGAGCTTCAGATATTCACTTGGTATGTCTCTTTTCCTTCTTTTTTCTTACTTTCATTTCTGACACGTGGTGTCAACCGCGGAAAAAAAAAAGGAAAGATGCGACGCTCTATGAGCTCCTCACAACGATTCGTAATTCGGCACCCAGCACGCTCGAGTACCGCCACCCTCTCGCCCGCTACTCCTTCCGCACGATCTATGCCGACGCGGGCAACCGCGGACAGTTTGCGCAGAAGGACCTTGGCGTCGTGTACTCGCGCGACACCCTCGGCGACCTCGGCACCGTCGAGCAGCTCCCGCTCGCCGATGCTGGCGCCGATGCCCACGACGACAGCAAGAGCGACGGCGCAGACGCTGTACAAAGCAGCACATTGGCGCGGCAAAAGGATGCTCGCACGCTCGACGAGCTGCGCTTCGTGCCGGGTGACTACCTCTGCGTCGCCGTGATGCTCCCGAAGAACGTGCAGGCTAGCTTCCCCGGCGAGGCGTCCGCCACATCGCCCTCACTGCAGAAGGGCCCCGCGCCCGCAAATGGGTGGAAAGGCGCTGGTACTGGCGGCGTCGGACGTGTTGCGCTTGGCTCATCGGGGCCGGGCGGTTCGGCGCCTGGTACGGGGCGCGGAGGGGGCCACTGGCGCGGGGGGTCAGACGCTCCTCCACAGCCTGCGCGTGGCCGTGGAGAGCGTGGGGGTGGAGGAGGCGCTCGCGGCGAGCGGGAAGGAGGACGGTTCAGGGACGACAGGGACAGAGACAGGGAAAGGGATAGGGATAGGCGTCCACCGCTACCCAGAAGAGAGTCGCCGCCTCCACGTGCACCGTGGGGTGACCGAGATCGCGAGGGGCAGAGGAGACGGTCACCATCCCGGTCTCGTTCGCGTTCACCACCACGTCGCCGGAGGTAATTTTTGCTTGAATTTTTGTGTGGGGGTCCAGAGCGTGTGCTATTTGAAATTTAATTGAACGGATGAACCGGACCGGGGTAAGTTGAATACTGAACAATTTGAACACGACCCGGACTCGACGCGGGACACCAACACGCGTTTGCCGTGCTGCCTCGCTCCACAGCCTTTGTCGAACAGCCTATTCTATGGGCAACTCTTCATCTAGAAATGATCACTTGCCAATACCACCGGGTTTTATGCCCCCAAACTACCCAGGGTACACTCAGCTCACGAAATCGTCATCATGGAACCCTTTCAAACGGAACAAAATGAAGAAAAGGGAACAGGCACTTAGAGAGTATCTCTACACAACACCTATGATCCTTCAATATCCGAATGCAATCGCAGGTGCGCCAATTCATCAGTGCTGTCGTCGAATGAGAGCCATGTACACATGTTGCACACAGTTGCCCAGCCTGGACAGAATCTCGTGCAGCACGGGGTCCCTCAGATACACAGTGCCATCCCGGTACCTGTCAATGGATTTGCCGGACAAGTAGGCATGCCCTTTGGAGCCCCGATGGCGGTTCCAGCCGCTGGTGATCCCCAGGCAGCAGCCGCAGCCGCCACCACGGCCACTGCCCCAGTCATCCCTCCACAGATGATGCCGATGGCGTATCCTCCCGCGATGGACTACTCCGCCTACCCAGACCTGCGCAGCGCCATGGCCTCCTTCTTCCCGCGCCGGTCCCGCCGGTCCCAGCGACACCACACCCGCAGCCACCACCGTAGCCGCCGGCGCAGCCCGAGCCCGTCTACAGAGTCGAGCGCATCGGAGACAATGTCGTCGTCCTACGGGAGTCCCTCCTCCTACGGCTCCGCAGAGTATCAGCGGAACCATCGCCGCCACCGCAGCTCCACCCAGCGCGACCCACACCACCACCGCTCCGGCAGCGGGCACAACCCGCTCCCGCGCCCGCCCAAGGACGTCCTCGCATCAACGCCCTTCCGCCCCCTACTCTCCCAGCTCCCGAGCACGCACTACTCCACCTGGGCCCCCGCGAACGGTGCCGCGCCGCCGCCGCCGGTACCTATGCCGCAGCCACACCCCGCGCCGCCTCCGCCGCCACGCAAGGAGC
>WNGR01009087.1_pt1 | contig 15180 bp, 28 predicted proteins | sample 5407581 | NCBI WGS metagenome assembly WNGR01 (sample SAMN13153383, study PRJNA577476) | soil metagenome | isolation source: 80 cm soil or saprolite under Garry oak tree replicate 2 | place: USA:California | collected 2016-06-15
ATGGGGGTGAATGGGTGTTCGAATTTGCTGGTGACGTTCCGTGGTGTGGTCACACGGTGTGATTATGGCGGTGAATGGGGCCAGACAATGGCGTGAATGTCATTCTGGGTTTTGGTGGCCGCCATTATGGAATTGTAAATCGTACCCACTAGCCAGCAGGAAGGTTCCTGAACACCGAGATCGTGCAGAAGTTTGAGTAGGCTCCGCAATGGAGCCTGCTGGCTAGCTCTAGTCAGCTTGGCGCGCTCTCACGGCGTGCACGGTGTCCATGTGCGCTTGCAGGCCAAGCAGGCCGCCCTGGCAGGTGAGCGGGCACAGCGGGCACTTGCACCGCCACGGCTCGCCCTCGGCGAGCAGCCGCGGGTCCAGCTGGGCTGGCGCAGCCGGGGTTCTCAGGTCCCCCATGACTCAGATCGCCTGCCTGTGCGGGAGGATGTTCGGGTAACCGCGGGCGATAGCCCGCTTGCCGGTGGGTGTGCCCCGGTATCTTGCGATCGCGGTCTCGATGGCCTGGTTATAGGCGATCAGGGGGATCGTACCGCAGCGCAACTGGCTGTAGGCGGCCTGCAGCTGGTCCCGGCAGGTCTCCCAGGCCGGGTCGCCACCTTGGTACTGCCAGTGTTTTGGGCCGTAACCTGGCCGTCCCACCCGGCCCTTGCGCGAATTCATACCTGTCCCTTCATATCCCCACGATGAGTAGGGCAACCTCGGTCCCAAGCACGATCAAGCACCATGGGTAATCAAGCCAGACGATCGCCCACAATGTCACCAGTACGTATGCCAGTAGTTCCCAGCTGGGCATCAAAACAGCCTTTTCTGGTCAGGTGAAGGCTTTGCCTTCGCTTCCCGCATGCCAAGCGCTGCCTTGCTCCACGCGCTCAGGAGCGACTGGCCCGCCGGGCACGCTGGCCTGGTGTACCCGCGGCTGGCGGCGCACCGGGGGCAGTCCTGGTGGTGTGACAGCCAGGCCCGCTTCGCGGCGTCGCGCCGCGCGGTCAGCCGCAGCCGCCTGCTGCGATCGGTCCCAGATGGCTGGTTTCCCACTGGTGTTCACCTCGGTGTCGGTAGCTGGATCCCACAAGCCAGCCAGGGCTGGGTGCTGGTGCGGGCCGAGCGTGGTGCCGCGTGCCGTGTGACGCGATTCGCGCCACGGCAGGACGACGGCCTGGCCCTCGCCGCCGGTGACGGCTTCGAGCGGCAGCACCGTGCCGTCCGCGGTTACCCAGCCGTCCGTGAGGCAGATGGGTGGCCGCCACTGTGTTTTCCGCATGTGGTATTGCCCTGGGCTGCCGTGGGTCATCTGCCAGGCCAGGCCGGGGAACGTGTCACCAGCCCAGGTGCCGTCGCCGGTGGGCTGCATCCCACTGGCCCGGCCCGCGTGACGTGATATCGCACCCGCGGTGTAGTTCTGCGGTCCCGCGACCGTCATGACGGATACCGAGTTTTTTTCCCGCAGCCGGAACGGGGCGATCGTCTCGCTGATGACGTCCTTGGCGAGATCGATGCGTGCTTCCCTGGTCACGTCCGCCAGGCCGAACCCAAGACCTGTGGTGTGCCCGGCTTCCAGCGCGCCCATGTTCACCCACATACCGTCGGTGTCGCAGGTCACCGTGACACCTGGCCCGAGCATCTCGGCTGCTTTGCCAATGGCGACCCTGACCAGGGACTCGACGACGGCGGTGACAGCCGGGTAAGCGTAGCGGCCGTCGCCCTCCTGCCACGCCTCCTTGATGGTCCCGTCGTAATGGATGCGCCACCGTTGCTCACCGTCGTTACCGGTTATGACGCGCTCGTAATGCCACGGCTTGTCTGTGAGCATCCCGGTGTCGCGTGTCTCGTAGCCGTGCTGCGCGAATTTGCCTACCACGCCTCTCCCAAACTGTTTCCACATCGCGGCGGCGATTGGCGGGATTGGGGATTTGCCCGGGGTGCCCCATTTCAGGACACGCTTGAAGAATGGCTGCATGGACCGGCCGAGCAGGTGGAACTGCCCGCGGCCGATCGCTTTGAGGCACCCGGTTTCGCGTGCCCAGGCGATGTCCGGGCCGGCCAGCACCGTGGTGAACCGCCCGACCGGGTACCTCACTCTGCTGCCGGTCCTGACGGGGAACCGTGGCACGTCCGTCTCGATGTCGCATTCGGCGATCACACAGATCTCTGGCCGCCACACCCGCCTGTCGCTGACGTCGAGGCTGCCGAACCATGCGCCGCGCTTGTGCGGCAGTGGCCAGCTGGCCGCCGCGGTCGCGTAGGCGGCCTCCAGGTCGAGCTCCGCGTACCGGCCCGGCGGCAGTTCCCCGTGATGCCAGACCGACCGGCGGCCACCGTAGATGGCCTGCCGGTCGAATGCGGTGCCGCCCGGCGCGTCGAACAGGGTGGGCCGGATCCCGGCATACATGTGCCGCATCGCGTTGAACCCGTTCGCGGCACCGGTTATGGCCCACTTGCCGAGCTTCTTCTCGTCCCAGTGGCCCATCAGGGCGAGGACCGCGGTCATGGCCACGTCGGTGTCACGGGCACAGTAGGCGAACCATTCGCTGTCGTCCGCGTCTTTGGCGGGCATGGGCATTTTGGGCAAGCCGAGCAGCCCGCCGATCTGGGCGAGCGTGGTGGGCAGGAAGTGGTGAAGGTCGCTGATGGTGATCCGCTGCCCGCCGCGTCTGAGTACTAGCCATGTGTATGAGGGCAGTGACGTGCATGACGACACTTTCCAGCCGAACGTGCTCAGGTGATCGACCAGGCCGGACATGGGCAGGTCGTAGGACAGGTTGTGGGCGAACAGCCATGTCGATTTGGCTGACTGAACCCAGCCGTCGACAGCCCGGGCGAGCTCGGCGCCGGTACGCCCGTGCGCTCGCAGGTCACGTGGTTTTAGTTTGCCCTGCTCGCGCCTGCGCACATACCTGGCTGTCCACAGGCGCAGTGACTGCACCTCGCCCTCCGGCCGTGCCCGCCTGTCCGCTTCCGTGTCGAGCACGATCACCGCGGGCGGCGTGCTCTCACTCTCGTTGCGGGGGAGGTACCGGCCGTGCCTGCCGTCCCTGCCGGCGGGCGGTGACGGGCGCATGTCAGACCGCGAATATCTGCATCTGGAGGATGGAGCCAAACTCAGCCATCAGCTCCGCGTCGAGGTAGGCGCCGCCCTCGCCTTCCGGTGTCGTGTACGCCTTGATCGCGGCGCCTTGCATGCGCAGCCCGAGCAGGCCTGTGGTTTCTGGCAGCTGTGTCACCCCGGACAGCGTCACCCAGGAGACCTGCTCAAAACCGGTGGCGGCGGTATAGGTGAACTGCGCTTTCACGTCGTACCGCGGTTGCGCGGCCTGGATGTTCGGCCCGGCCGCGGTGGGCCACTCAGCGATCATTGACGAGTCGATGGCCTGATCCGGGCCAGCGCCGGCAAGCGCGTCGATGGCCCGGCCGGATCTGCGGGCGACGCCGAACAGCTGCCCGAGGGCCGCGCTGGTGGCGAACGAGATGGCTTCCCCGGCGTCGCGGGCGATCCGCGCCGCGGCTGACACGAGGTCGGTTACCGTGAACTGGTACCGGCCGGTGTCGTCTTTGCTGGTGGCCGCGCTGTAGGCCAGTTGCCACCATTGCCCGTATGCCTTTTCGGCTTCGGGGGGTAGAGGCACCCGGGCCTCCTTTCCCATAGTCGCGAGTATGGGACCCGGTCCCAGGTGTCGCGACACACCCGGGACCGGGTTTCATGCCCTGGCCGGGAGTGCTGCAGAACATCCCTGGCCAGGAGTCAGGCAGGCCTCAGGCTACACCTGTCCCCATCATCTCGCCTGCCTGGCCCCACGCGTCGGCTTCAAGGCGCGCTGCCCATTCCCGCACCGTCTGCTCGCGGAACGCTGGTGTGGGCAGGTCCTGCAGGACCTGGGGACTGTACGGCGATATGGCCGGTTGTGGTGTTTGTTCCGGCTGACCGTCGTCGCCCGCGTGGGCCGGGTGATACCCGGGCCAGGTGCCAGGCCCCGCCATCAGCCGGTCCGCCGCGGCCACGGCGCCATTGTCGAACCCAGCTTCGTAAGCGTTGTCCTGCAGCCGCTCGCACACCCTGTGGTGCAAGGCGTACGACAGCTGCACCCCGGCTGCCACGCAGGCGATGGGTGCGGCCAGCAGGAACAACAAAAACCATCCGTTCACAGTGTGGTCTCCCCTTTGGGTTTTGTGCCCACATCATAGGTCTCGCCGATAGCCGCCCGCTGTTCGCCGTAGGCCTTGCCGATGGCCGCCAGCCGCTTGCGGTAGGCCTTGCGGGCAGCTATCCACTGTTCGCCGTGGGGCTTGCCGATGGCCGCCCGTTGCTCGCCGTGGGGCTTGCCGATGGCCGCCAGCTGCTCGTCGTAGGCCTTGCCGATGGCCGCCAGCTGCTCGTCGTAGGCATTGTCGGCAGCCGCCCGCTGCTCGTCGTAGGCCTTGTCGGCAGCCGCCTGCTGCTCGTCGTAGGTAGTCATTTCGCTGTTCTCCTGACGCGCTGGTCTGATGAGCGTTTTTCGCCGGCTGGTACGAGTGGCTCATCCTTGGTCAGCCGGCCGGCTGCCGGGGATTCTGGCGGTGCGGTTTCCGATGGGCCATAGGCCAGCTGGTAAACGCTTTCGTACAGCTGGGCGTGGTCCATTTCGAGGATGCCCGCCAGGCGCCCGATCAGCGCGATGGGCAGGCAGTTCCCGCATACCGCCATGGTGCCACCCGTGGTGAGGGACGTGTGCAGCTCCACCGCGGGCTCTTCCTGGTCACAGACCTGGCACAGGTACCCGGCCATCAGTTGTTCCCGCCGCGCTTGGTGCGCTTGATAACCGCGGCGAGGAACAGGAGGGACGGGCCGATGTCGCGTGCGGTCATCTCCACGCTGGTGCGCTGCTCACCTTCCGTGGTCTCCCAGGTGCGTTCGTACCATTGCCCGCCGACGACGACGCGGTCACCTTTCCGCAGGGTTTCGGCGCAGTTTTCACAGGCCTGGCCCCAGACGGTGACGTTGTAGAACACGGTGTCACCGTCACCCCATTTGCCTGTGTCATCGTCCTTGACCCGGGGTGTGTGCGCCACCCTGAGGTTGCAGACGGCACGGCCAGTGGGCGTGTAACGCAGTTCCGGGTCTGTGGTGAGGTTCCCGGATAGCCATCCGTCACCCAGGTCTTTGCGGTCGTCCTGGTCTCTGGCCTGGTCTCGCTGCCTGGCCTTGGGGTTGCCTGTTCGTGCTGGCACGCTCATGTGCCTCTCCTCGTGTGTGCCCTGTGCCTCGTCGGCGCCAGTGCGGGCGGTGCTGGCGGACCCCGCGCGCCCGGCACGGGGTTTCGGCTCGCGGACGTCAGAACGGCAGGTACACGGCCCACCACTGGCGGGCCAGGTGGGCGATACCGTACCCGTGCAGGTGGTGCAGCTGGTGGGCGGTGTGCGCGGTGGTGATGATCGCGTTCACTGGTTAATCCTTCCTGGCCAGGCGGAAACGGGCTTGCCGCGCCCGGGTCTCGGCGATGATTTCCAGCAGCCATGGTGCGTGGGCACCGGTCTTGCGGCCGATATCGATCGCCGCGGACTGGGCGCAGAACGCGGTCAGCTCCAGCGCCTCACCGTGAGTGAGGCCCATGGCCCTGCCCACGCGCACGCTGGCGCGGACCACGCGCTTGGGTGAGGGCATGACGACGGGGGTCACGGGGACTTTGGGGGCACTCCGCGCTTGCGGAGTGGCTTGTGGCGGCCGGGCCGCATGACCTCGGCCTGGATCGCTCTGGTGATGAACGTGTTGAGCGACACGTAGTCGGCCGCGGCGAGCCTGGCGGCTGCCTCGTGTAGTCCTGTGGGCAGCCGGATCGTGGTCTCCACCCGGAGAATGTCTGATCTCATGCCCACACGGTATCAAACTGGCCGCGGTATGGGGCCAGTACACGGCCTGGCGGTCAGACCCGCAGCTCGGCCGTGGTTATCCACGCGGCCAGGTCTTTGGCCGCGGCGTTGTGGTTGGTCATCGTCAGCTGGCACTGGATCCGGGGCAGGAACGCGTCACTGTTCATGACCCCGGCGCCGCTGGTGAAGGCGCTGAACAGCGGGTTCGTCTGGGCGACCCAGCCCGGGATGGGCGCGATCGCCACCTCCAGATCCGCCAGGCCGCTGCTGGTCGTGGCGCATACCCGGGCCTGCCCCGTGTACAGGGGCAGTGCCCTGACCACGCTGGCTCCCGCAGCGACCGCGAGGACCTGGGACACCGCCAGCTCGTTGATGTCCAGGGCGAAGGCGGCGTCCTGTATTCCGCCCACGCCCATCGTGAAGGTTTCCAGGGTGGCCCTGGACTCAGGGCGCGCCGCGCTGATCACGCTCAGCTGGGCGGTGATCCCCGTCGCGCTGGTGGCGAGGTTCGCCAGCGACATGGACAGCCGGGTGCCGCGGGCCGGGCCGTGCCCAAGCATCTGGTGCGGGTTGCCCGTGGCCACACCCGAGGTCATCTGCCATACGTCCTGCTGCAGGAACACCCCGGATATGTCGTCGTACCAGTCCAGGAACAGGGTCGCCTGTGTGAGCACGTCGGCACCGGACGAGTTGGCCAGTGACAGGTATATGTCGTAGGCCGGGTGCGGCATTTTGTAAATACCCAGGTCCACGACCGCGCCGATGGCGACAGCCAGATTGCTTTTCCCGCCCACGACCCGGCTCGCCGTGGCCGGGATGACCGTGGCGTTCCAGTCCGGGTAGCCGATTGTCACCCGTCTTCCCTCCCCCTGGCCTGCTCGACCTGGGACAGGTGCGCGACCTGGACTGTCAGCTCGCGGACGGTGCGGGACAGCTCGGCGGTGACCCTGGTGTTGGTGGCCACCTCACTGGGCAGGCTGGACCAGACGCCAATTTGCGTGGCGAGCTTACGTGCTGACCGGCCGAGGTAGACCAGGGCGGCGACCAGGGCGGCCGCTCCCACGACGAAAGAGACCGCGCTTTGCCAGTGGCTCATGGCTTACCCCTGCTGGCCGGGTGGCTGGGATGGCTGGGATGGCTGGGGCTGGGCGGCGGCGATTTCCGCCGCCACGGCCCTGGCCGCCTCCTGCTGTTTCCGCTGCGCCTCCGCGGCTTTGCGGGCGGAGTCGAGCAGCTCACCGTACGGGCTGGTCATGGTCAGGTCACCCCCGGTTTCACGGTACCCAGCGGCGGTGCCACGGCCCGGTCTGGCTTGCCTGGCAACGGTGCCCCAGCTCTGGTGGACAGCAGCACCCACGAGTCGTACGGGGTGTACCCGATCGCCTCCAGCTCGGTCTCCGCCTCACCCTGGCTGATCACGCCCTTGTTCCAGGCGGTGGTGATCTGCGCCTCCGTCAGGGTCTTCACGCTGACCGACGCCGCGACCTCCCACGTGGCGAGGACCGAATCGATCGTCTCACCGGGAATCTTCAGCCGGTGCAGCGCTTCCCGCGCGGTCTGGGCACCGATCTTGCGCGCGGTGAACAGCGACTGGATCCGGGCGACGGCGCCCGTTACGGCGGCGGTGGCGCGGCGCATGTCCACGTAGGCGAGCAGCAGGTCGATGTTGTGCGGGGACGCGTGGAACAGGGCGAGCAGCCCGCGGGCGTCGTCGGCGCCGAGGTACTGGGCGTAGTACAGGTCGAGCACGGCTGACTCGGACAGGCCACGGGTGTCCGCGGTGCTGGTGAAGTCGGCGGCGGCCGTGTACGCCTCGATGGTGTCCGCGGCCAGGCCGTTCTTGCGCCACAGGTCAGCGGCCTGCTTGTGTGTGATCTGCCCCGTGCCGAGCAGGGTGCGCACCGTTTCTGGTGGTGGCAGGTATTCGCCCAGTTGCCGGAACGCGCCCAGCCACTTGTCGCGCCACGGCCCTTCCAGGAACGCCTGGTGATATGACGTAGCCTGCGGGCCGGTGCCGTCCCAGGGGATGATGCCCCTGTTCGCCAGCTCAAGCGCTTCTACTGGGGTCGGCGCGGCGCCCTCGGTGTTGAACAGGACCTCGAAGAACTGCGGGTCGCCGCCCAGCTTCTCGTACAGGGCCAGACCCTGTTCACGGGTGACCTGGCCCTCGAGGGTGGCGCGCAGCGCGTCCGCGGGCGAGGGCCAGACTTTCGCCAGGCCCTCGATGACGGGTGCCCACTTGTCCGCCAGCCGGCCTTCCGCGATGCCCTGCTGAAACGATGTCGAGTCCGGGCCGGTGCCGCCACGGCCGATCAGCGCGCGGCGCAGCGCCTCGGCCAGCTGCTGCGGGCCGGGCGCGTCGCCGGACAGGTGCCGCAGGATTTCGAAGTCGGCTGGCCGGACGCCGGACTTGGCGGCCACCGCCTGGCCCTCGCCGTCGCCCAGGAAGTTGCGGACCACCGCGGCGGCCGCGTCGGCCGGTGAGAGGACCTGCTCGGCCAGCTGGCGCAGCATGGGCGCCCATTTGTCGTTCAGGCGCCCTTCCCGGACACCCTGCTCGAAACTCGTGCTGCTGGTGCCAGTGCCGCCTTCACTGATGATGCCGCGGAGCAGGGCGGCGGCCAGCTGCTGCGGGCCGGGCGCGTCCCCCCGCAGCGGGACCAGGAGCCGGAACCGTTCCGCGTCCATCCCGGACTTGGCCGCCTCCGTTTCCGCCTGGCCCGCGCCCATGAAGTTGCGGACCACGGCGTCCGCCAGGTCGGGCGGGGAGAGCGGCACCAGCGGGTGCGCGCTGTTGGCGACGGAAGCCAGCTCCGTGAAGGCGGGAGCACCCGCGGTGCCGACCACCTGGGACAGGACGTTCCACAGGGCCAGCTGCTCGACAGCGCTGCCGCCCTTGGCGATGAACTCGGTGATGGCGCTCATTACTGGCCTGTCAGGGCTTTGACGAGGCCAAGCTCCGCGTCGATCAGCGGCCGGAACGAGCCGTAGGTCTCGTGCGCCCACGTGACGGGGTCGACAATCATCTGCACGATCCACGCGAGCAGGGCCAGCTGGAACAGGGCACTGCCGAGGGTGTGCATCAGCGACCGGAGCGGGCCGAGGTCGCGGCACTGCGGCAGCACGCACTGCTCGAGGGCGGTCATCATGGGCGGGACCGCGCGGGCCGCGGCCGCCTCGGCCTGTGTGAGCGTGGTGGGCGCCTCCGTGGCGATTGCCCGCAGCTGGCGCGTGATCTGTGGGAAGTCTTCACCGGCCACCTGGATGGCCCCGGCGACCCCGGCCATGATCCCGGCCCACACGGGCGCCCACCCGTCCCGCGCCTCATTGTCCACATGGTGGATGACCTGTGTGGCCGTGGCCCTGTCCCCTGCCTTCAGGTCAGCTTCGGCCTGCTGGAACTGCCGGTCGGCGCGGGCCACCGCTTGCCGCGTCCAGCCCCAGGTGTCGGCCCGCAGCGCGGCGATCCGGTCACCCAGGTTCGCGGCGGTGACCCTGATGGTCCGCAGCAGTGACTGGTTCAGCGACTGGTCCGCGGCCTTCCGGCCGGCGCGTTCCGCCCTGATACCGGCTTCGGCCTGCTGGAATTTGAACCGTGCGTAGTCGACCGCGGAGTGGTAGGCGAGGCTGGCCACGTGGTGGGCGAACGCCCTGGTGTGGCGGATCTCCCGCGGGATCACCGTGTACGCCTGGTGTTCCACCGCGTGCTCGACCGCGTGCAGCGCTGCTGTCATGGCGTGGCCCAGGTTGCGGATGAGCGCTGAAACGCTGCGGAACAGGCGGGACAGCGACCACAGCACACCGTGCCAGGTGCCGAGGGTGGCGTTGCGCAGCGCTCGGGCGGCGGTGTCGAAGGCGTTCGCTATCGGCCCGCCCACGAACGGGATGTGCCGGAACAGGCCGCCGGCGAAGGTGACAATCAGCCACAGGCCGGCCAGGACCAGCACCGCGAACATGGCCACAACGACGGCGCCGAGCTCGGCGGCGTCGTCGTAGCCGACGAATGCGGTGGTGTGGTGCACGGGTCAGAGTTCCCCGCTGTGCTGGCGAATCTGCCACGTGGTCGCCGCTGCGGCACTGACGGTGGCTTGGTCGCGCCCTGTGCCCCAGTCGCGGTCCGGGACGAACACCTCATCCCGGGTGCCGTCGTGCAGCTCATAGGTGACGATCCGGCCACGGACGGGGTCACCGTTCGGGCTGGTCTGGAACTGGCCGGCGGTGATGCCGATCACCTGGAACCCGGCCTGGTATGGCGTGGTCATCTGTGCTGCAGCCTCCGTGCTCGTGCCTGGATCTCTTCGAGTTTCCGGGCCTGGTCTGGTGCCCATGGTTTCAGGGTGTGGCGGAACAGGTTCCATTCGGCTTGCATGCGGTCCCAGTGCGGGCTGTCGCGCGGGTTGCGCCGCGGTGGGCCGCCACCACCGCCACCGCCTGTAACCGCCTGCCCACCACCGCCAAGGACGGACTGGACGCGGCTGATCTGGTCCCAGGCGGGGGATCCGCGCTGTGGCCAGGGCAGGTACCCGTGCCCGCAGTTGTTATAAGGGTTCGTCCAGCAGGTGCACCAGGCGGCCCAGTTGGTCCCGCCGTGGCTGATGCCCACGGCGGCGTATCCCGCCGATGGACATGTCCCGGTTCCAGTGGCGTGCCATGGGTCACCCACCGTCTTCGGGCGCGTCACCAAACTCAGCGAGTGCGGCCAGGTCTTCCCCAGCCAGCAACTCGAACAGAACGTGGTCCAGTGGGTTCGTGCCGAACGCCTTGTGGCGCAAAAGCTGCCCGCTGGCTTTGGCCGCCCCGATCTCGGCCACGTGCTCCTTCCGCCACGCCCGCAACTGTCCGGTAGTCATGCCTGGCCTGGTCACGGGATCACGCCCGCGAGGTCGAAGATGCTTCCGTCGGCGCTGGGGACAGGGCTGGCGGACATGCCCAGGATATTCGTGGTCACGGCGTCGGCGACGGTAGCGTCCTGCACGGGCGCGGTCCCGCCAGCCATATCGAGCAGGAACGTCAAGTACACCGTGTGATCGTAGATGTCGGTGTTGTAACCGGTGACCCGCCATGCTCCGGAGTCCGGCTGGCCGTACAGCTCCCAGGTGTCAGCGTCGTTGTCCGCGATGATCCAGGCACCGCTGTTGGCCGGCAGGACCTGCCCGCCGGCCATCGTCAGCCGCCATCCCATCAGCCCGGACGGGCCGGGCGGGATCCGCCACCTGACCGCCTGCACGGTCATGGGTGGGAACGACACGCCGATAGTGACCGGTGCCGCGAGTGGTGTGCCCGCGGGGATGGTGACCTGGAAAACCCGGGCCTCGCGGGCTGGCGCCAGTGCCATGACGCCGCCCCCTAATCGGCTGGCGGGCCGGGACCCCGCGGCGCATCGCCCGGGGGCGGGGTGTGCACGACGGGGTCCCGCTGATGCGCCAGCACCCGCACCAGAGCCGTGACCGCGGCTACCAGCCCCGCGGCGGCGGTGGCGAGCGCGGCCATGTCGGCTGCCGTTAGTTTCATGGTTTCACCCCGGGCCGATGTAGGCGCTGTCGGACGGGAACTTCTGCGTGATCATCCACAGCTCGCTCAGCTGGTCGGCCGCGTCGGCGGCGACCAGGTTCCAGCTGACACTCCATCCCGGTGGGATGAGCAGGTCGTACAGCCCGCCCGCGTTGGTGCCGGACGGGTTCAGGGCCAGGGTTGGGATGCCCTGCGCCAGTGACATGCGGAACGTTGTCGCGGCGGCGATGCCCGCGGACACGGGCACCACCAGCAGGGCGTTGCCATCAGGGTCGATCACCCGCCAGTCGAGGAACCGGTTCGCGACCACGGCCGACGTGAGCAGTTTCACGTGCGTGGAAAGGATCCGCCACCACACGTCGCCGGGCACGGCCATGGTCATGCTGGCGCCCGCCGCGGGCTGCGGCGGGAACACCCGCTCCTGCCATCCCCGCGCCATCCGGGGCGGGGATGTCAGGAGCGACATCACGTCGTCGAGGTTGCCCACGGGGTCAGATGCCGACCGGGTTCGCCATCTCAGCCAGGATCAGCTGAACCGAGGGCACGGCGCCCGCGGTGTTGTCCGCAATGGAGGCGAAGACGGACCCCTTGTTGTTGGCGTTGATGATGGGGATGTGGGGGATCTGATGCTGGTTCGCCATGGCCACGAAGTAGTCGGAGGTGTCCAGGCTGTCGGTCGTGCCCGGCCCGCAGACCCGCAGGTTCCCCGTCTCCTGGCCCTTCACACCGCACGCGAGCACGGCGGCGCTGGTGACGTACCCGAGCACCGCGTAGTCGGTGTTGGCGTGCAGCAGGTCTTCCGTGGTGGTGATGACCGTGTCGGTCCAGGACGCGATCACCGACGCGGCGGAGACCACTTCGAGGGGCTTGATGGACTTGATGTTCCCCGCGATGTCCTGCCACCTGGCCAGCCTGGCGGTGATGCCCGGCAGGTTGTCGTAGTACACGCCCACGGCGAGCCTTGAGGAGTCGGCCGCACCCGAGGTGAGCGACGCGGTGAGGAAGTCGCCGGACACCATCGGCTGCGACGCCTCCGCGGGCAGCAGGAACGTGGCCGGGCCAGCGGCGCCGGGCTTGTACTGGATGCCGCGCACGTTGTCGTGGAACGCGGGGGACCGCAGCTGCACGGTGCCGAGGGTGGCCTGCTTGACCAGCAGCTGCGTGATGCGTGCCTTGCTCGCCTGCGGGAACGACCGGCCGATGAAGTTGTCGCCGACGCTGGGGGTGACGACGGTGAGGGCGACGCTGTTGGTGACGTGCCCGGACAGTGTGTCGATTGCGACACCCATATAAGGCGCCCCCTCAGCCGCTGAACGCGTTGTGCATGCCGCGCTGGAAAGCCGCGGAACGCTGGATGTTGGCCTCGACATCGCCGCGTGGCGGGAGGGACCCGCGGACCTGGCCGATCGCCTGCAGCACCTGGCCGATCTTCGCCTGGTACTTCTCGGACCCCTTGGCCGCGCCCTGAGCGAGACGGCCCTGCGAGGCCTGCGCGGACGCCTGCCACGACTCCTTGGTCACGGCGGCGACGTTACGGGCGAACTTGCCGGCGTTCGCCTGCACGTTCGCGACGTAGCGGTCAGCCGCGGCGGCGGCGTCGAGCCCGGGTGCGCGGTCGACGCGGCCGATCCCGGCGGCCCACTTCGGGCCAGCACCGGAGAAACCGGTCTTCCACGCGCTCGCCGCTTCCTGCGGGCTGGGTAGTGCCTTGGCCATGACAGCCCCTTCCGGATGTCCGTAATAAGGGCTACGGACGTCCGTAACCCGTGCATCCGCACGATAGCATGCACGTGCAGGCAGTGGTCTACCGCCTGACCTGCGAAGATCCAGTCCGAAGGTGGGGGGCATGGGCGCTCGCACAGTCAAATGCACGTGCAGCTGCACAGATTGCGGACAGCCAACCAACAGGCGGAACAAGCGGACAGGCAAGCCGGTGTGTTTCGAATGCTCCCTGCAGCGCAGGATCGACGCGGTTCGTGAAATGCACGCCAAGTCCGGCCCCGCCTGGGACAAGTTCCTGGCCTCGACACAGACAAGGGGAAGGCCCACCGTCCCCCGCGACGCGAAAGGACGGTGGGCCCCTGACTAGCCGGTCAGCGCGCCCCGGCCGCGAACGCTGCCTGGATCGTCGTCAACCGCCTACCCCAGCGCGAAGATTGAGGTACAGCCGGGCGCCCTCACCGAACTTGAAAGACGAAATGCGCTTTGTAGTATCGAGCAGTGTCCCGTCCGGCAGGCGCATCTCCCAGTTGTCCGTAGCCCATCCCCCGTAGCCGGCCTGCTCCAGTGCAGGGGGGATCACTGAGTGCAGGGCAAAGCTCTTGCTGGCCTGAACCTCCGTGCGCTGGCCGTTGGTCATAACCACTATGTTCATGTGCTGCCGTCCTTATCCGCCCCCGGCTTGCCTTCCTTGTCTTTGCGTGCCCGCTGTGCCTTCACACGGGCCTGGCGTGAGCGCTCGCGCGCGTCGTGTGTGCGCTTAAACGCCGCCTGCTGCGTTTTCTCCGAGTTGGCCTTCCCCAGGATTTTCGCCAGCTTACCTAGTGTGGCCTTGGGGTCGGTGTCACCGTTGCCGTTGCCGGTGGGCGGCTTACTCACTTGCCACCACCGCCGTTCACCTGATCACCGGTGAGGCAGTCGGCACCACAGCCGTCGCACGACCCCTGATCGACGTGCCCACCACAGTTGGTATGGGTACCGGAGGGAACGGGCAAGGTCCCGTCACCACGGCCGCCGGTCACTTACCCTTCCCCTTGCCGGTGCTTTTGCCACGTTCCTTACTCAGTTTCGCCTGCAGGGCACGGTCGGCCGCTCTCTTGTCGCTGGCCCCGGCACCCTGCTGGCGGATTTTCCCAGCCTTGAGGCGGTGGTTTCCGCTACTCCCCTTCGCCACCGTGATCACACCCACCACAGGCCGCGCCGGTACGCCCACCATCTGATGGTGGAGGCGTCGTAACCAGGCTTGACGCTGTCCCTGTACTGGGTGGCCTGGATGAGTGCGCCAGACCGCTGGTACATGTACGGCTGGCCGTCCTTGCTGGGTGCGGCGGCCCAGTAGCCGTGCAGCTGCGGGTTCTGAAACAGGGTACTGGTTGACCCGTAAGGCCAGACCCTGTACCCGTTCCAGTGCAAGATCGCGCCGTAAACGGCCACGTAGGTGAAATCCACCGCGGTCTCCAGGTCGAGCACGGTGGGCACGTTCTTCGGGACCCGCAGGTCGTAGAGTTCCCACAGGACCGCGAAGGCGTCCATCTCTGGGTTGCGGCCGCCTGGGTGTGACATCGCGACGATCGGCAGTTTCCGGTTCCGGGGGAACCGGGCCCAGTCCGCTTTTGACCAGGGGTGATACGGGTCCCCGGTGTGCAGGTACCCGCCGACGGCGCCGGTCCAGTCCTTGCTGATGTTGCCCGCGTACGCGGCGTCGCGCATGCGCTCGATCATGGTGGTGCTCCTGTCTCGATGCGGTTGGCCGACCTGGCCCGAGTCTTGGCGCAGGGGCCAGGCCGGTCACGCAGCATCCTGCGCGGGGCCAACATTACGCACTAGCGGGTCCCTGGTCACATTGGCCTAGTCCTCTGCTAGGGTCTGGTGACGTGTACCGGGGAGGCGCACCGTCTCCCGCATGGCGGCCTGAGTGGCTCTCGGCGTGCCGTACGGGAGATGCGCCCCCAAAGGTCACCTTTACAATTCCATAATGGCGGCCACCAAAACCCAGAATGACATTCACGCCATTGTCTGGCCCCATTCACCGCCATAATCACACCGTGTGACCACACCACGGAACGTCACCAGCAAATTCGAACACCCATTCACCCCCAT
>WNGR01006539.1_pt1 | contig 15178 bp, 9 predicted proteins | sample 5407581 | NCBI WGS metagenome assembly WNGR01 (sample SAMN13153383, study PRJNA577476) | soil metagenome | isolation source: 80 cm soil or saprolite under Garry oak tree replicate 2 | place: USA:California | collected 2016-06-15
CTGATCTCGATGCTCTGTTCCTGGTTGATGGATTTGAAACCACGGACACCAATCTGAGTGATAGGTTCCAGGTCCGCTTCTAATTGAGTATTGCTCTCTGGTTTTTGTTGAGTCATGTATTTTGCCCTCCATACGGGGTTTTCACATTGTTGTTGATACGTCACTTCTACGGCGGGCGACGCAAGCGTCCCCACCCCACATCATCCGCCGCCCCTACGGACGTTGATGGGCTTTTCGTCAAATTGGGCATCGAGGCCGGACGCCTCCGGCTTCTCATCCCAACATCCCAATATCAGATTACGTCACAGCGCTTATGCCGCATACAACAACACCTGCAATTCCTGCACCGCCTGTCGTAGTTTTTCGGTGCCACCAAATAGAGTAGCGATCTCTCGAATGTTCCCGTAATCCGACAGAGGCGACAAATCAAAGACATCGGGGATGTACGATATTCAAGCGGTGCCACACAGTATTGAACATGTACTCATTGTCTGACCAGCAGGGGAAACAGCGTGTCAGAATTACGGATAAAAACGACCGCAACCGATAGATTGACGCAGAAGTATTTACGCAGACTGGAGCGGGAGAACTATATTGCTGCGGCAATAACCATCTTCATTGCGACCGGCAGCCTGCTCTGGCTGGTTTTCCAGTTCGGCGGGCACACGCGGTTTGGTGAAGCGAGTGTCGTCACCTTTTTTGCTAATTCTATGTTCGCGCTAGCCTCAGCTATCGGCGCCATCTGGTGTTTCGAGACAGCCTATCGAGCGCGGCGCGGACCTGTGATATTAGAACCCCGTCATCAGCTTGCCTGGTTTTTGATCGGCCTCGGCCTGTTTTCCTGTGCCATAGGCGGTGCTATTTATACCTACCTGGAGGACTACGTACAGAAAAACCCGGTGCCTTCTGCTGCCGACATCGGTTTTACGCTCTTCTATATCTTCACATTCATCGGCCTGCTCCTCATGCCCACCACTACACAAACCCGGCGCTCGCGCACCCGTATCGGGTTGGATGCTCTCATTACAACGCTCTGCATCCTGAGCATCAGCTGGTTTTTCGTGATTGGGCCAATTTTTTCATCGGTGACCGATCGCGCGCGACTGTATACTGCTGTCTCTTACCCATTCTGGGATGTCCTGCTCATCCTTGCCATCGTCTTACTGGTTTATCAACGCACTGCCCGGCTGCTCTATCCATCATTGATTATGTGTGCGCTGGGTATCCTCTCGCTAATCTGGGCCGATACACTTTACGCTTACATGATCCCTTTCAATACCTACAACACAGGCACCTGGTATATCGACACCCTCTGGTTTATTGGGTACTTGCTCATAGGACTCTCCGCCCCCTATCAATATGCAAGCATTGCCCGCCGCGCCTACCGCGAACACATACAACCCCCAACGGAAATAAAAAGTAGTGAATTTGTCGCGTTCAGTCGCACCGACCACGTGCGAAAACATCTTTTTTCATTGCGAAATTTCCTGATATTTGCCCCTATTCTTGTTGTGATAGTCCTTGTCCTCGATAACGAAATCTCGCATGCATATAACCTCGTTCTGATAGGGCTTGCGAGTTTCATCGGCCTACTGCTCACGGCCCGCTACTTACTTGCGAACAACGAGAACGAAATCCTGCTGGCGGAACGAGAGCAGCGGCGCACCGAGGCTGATCTCCTGCGCATGATTACCGCCCGACTCACTCAAGAACTGCAACTTGACAGCTTGCTAACGCGCATAGTCACCACTGCAACCACAGAACTGAGCTTCGATGCTGCCGCGCTCTTCCTGGTTGAAGCATACGATCAGTCACCCGGCGCTCAATTCAGTCTGCTCATTCGCGCCACCCCTGCTGATGCGCCAGACAAAACCATCACCTGGAGATTAGAAGGAGAGCATCTTCCATACCGTACCATCCTGACCGGCAAACAGATGGAGGTGTTCTGGCAAGAGCAGAGCATAGAATTGCCCGCAGAGGTCTACGCCTGGCAAGAGGAGCAAAGCGTTCTCTCGACACTGTTCGTCCCGCTCATCTACCAGGAAAAAATACTGGGAAGCCTGGGATTTTCCAGCCGGACGCCCCGGCGCTTTAGCGAACGCGATAGCTACCTGGCAAATGCTTACGCGGAACAGGCAGCCATAGCTATCGAGCATGCGCACCTCTATGAAGATGCGCGTGAACACGAACTTTTTGCCCAGGCCCTCACAAGGGTCGCGGCGCGTTTGAACTCGGCAGTGACAACAGGATCAGGAGTTGGGGCAGAGATTTACCAGTTGATTTGCACAGAGGGAGCGAGAGCGCTGCAGGCTGACTACGCTATCTTGTACTTGTATGTGAACGATGAACAACTCAACCCTGTGGCGGTCTACTGCAATACACGAGAACCTGCTTCTCTCGTCAATGATTGGCCTCCCATTCGCAGCCACGAAACGGAAGCACAGGCGCTTTACTTCTCGCAACCAACACTGCTTGAGATTGATGATATGGCTACTTCGAGTGGCCGCCTCCCTGCCGTGACTGGCCCACTGCGAGCCTTGCCCGCGCCTGGCACCACCTCCAGCGCGCAGCTGCGTCTCTCAAACACGCAGCCGGTACAAGTACCGAGTGGCGGACTACGATCCCGAAAAAAGCTCACCCTGCGGAATGTACTCGCGCGTCGAAAGGTGCAGACGGCTATACTCGCGCCTCTTATGGCAAGCAATTCACCGGCCGCACTGCTTGTGCTGGCGCGCTCATCCCAGCATGCATCAGAACAAAAACGCCCGTTCGCACGAGCCGATATTGGGCACGCGCAAGCTTTCGCGGAACAGGCCGCCATTGCCTTTACGAATGCCCAGCTCTATCAAAAACTCCATGACGCCCACCAACAATTACAGGAGCTGGACCAACTCAAAGATCAATTTATGGTTACCGCCTCCCATGAACTCCGCACTCCACTGACTTCGGTGCAGGGTTATCTTGAGTTATTAGTGCAGTTCGGCGCTAGCCTGCCCGCTGAGCAGCAGCAAGAATTTCTACAAAAAGCCCAGCGTGCCTGCGATGAGTTAGTACTTCTGCTCAGCAACGTTATGGATGCCAGCCGCCTGGAGATCGAAGCGGGCATTCGCCCGGCCCACCTTGAACGAGTAATGCTACAGGAAGTAATTTCAGATGTGATAACGCTCATTGAGCCGCAGGTGACGCATGAAAAACGCGAGGTCTATCTATACCTTCCCGGTCAGATTGCCGTAAAAGCTGACCCTCCGCGCCTGCGGCAGGTGCTACTCAATCTGAGCATGAATGCCCTCAAATATTCTCATACCAGCACGCCCATTGCTTTTGCAGCTCGCACTTTCTCTGATTCACGCCCCTGTGCCATTCTCAGCGTTTCGGATAAGGGGAAAGGCATCAAACCGCAGGACCAGGCGCAAGTCTTTGAACGCTTTGTACGGCTGGAAAGCGACCTCAATAGCACAGTGCGCGGGTCCGGCCTGGGACTGTATATCTCGCGCCGCCTGATAGAAGCAATGGATGGCAAAATCTGGGTGGAAAGTAGTGGTATACCCGGCATGGGTTCGACATTCCACATCCAGTTGCCCCTAGCCTGATTTTCCTACACACCTTTCAGCTACCATAAGAGTTGCTCATGCTTCGTTGTATTAAGCATGAGCATTCAGGATTATGTTCCATTAACACCCAGAAACTCTGGGCCTGCGGCAAATGAGACCGTCGCCCAGGGTTATACACGCAAGACTACACAGTGGTATAGGCGTTGGCAGGGTGATCGCAAGGGTTCTTCCACTCCAAAACCTTCCATCAGGCCGCTCTTGCTCTGCCTGGCCATCGCGCTGCTCGTGCGTGTGTGGCTGACTATCCATACGCAGGGCTTCATCGATGGCGACGAAGCGCTGGTAGGCATTCAGGCACAACACATTCTACAGGGGCAGTTTCCTGTCTATTTCTACAACCAGCCCTACATGGGCAGCCTGGAAGCCTATGTGATGGCCGTGATCTTCGCAGTCGCCGGTTCTTCCGTCTGGACGCTGCGGGCGGAGCCGATTTTGCTCTCGCTGGTGGTGGTATGGCTCACCTGGAAACTGGCCGGGGCGCTGGCCGATACAGCCCACTTACCACTGCATGCCAAACAATGGTTTATGACGATCGCTGCCCTACTCGCGGCAGTTCCTCCTTTGTACGATACCGTACTGGAAATGCGTATGCTCGGCGGTTACGTCGAGATATTCATCCTGATGCTGCTCTTGTTGATCGCTGTCTTGAAATTAACGCAGCGCCGCGCGGCAGGCGCACCAACGCGGGAACTCGCATTGCGCTGGGCAGGCATTGGCCTGCTCGTGGGCCTCGGTTTCTGGGTCAATCCCCTGATTATCTACGGCTTCCTGACAGCAGCCGCGTGGATTCTCTGGGATGCGCTCAAGGTGGTAAGACAATTCCGAAGCGTACAACAGCTCAATAGATTCGTCCTCTTACCCTCCCTGGCATCCATTCCTGCCTGCATCGTTGGTATGACCCCGGCGCTCCTCTGGGGAGCAAGGCACCAATGGCAAAATTTCACCTACCTGCTCCAACTAGGAGGCAATACTCCCCTGCGTCCTGAAATCCTGGCAAACTACCCGACACGCCTGTCGATAGTATCTGGCCTGGCACGACTCTATACTACCTGCGCCGGGCCACGAGTGATCGGTGGTGCGTTGCCCGGCGAAGACCCTGCCTTCCGCCTTTTGCATACCCCCACGCTCCTACTTGGCGGCGCATGTATGGTTGTCACGGCTGCGCTTGTAGCCCTCTCATACGCGCGGCCCATCACCGGTGGCATAGCGAATCTGGAACGTTTCCAGCCGTTTCTGCTGCGCGTTCGACGCCTGGCCGCCCTGCCCTTAGTATTCATCGCGGCCACTACTCTCATTTTCTGTGCCACACGCACCGCCGCTATCGGCCTCTGGAATTGTCAATATGATCTCGCTGGCCGCTATGCCACACCTTTGATGCTGGTGGTGCCGTTCTTGTATGCCGCTGTTTTTACGGCAATCGTGTTATTCGAGACTGAACTCTATAACTGGGGACGAACAAACCCTACTGAAATCGGGTCTGGGGAAATGATTTATCTTCATAATCACGTCCCTATGTCAGGGCTATCTACGCCGGTTCAGGTTGGTTTAGATTTGCAAAAAATCATTCTAGGGGGGATGATCGGTTTCCTGATGCTGTCCATTTTTTTACAGGCTGGTTTCTACGGAGTGACTGACCCTGGTAGTACGTTTCAATCGCCCTACTGCACCTTCGCGCCCGCGAATAACGACGCCATCATCGCGTATATGGAGCGCGAGCATATTCATTATGCCTGGGCCAATAACTGGCTCGCCTATTCCATCGTATTCAAAACGCACGGCAGCATTATTATGTCCGACCCATTACCGGTGATTCGCCACACCCCTATACTGGATCGCATCCCGGCTTATACCAACGCCGTGCTTCATGCTGACCGTCCCAGCCTGCTTGTTATGGTTAAGCACAACGATCCCTATCCACTGCTGCTAAGTATGCTCGACAGTCAGCAGGTGATGTATCAAGTCGCTCGCTTTCCGGCACAGCAAGGAAGGGATGTACTGGTGGTAACACCTTTAAATGCGACGGTCAACCCCACCGCTTCAGCCGCCTACTTCAATGTCTTTGTCTGTAGTCTGGATAGTTGAGGACGCGATAAATCGCGTCCCTACAGTTGATTTACTTCCTGTCTTTGTTGGCAGCCGCCGCAGCTTCGGCCTGCTTCTTTACCAGCAATGGGACATGCTGTTCACAAAAGCGGAATGTGCGTCCCCCTGCCAACAGTTGAGCGTAGGCAGCGGGTTCTCCGCAGCTATCGCAACGCCCAACATGCGTTTTTACGGCTTTCATATATAAAGCCCTCCTCCCGTTCAATTCATTATCATTCTATCACAAAACTCACCGGCACTTCTCTCTCCACGTTCTTGCAGAATATTACCATCCTATTGAAGTTAATTGCCAAAACACTTGACATTTTCACATTGCCATGCTAATATTCTCATATGGTTAGTAATTATCACCAATTGGACGGCAAAAAACATCAACAATTGAAGTTGTAGCATAGCCGGAATGGAGAAATGCGATGCATTACCACCTGTATGATAAGCTTTGCGAAGATCATCGTCAACAACTTCAATATGACCTGTCATCCCTGAAGGTGTCCTCGTACCCTGTTTGCGCTTGTTCTCTACTCTCCAGGGTGCGCGGACACCTTCAAGGATGACAACTCTCTATCTATACCTTAGGAGGAGCTACACAATATGTACCCTATCATTACCCGAGACCCGGTGAGTGGAAACGAATTGATCGTGACCCGGCTGGAATGTCCGCAGAGCGGGATTGTGATCGAGGGACAATTTACCCTGGGCTGGATTGGCCGGTTGACCCGCGAGCAACTGGATTTTGTCGAGCTGCTGGTCAAGAACCGGGGCAATATCCAGAAGCTGGCGGCGCACATGGATATGGCCTATAATACCGCTCGCAGTCGCCTGGATGAAATCGTCACTGCGCTGGGCGGGGCGCCTGAAAACGATGGGCGCCCCGATCGCCGCATAGTGCTTGATCGGCTCGCGTCCAAAGAGATCAGCGTCGAAGAGGCTATGCGCCTCTTAAAGGGATAGAGCATGGCCACCGATGAGCGCAACCGTATTCTGGGTATGGTCGAAGCGGGACAGATATCAGCTGCGCAAGCCGCGCAACTACTCGATGCCCTGGTGATGCAACAATCGCAGACCAACCAGCGTATTGAACGTACAGAGCAATTGCAGAGCCATACGATTCGTATCTGGATAACGGATATGACAACCCGGCGTCAGAAGATCAAATTGACCGCCACCTTGCCAGTCTACCTGCTCAGCGTGAGTTTGCGCATGCTATCACGCCTGGCGCCGCACCTGGATAACAATACCATACAGCACATTCTGGAAACCATTGAACGAGGCAATACTGGCCGTGTATTAGATGTACAGGACCTTGAAGAGGGCAAACGACTAGAGATTTTTGTCGAGCAATAAAGGGAGGATACAATCATGCAACAAACATTTCCAGCTAGTAGAGAGCCGCGAGTGATTATAGAAAATATCAGTGGCGACTTGAGCGTACGAAGTTGGGACCAGCCATCCATCGGCATCGAAACCGATGGGCCAATTTCTGAGCTTCACCAGGAAGGTGATGCTCTGATGATTTCCAATTGCCAGGATGATCTTGCGCTGCGTGTTCCTTCCAACACCGAGATTCGGGCCACCAACTTAGGCGGGGATGTCGCTATCTCGAATGTGAGGCGCGCTGAATTACTGAATGTCAACGGTGACACGCAACTGGAACACATCGGGGTAGGCTTCGAGTTGGCCGGCGAAGCCATATTAATAACCAATCTCGCCTCTGACCTCGTAGTTACTGACGCCTCTTCCCTGCGCGTGCGGGAAAGAGTGGACGGAGATGTATCGGTTACCAACGTCGCATTGATTGAAATCGAGAACATTGGCGGGGATGCATCGCTGAAACATGCTGAAACGGTTGTGATTGGCTCTGTAGGTGATGACCTTACCGTGCAAGATATCGCGGACGCGCTGAGCTGCGGTACTGTTGGCGGGGATTTCAAGATAGAGGGCAGCGCGCAGACCGATGTCACGATAGGCAATGCCGGTGGCGATCTCGTCATTTCGCGCGCGGCCAGTGTACATCTTGGCACCGTGGGTGGGGATTGCGTCTTACGCGACGTACAAGGAGTCGTTGAAATCGGGAATGTCGGCAGCGAGGCCAGTTTCTCTCGCCTCGGCGGCAACATGCAGGCAGGTAGCATTGGTGGTGATGCCAGCTTAAAAGGGCTGCAAGGCTCCATCGAGATCGGAAGTGTCGGCGGAGACCTGGTATTAGAGGCTGCTTTCCCGGCCGGTAGTTCAACACGCCTGCACGTCGGCGGAGATGCCATGGTAAGACTACCAGATCACCCTGATCTGAATGTGCGCGCCGCCGTTGGTGGAGATATCTCCGGTCCCTCGGTGGTATCGAGCAGAGGTGGGAACTGGGTGAACGTGATCTATGGCAATGGCGCGGCACAACTTGAGTTGAGCGTTGGCGGTGATCTGCGTCTGCACGGCGGTGATCAACCCAGCAGCAGCAGCAGTTCCGGTGGATGGCAGGCCGAATTTCAGCACGAAATGGCCGAGTTGGGGCGAGAGATGAGCAAGTTAGGCCAGGAACTCAGTTCAGAGATTACCTCCTCCTTTAAGGAGGCGGGATGGGCAAAAGGTTCCGGCTGGGCCAACGATGTCGCGCGCAAAATTGAAGAGCAGATGCACCGCGCCCAGCGCAAATCCGAAGAGCAGGCGCGCAAGGCAGAGGAACGCGCTCGCAAAGCCGAAGAGAGAGGGGCGCGCGTACGAGTTCGTTTTCACGACCGCGAGTGGCAACTTGATCCCGAACGTCTAGAGCGTATCAAAGAGCAGGCAAGCAGGGCCGCCAGTGAGGGTATCTCCGGTGCGCTTGAGGCCGTAGAACGCGCGGTGAGCAATCTGCGCATTCCGACACCACCCCGGCCACCAGTCCCACCGACTCCCCCGCCGCCTATGCCAGACGTTCCTCCTGTGCCTCCTATGCCGCCAACACCAGGGCAACGGGTTCAGACAGGCCCTCAAAATACAGCTCAACAAACGACCGGTGAAAATACCGCATCTCAACCATCGGATGCGCCTGACCTGGAGCAGGAACGCGAGGCCATCCTGCGCATGATCGCCGAAGGGCGCATCTCTCCTGAAGAGGGCGATCTGCTGCTGGAGGGATTGGGCGGGTAAAAAAACTATTCCGACTTCTCTCCTAAATTCTATCCCAGGAAGACTGTCATGGTCATCCTGGGATAGGATTTTTTATGTATGTGATACAATATACCTGTGTTATCACACTCTTGCCTCAGTTCTCTGGCGCTACCCAGAGTGACAAATTTCATCTAAATGTATGCCCCCAATGGCATCTAAAAAGGAGTTCATATGCCGTCCCAGGGATATGTCCGTTATCCAACTATCCATCAAGATTCGATTGCATTCGTATCTGAAGATGATCTATGGCTTGTTTCTCACGAGGGCGGGCGAGCGGAGCGCCTGACTGCCGGTGTAGGTGAGGTGAGTTACCCCCGCTACTCACCCGATGGAACACTCTTAGCTTTTGTTGGACGTGAAGAAGGCCCCGGCGAGGTCTATGTCATGCCCGCCCAGGGCGGCATCGCCAAACGCCTCACCTTCCAGGGCGCATTCTGTCGCATCGCGGGATGGCAGCCCAACGGCGAGGAGATTCTGTTTGCCAGCAATTCCGGGCAGTTTGCCTGGCGCTTTGAGGTACTCTACGCCATTGCGCCTGGCGGAGGCCAACCTCGTCAACTTCCTTTCGGCATGGCCAACGCCATCTCTTACGGTCCCAGCGGTGAAGTCGTCATTGGGCGCAACATCAATACGCGCGATTTCTCGCACCAGAAACGCTATCGCGGCGGCAGAGTCGGCCATTTATGGGTCGATGTAGAAGGCAACGGCACCTTTCAGCGCTTGCTACAACTCGATGGCAACATCGCTGCTCCATGCTGGGTAGGCGAGCGCATTTACTTCCTTTCTGATCACGAGGGCGTTGGCAACGTCTACTCCTGTACGCCGCGAGGCGAGGATGTGCGCCGCCATACCAATCACACGGATTTCTACGCGCGTCACCTGTCGAGTGATGGGCAACGCCTGGTCTACCACGCGGGCGCGGACCTGTACCTGCTCGACCCGGCGAGCGACACTGTAAGACACCTGGAAGTGGAGTTGCCGAGTATACGCACACAACGCAACCGCAAATTCGTTTCAGCCGCCAGTTATCTCGACAGCTACAACCTGCATCCTCAGGGATACGCGGTAGCTCTGGCTACACGCGGCAAGGCCTTCACCATGGGCAACTGGGAAGGCCCGGTGCTGCAACACGGAGAACTGGATGGTGTGCGCTATCGCAAGTTGAACTGGTTGAACGATGGCAAGCGGCTGGTGGCTATTCATGACGCATCAGGACGAGAAAGCCTGGTCGTTTTCAACCCCGAAGACGCCAGCGAACCACAGACGTTTCCAGATATCGAATTTGGCCGTGTAACTTCCCTGGCTGTCTCGCCCACTGACGATGTGGTCGCGCTCTCCAACCACCGCAACGAACTGATAACCGTTGACCTTGAGGCCGGTTCCTCGCGCGTACTGGACCGCAGTGACCATGGTCGTATTCGTGGATTTGACTGGTCGCCCGATGGCCGCTGGCTGGCCTATGGCTTCGCCATCACCAATCAGAAGACCGCCATCAAACTCTGCAATCTGGAGACGGGTGAAACGCATTTCGCAACGGAGCCTGTGCTGGAAGATGTCTCGCCAGCCTTTGATCCAGAGGGCAAATACCTCTACTTCCTGGGGTACCGCATTCTCAATCCGGTCTACGATCAACTGCAATTTGACCTGAGCTTCCCGCGCGCCGTAAAACCCTATGCTATAACCTTGCAGCGCGATCTGCGTTCCCCTTTCATGCCAGAGCCTAAGGCTCCCGGCGATAAAGACAAGGAGAATGGGAAAAAAGAGAAGGAGAAAGAGGAAGCTGCAAAGGACGCGAACGGCGCGGGAGAAGCTGGCACAGAAAATGAGCAGGAGAACGGGGACGAGAGCAAGCCGCCAACCATCGTCATTGACCTCGAGGGGATTACGCAGCGCGCCCTGCCATTTCCAGTAGCGGAGGGTCGCTACTATAGTGTGAGGGGCATCAAAGGCAAAGCGCTTTTCCTGATTTATCCCATCCAGGGTGCAGTTCACCAACCGGATGACGATCACGAGCCAAAGGGACACATTGATAGCTTCGACTTCGAGAAACAGAAGTACGAAATGCTCATCGACAATGTGAACGGCTATGGCCTCTCACGTGACTATAAAACCTTGATCTATCGCAGTCATCGCCGCTTACGTGTCCTGAAAGCCGGAGATAAGCCGTCCAAGACGGATAATGACCGGGCTAACCGTGAGAGCGGCTGGCTCGACCTGGGTCGCGTGAAGGTTTCGGTGCAGCCTGCCGCCGAGTGGAAACAGATGTTTGCCGAGGCCTGGCGTTTGCAGCGCGAACACTTCTGGACGGAGGATATGTCGGGCATCGACTGGGACGCCATTTACGCGCAATACGCCCCATTGGTAGAGCGCGTCACCTCGCGTTCAGAACTTTCCGACCTCTTCTGGGAACTTCAAGGAGAGCTTAATACCTCGCATGCCTATGAAATGGGCGGCGAGTATCGCTCACGCCCCAACTATCGTCAAGGCTTTCTGGGCGTCGATTGGAACTACGATGCCGAAAATGCGCGCTATTCCATTGCGCGCATCGTCTTTGGCGACCCCTCGGACAGCAAAGCCACCTCGCCGCTCACCAGCCCAGGTCTGAACGTTGCCCAGGGCGATACTGTTCTGGCCATCAATGGGCAGCGCGTTGGAGCTGAGCGCAGCCCGCAGGAATTGCTGGTTAATCAGGCCGATAACGAGGTGCAGCTCGCCATTGAGGATGCGAACACCAAAGAGACGCGCGTTATCACCGTCAAGGCGCTTGCGGACGAAACTCCCGCCCGTTATCGTGAGTGGGTTGAACACAATCGCCGCTATGTGCATGGGCAATCACAGAATCAGGTTGGCTATATCCATATTCCCGATATGTCAGCCGCGGGTTTCGCTGAATTTCACCGCAGCTTCCTGACCGAGTATGATTATCCGGCGCTGCTGGTCGATGTGCGTTACAACGGCGGCGGTCACGTCTCCAGCTTGCTGCTGGAGAAACTGGCGAGAAGGCGCGTGGGCTATAGTTTCCCGCGCTGGGGCCAGCCGCGTCCCTATCCCTACGAGTCACCACGTGGCCCCATGGTTGCGTTGACGAATGAGCATGCCGGGTCAGACGGCGATATATTCAGCCACAGCTTCAAGCTAATGGGCCTGGGTCCCCTGATCGGCAAACGCACCTGGGGCGGTGTGATCGGTATCAGCCCCCAACACACACTCGTCGATGGCACGCGTACCACGCAGCCGGAGTACGCTTTCTGGTTCAAAGATGTAGGCTGGAACGTAGAAAACTACGGCACCGACCCCGATATCGAGGTCGATATCGCACCCCAGGACTTCGCGCACGATGTTGATCCACAACTCGACCGCGCCATCGCCGAGGCGCTGCGCATGATCGAGGAACGCCCGGCATTGGAGCCAAAAACGGAGGAGAGGCCGAGTAAAGCGCGGAGATAATGGCCACGGGGGCAAGCCCGCGCCCGTACCCTACGACGAAGTGGCTGGCAAAGCCGTATAGGGTAGGGGCGCGGGCTTGCCCCCGCCCTGGCACATTCTTCCAGCCGCACTGGGCATCCTCGGTACCAATGCCGATTTGCTGGCGCGGGCTTGCCCCCGCCCTGGCACATTCTTCCAGAGCATTGACACGTCATAGCATCACGGGTACAATATACACAATCAAATAAATACACATCTCCCTCCGGGAAGAGTAGACTGTCGAATCTCTGATAGAGAAGGGGTGGCCAGAGGCTGGAAGCCCCCCGCAGTACCCACAGTCGAACGTCGCCCGGCATGGCTGTTGAAGAAATGCGCCGAGACATGCGCACAGTAGATCAGCACGGGTTGCGCACAGTAGATCAGCACGGGTTAGCCCGTTATAGCGAGACCTGATAAACCTCTCCACTATTGGAGAACTGTCAGGGTAACGAGTGCGCCGGTGCGGCAACGTCCGGCGAAATGAGGTGGTACCGCGAAACTATGCCCTTTCGTCCTCATACGGGATGAACGGGCTTTTTTATTGGATATATATATCACCTTTATCGCACAGCCGAAACTGCGCACGCAACAGGAGATATGACGATGAGTTTATCAAAACGCTACCAGCCAGATACGACCGAGCCAGCGCTGCAAAAGCGCTGGCAGCAAGCGGGCACGTATCACTTTTCGCTCGAATCAACCAGCCCAGTTTACTCCATTGATACTCCCCCACCTACGGTATCGGGAAATCTGCATCTTGGTCATGTCTATTCGTATACTCAGACTGATTTTATGGCCCGTTTCTGGCGCATGAACGGCTACAACGTCTTTTACCCCATGGGCTACGATGACAACGGACTTCCAACTGAGAAGCTGGTTGAGAAGCGCCTTGGCATCACCGCTCCCCAGGTCGGGCGGAGAGCTTTTATTCAAAAGTGCCTGGAGATAAGCGAAAAGGCCGAGAAAGACTACCAGGCGCTCTGGCAGCGGCTGGGGCTCTCTGTTGACTGGCGTTATAGCTATCGTACCATCGACGATCTTTCGCGACGTACCTCGCAGTTTTCGTTTGTGCAATTGTATAAAAAAGGGTTGGCATATCGTCGGGAGGCACCTACCATCTGGTGTCCAGAATGCCGTACCGCCATTGCCCAGGCCGAGTTAAAAGACCTTGAGCGCGAGAGCGAGTTCATCACCATAGCGTTTCACCTGGAAAACGGGGAGATACTGCCCATTGCGACGACGCGCCCGGAGCTGTTGCCCGCCTGTGTAGCTGTGTTTGTCCATCCCGAAGATGCCCGGTATGCGAAACTTATTGGGCAGCGTGTTCGCGTTCCCCTTTTTCGTTCAGAAGTGCCGCTGCTCGCTGACCCAAAGGCAGACCCGCAGAAGGGCACCGGCGCGGTCATGTGCTGCACCTTCGGAGATGTCACCGACGTGGAATGGTGGTACACCTACAAGCTCCCACTCAAGGTAGCTGTCGGGAGGGATGGCAGGATGACAGAAGCGGCCGGCGACTTTGCTGGTTTGACGATAAAAGAGGCCAGGCGTCGTATTACCGGGGCGCTGGATGCCCAGGGGTCGCTGCTGGATCGGCAGCCCATCAAGCAGAGCGTGCGCGTACACGAACGCTGTGATACGCCAGTCGAGTACATCGTCACGCAGCAATGGTTTATCCGTGTGCTTGACTTCAAAGAGGATTTCCTGGCAGCAGGAGAGCAGATCACCTGGTATCCGGCGCATATGCAGGCGCGCTACCGCGAGTGGGTGGAAAACCTGGGTTGGGACTGGTGCATCTCGCGCCAACGCTACTTTGGTGTGCCATTCCCGGTCTGGTATTGCAATGCCTGCGGCGAAGTGCTGCTGGCGGATGAAGAGCAGCTGCCGCTGGACCCAACCGAACAGCAGCCAGGAAAGACTTGCACATGCGGCAATACCTCCTTCACGCCAGAAGAGGATGTGATGGATACCTGGGCGACCTCGTCTATGTCTCCGCAGATCGTGGGCCGCTGGTTGACGGACAAGACCCTGTACGAGAAGGTTTTTCCCATGACGCTTCGTTCCCAGGGGCATGAGATTATCCGTACCTGGGCATTTTATACTATTGTGAAATCCCATCATCACTTTGGTCTGCTGCCCTGGAAGGTCATTGCCATCTCGGGCTGGGGATTAGCTGCCGAGGGCGCGGGTAAGATCAGTAAGAGTCGCGGCGGCGGCCCTATGCCTCCTATGCAGATGATCGAGAAATATTCTGCTGATGCGCTGCGCTACTGGGCTGCCAGCACCGCACCCGGCAAAGACGCGCTTATCAGCGAAGACAAGATCATGATGGGGGGAAAGCTCGTCACCAAGCTCTGGAACGTGGCGAAATTCAGCCAGCGCTTCCTGGAGGGATACCGCCTGCCTGTCTTGTCCGGCGTGCTACCAGCATTCACCCCAACCGACCGCTGGCTGCTTTCCCGCGCGCAAAGGGTAATCCAGCGTGTAACCGACCACTTCCACAGGTATGATTACGCGGCAGCTAAAAGCGAGGTGGAGAGTTTCTTCTGGAGAGATATCGCGGACAACTACCTGGAAATGGCAAAGGAGCGCTTGTATGATGAAGCTAATGCTAAGCGCGATGGTGCGCGTTACACGCTTTATTCCGTGCTGTTGACCGTTCTCAAGCTTTTCGCGCCTTTTTTCCCGTATATCACCGAGGAGATCTACCGGTCGCTCTTCACCTCTAACGAGGGAGAAGGGTCGATTCATACAAGTCGCTGGCCCATCGCCAATGAAGCCTTGATTAGCGACGAGGCTGAAGCCGCCGGTGAACTGCTGATCGAGATAGCCACGGCCGTGCGCCGCTACAAGAGCGA
>WNGR01004427.1_pt1 | contig 15173 bp, 10 predicted proteins | sample 5407581 | NCBI WGS metagenome assembly WNGR01 (sample SAMN13153383, study PRJNA577476) | soil metagenome | isolation source: 80 cm soil or saprolite under Garry oak tree replicate 2 | place: USA:California | collected 2016-06-15
GGACGTACTGAGCGCCCAGGTGGATTCCGTCTTTGTGCCGATGTAATAGAGATTGTCAAACACCTTCGCGGGCGGGGCATACCATTTTTCGCGCGGAGTCGGAATCAATTTCGCAGCCTCGCCAGGTTCTAAGGGAACGCCCTTGCCCGCCGGTTGAGGCCGCGCACCTGGTTTCGGCTCAGCGCACATCTGGTTGAAGGCCGAATTGAAGATGTGCCAGGGTTGCGGGTTCGGAGTCTTGGGCGAAACGGCAGCTTTGGCGGCCGCGACATGAGCCTGCGCTTCTGTTTGCCCATCCGCAGTGACCGAACCGCCCCATACCAAGGCCATCACGAAAATCGCTGAACACAAAGATTCCAATTGTTTCATCGATTGCTCCCGCCGATGGGCCGCATTCGACTGGCGGTTTTCGGCGTTGCTTATACACTAACCGCACGCAGCGCCGCCACATTTTTTGGGCGCGGCCAGGGCGCGCGCACATCGGAACAAAGACGGAATCCACCTGGGCGCTCAGTACGTCCGAGGGAATCATTCTGATCAATGCGAATTTCGATTGGGTCACTCCTGAACTGCTTGATGAACTACGGACGTTCGGCCTCGACCCCGCGAACATTAAATATGCCGTCATCGTTCGCTCGCATTCCGATCAGTCCTGGGGCATCAATGCTCTCAAGAAAGTCGTGCCATCCGCGCGGGTGATCATGTCCGAAGGCGATTGGGATTTCTTGGCGAACGATAATTCTCCGGCCAAGGTCAAACCGGTGAAGGACATGGTGGCAAAGGATGGTCAGAAGCTGACCCTCGGGGATACGACCGTCACGCTTTATTCTACTCCGGGCGCCTCGGCGGACAATCTATCGATCATTTTCCCGGTGAAGGACGGCAATCAGCGCCACCTCGCCGGCATGATCGGCGGTACAACCATGAATCTCGTGCAAGGCGGCGTTCAGGTGTTCCCCGACATGCAGGCGATGATCAAAACCTATATCGCTTCGGCCAAGCGCTTCCAGGAGATCGAAGATAAAACCGGCGTGGATACGATGATCTCTATTCATGCCGCCCTCGATAATATGTTTGCAAAAATCGACGCCCTGCATTCCCGTAAGCCGGGCGATCCCCATCCTTTTGTCAGCAAGGACGACGTCGACCGCTTTAGCACCATCATCATCGAATGCGGCGAAGCCAAGCTGGCATGGGCGAATAGCAACTAGTTTCTTTCACGCTGTCATCTGTCTCGGAGAGGAACTGCTCCTCGCGTGCGCACCGAAATTCCATCACGCCGCAAACGGGAATTCCGTTCTCACAGTGCTGTAACACTCATCTCCCTATGGCCGTCAAAAAAAATCCTCGGCGCGAACTTGAAGCGTCCATTGAAATTTTGTCGTTGCCATTTTGCCGGAACCTGGCGCACTTTCAGAGGCCGTCCGATCGAATCATCTTTTTTGACAAATTATCCCTTGACTTTGCCCCTCAGACAGAGTAAACGCTTCCCATCTGTCGTTTCCTGTCCGGTTGTGGGGTCCACAGGCTATTCAAATTTTCGAAGGGGTGAGACGATGAGTTCTAGTACCTCGCGGTTTCGCACATCTTTTTTGGGCCTTACGAGTAGAATTACGTTCCTGCTGCTGGCCTCGCTGGGTGTGTTGCTGTTCTCTGTACCGCTGTTTTCGCAGGGCAATAACGGACGCATTCTCGGCACGGTTACAGACCAAACGGGCGGCGTAATATCGGGCGCCACAGTAAGTATCATCGACAAAGACAGAGGCGTCGCGCGAACCCTAACTACGGATGATGCCGGCGAGTATAACGCTCCCACGCTGATTCCCGGCACGTATACGGTTCGCGTCGAGGCCAATGGGTTCAAGAGGATAGAGCGCCAGAACGTTCTGCTCGAGGTGGGCAAGGAGGTTCGCGTTGACCTAACCGTTCAGCCCGGCGAGCAAACCCAGAGCGTCACGGTCACCGAAGCGATTCCTTTAGTGGAGACCACCAACGCCACCCTGGGCGGCACACTGAACAACGCGGACATCAATGACCTCCCCCTGAATGGCCGGAACTACCAGTACCTGCTGTCTCTGCGCCCGGGCGTGATGGTCCAGCCGGGCGGCGGACCCTGGACCCAGAGCACCAACAACATTCGTCCCGATGAATCCGCCTGGATGGTGGACGGGGTCATAAATGCCAGTTTCTATGACGCCCGCCCCGTGACCGGCGCCTCGAGTTTCATCACCGATGGGGCCACGATCCTGCCGATCGATGCTATCCAGGAATTCAACCTGGAGGAAAATCCGAAAGCCGAATACGGCTGGAAGCCCGGCGCCGTGGTGAACGTAGGAATCCGTTCGGGGACTAACACCCTTCACGGCGCGGCCTACGCGTTTGGCCGCGACCACCCCTTCGACGCCCGCAACATTTTCAATCCCGCGCCGGATGCAACCGGAAACTGCGGCCAGCCGACATGCGCGAAATTGCCTCTGACGCTGGAGCAGTTCGGCGGCGTGGTGGGCGGACCGATCAAGAAAGACAAACTCTTCTTCTTCGCCGGATATGAGGGCATGCGTTCGTTCATCGGCAACGCGTTTGGCGCTACCGTTCCCGCATTGGGCTCGGGCGCAGGTCCGAAGCAGAGCATGGTGGATGCCATCATGGCGCTGCAGGCGCCCGGCGTCAACGTACCGGTTAGCCCAATCAGCCTGGCCTTGTTTGGATGTCCTACGGGCACATTAACCGCCGCGTCCACCTGCACGGGCGGCCTCATCCAGAACGCCTCTTTGGCGTCGACCAATTACCTTAGCTCCTTCCCGAACACAAACACCAGCAACAATGGCATAGCCAAACTCGACTACCGCATCAACAACAAGCACATGGTGAATGGCATGTTGTGGATCGGACGCTACAACGGTGTTGGTGAAGATCACCCCATGGTGAATAGCGTCTTCGACGACACCGTGGAGATACCCAACTGGACGTCCGTCGTGAACTGGGTTTGGACTCCCACTTCCAACGTGGTGAACGAAGCCAAGCTGGGCTACACCCGCAATGGGCAAAAACTCCTGCCCTTCGACCGCAACGTTTTCGCCGATGGCAAGAGCTACGCCCTCAACACGGGCGTCACGAATTATGGCGGCTTTCCGACTGTCACCATCACAGGTTTTGGCGCTCAAATCGGCAGTTGGCGCGGCCGTCCTGTGGAAAATGGCCCGAACCCGTTCTACGATTTCACCGACAGCGTCTCGTATTTGTTAGGAAAGCACGCGCTGAAGTTCGGCGGTGAGTACGCGCACATCGAGACCGATTTCGCCGTGCACGATACGCGGGGCCGCATTGATTTCCAGGGTGGCAAGACTGCTGCAATCCCCGGGTCCACCCCGCTGGAAGACTTCTTTGCGGGAAATCCGTCGAAAGGAACTCTATTGGCCGGTAACGCTCTCCGTAAGATGACCTGGATGGACTACGCCGGGTTCGTTCAGGATGACTGGCGCCTGACCTCGAAAGTGATCGTCAACCTGGGCTTGCGTTACTCCTACACATCGCCTTTCAAGGAGGCCAACAACCTTTTGGCGACCTTCGACCCGACGCTCGGAATGGTCCAGCAGGGTCAGGCATCGGTCGGCAATACGCTCGTGAAGCCAGACTACAGGGACTTCTCGCCGCGCCTTGGTTTTGCCTGGGATGTCTCGGGCAAGGGGACGACGGTGGTCCGGGCCGGGGCCAGCATCATTTACTCATCGTTCGCTGCAGCGAGTTTCGTGCAGCAGGCCGGGCTCCAGAACTTTAACGGTGGCAGCATCGCCGCCATTCCAACAGGAGGATGCCGAGTTGTTGCGATTCCCACTTGCCCTGCGGGTCAAACCTTTGGCGGCACGATCGACCTCGGCACCGTCAATTACACAGCGTCTAATCTCACCTGGAATGGAGTTGTCTTTCCAGGTGGCGGAGTCTCCTGCACCGGCATCAAGCCGTGCAATATCTCAGGGGTGGATCCGAATCTCCACACCCCTTACGTCACGAATTGGAACTTCAGTGTCACGCATGCCTTCACTAACAGCCTTTCGCTGGAGGTTGGATATGTGGGCAATCACGGCACGAGGCTGACCGGGTTTACCGACCTCAATCAAATTCCGCCCTCGACCGTGACTCCGGCAAATCCCAGCGGCACCCTGCCGTACGCCACCAGGTTCCCCTACCTGAACTTTATCAACTTCGGTTCGAACGACGCCCTTTCGAACTACAACAGTATGCAAGTTACGCTGACCAAACGGGTTAGTCACGGGCTGAATTTCACCTCCGGTTACACGTACGGTCATGGCCTGGACAACGGCTCTGAGAATCGTTTCGGGCCACTCCCCCAGGACAGCACCAATCCGAGGGCGGAGTACGCCAGCGGCGACTTCGACGTGCGGCACCGCTTCACTTTCACGACCGGTTACGAGATTCCCGGGAAAAAGGGCTTTGGCCAGTTACTGGAAGGCTGGAAGATCAACTCCATCGTGAGCGTTCAGAGCGCCCAGCCCTGGAACATTGCCGACTCAAGCAACAATTTCACCGGCGACGGGGATTTCAATGATCGCTGGGATTTCTTCGGGAACCCCGCCGACTTCAAATCCGGCTCCAGTTCCATCCCCTACTGCTCGGGCTTTAATCCCGCAAATATCAACGACCTCAGCGGCGTGTCTTGCACGGGGCAGTCCGGGATTAGCGGCTTCAAAACCACTCTCCCCTCGTCACTCGGCGCGCAGTGTGCGGCGGTCGCCCCGGACGCCAGGACCCTGGCAGGAAATAAAGCATTAAGGATACCCGCCGGTGGCTGTTTCGTGGACGGCAACTCGGTTATGGTTCCTCCGACTTGGGGAACGTTTGGCACCATGGGCCGGAACATCTTCCGCGACAATGGCTTCAGAAACTGGGACCTCTCCCTATTCAAGACGTTCACCTTCAAGGAACGGTACAGCGCTCAGTTCCGGTTCGAGGTGTTTGACGTGCTCAATAAGGCCACCATCTCCAATCCCAACGGCGCAAACAATGGCTCCCATAACGGCGACGACCCCTCGAAGGGCACCTCGTTCGGCGACGGGTCACAGACGCCAGACTTCGCAACGGGCAACCCGATCATCGGGTCGGGCGGCAACCGCGCGATACAACTTGGGTTGAAGCTCAACTTCTAAAGCGTCCGGGCCGGTGCGAGGGCCAATATGCCCTCGCACCAGCCGCTAACATAGAAGAAAGTCTTTCGCCTTGGAACGTTAGCAAGTTGAATCCTTGGACGAGCTTGGCACAAAGAGGACATCCCCTGATCGCGCTGCTGTAACGCTCGTTCCGCGACTTTCTCCGGATATGCCTTGACATCGGCACTTTCAAGCCGGAAACTGCGTTCACCGCGGGTTTCTACAAGTGTTCGACTAGCGAGTCCGGGGGTCCCCAGCGCACACTGGTTGTGCGCGCGATGGGGCGAGGCAAGTCCGGCCCGAAAAATAATTCAGGAGGTCAGAAATGCCAAACGTGAAGCCAGTTCCTGAGGGATTCCATTCGATTACGCCAAACCTCGTCTTCCAAAATGCCGCCGCGGCCATTGATTTCTATAGGAAAGTCTTTGGCGCCACCGAGACCGTGCGTATGCCGGGTCCCGATGGCAAAGTCATGCATGCCGAACTGAAGATCGGCGATTCGATTATTTTCGTGAACGATGCCATGGGCCAGATCGCTCCGAGCGCCGGCCAGGGAGCCAGCAATCCGACGTATCTGCACCTGTACACGCCCGATGTGGACGTAATTTTCAATCGCGCTGTTGCAGCGGGCGCTCGTGTGGACATGCCCGTCCAAGACATGTTCTGGGGCGATCGCTATGGCAGAATTACCGATCCGTTTGGGCAGCAGTGGGGCATCGCTACCCGTAAAGAAGATGTTGCGCCGGAGGAAATGCCCCGCCGACAGCAGGAATTCTTCGCCAAAGCGGCGAGCGGACGGCAGTAAGACCAAAGAGGCACAAACGCCGGCCGCCGCTAATCAACTCGGCCACTAACTCCTTGTGTCGTCCCGAGCGAATCGCTCCGCGCGCCCGTTGCGTGTGGAGCGCGAGCGAGGGATCTGCTTTTCGCCGGTAACGCAATTGCTTTGGCGGCGACTCTTCCTGCGATCAGAAGTTCGTTGCCGGACGCCGCTGCTCGTAATGGGCCAGATACAGCAGCAAAAACAGCAGGAGCAATCCTCCCCAGAACACGGCGCCGTAGATTTCAAAGCGCCGGCCGAGATCGAGCACTGCGCCCGCATTCAGAAGACCCACAGCGGTAAGGGCCGCGTAGCCCCACCGGCGCACCCACCGATCCGCATCCATCAACGCGGCCAGCGCGTATGCCGCCGGCAAGACGTAAAGCGAGAAGTAGTGATCTTCAGCAACCGGCGAGACCAGCAGCATCCATACCACCACGGCTCCCAGGATGAGCGGTTCCGACTGCGCATTCGCCTTGCGCCCCAAAAGCCAGATCGGTAACGCCAGCGCCGCAGCCAATGCCAGGACCATGAGTCGCGTTTGGTCTCCTTCGCCCAGCCGTTGCATCACCGAACCCAAATCCTGATTTCGCGGCCTCTCCATACTCAGCAGTTGATCGTATAGCTCCGAATGTGATCGCGACGATTCCGACCCCAGCGCCGGTCCCGCCACTTCGTGAGTCCATTCGCCAATGTAATGGAGATTTCCACGCCAGCCGAAAACCGCACTCGGCAGCACCAGTCCGCCGAGCAGGATGGCCACAAGCGTCACGGCCACCATCTTCCACCTGCCGCGCCAGGCGTAGTAACACAAAAGAGTGAGCGCGAAGGCCTTCAGCAGCACAGCGCCCCCCAAACAAGCGGCCCCCGCCGCGGTTCGTCCCTTCTTCTCCCAAAAAATCGCCGCGATGACGAGCCAGCTCATCAGCACGGAAGCCTGTCCCCGCGTCAGACCCACCGTGAACCACACCGACACGATCAACGCGGGAATGAAGAGAATGGCCAGCCTTTTGCGGTCGCTCGCGAATCCAGCCCCCGCGAGCCGGCCCGACATGCTCACTGCCGAGACGGTCAGCCCCGCGCAGACGAAATACCAGGCCAGCACACTGACTGGCAGCGGCAGCAGGGCGAAGGGCACCATCACAATCGAAAAGGGCGGCGGATAAACATAAGCCCAGCCGCGCACATTGCGGATGGCATAGGGATCCTGGCCGTGCAGCACGGCTGCGGCCGCGTCCCGATACACCGTGAAATCGGTGCGGTGCGCGGGCGAGCCCCATTGGTGGCCGGGCGCGCCATAGGGTCCGGCGCGAAAAAGCGTGATCCAGGCGAAGAAGGCGAAAAAGAGAATCGTCGTTCCCGCGAGCCACAGCTTGAGCGTTCGCGCGCGCTGCAGTTCGGCCGCAGGTTGCGTTAGCGTCACCAAATCGGCTGCTCGTACCGTTCCAACTGATCGCTTAACAAAACGCAGGAGTAGTTCATCGCACCTCCAGCCATTTGGCCAAACAGTTGGAACGGCATTAGTCTACAAAAATGAGAGCCCCGCCAGCTAGGGAGGACCGGCGGGGCGTTTCCAGAGGTGACCGCAAATGAATTTAGAAAATTCTACGGGTGCCGCCCCCGCACCACAACTTCATAATTTGGATAGCGTCCATCAATTTTCCTGCTCGCTCTCGGAACGCGCGAGCTACCAGCACAATCACACTAGCGCCCGGCCATCTCCAGAACCCGCGGCGGCTCCGCCCTCCGCAATTCCGGAAATCTCCACGCCCATAATGCCGTGATCAGCAAAGCGCCCGCGCCGCCCAGAACGACCGCCGGCACGGTTCCAAACCAGTCCGCCGTGATTCCCGACTCGAATTGCCCCAGCTCGTTCGACGCGCCAATGAACATCATCTCCACCGCATTCACGCGCCCGCGCATTTCGTCCGGCGTGTTCAGTTGCACCAGAGTGCCTCGCGTGACCACGCTCACCATATCCGTGGCGCCAACGAACAGAAGCGACGCCAGCGAAAGCGCAAAACTTCGCGAAAGCCCAAAAACCACGGTGAACGCGCCAAAGCCCGCGACGCACCACAACATGGCCGCGCCGGCCTTGCGCCTCAGCGGCTTGTGCGCCAGCAAAAGGGCCATGGTTACAGCGCCCGCTCCCGGAGCGCTGCGCAGCAGTCCCAGCCCCCACGGCCCTGTCCTCAGAATGTCGCCCGCGTATACCGGAAGCAGCGCCACCGCTCCGCCCAGAAGGACCGCAAACAGATCCAGCGAAACCACGCCTAATATGACTTTCTGCCGCCAGATATATCGCAGTCCCGCGAGAACGCTTTCCACGGTCAAAAACCCCGGCGGACGCAACGGCCCTCGCGCCTTGATGCCCACGGCGAAGACAATCGCCGCGGCTTCGATGATCATGGCGGTTGCGTATACCGGCGCCGGCCCGCGAAAAAGAGCGTAAAGGAATCCGCCAGCCGCGGGGCCAAGCACCGTCGCCGTTTGGGTCATGGAAGCTTCCCAGGCCACGCCGCTCGGAAACTGCTCCGCGGGAACCAATAAGGGCACCAGCGCCCGCATCGCGGGGCCGCTGAATGCGCGCGTGATGCCCAGGGCCACCAGGATGAAATAAATCGGCCCGGCGGAATGCACTCCGCCTCGCTGAATCCATAAGAGCGAACCCGAACAGATCGTGAATCCCGCGAAGCAAGCCACCATCAGCTTTCGTCGCGCGATGTGGTCCGCCGCATGGCCGGAGATCAGAAAGAGCAGAATACCCGGAAGAAATTGCGCCAGCCCCGTTAATCCCAGCGCCAGCGGACTGTGCGTGATTTCGTAAATCTGCCAGCCCACGGCCACGGATTGCATTTGCAGCGCCAGCACGGTGAGCAGCCGCGCCCCCAGGTAGCGCACAAAACTCGGATACCGGAAGACCGCGCGTCCGCCGCCCGCAGCGTCTCCGCCGGGTTGTTGCAGTTGTCTTCCGGCGCCTTGCCTTTCGGCGTTTTGGCGCCTGTCACTTTGGTCCGCCGCCATGGCCGCTTACTCTTGCACAGAATCTCTTACCACAGCCAAAAATTTCGCCAGCCGGATCGCAGGTTGATCCGGATCGCCCACAACGGCTATCGTGTCGCGGGAGCATTTTCGATGAAGCTACGCAAACTTGGTGAAGCCGGCCCGGAAGTCTCCGTTGCCGGCCTGGGCTGCAATAACTTCGGCATGCGAATCGATCTGGAGAGTTCGCGCAAAGTCATTCACAAGGCGCTCGATCTGGGAATCACGCTTTTCGATACCGCCGATATCTACGGAAATCGCGGCGGTTCGGAAACCATGATTGGGCAAATCTTGGGCGAGAACCGCAAGCGCATCGTGCTGGCGACGAAATTTGGCGGGGCCATGAACGACGCCGGAACCATGAAAGGCGCTGCCCGTCGTTACATCATGTCCGCGGCCGAGGCAAGCCTGAAGCGGCTGCGCACACACTGGATCGACCTGTACCAGATTCATTTTCCCGATCCTGCGACGCCCATCGAAGAGACCCTGCGAGCCCTCGACGATCTGATGCGCGACGGCAAGGTGCGCTATATCGGCTGCTCGAATTTTGCCGCTTGGCAGCTCGTTGACGCGCAGTGGACCGCCCAGCACCATAATCTGCACGCCTTTGTTTCCTGCCAGAATGAGTACAGCCTTTTGGTCCGCAGCGTGGAGCGCGAACTCCTGCCGGCCATGCAGAAATTCGGTCTCGGCATGCTGCCGTACTTTCCGCTGGCCAGCGGGCTGCTCACGGGAAAATACGTCCGCAACAAACCCGCCCCGGAAAATACGCGCTTTCAGGCGCTCAAAGGTCTCGCGGACCGTTATGTGACCGAATCGAATTGGAAAATTGTGGAGCGCCTCGAAACTTTCTGCGCCAAGCGCGGCCACGCGCTGCTCCAACTGGCGTTCAGCTGGCTGCTGGCGCGGCCGATGGTGGCCAGCGTTATCGCCGGCGCGACCAAACCGGAACAGGTCGAACAGAACGCCAAAGCCGCCGGTGGCGTGCTCGCGCCGGAAGAACTCGCGGAGATCGATGAAATCACCGGCAAGCCCTAATCGCCACGATTACCAGCTTCCAATCAGGATGCCGGTGCCGAATACAATCGCGCCGCCCAAGGCGACTTGCACCGCCGCCGAGAATACCGGCGTTTCCATAAACCGATGCCGCACCCACGTGATGGCGGCGAGTTCCACAACCACGACGCCCACCGCAACGCCGATGGCGAGCTTGAACTGGCTGGTCAGAAACGGCAACGTGTGGCCGATGCCGCCCAGCGCCGTCATCGCGCCGCAGACCACGCCGCGCAACAGCGGATGTCCCCGCCCGGTTAAGCTGCCGTCGTCCGAGAGCGCTTCCGCGAATCCCATGCTGATTCCGGCTCCGAGTGACGCCGCCAGTCCCACCAGGAAAGCCGCATGCGTAGAATGTGTAGCGAAAGCGGCGGCAAAAACGGGAGCGAGCGTGGAGACCGATCCATCCATCAGGCCCGCCAACCCAGGCTGGACAATCTGGAGGAGAAAAAGCTTTCTCTGGGCCTCTTTTTCGCGTCCGCCGGCGCCTTTCCCTCGTGCGCTCTCGGTCAATTCTTCGGCCTTGTTTTGGTGCGAGCGCTCTTCCTGCGCGAGATCGTCAAGAAGGCGGCGGATGCTGGCATCGCTGGTCCGGGCCGCCGCCCGCTCATAAAACTGTCCGGTTTCTTGCTCTATGGAGCTGGCCGCGCTGCGGGCCGCTTTTAGACTGAGAGGCCGTCGGAGCCAGACGGGCCGGCGTTCGACGAAGCCCTTTACGTCCTGGCGTCGAATCAGGGGAATGTGTTCGCCAAATTTTTGTTGATAGAGGTCCTGCAGGCGCCGCCGATGGCCGGATTCCTCCGTGCGCATTTGCTCGAAGACCGCGGCGGAATCGGGAAAGCTCTCCCGCAGTCCATGCGCGAAATCGGCAAAGATACGCTCGTCTTCTTCTTCCAGCGATATCGCCAGGGCCAGGATCTCGGGTTCGGATAACTCATTGAAGTTTCTCATGTCAAAGTTTTCATTGTGTCAGGATGGGCAGGCAGAGCGGCCGCTCGACGTGAAAGTCGAGTCGTCCGATTTCTTCGAGCGCGCGATCGAGCAAGGAGCTGCTGCAGGATTCGAGCGTCATGATGAAGGGCAAGGCGGAGTGCGGATACCCGGGTTTTTGCAGCAATGCGTCAATACTGATTCCAAACCTGGCGAATACCGCGGCGACTTCGGCCACGATGCCGGGCCTGTCTTTTACCACGAAGCGCACGTAATGAGGAACCACGAAATCGCCGCTCACCGATTGCGGATCTTCCGCGAGCTCTCCCGTATCTGCCGGAGCGGCATTGGATTGCCGCGCGATCACGTAGAGGTCGGAGACGATCGCGACCGCCGTCGGATCGCCGCCCGCGCCGAAGCCAGAGAGGGTGATCGGTCCCGCGAATTCGCCGCTGGCGATCACCAGGTTCTGATTCCTCTGCACGTGCGCGGTCAGCGAGGCCAGCGGAACAAGCGTCGGCCGGACGGCGGCGAGCAGGCGCAGGCCATTGGCCGTGTCTTTCTGCGCGATGGAAATCTGCCGGATGGTGCAGTTCAGCTCGCGTGCGTAGCCGAAATCCACAGCTTCGACCGGAGAAATCGGCGCGCAAGGAATTTGTTCGCTGCGCACATTCACACGCAGCCCGGCCTGCGTCAGAATCACCAGCTTGGCCCGCGCGTCGTAGCCTTCCACGTCGCTGGTGGGATCGGCTTCGGCAAAGCCGAGCTCTTGCGCCTCCTTGAGCGCGGAATCAAATCCGGCGCCGGTTGCCTCCATTTTCGTGAGGATGTAGTTGCAGGTGCCGTTCAAGATTCCGGCGATGCGATAAAGCCGGTCGCCGGCGAGCCCTTCCTGAATGGCAATGATGGCGGGAATTCCTCCGGCCACCGAAGCGCCGAATTGCAGTTGCCGCCCCGTCTGCCGCGCCAGGCGCAAAAGGTCCGGGCCACGGTCCGCGATCAGAAGCTTGTTCGCGGTCACCACCGATTTTCCCGCGCGGAGCGCCTTGCTTATCCATTCGCCCGCCGGCTCGAGACCTCCAACCACCTCCACAAAAATATCCGCATCGGAGGCCAGCACCTCTTCGATTTTTTCCGTCCAACGAACCTGCGCCGGAATCCAGTCGGCTTTTTTGCGTGCGACGTTGCGGTTGTAAATGTGCGTGAGTACGAACGGACTGTGCGGATTTTGCGATAGCAGCTTGGCCACCGAGCGCCCGACCGTACCGAAGCCCACGAGCGCGATTTTGAGCTTTCTGCCGGCAGATGCGCGCTGCTCGGGCGCAATTTGATCCGCAACTCTCAATTCCGGGCGTGGCGCCACCGATTCTCACCTCTTGCTAAATTGCGCAAAAGAGCGCTGGGCAGGAAGTTAGCAGGGAATTTCCGCCAGAGCAAACCGCCGCGCGCAAACCGCCGCGCGCCGTCCGGCACCGGCACTCGAGCTCGATCTATTGGCCGCGATGGTGGCCGTATTGCCGCCCGTCAAGAGATGGTAAAGACTCGACGTGCCGGGAACTTATCAGGCGAAGCGCCATTCGCACTGCTCACATGACGAGCGTGGCTACCCCAGTTCCCATAAGCGCGGTCGCCCAGATCAGGTCCACGTTGAACCAAGCCTTTCGGAGCACACCAATGCCGAGCTTTTCAAATACCAGTAGTGCGACCGCGGCACTCACCAGCAGGTACGAGGCGGCGTGCACGACTGTCGCAATCACGGCAGCGGCGAATGTGCCAGACGCAAGAAAGCTTGCACCTGCGGAAACATGCGCTGCACGAGACATCCCCATAAAGATCGGCAATACCATGAGCCCCGCCCCATGAACCGAAGCCACCAGGAAAGACCACAGCGTCAATTCGCCCAGGCCCACACGCATTCCGGCCCAGCGCAGATGGGGATGCCGGATCAGAAATCGCAGACCAACACCGATCAGGATTGCCGCCACCGCCCAGCGAAGATAGTTCGGCGACACCGTGAGGCCCGCGAGTGCCGCGATGACAATCACGGCAAGGATGGCGAGGGCGTGTCCCGCGGCGAGCGGCATCAGCGCGCGAAATACCGCGCCGCGCCGGTGCTCTTGCAGCCCCAGCGCGACAGCAAATAGCCAACCCATGGCCGGGTTAATGCCGTGGAAGGCGCCGAGCGCGAGCAGGGCCACCCACGATCCAGCGTGCACGCCCGTCACAGTTCCTCACGAGAAGCAGAACGAGTCTGAGGAAGAATCGCCGCCTTCCAAGCGGACCTGATGCGGCCGCATGGAATCCAATTGCAGGAACAGCTTAGGGTCGAGACGCATGCCACCGTTAGGATTAATGTCGAGCTTGGCCAGCCAGCCGCGAACGCCATCGGGATAGAACTGCTCGTCCCAGCTGCGGTAGAGGGAATTGGTCAAGTAGACGCGACGTCCGTCCCGGCTGACCTCCACCATCTGTGGTCCGCCATTCAGAGGCACATCGGGATCGTTCGTGTGCGCTTGACGCCGTACGATGCCGCCCAACTTTACCGAGCCGGTCTGCACGGGCCGAAAAGGGTCCGAAACGTCATATTGCAGAAGTTCGCCCGTGCCCCAGCAGGAAACGTACAAGAACCGGTCGTCCAAGGAGAGGTTTATGTCCGTGACTAAAGGCGGTACTGCTTTGAAACCCTGGAGCAGCGGCGGCAATTGCTCGGGGTCTGCCGCTTCCGCGGGAATATCAATTACTTTGCGCACCTTCCAGGAACTGCTGCCATTCGTCCCCTCGCGATGCCAGACCCATATCGAGGAGGAAAGATCCTTCAGCGAGGTAACCACGCCCACAAAGCCGTATGTCTTGTTAGGATCGTGCGCGGGCCGCAGCTCCAGCACCATTTGATATTCGGGCCCGAGGTCCAGCACCTGCTGGTGACGACGGGTGCGCAAATTCCAGACGTGCAGTGCGTGACCGTACTTGCCGGCAAGCAGTAGTTCCGGGTTGACGCCATTCTCGACCATATTGGGCGTCCCCCATTCGCTGGTGATCATTGTGTCGTGGCCGAGATGCCACCAGAAGTCATAGGCAAGGTACTGCGGACCGCGATCTTCTTCCCAGCGGCCCTTGATCTCGAAGGTCTCGGGATCCATAACAAAAATTCCACCCGGGCCACCGCCGTCAGCAGCGCCGATTGCATTAATGTAAATGCCGTCCGGTCCACAGTGAGAAGTGTGCGGCCGGCTGTATCCGGTGCGCTGCAACACAGTCTCGGGCTCGATGACTTTTATCAGCCGCGCATTGCGCGGATCAGGCTTGGTATCGATGATGTGAATGCGCGAGGAGCGCAAACCCGGAATGACGAGGTAGCGACGTTCCATGTGTGGATGCGGAGAGTAAGGACACAAACAGGAACTGCATGCGTTCCAGCCGAAGTGGTGGAGCTCGTCACCCGCAAAAGGCATCCTTATCTCACTTACGATTTTTCCATAATTCTGCGACAGAGGATCGACATCGATGAGTGCGAGCGCATCGCTAGAGCCATCCGGAGTCGCGTTCAGCAATGTAACGAAGGCAATCTTTTCGGGGGTCGCCTGCATCGCCATTTTGGGCGAGGGATAGAAGGTCGGGTCGGGCAGCAGTGCGGTTCTCAGCGTAGTCATAATCATGTCCTCCTGCTGATATTCAGGTCAGTTGGCGTGACCCGCAACCAGGGTGCGCGCGTAATTCTACACCCGACGGAGAATTCTTCGGCGATTCTATGCGTCACAGTAGGGGCCGCGGGCAGACCCCGGCGCGCCGGTTCTCTTGTCCGAGATTAACGGCTTCCGCAAAAATGGACGCAGGACGGGTGGATCACTCTTTGTCGATAGTCTCGAACACTTCTTTGGCGGCGCGGAAGGCGTCCACGGCCGCGGGCACGCCGGCGTAGACGCCCGCCTGCAGAAAGACTTCCGTGATCTCGTCGCGCGTGACGCCATTATTCAGAGCGCCTCGGACGTGCAGTTTGATTTCATGCGGGCGGTTCAAGGCCGTCAGCATCGCCAGGTTAATGAGGCTTCTCGTCTTGCGCGAGAGGCCGGGCCGAGTCCAAATCGCTCCCCAGCACCATTCGGTAACAAACTCATAGAGTACGCGCGTGAATTGGTCCGCGGAAGCCATGGCCCGATCAACGT
>WNGR01006295.1_pt1 | contig 15169 bp, 11 predicted proteins | sample 5407581 | NCBI WGS metagenome assembly WNGR01 (sample SAMN13153383, study PRJNA577476) | soil metagenome | isolation source: 80 cm soil or saprolite under Garry oak tree replicate 2 | place: USA:California | collected 2016-06-15
TTTCCGACATTGGCCCAGGCTTTCAAAGAGCTTCCCGTCGACACCGCCGTGCTCGACGGAGAAATCGTCGCGCTCGATGAGAAAGGTCATTCTCATTTTCATCTCATCCAACCGCGCATTCATCTGTCCCGCGGCAAGGACATCGCCATGGCCGACGAGCAGATCCCCGTCTACTTTTATGCATTCGATCTGCTCTATCTCAATGGCTATAACCTGATGAAGTTCCCGCTCATTGAGCGGAAGGCTGTTCTGGGCCAATTGATTCCGGGGAACGATGGATGGATCCGCTACGCGGACCACATTGAAGGTGACGGGGTCGCATTCTTTGAAGCTGTGTCCAAGCGTGGTCTGGAAGGGATAGTCGCGAAGCTAAAGAAAAGCGAGTATCAGCAGACACGATCCAGGTATTGGCTGAAGATCAAAACACAGATGACCGATCACTTCGTCGTCGGTGGCTTTACTGCTCCGGAGGGAACACGGAAATTGTTCGGCGCTCTTCTGCTCGGTCTCTACAGCAACGGCAGCTTGATCTATGTGGGACGCACGGGCGGAGGTTTCGACGACCGGATGCTCGCCCAGGCTTACGATGAAGTGAAGCCACTTGTGACGGAGACCTGCCCGTTCAAGGAAGTACCGGCCGAAGTGAGAAAGTCGACGTGGGTTCAACCGCAACTCGTATGCGAGGTTCGTTTCAACGAATGGACATCGGATCGGAAACTGCGTGCACCGATATTCCAGGGATTTCGCGATGATGTTGATCCCGAGCAGTGCCGTTTGGAGGAATCGATCCCGCGACCCTCACCCGGCCCTTCGGGCCACCCTCTCCCAAGGGGAGAGGGACATGTTGAAGCCGATCCCTCTCGCCCCGGGAGAGTCGACTCGGTTTCCACTGCCAGGAAGGAAGCAAGGGGACATGTTGAAGCTGATCCCTCTCCCCCCGGGAGAGGGTGGCCCGAAGGGCCGGGTGAGGGTCACATCGAATTCACCAATCTCGACAAAGTCTTCTGGCCGGAGGATGGCTACACGAAAGGCGACCTGATCGAGTACTACGACAAGATCTCACCCTTTCTGATTTCTCATCTGCTCGACCGTCCTCTCGTTTTCGAGCGGTTTCCGGATGGCATCTACGGCCAATCGTTCTACCAAAAAGATGCTCCTGGCTACACGCCGGAATGGCTTCGTACGGAAGAGGTCTGGTCCGAGGACGTCCAACGGTCCATTCGATACTTCATCGGCGCCAGCCGCGAGCAACTTCTGTACATCGCCAACACCGGCAATATTCAGCAGAATCCGTGGATGTCCCGCGTCCAGCACTTGGATTATCCGGACTACCTTGTGTTTGACCTGGATCCCGTGGAGGCGCCATTTTCGAGCGTACAACGTGTTGCCATCGTCTTGAAGCAGGTCCTCGATGAACTCGGCCTGCGGAGTTATCCCAAAACGTCCGGAGCGTCCGGCATTCATGTGCATTTGCCGGTGTTGGAGAAAACGTTTACTTATGAGGAGGTCCGTCTTTTCGCGGAGGCTGTGGCCTCCATTGTCGTGCAACGTGCGCCGGACTTGGCCACCATCGAGCGCGTCGTCAGGCGCCGAAAAGCGCACCATGTCTACATCGATTTTCTCCAGAACGTCCGGGGGAAAACAGTCGCTTCGGTCTATTCGCCGCGTCCCAGGCAAGGAGCCCCGGTCTCGACACCATTGAAGTGGCAGGATTTCAAGAGACCCATCGATCCGAAGGCATTTACCATCAAGACGATTTTCAAGAGACTGGATAAGTTCGGTGACCTGTTCGAGCCAGCATTGACCGACAGACAAGACATTTCGGGATTCCTGGAGAGCTTGAGAGACCGCGGATTTCGCAGATCACGGGGATCATCAAAATAACCATTCCATGATCCAATCGGTACCGAACCAGAAGATATACACCAGAAAGCCCGCTATTGAAGCGACTACAATTGCGATCGCCACGGGAACAGCGGACGCAACAAGTCCTTGCAGGAAGGTAGGCTGTTTGCTCATCGTGAGGGATTCTATATCCCATGCTTGAATCTTTAAATGACTACAAGCCGGATTTCTCGCCCGGCAACTGGACCGATCGCGACAGGCATTTCTTGCAAGCATTCGCAACCAACCCCGACGGCGTAGTGTCGGTTCTGCGCAATCTTCCCCCGGAAATCACGGGCGCGCTTTGCTCGCGTGCAAGCCGTGCCGCACGTTCGTTGCTCGAGGTATTGCTGAGGGAATACATCTATCCGATCGTGAACGGCGAGGACCGTGCTCTGGCCGAAGAACTGGAAGAAACGGTTCGATTCCTGACGCACCATGGGTTCAAGAACATTCTCAACAATCAGCGCGCCCAGGCCTTCTATTCTAAATGGCTTTCACAGTACGGCGACGACTCCATCGCACAGATCACCGGCACGCACGTGATCTTGTGGGGCGTTTCCCAGGTCGCGATGAAGTTTATCGAGGATCAACGTGTTGGTTTGGAGCCGATCGAAAAATCGACCCGTTACGTGAACTTCGGGACGAAAGTCGGCGTCACCGTCTCAGCGGCGAATACAGTGCCACGATGGATTACTTGTTCGATACCTATGTCGCGCTGCTTGCGCCATTACACGATTGGCTTCGGAAAAATTTCGAGGAGAACGATTCTATCCTCGAGAAGAAAGCGTTTGACACCTTGCGTGGCTTGCTGCCCATGGCAACGCTGGGTCAAGTTGCGTTTCGTGGCAATGCGCAGGCCTTCGAATACCTCATCAATCGGACAGCTCGCCACTCGCTGGGCGAGTTGCGCTGGCTTTCGGCCGAAATAAAGCACGAATTGGATAAAGAGATCCCATCTTTGTTGCTGCGAGTCACGGACGCAAAATCGAAAGACTATCAAACATACCTCAGCCAACGTTATGGTGCAGTGAAGGAGTCATTGCCGGCACTGGAGCTTGAACGAGGCTTCAAAGCCGAGGTGCGCCTTGTTGAATACGATCCTGAATCTGAGACGAAGATCCTGGCGGGACTCCTCTTCCGTGAAACGCATGCGATTTGGGATCAGGCATTGAATACAGCAAGAGGTCTCAACGAAGCAGAGAAACGTCAGGTTTTCGAGCGATATCTGCTCCAACGGTCGGCCCGGTGGCAGAAAGTCGGACGGGCGTTCGAGAACGCTTATTTGCGGTTCGAGATCGTGATGGACATTGGATCGTATCGCGATCTCCATCGTCACCGCATGATGACGCAGGAGCGCCAAAGCTTCTCCACCTTCCACGGCTACAGTGTTCCCTTTGAGCTCGAGCAGTGCGGTCTGGCCTCGAGATTCGAAGAGGCTCTTGACCGTGCCGACCGGCTCTTCCGGAAGATCGAGCCGATCGACCGTGAGCTGGCACAGTACGTTGTGCCGTTAGCCTACCGCATTCGGTTTTACCAATGGCAGAACTTCAGGCAGTTGTTTTGGGAGACGGAGCTTCGGACGGTTTCTCAGGGACATCCGGATTACAGGTTCATCGAACAAGAGAAGTATCGGTTGGTCAAGGAGAAGTTTCCCCTCATCGCGTCTTTCATGCTGGTGGACATGAATGACTACACCATCGCCCGGCGTGGTACAGAGGAGCAGATTCTGGCTAGAGAGAAAAAGTTGATCGAGAGATTGCGGAAGGAGGATTAACACGGTTGGCTGGAGGAGGCGCGATCGCCACTGTCTAACAGCCATGGGCAATCAGCCAAAGCAATTGTTGAGGATATTGCACATCTTTGTTGCGTACCGCAAAGGGCACGTAGAATTCGACGCCCTCTCCGCTTGCAAGAGTTGTCCTTCTCTTAGCGCCTGCTCTAGCCTGCGGACCATCCCACATGATAGCGACCGCTTTCCTTTGGCTTCTCGAAAGGGGTCGAAATCGTGAGGCCCCCGGGCGTTTGGGGGCTGAGGCCGTGGGTCCCAGCCCCTTTACCGCAGAAAACTATCTAATCGTGATCTTCTCTACATCCCATTGCGTGCAGGATCCCTTGTAGAGGACGTTGTCGGACTCGGCGTGCAGCGAATGGATCAGACAGCCGGTCTGACCACGACCCAGACTCGTCTGCGCCCAGCCGAGGAGTTTTCCAGTGTTCTTGTCGAGCTGATATATTTTGCCGGTTCCGTCGCCGCTGTAAACGTACTTTGAAGTGATCTGAACTGACCATGGCGCGCCGATGCCCGTGATACTCTTCTTGAAGTTCAGATCCGTGTCATACACCTGAATTCGGAAGTTGCCCCGGTCGGCGACATACACGAGGCCCTGCTGTGAATCCACGGCGATGCCATGCACCGTGTTGAACTGATTCTGGCCAGTCCCGCGCGTGCCCACTGACTTTATCCAGACGCCATCTTTGGAGAGCTTGACGACGCGAGAGTTGTTATAGCCATCGGCCACAAAGATATTGTCCTGCGCATCCCAGGCGACATCCGTTTGCCGGTTGAATGTGCCGACGTTTCCAGACGGAAAGCGCTCGGTGTCCTTCTCGCCCCGCTCGACGTACTTTTCAAAGTAATCAATGGCTTCCGGCTTGCGGCCGAGGACCATCTTGACCATGCCGTTCGGATCGAACTTCACGATCATGTTCGAGCCTTCATCCACCATCCAGACGTTGTCGTACTTATCGACCCGCACCGCGTGCGCGAAGGATGCGGCGTAGTTGCCCGGCCCCCAGAGCTTGACAAACTTCAGGTTTTCATCGAACTCGAAGAGTTCCGCAGCCGTTCCGCCGCGGGAACTGCCGCTGGTGCCTGTGCGCGAATAAACAAAGAGGTGGCCCTTCGAGTTCTTGGACACCCCTTCCGTTTCGCCGATCGTGTGGCCGGGGATCGTGAGCGGCAGCACTTCCTCCTTGACCTGCAACTTCGGAGTCGCCGCCTCCAGTTCAAGTTGTTGTTTCTGCCTTGCCTGCGCCTCCGGATTGTTGGCGCCGCCTTGGCCCTGGATCCGCAGCGCCCCCGCAGTCATCGCGGCGCTAAGGACGAGCAAAGAAAACACTACTGAAGAACGTTTCATGTCGTGAATCTCCTTTTGGAAGTTAGCTCTCTCATCGGACCTGGGACAATTCCGCACAATTGCCATTTTCACCTTGGCGAATTGAGCCATGTTACACCCACATATGACACAATACGAAGACCTGGGCAATCGCCGAACCGTTACAAGAGCCGAGCTCCGCAGAGTCCAGTAGGATTTGGCCGTTCCGTGGAACTCGGGCCTCAGAGGAGCGGCGGCGGACGCCTTAAAGAACTCTTGTCTCTCTCTCCCAGCAACATTGCGTCAAGTGGAGGCCTCTCCTCGCAAACCTCGGGACCCCGAAGTCACGTCTTAGAGTTACGAAGCTTTTTCCAGGACTGATAGTTTTTTGGCACATCGAGATTTTTAAGGCGGTGCCAAGCCTGGATTGCTTGTTCTTTGGTTGCATTCTTTTCTGACGACAAATAGTCGCTTAAAAAATTGATGTATCTTCCTACGGGAATTTGAGCGAATTTTCCTTCTACTTGATTGAGCTTTACATATTGTTTTACCAGGTCTTCGTAGGTGATTTGGATCCCTTTGGTCAGCTGCTCCTCACGCCATCGATTGAGGCGGTAGCGCGCCCCCGATTTTCTTTTTAGTTTGGGCACCATCTTTTTTGCTTCTCTAACAATAAATTCTTTTGTTTCTTTATTGCTTGTGTAATTGACTACGGGAAGTTTGAGGGTGAGTCCTTTTTCGACGTCTTTCACTCCAGATTTTGAAAGGTTTCTCTTTGTTGGAGTTGCAATTTTTCCCGTTTTAAGAAATGTCTTGATGGCTTTCTCGATTTCGTCTTTTCGCAATTTATTCGCTGAAGGGATTCCAATGGATTCGGCGAACTCTTTGATTTCGGTCGCGTACCAATAGCCATTCTCGAATTGCTCCGGGGTCATCGACTTTGAAAGTTTTTGTTTCATTTAATCCGCCTGATAAAGTTTCGTTCATAGCCTTCGAAACGCTATGGCGAAACAGTACTGGCCAAATGAAGATCTCATCGGGAAGCGAATCACTCTGGATTATGTGCCCGATGAGCAGCCGCGCGAGATCATTGGCATCGCTGGTGACACGAGGTTATTCCGCATGCAACGCGAAGCGGAGCCGATCATGTACCTGCCCCATGAGCAGCAGGCGCCGCGCTGGTTAGGCGCTAGCTTGGTACTTCGAGCCGGGATGTTCTTTGTCGTGCGTACAACAGGAGACCCTTTGAGACTGCAACCTTCACTACGCCATGCTGCTGCCGAAGTGGATCGCAACAAACCCGTAGCAAGCGTCCAATCTTTTCATACCCTTTCACCTCGCAGAGCGGCACGCCGGCTCGAAGATCAAGTTCGAGCAAGATAATCGAATGCGAGTTTGACTGCCATTGAACCTTCGCCCACTGCGGAGGCGACGCGGTTCATGGCGCCCGCTCTCACATCTCCGGCTGCGAACAGTCCGGCGACGCTGGTCTCGAGCGGCAGGGGCTCGCGTTCCTCTTTCCAAATGCGCGGAAATTCGTCCGAGGAGCGGAGATCACGTCCGGTGAGCACGAAACCCTTTTCATTTCGCAGGACGGCGGGCGGCAGCCAATCGCTGTGAGGGCGGGTGCCGATAAATACGAAGAGGGCGTCCGTCTCTTCGGTCATTGGCCGCTCGCCGTCGAGTGATTTCAACCAAACCCGTTCCAGGCGTCCGTCTCCTTCGACCCGATCGATCTCCATGCGCTGGCGAATCCGAATGTTGGGAATCTGGGCGAGTTGTTCAATGAGGTAGGCCGACATCGTCTCGGTCAAACCATGACGGCGCACTATTATCTGCACGTCGCTCGCAAAACGGGAAAGATAGACTGCGCTTTGTCCTGCGGAATTTCCTCCGCCGACAACGACAACTGGGCGCCCCCGGCACGAGGTGGCCTCCGTAACAGCGGCGCCGTAATAGACGCCAGCCCCGATGCGAGAGGCGATGCCCTCGGCAGGATGTTCCCGATACGTCATCCCGGTAGCCGCGATCGCGGCGCGCGTCAGCATCTCGCGTCCGTCACGCAGAACCAGGCGCTTGTATCCTCCTTCCACAGAGACTCCACAGACTTCAACGGGAGTCAGAAACTCCGCGCCGAGCCTCTGAGCCTGCGCCAAAGCACGCCGCGTGAGTTCGCTTCCGCTGATTCCACTTGGGAAACCCAGGTAGTTCTCGATCCTCGAACTGGTGCCGGCCTGTCCTCCAGGCCCGTGGGAATCGAGCAACAGTGTCCGCATGCCCTCGGACGCTCCGTACACGGCAGCGGCCAGACCCGCCGGACCTGCTCCGACGATGATCAGATCGTACAGGTCGTGGGCGGCTTCGGTGCTGAGCCCGAGTTGTTCGGCGACCTGCCGCGGTTCCGGATTACGCAAAACGACACCGTCTTCCAGAAACAGGGCCGGCAATTCATTGGTTGCGACACCGGCCGCTTCCAACAAGACGCGGGCATCCGCATCGCGTCCTGATTCCAACCAGCGATAGGGAATCAGATTGCTTCCGAGAAAGTCCTTGATTGCATGCGAGCGGGGCGACCACGGATGTCCTACCACACGCAGCCTGGTGACCTCCGGCCGGTATTCGGCTTGCCAGGCCGAAAGCAGATCGTCGATGGGAGGAAACAGGCGTTCCTCGGGAGGGTCCCAGGGTTTCTCAAGATAATGGTCGAGGCGCACTTCGTTAATGGCGCGCACGGCTGCTTTGATATCGGAATAAGCCGTAAGCAGGACTCGTCTTGCGGCAGGGTAGAGTTCGCGGCATTTTGCCAGTACATCCACACCGAGCATCGCCGGCATGCGTTGATCGCTGATGACCATGGCCAGAGCATCTCCACGGGTTTTCAGCTCGCGGACGGTGACGAGCGCAGTCTCTCCGGAGGAGGCGGCGAGAACGCGGTAATCCCCCTGATAGTGCGTCTTCAAATCCCGCCGGAGGGCCGCCAGTACCTGAGCGTCGTCGTCAATGGCGAGGATGACGGGTTCGTTCATGAATTGCTCTTGGGAATAGCAGTATCAGCAATCGGAAGCCGGACGCGAAACTCGGTGCGTCCCGGACGTGAGTCCACTTCAATCTCTCCATTATGCCGCTGCACCAGACGCCGCACGATATCAAGACCCACCCCCGTGCCGGCGCCCACGGGCTTTGTCGTGAAAAACGGATCGAAAATGAAATCGCGAATATCGGAGGGAATTCCCGGACCATCATCAATGACTCGAACCACGATCGCGCCTCCCTCGCGGGCCGCGGTCAATTCGACCCGGCCTTCCGCGCCAACTGCATCGAGCGCGTTGTCTGCCAGGTTCGCCCATATCTGGTTGAGTTCACCGCCGAACCCGTTAACCCGAGGCAGGCCGGGCTCGGTTCGAAGGGAGAGGCTCACGGATCTTTCCCTGGCTTTCGATCCGAGAACCACAACCGTATCGGTCAATCCCTGTTCGATGTCCACAGGCTCGGGCACGCTGGCGCGGTCCATCTGCGTGAATCCTTTAACGGAGGCGACGAGATTGTACACACGCGATGCGGCTTCCTGAATCTCCGCGTTCAACCGGTGAGTGGAGAAATCCGCGGCGAGCCACACAAGAGCGATGTCGAGAGCCTTTCCATCGATCGCGCCCGCAAGCTGATCGAGCGCGTCGAACGTCAGATCCGTCTCTGCCAGTGGCTCTGCCGCCGCCGGGTTTGCGCCGTGCTTCTTCAGCCAGTTTGCAATCGATCTTTCGCGATCCTCCTGTTCGAGCGGAGAGCGCACCGATTGCACGCGCAAAGATAAAGATATAGAGATTTGCCGGATCGCATCGATCGCGGCAACCTGTTCCATGGTGAGACCGGCGGCTCCCAAATCGTGCGATGCCGTTCTGACACTGCCGATGCTGGCCGCGAGTGCTTTGGCGCTCCGTGTGAGAGCGGAGGCCGGATTGTTCAATTCGTGAGCGAGTCCAGCCGCAAGCTTTCCGAGCGACACCATTTTTTCGTCGTGCAGGTAACTCGATGTGAAGTGCCGGGCGCGATCGACCATTAAATGAACGAGTATGGCCGTCAGCTCGTGGCAATCGCAAATCATCTGAGGCAAATCGCCGCTGGGGACCGTCACCACTTCGGTGGGTTCTTCCGCTACTACATCTCCGGGTGGCGCAATCAGCCGGGAATACGGCATCATACCGGTGATATCTCCTCCCCGCCACTCCATGATCTTCCGCCGGCCGGACCCTCCATCGACGTAGATCGCAAGATGCCCGCTGAGTACCACATGCAAGCCATCGACAGGCCCCTTTTTAGAAGTCAGGATCTGACCTGCAGCCAAAGAGCGCAGACGGCCGCGATTCGCCACCCATTCGATCTGCGGTTGTGGTGCGGCACTGAGTGTCCGATGCTCCGACAGGCGTTCGAGCAGGGATTTTGACATGAAACGCGCCCCTTTTCGGCGATACGATAACACTGAAAGGACTCGAAGCGCTTTTCCTTTGACGCGCGTCGAGAGTCGCCCGCCACATCAGGCGATTCCGTGGGTTGTCATCATGGAACGCATGAAAGCAGATAAACCCACCGTGATGCAGCGGCAAGTGGACTTGCTGAATGCTCGTTATGATTTGTCCGACCGGCCCGCAGAAGGCGTGACTATGTTCCGGGGCAAGCAGGTTCAGCAGGGTGTCCGCGTCAAACTGCCACAGGGCGTATTGGCCACCTCGCTCAAAAGACAAGCCGAGCGGTCACTAAATTGCTTTGGGAATAAAATCGCCGCATTCGTGGTCTATGAAAGTGTCGGCGCGGTGCGTGAGGGAGAAAACGATTGCTCGAGCAAAACGAATCGACTGCTTTCAGCGAGGCAGTTCTGCCGCATCTCGATGCGGCCTACAATCTGGCGCGATGGCTCACGCGTAACGATCAGGACGCCGAAGATGTGGTCCAGGAGGCGTCCCTTCGTGCTTTCAAATATTGGAAAGGGTTCTCTGGAGGCAATTGCCGGTCATGGCTGCTTGCCATTGTTCGAAACACTTATTATTCGTGGCTCCGGCAACGGTCCGTCCAACCGGAACTGACTGAGGATGGAGAAATCGATGACGTCGACAACGGTATTCCGAGCGCTGAGACTATGCTGCTTCAAAACGCGGATCGAGAAATGTTGAGGTCGGCGCTCGAGGATTTACGCGTGGAATTTCGTGAAGCCATCGTTCTTCGAGAGATGGAAGGCCTGTCTTACAAGGAGATCGCAGACATCTCCCGTGTCCCCATCGGGACCGTAATGTCTCGACTGGCTCGCGCGCGCAAACGGCTACAGATTTATCTGACGAACGCTTCCGCACGGAATTGTCTATGACCTGCAAAGACACCAAGAATCTGTTGAATGCCTATGTGGATGGAGAGCTGGATTCCGCAGGCAGCCTCTCCGTTGAGAGCCATGTAGAACGGTGTGCATCGTGTCTGACGGACGTAGAAAACCTGCGTGCTCTGGCAACAACTATCGAAAACGGCGCTTTGCGGTTCAAGACCCCCCCGCATCTGAAGAGGAATGTGCAGGCAGCGATTCGTGCAGCAAATCCTGGTGCGAGGAGCCCATTTTTCGGTTGGCGATGGGCGAGCGCGTTGGCATCCGCGGTTTTGATAGTCGCTCTCACATGGGCAGTAACCACGCAACGGGCGAGATCTTCAGAGGAAACGCTGTTGGCCAACGACATCGTGACCAGTCACGTACGTTCGATGATGGCGAACCACATTACGGACGTTTCCTCTTCCGATAGCCATACGGTGAAACCGTGGTTTGGCGGCAAGCTCGATTACTCGCCGCCAGCGAAAGATCTCACCGAACAGGGATTTCGATTGATTGGCGGCCGCCTGGATTACCTCGACAACCGGCCAGTCGCGGCATTGGTTTATCAGCGCAGCCAGCACTTCATTAATCTGTTTGTCTGGCCTTTGAAGAGCACCGCGATCAGGCAGGAAGGCCAACTGACGCGTCAGGGATACAACATGGTCCACTGGACCCAATCCGGCATGACCTATTGGCTTGTATCCGAGTTGAACCCGACAGAATTGAACGAATGTGCGCGTCTGTTGAAGGAGTAACGCTCCACGCAACACCTCACATCGGTCGCCGACTCACGATGTGTCTCCGCCACACCGGATATTGCTTGAATCCTCCGCACGCCCGAAAATCTTGTGCCTACTCTCAAGCGCAAATCAAAGCGTTGTCGGCGAAGCGTTGTCGGGCTGGTACCTTCCAAGTACCGGTCGGTCGACCAGCAGTACTGGCCATCACCGCTAATCGCTGAGCATTTTGTCTGTTGACCCGGGCCGCTTCTGGATATATACGGATAGCAAAGTAATAACGAAGAACCAAATTGTCTGCATATCGATTAGGAGAAAAGGTATGAAGAAATCCAAGACAATCCCCGTCGCCATTGGTGTTTTCGTTTCATTGGTATGTCTGGCCGCGCTAGTCCCTGACGGTCTGGCGCAGAGTGCCTTCACGGGTCTTGTGAAGGACCAAAGTGGCGCGGTTCTGCCCGGAGTCTCGGTCGAAGCCAGCAGCCCTGCACTGATCGAGAAGTCACGTTCAACCCTCAGCGATGAAAGCGGCGGGTACAGGATCATAGACCTGCGTCCGGGCACCTACACCATGACGTTCAGCCTGCCTGGTTTCAGGACCGTCAAGCGTGATGTTGAACTGCCCTCCAACTTTACGTCCACAATAAATGCCGAGATGACGGTAGGGGCGCTTGAAGAGACGATAACTGTTGCAGCGGAATCACCGGTCGTGGACTCACAGACGAATTTCAAGGCGCAGGTCCTTACGCGTGACGTGCTCGACGACGTGCCAACGGCGCACACGATCCAATCAGTCGGACAGCTCGTCCTCGGAGCTCAGTTGAGCTCACCCGATGTGGGCGGCTCGCAGGCCATGCAACAAACCTATTTCACTGTGCACGGGGCCGGCTCTTCGCAAACATCGGTCCTAATGGATGGAATGATCATCAACGGGCTGCAAGGCGACGGGGCAGTCCAGAGCTATTTGAACGATGCCGGCAACGAGCAGATGGTTTACCAGACCGGGGGTGGTACTGCCGACTCGGCGACAGGGGGCCTGAAGTTGAACATGTCTCCCAGAGAGGGCGGCAACAGCTTGCATGGCTCATTGTTTGGCGGGTTTGAGAACAGCAGCTTGCAGAGCAACAATCTCTCTCCGTTTCTGGCGTCGCATGGCGTTCGAACCGTTGACAGGATCGGTACGTATCGTGACATTGATTTGACGTTGGGCGGTCCGATCAAGAAAGACAAACTCTGGTTCTTTAGTTCTGGCCGCTTGTTCACGGTCAATCGACCCGTTGCCAATGCATTCTGGGTCCCCCAAGGGAGCAGCTATGCGGACTGCCTCAATGCGGTGGTTGCCTGCAGGCAGGCCATCAACGAGCAATCGATCAACAGCATATTGCTGCGTCTGACCTGGCAGGTGAGCCCGCGAAACAAGCTTTCCGCTTATATGGACAGGCTGTTCAAGACGCGCGATCACGATGTCGGCCCAGGCGATGATCCTGCAACCGCCGGTTTCCGGTGGAATTCGCCGATCTACGAGACAAGCACGATCAAATGGACCTCGACCATCAGCAGCCGCCTTCTGATTGAAGCAGGCTACTCGAGCAACATCGAACGGTATAACAACCTCTATGAGCCCGGAGTCCGAAAGCCATATGGCAGTCCGGCATGGTATGCCGGCGCGCGAAAGAATGACACGGTACTCGGTACCACCACGAATGCAAGGACCTATGAATACGGCAGCTACCCGGACCGGCACAACGCTCAGGCGGCGGCGTCATACGTCCGGGGTGGCCACAACATCAAGTTCGGTTTTCAGGATTCGTGGGGACCGTACAACCAAACGGCCTGGGCGAATGCCGACCTCTATCAAAACTACCTGCCTGGTGGCGCCACAGTGACGTTGCTGGCCACTCCGGCTCGTTGGAAGGATCGTCTGAACGCGAATCTCGCGATTTACGGTCAGGATGCCTGGACCCTCGGGCGGATCACAATCACGTACGGCTTGCGATGGGAGTACGTCAGCGAGCAGGTCTCTGGGCAACCTGCACAGCATGGGCGCTTCGCCAATATCCCGGCATTCGGGGACATTCACCTGCCTATTTGGAGAACCTTCTCGCCAAGGACGGCCGTGGTCTACGACCCGTTCGGCCAGGGGAAAACGGCGATCCGCTTCGGCTTTAACCGGTTCGAGGCGGCTGCTACCACAACACTGGCATCGCTTTATAATCCGGCAAACATGGCCGCCGTCCAGGCCACGGCGGCTTGGACAGATCTCAACAAGGATGACATTGCCGATGGGTCGCTTGGCTGTGTCTATCTCACGCCCGGTTGCGAAATCAATTTCGCCAATGTACCGAAAAATTTCGGAACGATCTCACTTTCGACGTTCGACCCGAAGCTTCAACGTCCCTATTCGCTTGCCTACAACCTTGGCGTGAGCCACGAATTGTTTCCTGGAGTTGCCGTCACCGCCGAATGGTTCCGTGGCTACGCGAAAAATATTCTCGAGCGAAACAATATTCTGAGGCCGGGTACGATGACGGGACCTGCATCTGTCTCCAACCCGAACTACAGACCGGTAACGGTTTTCAGTCCAATCGATGGCAGCGCGATCACAATGTACGACCCGATTTCTCCAGCCGTTCAACAAGCGGTGGCTAACGTCGATACCAACGATCCGAATATCAGAAATGTGTACACCGGATGGGAATTCAACTTCAACGCGAAGTTACCGCGAGGGGGACGGCTTTTCGGTGGTTCATCCACGGACCACGCGGTCATGAACATGTGCAGCGCCGCAACCACCAACCCCAATTTTTTGGTGTACTGTGATCAGTCCAAGTATGGAATCCCATGGCGCACGCAGTTCAAGCTGGTCGGGACATATCCGCTCCCATGGTGGGGCCTTCAGCTCAGTGGCTCGCTTCAGGCACTGCCTGGATACATCTTGTACAATATGAGTCCGAATTCTACGCCGTTGCAGCAGGGAAGTATCACCTCACCAATTGCCAGTCTCAACTTGCCAAACGGTGCGGGCACTGTCTTTACGGTGACCCCAACTACCAGGTACACCGCCTGTCCCGGTAACTCCGCCACCTCCGGATGCGTCTTGGGAGCGTTGGTAATTCCTGGCATGAACCAGGCATCCCTGAATGTGCCGTTGATTCCCACTGGCAGCGAGCTCACGCCACGCATCAATCAGGTGGACTTCAGCGTGGGCAAGCGCTTCGCACTCGAGCGGTTCCGCATCGAGCCGAAAATCGACTTGTTCAATGCGTTCAACTCGAGCGACTACTATACCGTTCGAACAATGGTCTATAGCACAGCTGTCGGCGCGACTTATAAACAACCAGGCAGCATATTGCAGGGCCGAATTGTCCGGCTGGGGGCAGTTTTGAATTGGTGAGAAGACTCGAAAGGTACACGCCAACAAACGACCAGCATCAAGAGCCAAGGGCCTAGAGGGAAAGCGAACCGCCACGACACCCTTGGGTGCTCACATGGACAATTTACCGTGCGAGCGGGTCGGGACGCACCTGAACCTTGTAGGCCTTGGGCCGCGATGCAGTACCTCCTTCGTTGTGGAACACCGTGCGCGTGCCCGTTGTCGTCCACAGTCCGCGGCCTTTCCAGCCGGTGCTCGGATCGTCGATGCGTCCATCCACGTTCTTGCTGAAGAAGCCCATGGGATAAGGGATATGGATGTTCACGAACTTGCCGTTGACCAGCGCCAAAAGCGACTCGCTGCCATTGGCCTCCGCGATCGGCACGTTGGGCCCAAGCCCCAGCGTGTTGTATCGATCCACCCAGACGTAATAGGCGTGGTCGGCGCTGCCCGGGTCGGTGATGCCTTTGAACTGTGGCCCTGGAAACGGATAGAGCGTCCACCCTTCCGGGCAATGTTTTCCGGTGGCCGCGGCCGGTCCGTTTAGCGGTCCCTTGCACTTTCGGCGATCGAAACTGGCGAGATGTCCGCTCGATAGCGCCGTCCAAACCACGCCGTTCAGGTCGAGATCGATGCCTCGCGATCCGTAGCCGATATCGGGTGGCAGGTAGACTTCGGCCAGCGCCGTTTGTGACGGATTGGATCCCGGCACCAGCCGGATGATATATCCCGG